>Ga0209550_10001552_pt1 | contig 22002 bp, 24 predicted proteins | sample LauGreSuBDMM15SN_2_FD_187567 | JGI IMG/M metagenome (GOLD analysis project Ga0209550, IMG submission 187567) | Freshwater lake microbial communities from Lake Michigan, USA - Su13.BD.MM15.SN (SPAdes) (version 5) | ecosystem: Environmental > Aquatic > Freshwater > Lake | place: Lake Michigan... | reverse complement strand
AGCCACTGGGCGTGACGATGCCAAACAAAGATTGAAGGGGTGCAAAAGAAACCGACGCTTGAGTGGTTTGCGTCAAGCCTGGGCTTTGACGTCTTTGCAAATTGGATTCAAATTTGGAAGGTTTGCCATAACCTTCAGTTGCTACGCCTTGACCGAGGCCAGTAGCGTGTTCTGGCAAATTCAAAATATTGGGATCGCCACCTTCTTTCGGCAGGGGATTGCCTTGGGCAAAGGCAGCCGGTGCTGAAACCGCTGCAACGCCTGCCGCAGTTGCGGTTGAGGCAGCTGCAAAGGCGCTGCGAATGAAGTCGCGACGGCCTTGTTTGCCCTCTGCAAAGACAGTTTTGACGCCCTCTGGGCTTATGAAATTTTCAGGCGCTTTGATGATGCGTCCTGAAGCATTTATTTGATCTTTCACCATTGCTCCTTGTTTTACGCTTTCTGATGGACTCTAAATTAGTTATTGCTTATATAGTAAGCCCATTTTCTGGGACTCAACTGAATACAAAATTACAAAGTAAACGAATAATTATGTCAAAGTCAATTGACAGCCAATTGACTTATGTCAATTGGCTGTCAGGGGATGCCATCAATAGCGGTGGCTCAGCATGAGTTGCCAATTGTTTTGGCTGTGAGAGATAGAAGCCATGGGTGAAGCTGCTGTAACCTTGCTTGCATGTGACAACGCAAAATCAAGTTGAGTTTGCTTGCTGATTTGATAACCAACACCCAAAGTCATATGGTCTTCTACGATGGCAGGGAACAAAGGGTTCACCCATTGATTGGGAATGGGGTTGCTTGCCATATTAATGCCGCCACGGATTGTCAGTTGGTCATTCATGCGGTATGCAGCGCCCAAAGAAACCACAGTTTGGTCTTCCCAGTGTTGAGGCATGGCAAAACTGACACTGCCGCCCATACCGGCGCTGATGTAGTTCATGGAGAATTGACGCATCACCTTGGACCATTCAATGCGTTTGACATCGGCAGCCCATGTCAGTGATGGCGATGCTTTCATGGCCATGCCAACAGTCAGTGTGGCTGGCATTTGGAAGTCCAACACGGTGATTTGTCCCTTGTCTGCAAAACCACCCGGTGCACTCATGCTGGCACCCGTTGCAGATGTCTTCATGTCACTCTGTGATGTTTTGAGGTGATAAGAAGCACCCAAGGACATCTCTGGGGTAGCTTGGTAGGTTAAGCCCAATTTGCCAGTCCAACCGGTGGCTTTGGCAGCACCGCTGTAATCGCTGGTGTTAGAAAAGTCAATTCGAGCCCAGGGTGCTTGTGCCAGTTGTGGCAATGCCATGCCCAAGTTGCCTGAAGGCATGCCATTGACCATGGCGCCCAGTTGGGCACCTGTCGCGGCCATCTTCATGTCCAAATTAGACCAAGCATAGTCCAGCGTTGCGCCCACATTCAATTTGTCGTTGACTTGCATGGCAATTGGGAATAACACACGACCCACGCTCAATTCTGAACGAACATCTGAGCCTGAGCCCATGGCTAAAGAGGTGTTGGCAGCATATTCAGTGCCCATGCCACCTTGACCAAACATGCCGACGCCCCATGTTGTATTGCCAGTTTTACGAACCCAGCCCACAGCGGGCATCAAATAGGAGGTTCCACCTGAGTTGGCGCTAGGAAAGCCCGGCACAGTCGTGGACACCTTGGGGCCTAAGACACCCACTGCCAAATCCAAGCGTGTGCCTTCTGGGCCCATTTGCAAGGTGGCAGGGTTGTTCATCATGGCGGCTGTGCCATTGTCATAGGCGGCAGCTGCACCACCCATGGCCATGGCGACGGGGCCATAGCCCTCAAGCACCATGCCATTGGTGGCCCAGGCCGAAGTGCCCGCCATTAACAGTGAAGCAGCAACAGCGGTTGTTTGTTTTTTAAATTGAATGCGCATGATGTTTCCTTGAATTAAATTTCACCTTTGGAGGCGCGCTCCATCATTTCCCAGAGGGTGTCTCGCACGGCTCTTGCTTCTTCTTTCAAGGGGGATGGCAATTTGCGGCCCATCTTGACCATCATGTCCATGTTGAGGGTGTAGAGCCAAAGACCATCTTCTTTTTCAACCACGGTGATGCGGCAGGGCAGGTATGCTGCCATGTGGGGACTAAAGTCCACCATTCTGCGGGCTGTAGTGGGTGTACAAAATGAGTAAACGGTCAAGAGTTTTTGCTTTTGGCCCGTACGCGCTTCGAGTTCCTTTGATAAAGGCAAGGTACCCACGTCTTTCATGTTGCGCTCTGTTGCAACTTGTTTCAGGATTTGTTCAATGTCGTTGGCGGTCACGCCTTTGGCAACTTTGCGTTCCCAAGTGGTTGCAATTGCAATGTCGCCATTGCCTTCAATCCAACGATCCCACATGCGACTGGCTTCAGCACCAGCGCCGTCTTCTAATTTGGCAAGGGTGCCAATGGTGCCGCAGCCAGACAGAGTGAAAACAGCTGTCAAAAGGCCAATCCAAGTGGCTTGCTTAAGTCCGAAACGCATAATCTCTCCTTTGTTACACACAGTGCTGTCAAGATTTGTGTGCATACCCAAATCTCCAGTTCAATGGAGATTGTCAACTCATAGTGACAATTGCGGTATCGGAGAATACCCTAGGGGGTAGGGTAAGAAAGTTGTCAGGAAACGTTATTTGAACTTGTAATGGTCACGGTTCAAGACCGCTGCAACAGCGGTTACCTCTTCGGGGAAAAAGCCCAGGTTGAGTTCGGTATTGCATTGCTCAACCATGCCTCTCAAAAACCCTGGTGTGTTGATGCGACCCTGCGGCTTGTACATGGCACTGCCATTGCCACCCACTCTTTGTTGATGACAAGCATCGCATTTGTTTTGAGCAATTAATTGAGCGCCGAGTTTCAAGTCGGCGTCTTTGAACAAAGCAGGCTGGGCCAAAGCGATTTGATTGAAAAATGCAAAAGACAACGCACCTCCAGCAATGAAGGATTTGCAAAGTTTATTCATGGCTTTTACCCACCTGTTTGGAGAAGAGATTATTTGGCGCCAGCCAAAATCCAAGTTGCCAATGTCGTTGCATCGGCATCGCTCAATGCCGCTTGAGCTGGCATCGGCACAGGGCCCCACTTGCCAGAACCACCAGCTTTGATGCTTTTTGCCAAAGTAGCAGCGGCATCCTTTTGTCCTGCGTATTTCTTTGCAACTTCTTGGTAAGCAGGGCCTACCAATTTTTTGTCGACGGCATGGCAGGCCATGCAGGCGTTCTTTTTGGCCAAATCACTGTTTGCCATTGCGGGCATAGAAGCCAAAAAGGCGGTGATTAAAGTTGCTTTAAGCGCTGTTTTGAAATTCATTTTTTCCCTCATGAGTTGAATATATAACCAAGCGCTAATTTAACTGAAGTCAAGACTTTTGGGACAAAGTTGTGATGCTTGCCGTGTAAGTATTTACCCGATGGCGTGGTTTATTTTCAGTTTTCAAATTTCGCCTCACGCCCGCAAAATTTTGCGGGCTGCCGAAATTCTCTCGTCAAGGTAGGCGCCGTAAAAATCTGGCAAATAACCGCCTTCCATTCTCTCGGCCACTTCTTTGCCTTTGGGACCAAAGAAAAGAAGTGTCGGCGCAATGCTGACACGCCAAGCTTTGACCATTTGGTCATGGGTTTGAGATTGTCCTGCAAAATTCTTCAATAGCGACTCGCTTCGCATGTCAACTTGCACGATGGGCATGCCTTGTTTTTGCATGGGCCCAAGGTAGCCGTCACGGGCCACTCTGCAAAACGGACAACCTTCCAAACTGACCATCACAATCAGTGGTTCTTTGGTTTTGAGTGCGTTCTCCAATTCTTCATTCAATGACTTTGAAGAAGGCAGTTTGGCTGACGCTGCATTGGCGTTGAGAGCGACACTGCCTAGGCTTAAAGCGGTGAATGAGCCCCAATTTTGTAAAAACTGACGTCTTTTTATACCTATGGGGGTAAATTCATCTGACGAAGACATGGTGTTTCTGCTTTATGTGAGGCGACAATTAAAGGCTGTACCAATTTTGGCCAAGTGGAGGCTTTGCAGCCTGAAGCCTGAGTCAAGTTTTATATCAGCGTTAAGTGAATTATTGGGGAAGTTTGTGAATCTCGCAAGTCTGCTTGAAACTTATGGTGACCACTGGATCTTGGCAATAGGTGGTGGACTGATCGGATTGTTGTTTGGCTTTAGCGCCCAGCGCTCAAAGTTCTGCGCTCGCGCTGCAGTCATTGAAGGCGCCGATGGTGTCTGGGGTCCTCGATTTGCTGGGTGGTTATTGGCATTTGCGTCTGCCATTTTGATGGTTCAGGCTTTCACAGCAACTGGTTTTCTTAAAACAGAAGGTGCGCGTCATCTCGGTGCCCAAGGCAGTATCTCTGGCGCTATTTTGGGCGGCTTGATGTTTGGCATCGGCATGATCATGACTCGGGGCTGTGCCAGCCGATTGATCATTTTGTCTGCCAATGGAAATTTGAGAGCTTGGATTTCTGGTTTGGTGTTTGCTGTCACCGTTCAAGCCAGCATCTCTGGATCATTGGCGCCTCTTCGAAAGCAGATGGCAGGCTGGTGGCTGGTTGACGGGGGGCCAGATAGAAATTTATTGATCGTGACGTCTTCTTCAGCTTGGTTGGGTTGGCTCCTTGGTTTTGTGTTCTTGGTGTTGGCACTTTGGCGATTTAAAAACAATGCCTCAAGTGCAGTCCCAAGCAAGCTGGGCAGTGTGCTGGTTGGTGCAGCCATCGCGCTGGGTTGGTGCTTTACCCAGTGGGTTGCCAACGCATCCTTTGAGCCCATCGCAGTTCAAAGTTTAACGTTCAGCGGTCCTTCTGCTGAATGGCTGACACGCGTGCTGTACACCGAGACAGCACCCAAATTTGGATTTGATGCAGGGCTATTACCCAGTGTATTTGTGGGCTCTTTGTTGGCCAGCCTCTTTTTTGGTGAATTCAAATTTGAAGGCTTTCAAACTGAAAACAAATTAGGGCACTACCTGAGTGGGGCGTTACTGATGGGATTTGGTGCCGTATTGGCTGGCGGTTGCACTGTGGGTGCTGGCATGACCGGCGGCGTTATTTTTTCGAACACTGCCTGGCTTACTTTGATTTCAATTGCTGTCGGGGCAGCCTTTACCTACAAATTCTTAAAGTCAATTGGTGCCCCCACCTAAGGGCTGTGTACCGGCTGTCATTCATTGACTTGCGTCAAGGTTTGAAATTGACGGACTGCTAAAGTCATGACTCCTTAAATCTTTGTCAAAAGCGAGTCGTGTGTGAATCAGTTCATGTCAATCGTCCTTGAAATGTATGGAGAAGGTGCCGTCTTGGCAGCTGGTGGCGGTTTGATTGGGTTGCTGTTCGGCTTCTTCGCTCAACGCTCTAAATTTTGTTTGAGAGCTGCTGTCATAGACTTTTGGCATGGGCACTTTAAGGGCAAACTTTCAATTTGGTTGCTTGCATTTTCTGCCGCCGTGATCGGTACGCAGGCCCTTTCGTTGTGGGGCGGTCTTGACAGCAGCAGTGCTCGTCAAATTGCGGCCAAAGGCAGTTTGTCAGGCGCATTGATCGGCGGCTTGTTATTTGGCGTCGGCATGATCATGACCCGAGGCTGTGCCAGCCGCTTGTTAGTGCTTTCTGCCAATGGCAATTTGCGTGCGCTTTTATCGGGACTTATTTTCGCCGTCGTTGCTCAATCTAGCTTGAGTGGCGCACTCATGCCCGCACGATTGGCAATCAGTGAAATTTATACGGTTGAAGGCGGGCCAAGCCGTGACCTATTGGCGTGGGTTGGCATGGGCCATGAGGCAGGTTTGGCATTGGGCGGCATTTGGTTTTTGATCGCCATTTATTTTGCCAGTAGAAGTTCGGGTAAGACCCTGGGCGTTTGGATTGGGGCTGTAGGTACGGGCCTCAGCGTGGCCGCCGCATGGGGTTTTTCGCAGTGGGTTGCCAAAAACTCATTTGAGCCCATACAAATTCAAGGCTTAACTTTCAGTGGCCCCTCTGCGGAGTGGTTGATGCGTGTGTTGCAAACGCCCGCACCCAAAATTGGTTTCGAATTTGGGCTGATGCCAGGTGTCTTTTTGGGATCTCTTGCGGGTGCCTTGTATGGCCGAGAATTCAAGCTAGAGGGCTTCAAAGACGGTTACAGCATGCGACGCTACATTGGCGGCGCCATTTTGATGGGCTTTGGCTCGATGTTGGCTGGGGGATGCGCTATCGGTGCAGGCGTTACAGGCGGTGCAATTTTTGCATTGACCGCATGGCTGACCTTGGTGGGGATGTGGCTGGGAGCAGGGCTAACTGACAGGTGGCTCGATTCACCGGCCACCCATCGCTTGCCTTAAAGTTTATTTACCACTCAAATATTCGGCAACAGCGGCCATTTCAAGTGGCGTCATTTTGCTCACAATGGCATGCATAACGGCATTGTCATTGTTGCGCTCTCGCGTATTAAATTGCTTTAACTGCGTTTCGGTATAGATGGCGTACTGGCTCGCCAACCTTGGCAGAGAAACAGTGCCTTTGGCTTCTGCACCATGGCAACTAGCGCAAGCGGGAAGCCCGCTGAACTTGTTGCCATTGTGAAATATGTACTGTCCGACTGAAGCTAAACCTTTGTCTTTGGGCGCTTCTACTGGAACCTTTTGGTTCTCGTAAAAACGACCCACAGCCGCCATGTCTTCAGGACTTAACTTAGCCACCATGTCGGCCATGGCTGTGCTTTTTCGTTTGCCCGACTTGAAGTTGTCAAGCTGTTTGGCAATGTATTCAGCGTGCTGGCCCGCCAACCGAGGGAACATTTCGCTAGAAGATTCTCCTTCAGCACCATGGCACAAGAAGCAGGAGCCAGAAACAATTTTCTTGGCCCTTGCTTCATCTGCTTGTGCCAAGGCTGAACCTGAAAGCAAAGTCAGAGCCACTGACAGAAAAAGTTGAGTGAATTTCAATTTTTGTGTCATGACTTTAATTAGGCGAGTGTGTCAGCCCAGATGTTGCGAGCCCAAGCCATGGCGTAACGGCCTTCTAGTTCGTTGGCCGCAGCAGATACGCCACCAGACCCAGGCACTGTCAACATGGTCTTTTTGTCGGCGTCATAGGCGTGAACGCTGGCAACGTGCACCACATCTTCTGAACTGACAAAGCTGTAGCAGGTGTTGTTGTAAATGGGCAATTTGTTGGGCTCTTTACCAGTCAACAATGCCACAACAGCGGCAGCGCACGTTTTGCCGTGTTGGTTGGCCATGTGTCCCGATTTAGGCATGGCGGGGGCAATTTGAATGGAGTCGCCCAAAACGTGAACGTTCTTGGCGGCTTTAGATTCAAACGTTAAGAAATCAACTTCGCACCAGCGTTTGTTGGCTGTTGCCAAACCTGATTTGACTGCGATATCGCCAGCACGCATAGGTGGAATAACATTCAGCACATTGGCTTTAACGTCACTGTTGAATTCAAATTTGAGGGTGTTGGTGGCTGCATCGACATCTGACAAGCCGTGCTTTCCACGGTACTCAACGATGCCTTTATAGCGCTCAGCCCATGCCTTCTTGAACAAGGGGCCTTTGGAGGTCACGTCATCGTTGGCATCCAAGATGAGTACTTTGCTCTTTGGCTTTGCTTTGCTGAAATATTCGGCAACTTGGCAAGCGCGCTCGTACGGGCCGGGAGGGCAGCGGTAGGGCGCCAAAGGAATGGCCAACGCATAGACGCCGCCATCGGGCATGGCTTCGAGTTGCTTTCGCAATGCAACCGTTTGTGCGCCTGCTTTCCAAGCATGCAAAACTTTGTCTTGTGCACCTGGTTTTTGCAAACCTGGCAAGTTTTCCATCATGAAGTCAACGCCGGGTGACAGGATCAATCGGTCGTAAGGCACTTCGCCGCCGCTGGCCAATTTGACGACTCGTTTGTCGGGGTCAACTTGGGTGACGTAATCTTTGATTAGATTGACGCCATGACGCTTTACGAGGTTGTCGTAAGACGTGGTGATGTCGGCCATTGTTTTGCTGCCGCCGATGACCAAATTGGAAATGGGGCAAGAAATGAAGCTGGCGTTGGGCTCAATCAACGTGACTTGGATGCCATAGTCAGACCACATGCGCACGTACTTGGCCGCTGTGGCACCACCATAGCCACCACCGACCACCACAACTTTGGGGCCATTGGCGCCGCCGATGCTGGCGCAACCAGATGTGAGCCCCAATGCGCCTAATGCAGAAGCTGTTGAAGCAGTTTGAATAAATTGACGACGTTTCATGACAACTCCTTATTTTTTCTGTGCAGCAAAATAACCCGCGATGGCCTTAATTTGGTCATCGCTGTACCCTTTTGCCAACTGATGCATGATGGTGGCAGGCTTGCGGCCAGCTTTGAAATCAAGCATTTTTTTGATCATGTCGTCTTTGTTAGCGCCAGCCAAAGACTCGCTACCTGATTCGGCACGGCCATTGGTGCCATGACAGTTTGAGCAGCTAGCTGCCCAGCTTCTAACTTGCAATGGGTCGGGGGTTGTTTGGGCGTTTACGCTGGAAACTGCGCAAAACAAGGCTGCAATTAAGAAAGGAATTTTTGTCATCTTTTGTCTCAACTTTTAAATGTAAATGGGGCTGAAAAAGATCAGGGCTTCAGGTAAACATAACCAGATTTTGCTTGCAGCAGCGTCACTTCGGATACGCCGGAAGGCACCACAGATGCTTCCATGACCAATTTATCTTTAGAAATTTTGCGTGTGGTCAGGGTGTTGTTGCAGACTTTGAATTCAACGCCTTTAGAGGCCAAATCGCCAATACTGCCGGCAAAACTTTCACCAATGGCATTGGTAGCGCCATCTAGCAAGAAGTCAATGCCTGGGCCGTGTGTGACCACTGTGATTTTTGCAGTGGGGTCTGCAGCCAAATGATTTCGGATGTTGCCCATGGCTCTGTAGGCTTGCGCAACACCTTCATTGATGTGATAGACAACTTTGACTTGAGAGAAAGCACTGGTGCCGCAAAGCAAAGTGAGACCCAAAAGAGCAGCGCGCAAATTAGTTGAGAGTTTCATATTAGTGAGTCCTTATTTACAATGATCTTAAACCCGTGTAGGAGCCTTTTTTCACAGTAATAACCCCATCTCAAACTGACGCGATACTTTCATTTTCAACTTGGGAGCAAACAGCGCGGCACAAGTCTACAAAGCTTGGATTGGCAATTTGATAATAAATTTGGACACCATCGCGTCGCTTGGACAAAATGCCCGCCTGATACAAAGTACTGAGGTGTTGCGACATGTTGGACTGAGTCGTGTTGACATTTGTCAGCAGCTCGGTAACGTTTTTTTCGCCAGCGCACAGGCAACTCATGATACGCAGTCGCATGGGCGCAGACATGATGCGAAATATCTCGGCAGCCTTTTGAAAGGTTGCGTCATCTTTGCTCAAAGTTTCAAACTTTAACGGCGGCTGGCCCTTTGTTGATTTGCGAGTTGATGTCATGCGTTGAAATATAGCTTGAAATAGCGCTGGTTGACAATCTAACTCAATCAACAGGCTATAGGTGGGATTTAACCCATTTTGCAAGGTCAGGGGCCGATCTTGCTCCAGATATTCTGGCTATTTCTTGGCCGCCTTTAAAGATGGCGATGGTTGGAATACTGCGAATGTTGTGACGCTGGCCTGCATCCTGGTGTGCTTCAGTATCTACTTTGACCAAGCGTGCAAATGGCTCCAACATGGCGCAAGCCTTTTCATATTCGGGTGCCATCATGCGACAGGGCCCGCACCATGGTGCCCAGAAATCAACCACAACAGGTATGTCGCTTTTTGCGATTTGTGCATTTAGTCCGGCCGTCGATAAGGCAGAAGGATGTTTGTCGAAAAGCGCTTTGTGGCAATGCCCACACGACAGTTCTGCCTCCAATTTGTCAGAGTCGACGCGGTTGGTGCTGTTGCAATGTGGGCAAACGAGGTGAGTTTTCATGGTTTTGTGAAATGATTGTTTGGTGTTTTAGTTATGGCTTAGATGCGTATTTTTCAAGACATGACTGCCTAAAAGTCTTTATTTCATTGACATAAATTAAATTAAAACCAGACTTATATATTAGTATTGGCTCATATTATTTTTGTGGGCTGCCGAATTTCAAGAAAGCTTAGAAGGCGATTGAATGTATGGAAAAAAGCCTCAGTTGAATTGAATCAAGTCATGGACGCAAAGGGTGTCAGCTTGAAAGGTCATTGACGGCCGTTTTAATCGGTGCACAATGAAATGCTGAATTGATCAAGGAGAATTTTGATGTTGAAAAATGTTGGCGGTGTAGACCGCATTTTGCGAATTGTCGTGGGTGTTGTCTTGCTTGCTTTGGCAGCATCAGGGCAGGTGGGTGCTTGGGGTTGGGTGGGCGTCGTATTGTTGGCGACTGGCCTGTTTAGCTTTTGCGGTGCCTACACCTTGTTTGGCTTTAATACTTGTCCAATGCCCAAAGATCAGAAGCCGCAAGAATGAAGTTCAAATCTATTTTCTTCAGTAGTTTGTTAGTGGCTTTGTCTGCGTGTTCGTCGGGAAATGAAGCCGACAAAGTATCGCTGCAGCAAGCCAGGGCTGAGCACGAAGCAGGTCGGGTCTTGCTCATTGACATTCGCGAAACCCGCGAGCATCAGACCGGTGTTGCACAAGGTGCTGTGCTATTGCCCATGAGTCAGTTACCACAAAAACAATCGCTCATTCCTAAAAATCCAGATCAGCCCGTCTTGCTGATTTGCAATACCCAAAATCGCTCAAAAGCCAGCCTCGAAAAACTCAAGGCGCAAGGCTATCAAAACATCCGCTATGTTGAAGGCGGCATGAGTGAATGGGCTTCTAAGGGTTGGCCCATGGTTGCACCTACTCAGTCACAGTGAATTGATTTTTTGATCAGGTGCTTCGCAGTGGGAGCGCTGCACCAAATTGACGAGCCAAATGCGCTTCACCATTTTCCAAAATAAAGTATCTGAACGCTTCTGCAGCAGGTGACAGCATTTTGGATTGCGTGTGCACCACATTCCACGCGCGAACAACGGGTGAGCCATCGACGGGAAGAATTTCAATGAGCCCTTGGGACAATTCTTGACCAATGGTATGAAGCGAAATAAATCCCAAGCCCAAACCTGCCATCACAGCCTGCTTGATCATCTCGTTGCTTTTCAATTGCATGTTCAGACGCGGTTCAACCTTGGCATCGGCCATGAATTTTTCCATGGCAACACGGGTACCTGAGCCTACCTCTCGCACAATGAAATCATACAAGCGCAAATCCTCAGGTGTCAGTTGCGCTTGTTTAGTTAGCGCATGACCTGGTGCCGCGATAAAAACATGCGGATGCGCTGCAAATGGTTCTGCACGCGTTTGTAACTCTTTCGGTGGTCTTCCCATGACTGCAATGTCAACTTCGTTGTTTTGCAACATTTGAACCAATTGATCTCGGTTACCAAGTGCTAGCTTTAATTCAACGCCTGGATGCTTTTTGCGAAACTCTGCCAACATTTTCATCATGAAATATTTGGCGGTACTGACCAAGCCAATGGTCAGTACCCCGGCTTCAGCCCTTTGCAATCGTGCAGCAGCGTCTTCCGCGTCTTTCAAGGTCGACAGAATTTTGCGGGCATAAACCAACATGTACTCACCTGTCGTCGTCAAACTGACTTGCTTCCCTCTTCGCTCAAACAGGGGCGCGCCAACATGTCCCTCAAGCTCTTTGATTTGCATGGTGACAGCGGGCGGCGTCAGGTGCAGGTTCTCTGCCGCTCGGATGAAGCTCAAATGCCGTGCGACTTCGTTGAAAACCTTCAGTTGTCGAAATGTTGCATTTTTCATTCAGCAATTACTTAATTGGCAAGTTATAAATATTGAATTTACCTTATCTTATAAGCTCAATACAGTCCTGTCATTCTTTCATCGCAACTATTTTTTGGAGAGTGACATGGACCAATCTGCACGCTACGCCGACCTCAGTCTTAAAGAGTCTGATTTGATCGCTGGGGGTCGACATATTTTGGTGGCCTACAAAATGAAGCCCAAAACAGGTTACGGTTATTTGGAGGCCGCAGCACACTTTGCCGCAGAGTCTTCGACCGGCACCAACGTAGAAGTTTCAACAACAGATGACTTTACCAAAGGACTGGATGCTTTGGTTTATTACATCGATGAAGCGACAGAAGACATGCGCATTGCGTACCCAATCGATTTATTCGATCGCAATGTGACCGATGGCCGAATGATGATGGTCTCTTTCTTAACCTTGGTCATTGGCAATAACCAAGGCATGGGCGATATCCAACATGCCAAGATTCACGACTTTTACATGCCTGAGCGCGCGATACAGTTGTTTGATGGCCCGAGCAAAGATATTTCTGACATGTGGCGTGTATTGGGCCGTCCGCTGAAAGACGGTGGTTACATTGCAGGCACCATCATCAAACCAAAATTGGGCCTGCGCCCCGAGCCGTTTGCAAAGGCTGCCTACCAGTTCTGGTTAGGGGGAGACTTCATTAAAAACGATGAGCCGCAAGGCAACCAAGTTTTCGCGCCCATGAAGAAAACCATTCCTTTGGTGGTGGATGCCATGAAACGTGCCATGGATGAAACTGGCCAAGCCAAGTTGTTTTCAGCCAACATCACGGCCGATGACCACTATGAAATGTTGGCGCGTGCCGATTTTATTTTGGAAGCCTTTGGCCCGGATGCTGACAAAGTGGCTTTCCTGGTCGATGGTTTTGTGGGCGGCCCTGGCATGATTACCACAGCGCGTCGCCAGTATCCAAATCAGTATTTGCACTATCACCGCGCGGGACACGGCATGATCACCAGCCCTAGCGCCAAGCGTGGCTACACCGCATTTGTTTTGGCCAAAATTTCGCGTCTACAAGGTGCCTCTGGTATCCACGTCGGAACGATGGGTTACGGCAAAATGGAAGGCGAAAATGATGACCGCTTGATTGCGTACATGATTGAACGCGACGAGTGCCAAGGACCTGTTTATTTCCAAAAATGGTATGGCATGAAGCCAACGACGCCCATTATTTCTGGCGGCATGAATGCCTTGCGTTTGCCTGGCTTCTTCAAAAATTTGGGGCATGGCAACGTGATCAATACATCAGGCGGTGGCTCTTATGGTCACATCGACAGCCCAGCAGCAGGTGCCATCTCTTTGCGACAGTCGTATGAGTGCTGGAAATCAGGTGCCGATCCTATTGAGTTCGCCAAAGAACACAAAGAGTTTGCGCGTGCATTTGCCTCATTCCCCGGTGATGCAGACAAACTGTTCCCAGGATGGCGTGACAAATTGTCTGCACACAAGTAATTGAAAGTCCTTCGTTACAACTAAGTGTGAAAGTGCAAACATGACTTGGATGGTCGTTGATGAACCCCTCTACCTGCCTTTGGGCGATGAGGTGGCGTTGTACGAAGCTGCTTATGCAGCGCGCTTGCCTGTGATGGTCAAGGGCCCGACCGGCTGTGGCAAATCTCGTTTTATAGAGCACATGGCTTGGCGGCTTAAAAAGCCCTTCATCACAGTGGCTTGCAATGAGGACATGACCGCTTCAGATTTGGTGGGCCGCTTTTTGTTGGACCAGCAAGGGACACGATGGGTAGATGGTCCTCTGACGCAAGCCGCTCGCATGGGTGCCATTTGCTATCTAGATGAGGTGGTCGAGGCAAGGCAAGACACGACCGTGGTGATTCACGCATTGACGGACCATCGCCGCAGTTTGCCGATTGACAAGAAAGCTGAGCTTGTTCAAGCGCATCCCGACTTTCAGCTGGTGATTTCATACAACCCTGGCTATCAAAGTGTCATGAAGGATTTGAAACAATCCACCAAACAACGATTTGTAGCTTTTGATTTTGACTACCCGGAGGCACACAAAGAAGCTCAAATCTTGGTTGCAGAAACAGGTGTGACGCAAGCCATTGCCGATGTCCTGGTGCGCATTGCAACATCGGCGCGTGCCCTTAAAGGGCATGGTTTAACGGAAGGTGTATCGACACGCTTATTGGTCTATACCGCCATTCTGATTCAGCAGGGGGTTTCACCTGCTGCGGCTTGTCGAATGGCCTTGGTTCGCCCCATCACCGATGATGTCGACATTCGTCAAAGCCTCGACCATGTCATCGACGCATGCTGGGCTTGATCTAAGCGCTGAGGCTTCAAGCCCTTGGGCCGATGAGCCGCAGGTTCAAGCCGGTTGGGCTTTGCTCGACTGTTCCTTGCCAGCTGTTAGGCCCATCTTTGAGGCCACTGCGCATGAAGCCATTCGCCGTTTAACACCCGAAACACTGCTGGCCTATTGGTCTGCTGGCCACACGCTTGGGCGCCTAGGGCGGGGCGCTGAGCCATTGATCGCATGGTTGACTTATTGGCCTGAAGTGGTGGAAGCCATCGGCGATGAACACGCGCAAGTTTGTCTAGAAAAAACCATGGCGCTTTTGATGCGAATGCACAAGTCGCCTAACAGCAAAGCCATGGCGCCTTTGCTTTTCTCTTTGGGGCCGACAGCACATTGCCTCGGCAGCTTTTCGTTGTTAAAAGCTTATCTCCATTCTGTGTCGAATTTCATGGATGCGACTACGGGCTCGATTCATGGACGTCAAGCCAGTTTGGCCAGTCCGGGCCTGATTGACATGTTGGCAAAAACACCCAGCTTGTTGCAAAAGCTGTCTTTGGAAGGTTGGCAGGCATGGTTAGACTTTGGCCAGCGTGCTTATGCGAATCATCCGCCGCAACAAGTTGAGTATTTTTCACTTCGCAGTACAGACAGCTTGGCTGTCATTCAGCGCGAGAGACATGGCTTGCTGATGCGGGATGCAGAACGCATCTTGTCTTTGAGCTTGAAAGCATTGTGGAACACCCAAGCACATTTTGAACCGCTCCCAACAGCACAGATTGATGTAGCTTTGGGTTTGCAAGAAAAATCCGTCTTACCGTGCATTCAAATTGATCGTCATTCGTCAGAGGCAGATGACATTGTGACGATGGGTTTGCCAGATGTTTTAGACGATTTATCGGGTGTCAGGGCAATCAATCGCTACTTATTGATGACGATGCACATGGCAGCGCACAAGCGCTGGTCAACACCTTGTATTGCTGACAACTGGAGCCCCTCTCAACGAGTGGCTGTTGAATGGTTTGAAGACACGCGCATAGATTTAAAACTCATGACGCTCTGGCCAGGTCTGCGGCATAGCATGATGGCCTTGTATCCACCCGTGAAAGAGGGTGAATGCAATGAAGCGACGCATGCCTGTTTGCTTCACCGCTTGAGTATTTTCAGTCGGTCCGTGCTCGATCCCTCGATCGAGTTGCAAGATGCGGGACTTTCTGACTGGCGCAGTCGATTCATCGATTTACTCAATGACCCCGCTGTGAACACGGAGCGTGTTGCGCAGTTGGCCTTGCAGTTTGTGGCAAAAACAAGGCGGCCTACTGATTCTCAAGCTGAGGTGTATTTCACCCATACGCAAGTCGATTGGCGAGATGACAATCGGCATTTGTGGCGATTTATAGAAGAGGGCGATGAAGAGGACACATCGCCAAGCAGAAGCGCAACGTCCGAGGAAGAATTGAAGAGCCTGCCCCCCCAACTTTATCCGGAGTGGGACGAAGCAGCAGGCAATGAACGACCCGATTGGGTCAGGGTCTATGAATTTTTACATCCATCGGGTCAGGCCTCAGACATTGATCAATTGCTTTTAAAGCATGATGCACTGTCAAAAAAATTAAAGCGTGTCATAGATCAACTCAAACCGCAAGGTCGAACACGAACCAGACATTTAGAGTTTGGCAGTGAACTGGATCTTGATTTGGCCATTGCAGCTCAGATTGATATCAAAGCGGGGTTGATCCCCAGTCAACGCATCGAACAGCACTTTAAGCACATTGAGCGAGACCTCAGCGTGCAATTGGTGATGGACCTGTCGGCCTCTCTGAACGAAGAAGCGCCAGGAACTAGGCAAACTGTTTTGCAAATAAGTCAAGAAGCCGTGTCAATTTTGGCATGGGCATTGTCTGAACTGGGCGACTCTTTGGCCATTGGCGGATTTCACTCCAACACAAGGCACGATGTTCGCTACATGCACATCAAAGGATTTGAAGAAAGCTGGGCCGAAGAGACCAAAGCTCGATTGGCGGCCATTCAGCCTGCCTATTCGACGCGCATGGGCGCTGCCATTCGGCATGCTTCACGTCCTTTAATGTCTCGGAAAAGTGCCAAAAAAATGTTGTTGGTGTTGACAGACGGAGAGCCCTCGGATGTCGATGTGAGCGACCCGCAATACCTCACTCACGATGCACGCCAAATCGTTAAAGAGTTGCAAGCACAAGGCGTGTTTGTTTGGTGCATTCAACTTCACCCTGACTTTGAATCAAGTGTGCGTACCATTTTTGGCGATCATTGCACCTTGGTTGATCAAATTCAAAAGCTGCCAGAAATTTTGGCCAACTTATTCATTCGACTGACGCGTTGAGTATTTAAATGCCTAACGTTTTTTAGGTAGATCTGCGTAGTACGTTGCCAAGGCTTCAATTTCGGAACGTGTTAAATTTTTAGCAAATGTTCGCATGCCTTTGGCGACATCATTGGTCCGATGGCCATTTTGGTAGTCCAACATGCTGCGAACAAAGTAAAGGGGGTTTTGGCCAGCCAGCGCGGGAGCTTCAAGTTTTCCGCCTTGACCTCGCGTGCCATGGCAGCTTGCACAAGGGGTGATCAGCCGTTTGGGATCGCCTTTGCGAACCAGTTGAGTCACATTGAGGTCAGCTGCTGGTCGAGGCGTTCCATCGTCCAGAGCAGCTTGTTGCTGAGCATAAAATTCGGCGACATCTGAAATTTGCTGGGGCGTCATCATCACGGCAATGTCGTGCATCAACTCTGCGCCCTTGTTGGAAGTCATTCGCTTGTCCTGATAGTCCAACATCAGTTTGGCAACATAAGCAGCCTTTTGGCCTGCAAGGTGAGGCCAGTTCTGAGTGGGGGCTACACCTATCGGGCCGTGACAAGAACTGCAAAACATTTTTTCATGCACCAGCTGGCCACGCTTCGCATCGCCCGTCGGCAGATGATTCAAAGCATTTCGCAAACTGGCCGAGGTCCATTCCTTAGTGGGTGCTGCTGCAATTTCAGTCGCGCTGGCATTGCTTGACAAAGTTAGCCAAAGTAGGAGTGCGTATGCAAGTGCCTTGAATTGAAATTGCAGAAAAAAAGCCATTTGCCTGAATAATTTTTGTGACTTCACATTGAAAAGGTGTGTCATGTTGGTGTCTTTATGCAAAGCAATCTGCTGTGAATGTGCGTAACCATGCTTGCTGGTAGCGTGCACCCAGTTTAATTTGGACGGGACTTGCATCGAGGGGAAGATATCGTGACTTGCCGTTGATGCGACCAATTTTGCCGTCCGCTTGAATTTTGAAAACATCAGCAACAAACAAGCCGTAATCTTTACCGGCAAGTGCATAGCAAGTGTTTTCCCAGAGTGGTTCGGGTGCGGTTCGACCCGCCAATTCTTCAACAATGGCGCGGGCCACCACTTTGGCCTGTGTATTGGCCGAAAAACCGCTTTTGGGCATGGCATCAGCAATGCTGGCATCCCCAATGACGTATGTGTGAGGCACTTTGCTAGAGGCAAAGTTAATTCGTTGCACTGGACAATATCCGGTACTGTCAGTCAAACCCAAGGTACTTGCAACCAGTCCCGCTTTCATGGGGGGAATGACATTGATGACATCGGCTTTGATGGACTCACCTTCTGTTTCAATGCGCATTCTTTTGGCATCAATCTTCAGCGTGCGGCCACCGTCTTTGCCGCGAACCCAGCTCAACATGCTTGTTTTAGCATGCTGTTTGATCTCTACCATTGCCGACATTTTTTTGACGTAGTCGTCAGGTAAATTGAAGTTATAGAGACGATTCCATCCCAGCATCATGGTTTCGTCGGTCACAAATGAATCTTTGGGATCGACAATGATGACTTTGGCTGTTGGGTTATGTTTGCTAAACCATTCGGTCATGAGCGCAGCCCGTTCATAAGGGCCCGGCGGACAACGATAAGGGTTGGGGGGCGCAGCCAATACGAAGGTGCCGCCTTGCCGCATGGTTTGCAATTGCTTGGCGAGTAAGACTGTTTGATCGCCTGGAATCCACCCCGAAGGTACAGATGTTCTGGCAATGTTTTCGTTGTACCCCTCGTAAGCCGCATAGTTCAATTGAATACCTGGCGAAACAATCAATTTGTCATAGCGAATTTTCTGTTTGCCTAATGTAAAGACTTGTTGCAACTTAGGGTCCATGCCCGTCACTGTGTCAAAGATAAATTCAATGCCATGGTCATTTTTCAATTTGTCATAGGTGACAAAGAGATCTTCAAATTTCGCATGTTGGTTAAGTACCTCTGAGGAGCCATAGGGGCGAATGTAGACAGGGTTCTTTTCAATGACAGTGACGCGTAATTGCGGGTTGAATAGCTTCAGGTATTTGGCCGCTGTGGCGCCACCTACACCGCCTCCGATGATGACTACGTGGGCTTTGTCTTGTGCAAAAGCCATAGAGGGTAATGTCGCCATGGTCGCCAAAGCCAATTGCTGGGCCAACCAGTTGCGGCGCGTTCCTTGTGTTTCTATTCTCATGCTTATTTTCCTTTCACAGAAGTTGGCTTGAGAGACTTTTGAGCTTCAAAAAAATCGCCCATCCCTTTGAGGTCTGTGTCTGAAAAACCCATGGCGACCAAGCCCATTAAGGTGGCGGGTCGTCGGCCTTCTCTAAAATCTTTCATGGTTCGAACAAATTGTTCAGAAGGCATTCCTGCTAGAGGTGCAAAAGATTCATCTGACAGATGTCCCAAGGTGCCATGACATGCCGCACAACTGTGAGCCATGGTGGCAGCAAGCAAAGGCGAAGTTGCCGCGGGTGTTGCGTTGGTCTTTTTTGCGGTTGAAGCGGGGGGCAGTTGAGCAAATGCAAGGCTGAATCCTGCCAGCCATAAGCCCAAAGCCATGCCAGCAGCGGCGAGCCCTTGGATCCTGGATGCTGAGCGCTGAAGGCCCAGTGAAGAGTTGAGAGTGATGTGCACGATGAACCTTGTTTATTAACGGGCCCAGACCCAAAAACCAACGGCAAAGTAAGACAACGTCCATGCCACCAACAAGCCGACTGACCACTGACCCAAGCGCGTGATGGTTTGGCTAGGTTTGTAGATGCCTTCTTTGGTTTGACCTGCTTGCCAAGCAACTGTGAGTAAATAGGCTAAGGTGGTTCCGCCTATGATGGCAAACGTTCCAAAAAACAAGACAGTGCTATACCAATCCATGTTGATTCGGTAGTCAAGGGCGTTGTACTGGTGGGCCATGTTGAGCGTTACGAATCGCAACATTTCGCGGGAGGTGCCGATCACTATCAATGAAATGGTTGCACCTGCAAACACTGCATAGCCGCCAAAGCCCTTATCGAGTTTGTTTTGCAAGACCCATGGAAGTGCCACGATGATCATCAAGGCTGCTAAAGCGATCCACATCCAAACAGACCCCATAAACCAAGTCATTTTTTCCGGCAAGCTCAACATCCATGCAGAGCCCAATGCGGTGCTGATCAGACCACCTGCAAAAATCAGTTTGAAGGACAAACTTTTCAGAAAATTCAAATAGCCTTTGTCAATTTCACCCGCCCCCAAAAGGTAACGGCGATAGGCGATGAGCCATGCACCAGCAATAGGCGATGAGAGCGCAATGAAGAATAAATATCGAGACGCATGCCATTGATGCAGTTTCAAGCCTGTAGGATCGATATGACCGTTGGGGGCATACCAACTCATCCATTTTTCTGGATAAAACATTTGTTGGCTTAAGGTGTGCACAATGAAACCGACCGTCAAAAAGAGGATCAATGAGATGACCATCCAGATGCCGCTATGACCGCCTTCAGCTTCAATGTTGGGGTTTTGCCAATAGAAAACATACATGGCAATGTAGGCTGCAATTAAGGTGATGATGAAACCAATCACCCACCATGCTGACAATACGTTAGAGGTGTACCAAAAGGGGTCGTAAATGACTTGTACAAAAAGCAAAGGGGCTACGCCCAAAACGATGGCCACAGAAACGGCAATCTTGGCAGTGGTGAGCATGGCAGAAGCCAATCGTCGCCATTGTTGATCTCGTTGAAAAGCGCCCCACAGGGTGAGAGATGCAGCACCTAACATGACCTGTACTGCAACCATGTGCAATGCAAACGTCAACACACCTAAAGCAAGAAAAATAAGGGGGTGCGCGGGGACCCCAGCTTGGTCGCGAAGCGCGTATAACATTTCGGGAGACATGACTTATTCCTTTACCGAGGCTAGGGCAGTTGCACTGGTTTTTTTCGCTGACAAAATGTAAGCAGCCAAAGCACTTGCTTCTTCATCATTGAGGGGAATCTGAGGCATGTACAAGGTGTTTCCACTTGAAAGTGCCGCCTGAAGGTATTGAGAAATATCAGCGACGGAATGTTGTCCCACAAAATATTGTTGCAGGGGACGCATGCCTGTGGCACTGAGCGAGTGGCAATTGGAGCACGCCACCAGTGCCAATGCGTGGCCTGCTTCTATTTGATTCTGAGCTGTGATTTTTCTTAAATTTTCTGGAATAAAAATATGTGTCCCTAAAAATCCATGCGCTTCAATTTTTGGGATTTCTGATGTCACGCCTGCACCCGGCACGTCTTTGCCAATGACCTGATTTGAGTAAACATATTGCCCTGCAACCCAAGGTTTGCGAATAGATTCGCGTGCGACTTCCTCTGGCCACAAGCCAAATATCAAGACAACAACGGTCATCAGACCTGCCAGCCCCGACACCAAAAATCTGGGCTGCAGCCAAGTCAGTGCGAAATAAACCAATGCGCCACCGACTGCTGTCATCAAGGCAATCGGGAAGTGTTGCGGTAGTCTGTTGTCTAAAACCAACTCGGCTGTTCCAGGGAGCGTGGACAAATACCATTGAAGCATGGCAGCACCAATGAGCGTTGAGACCATGCCCAGTACGGCCAATTGTCTGCCAATCAACTTTTTCTGCGCGAGGTCCTTAAAGCTGCCGGCCACAATACCGCCTACAACTGCGGTCATGGTAAACATGAAGGCTGTTCGCATACCAAGTTGGGCAAAAGTGTTGGGACCAAAAAATGCATTCAAAACACCGCCCGTTTGCGTCCAATCGGCATGCCCTGGCCACATCATGAAGCTGAGGATTCCCACAATCACCAGCATGGTGGTGTAAGAGGTCAAGCCAAAAATGACGGCAATGCGGGTGTGCGTTTTGACGTCGACTTTGCCCGCTAAGTACACGAGCATATAGACGCCTACCACTTCGATGACAAAAAAGACCCATTCTGTTGCCCACATCCAAACAAAGCTGTGGATCAGGGCTGAAATACCTCTTGGACTCGCCACTGTGGTTGCAAACCAGATGCCAGGTCCTGTGATGGAACCGAGGACATAGCTGAAAACCAATAAAAATAGCCCATACCGTTTAATGAACTCGAGTAACTCGGGCTTGTTGTGGCGATGCGCATGCTGAGTCAACCACGCAAAAAAAATGGCCGCCCCAACAGAGGTGTGTGAAAACAGCACATGGATGGTGGCGATCAGTCCAACGATCCAGCCAGATCCGACCATTGGATCGAGCCAAGATGGGTAAAGTCCAAGTAGTGTGGGCATTTTTCAATTTAAATGGATTGACAAATCTTTGTCACGTAAGTGTGTGAACGACTCACCGACTGTCTTGATGTTAAGGAAGGGCATTGACTTTGCACTTGATCCAAGTCAATTGCCTAACCATCAATTTCGGCATATTAAGTAATTCCTTAATTAGCCATTCGCTAATATTGAATTTACCTGTGTGTCATACCTTTTTAAAGTTGCATCTTCCAATTTTTAAAGGTTAACCCCTATGCTCAAAGCTCTGATTTTTGATGTCGATGGCACCCTTGCTGACACAGAAATGGCTCATTTGGCTGCGTTTAACCATGCCTTTTCTGAAAT
>Ga0209550_10001551_pt1 | contig 22007 bp, 20 predicted proteins | sample LauGreSuBDMM15SN_2_FD_187567 | JGI IMG/M metagenome (GOLD analysis project Ga0209550, IMG submission 187567) | Freshwater lake microbial communities from Lake Michigan, USA - Su13.BD.MM15.SN (SPAdes) (version 5) | ecosystem: Environmental > Aquatic > Freshwater > Lake | place: Lake Michigan... | reverse complement strand
AATGTCATCCCGGACGTGATCCGGGATCCAATGCAAACCCGGCAAATGCCATGGGCAGCGCTGCAAAGTGGACCCCGGGTCTTCGCCCGGGGTGACAAAAAAGGGGGCGGAGTGCTGGTTGGGTTCTGCAGATTGGCTTGCAAGTCAGTTGAGCGTGCCGCCACTCAGGGCCACATCGCCCAGGCCCTGCAGCCGATGCGCCACCAGCACTTTCAGGGCGTGCTGCGCTGCCGCGATCTGAAGGCTGGCAGGCCAACTGGGCAGGGTGGGGCCCTTCCAGTGCGCGGCTTGTTCGGGCAACAGCGGCAAATGCACAAAGCCGCTGTGCACACCTTGCCCCGCCAGCGCGTGCTGCAAGGCATAAAAAACTTGGTTGCAGACAAAGGTGCCTGCCGTTTGAGACACCGATGCCGGGAAGCCGCCATCGCGCAAACCCGTCACCAGCGCCTTGATGGGCAAGGTGCTGAAGTAGGCCGCCGGCGCCCCCGCCACCACGGGCACATCGATGGGCTGCGCCCCCGCGTTGTCGGCGATGCGGGCGTCCATGACGTTGATGGCCACACGCTCGACCGAGAAATCACAGCGCCCCTCGGCTTGGCCCAGCGCCAGCACGATGTCGGGCCGGTGCTGCGCCAAGGCCTGCTGCAAGGCGGGCAGCGCCTGCACAAACACACAAGGCAGCTGCACCGAAACGACCTGAGCCCCCTCCAGCGCCAAGCCATTCAAGGCACGCGCCACTTCCCAAGAGGGGTTGAGACTTTGCCCGGCAAAGGGTTCAAAGCCCGAGACCAGGATGCGCATCACGGCCATGACTGTCAGGCGTTGAAGATCGACACCGTTTTGGTGTTGAGGTATGCCTCCAGCGCCTCGGGGCCGCCTTCGGAGCCGTAACCCGAATCTTTCATGCCGCCAAAGGGCAGCTCAGGCCAAGGCGCGGCGGGCTGGTTGACCCACAGCATGCCCACGTCAAGGCGTTGGTTCAGCAGGTGCATGGTTTTCATCGAGTTGGTGAAGGCGTAGCCGGCCAAGCCAAAGGGCAGGCGGTTGGCTTCGGCGATGGCGTCTTCGATGTTTTCAAAACTGCGGACCGCAGCGATGGGGCCAAAGGGTTCATTGACCACCACATCGGCATCCAGCGGCACATGCGACAGCACGGTGGGCGCAAAAAAGTTGCCCTGGGTGCCGATGCGCTCGCCTCCGGTGAGCACTTTGGCACCTTTGGCGCGGGCGTCTTGCACGATGGACTGCATGGCGGCCAAGCGGCGCTCGTTGGCCAAGGGGCCCATTTGGGTGCCTGCAGCCAGGCCGTCGCCCACCTGTAGCGCTTGGGCTTGCGCGGCGAACTGTTCGGCAAATGCGTCGGCAATGCTGTGGTGCACCAAAAAGCGGGTAGGCGAGATGCAAACCTGGCCCGCGTTGCGGAACTTGGCCGCACCCGCGGTCTTCAGGGCCAGTGCGATGTCCGCGTCTTCGGCCAGGATGACCGGGGCGTGACCACCCAGCTCCATGGTCGCGCGCTTCATGTGCTGGCCCGCCAGCGCGGCCAGTTGCTTGCCCACAGGTGTGGAGCCGGTGAAGGTGATCTTGCGGATCAGCGGGTGCGCGATCAGGTAGTTCGAAATCTCAGCCGGTGTGCCGTACACCAGACCGATCACGCCCGCAGGCACGCCTGCATCGTGGAAAGCGCGGATCAATTCGGCTGGGGCAGCGGGTGTTTCTTCCGGCGCTTTGACGATGATGGAGCAGCCAGTGGCCAGCGCGGCGGACATCTTGCGCACGGCTTGGTTGATCGGGAAGTTCCAGGGCGTGAAGGCGGCCACAGGCCCGACGGGTTGCTTGAGCACTTGCTGCTGCACATTGATGTTGCGCGGGGGCACGATGCGGCCATACACGCGGCGGCCTTCTTCGGCAAACCATTCGATGATGTCGGCCGCCGACATGGCCTCGACCTTGGCTTCAGCCAGGGGCTTGCCTTGTTCTTGTGTGAGCAGGTCGGCAATTTGCGGGGCGCGTTCACGCATCAGCGCTGCGGCTTTGCGCAAAATGGCGCTGCGCTCGTTGGCGGGCGTATCGCGCCAGATTTCGAAGCCCTTTTGGGCGGCTTGCGCGGCACGCTCCAGGTCGGGGATGCCCGCGTGCGCCAGGCGACCGATTTCGGTACCGGTGGCGGGGTTGAACACCGGCAGGGTGCGGCCGCCTTCGGCATCGCACCATTGGCCGTTGATGAAGAGTTGGGTGTTGGGGTAAGTCATGTCGTGTTCCTGAATTCGAGGGGGTGGCGATGAAAAAAATAAAAGCCCTTGGCCATGGGCAAATTGTGGCCGCATTTTGCGACAAGTTGGTCAAACCCGAGACAGACAGAGAGGTGTCCGTTGCATTGGCCTACAGTGGGGCACCTCAAAGCCTCATCTTGAGAGCCAAATATTCAGAGCCAAATCAACACCATGCACACACCCTCATCCGTCTTGTTTGTCCCCCATGGCTCGCCCATGTTTGCCCTCCACCCCGGTGCGGCAGGTGCCGCCATGAGCGCTCTGGTGCCCCAATTGGGCGCCCTGCGCGCCATTGTGGTGGTCAGCCCGCACTGGGAAACCGGTGTGCCTACCGTGGGTTTTGCCACCCGGCCCGAAACCATCCACGACTTTGGCGGGTTCGACCCGCGCCTGTACGAGATGCAATACCCCGCCATGGGCAGCCCCGAAGTGGCGGCCCAGGTGGTCAGTGCGCTGCAAGCAGCGGGCTTTTCAGTGGCGCAAGACGCCCAGCGCGGCCTGGACCACGGCGCCTGGACGCCCCTGCGCCAGATGTTCCCCGATGCCCAAGTGCCCGTGGTGCCCCTGTCGGTGCAAAGCCACCTGGGTCCCGAACACGCTTACCGCGTGGGCCAAGCGCTGGCCCCTTTAGCCCAGCAAGGCATTTTGGTGCTGGCATCGGGCAACATCACCCACAACCTGCGCGATTTGATGGCCTTGCGCACGCAAGGCGGCGCCACGCCCGACTATGTTCAGGCCTTTGCCGACTGGATCCACACCCACATGACGGCCCGTGATGTGCCCGGCCTGCTCGCTTACCGTCAGCAAAGTGCAGGCCAGCGTGCCCACCCCACGGACGAACACCTGCTGCCGCTGTTCACCGCATTGGGCGCGGCGGGGCCCGATGCACAGCCCGAGGCGTTTTTCCGGGGCATCAGCGACCACGTCATCGCCATGGACGGCTACGCCTTTGCTTGAGACATTGAATACTTGCGGCCGCTGCATGTGGTGCGGGGGGGGGTTGAGCCCTCCGGTGCCGCAAGGCCCTTGGATGCAGCTCCCCGCAGGACTCAGTCGATCTTCGCGCCCGAGGCCTTGACCACTTGCGCCATGCGCACAAAGTCGGCCGCCAGCAGCTTGCTGAAGTCGGCGTTGCTCATGTCGCGGGGCTCGATGCCTTGCTTGTCCAAGCGCGCCAACACCACCGGGTCTTTGAGCAACTTGCTCACAGCCGCGTTGATGCGGTTGGCCTCGGCGGTCGGGATGGCTGCAGGGCCCAGAAAACCGAACCACGAATCAAACTGATAACCCGGCAAGCCGCTTTCGGCAATGGTGGGCAGCTCGGGCAGGTATTTGCTGCGCTGGGGCGAGGTCACGCCCAACAAGCGCACGCGGCTGTCCTTGGCAAACGCCAGCGCGCCAATGCTGGCGGCAATCACGGCCTGGGCGCGGCCTGACAGCACTTCATTGATGGCTTCGCCAGTGGCCTTGAGTGGGATGTGCACCACATCGATGCCCGCCAAACCGGTGAAGTAGGCCATGGCCAAATGCGTGGCGCTGCCCACACCGGCGCTGGCGTAGTTCATCTTGCCGGGGTTGGCCTTGGCGTAGCGGATGAATTCCGCAGCGGTCTTGGCGGGCACATCGGGATTCACCATGAGCACGTAGCTCGCGCTGCCAATGTGGGCCAGTGGGGTGAAATCTTTTTGTGGGTCGTAGGCCAGCTTGGTGTAGAGCGAGCCTGCAATGTTGTGGCTGGCGGCCGCCGCCACCATCACGGTGCCATCGGCCTCGGCGCGGGCCACATAGCCTGTGCCCACGGTGCCGCCCGCACCTGGGCGGTTTTCCACAATCACCGTTTGGCCCAAGGCCGCGCCCATTTCCTGCGACAGTGCGCGGGCCAAGGTGTCCTGCACGCCACTGGAGGCAAAGGGCACCACGATGCGCACCGTTTTGGTGGATTGGGCCTGGGCCAAGCCCACGGCCGACAGCATGGCCATGCCGAGGCTGGAGGTCAAAATTTCACGCCGTTGCATCATTTGAATTTCCTTGAAGTTCGATCAAACCGTTAAATCAATCAGCCCACGCACACCCGGTCGGCCAGGTGGCGCATGAAGCGCTCGCACCAAGCCAACTGGTCCAGCGTGACCCATTCATTGGGCTGGTGCGCCTGCGCAATGTGGCCGGGGCCGCACACGATGGTGGGCACACCGGCTTGGTGAAACAGAGCAGCTTCCGTGCCAAACGACACCTTGCCCGCGCCGCTGGCCGGGTCGACCTCGGCGCAGTCAAAACACAGGTTCGCGATCTCGCTGTCGGCGGCTGTGGCAAAACCGGGCAACACCGATTTAAGCTCGTGTGTGATGCCCGTGCCCGGTGTCACCGCCTGCATGGCGGGCACCAGCGTTTCGCCAAAGGCTTTGGCCCGGGCAAACAAATCTTCGGGCGTGTTCAGGTGGTGGTGGCGGATTTCCCAAGTCACCTCGCACTGACGCGGGATGATGTTGAGCGCCGTGCCGCCCGCGATCACGCCGGTGTGCACGGTGGTGTGGGGCACGTCGTAAATCGGGTCAAACGGGCCGTTTTGCACCAGCTCGCGGTGCATGCTTTTCAGGTTGGCCACAAACTCGCAAGCAATCTCAACCGCGTTCACGCCCAAGGGAGTGAGCGAAGAATGCGCTTCAAATCCGTGCACCGTGGTTTTGTACGAGTGCTTGCCTTTGTGCGCAATGACCACCTGCATGCCCGTGGGCTCGCCCACGATGCAACCTGCGGGTTTGAAGCCCTGCGCCTGCATGTCGGCGATCATGCGGCGCACGCCGATGCAGCCGACTTCTTCGTCGTAGCTGAAGGCCAAGTGAACAGGGCGCTTGAGTTTGCGCTTGAGTAGCTCGGGAACCATCATCAAACAGATGGCGCCAAAACTCTTCATGTCGGTCACCCCCCGGCCGTACATCTTGTCGCCTTTGATTTCGACCTTGAACGGGTCGGTGTCCCAAGGCTGGCCGTCCACCGGCACCACGTCGGTGTGGCCCGACAGCACCAAGCCGCCGATTTTTGTTTCGCCGTCGTGTGCGGGCAGCGTGGCCCACAGATTTGCTTTTTGGCCGCTGTCGTCATAGGTGCGGCTGCAGGCAATACCCAGGTCCTTCAGGTAAGCCTCGGTCCAGTCCAGCAGGGCCAGGTTGCTGTCACGCGAGACGGTGGCAAAGGCGATCCATTTTTCGATCAGGGGCAGGGCGGCCAGGTCGGCGGCCTGCACATTCGCCAAGGCTGCGCGGGAGAGTGGGGCGTTCATGGGGTTCTGTCCAAAGAAATCAGGGTGAGATCATCTTACAGGTCGCCAGAACCGGCCGCGTCACCTTGCCGACAGCGCCGCTGCTCAGGCCCGCCTACAGTGGACAGCCCATCCAACAGGAGTTTTTCATGGCCATTTATGAGCTGCGCACCTACAACGCCATCGTCGGAAAAATGTCGGAACTCACCTCGCTCTACAAAAACGAGGGCTGGCCTGCGCTGTCCAAGCACCCGTCCAAACTGGTGGGTTACTTCACGGGCGATGTGGGGGCCTTGAACCAGCTGATCCACATCTGGAAGTATGACGACGATGCCGACCGCCGGGCTTTTTGGGCCGGGGTTTACGGCGATCCGGATTTCATGGCCTTTGCCGCCAAAATACGGCCGTTGATTGCCGAGCAGCAAAACAAGCTCATGCTGTCCGCGCCATGGGGGCCACAGCCCTGAGTCTTGGCTGGGCTTATTGAATCAAGTAACCACCGTCCACGGGCAAGACCACGCCCGTGATGAAGCGCGCCGCCGGGCTGGCCAAAAACAGCACCGGGTCGGCCACGTCTTCGGGTTGGCCCCAGCGGCCCATCGGCGTGCGGCCCACAATTTGCGCGCTGCGTGTGGCGTCTTCTTGCAAGGCTTGCGTCAAAGGCGTGGCGATCCAGCCCGGGGCCACGGCATTCACCCGGATGCCGTCGGCCGCGTAGGCAATGGCCAGCGACTTGGTCAGCTGCGCCACGCCGCCCTTGCTGGCGCTGTAGCCCGGCGTGAGGCCGCCCCCAAAAAAGCTCAGCATCGAGGCGGTGTTGACGATGCAGCCCCGGCGCGCTTTGAGCCCTTCACGCGCTGCGGCACAAGCGCGCATGGTGCCGTTCAGGTTGATGTCTACCGTTTGCGCAAACACCTCGGGGTCGTGCTCGGCGTTGCGCTGGATGATGCCCGCGCAGTTGACCAGCACATCGAATTCCCCAAACTCACCCAGCACGTTTTGCACATGCTCGTTTTGCCGCACATCCAGCACTTGAAAAGCCACCAGACGGTTGGCGCTCAGGGCTTGCGCTGCCTCCACCTCGGCGGGCGTGGCCCCTGTGGCCGTCACGCTGGCTCCAGTGGCGGCAAAGGCCCGGGCAATGGCCGCGCCAATGCCGCTGGTGCCGCCGGTGATAAAAACTTTTTTGACCGTATTCATGAAACTCCTCCCTGGCTGATTTTAAAAATTCAGGGTGATCACACCCCCGGCATGCTGGGCGCGTGAGCAGCACAAAATGATTTTGTGTTGCCGCTCTTTTTGTCCGAGCACAAAGTCGCGGTGCTCGATGTCATCGGACAGCGCCGCATCGTAATGCCGGGCGCACACGCCGCACAAACCGTCGCTGCATTTCACGTCGATGGCCACGCCCGCCTCGGCCAGCACCTCGGTGGCGCTGCGATCTGCAGGCACTTGCAGGCGGCGGCCAGATGTTTTCAGCACCAACTCAAAGGGCTGGTTCACCCAAGCATCGGCCTCGGGCACGCTGAAGTATTCGCGGTGCAGTGTGTCTTCGGGCCAGCCGTGTGCGCTGGCGGCCTCGAACACGCCGTCCATGAAGCGCGGCGCACCGCAGGTGTAAACATGCCCACCCGCAGCGAAGTCGGGCACAAGCTGCATCAGATCAGCACGCTCACCTTCGTCCTTGAAATGAAACTGCACCCGCTCGCGCCAAGGCACCTCGGCCAGGTCTTTCAAAAAACCCGCCGTTGATCGGCTGGCCGCGCTGTAATGAAAGTCAAAGGGCTTGCCCAAAGCGTGCAGGCGGTGCGCCATGGCGATCATGGGTGTCACGCCAATGCCGCCTGCAAACAGCCAGCTGTGCGTGGCGTCTTCGTGCAGCGCAAAGTGGTTGGCCGGGCGCGTCACGAACACGCGCCGTCCCTCGCGAAACACCCGGTGCATCAGCGCCGAGCCGCCGCGCCCGCCTGACTCAGGCGGCTCGCGCAACACGCCCAGCACATATTTGCTGCGGTCGGCCGGGTCGCCTGCCAGGCTGTAGGGCCGCTGGTATTCAGGGGCAATCACCACGTCGATGTGCCCACCCGCTTCAAACGGTGGCAGCTCGCCACCATCGGGCGCTTTGAACTCGTATCGCGCCAGGCCTTCGGCCATCTCTTCGCGCCGGTGCAACACCACCGGGAACACGGGCGGCTCGGCGGGCAGTGGCCGTGGCCCGGGGGCCAAGCTGTCGGTCTGGCCTGCTGCCAAGCGGGCCTGGTATTGCGCGGGGGTCAGCAGGGCCTGGTAGCGGGCAATGCCTTCTTCGCGGTTGACGGGGTAAGTCACCGGGTAAGGCGGCGGCATTTTGTCTGCCGGGTACACGGCCAGGGTCTGGTCTTCGTAGCGCAGGTTCAGGTCTTTTTGCAGGGTGCGGCGGTGCGTTTGCGCGGCCTGAACATAGCGGCCAGAGGTTTTGTCCAGCTCAATGTCCCACCACCACTTTTTGACCGGGTTGATGCTGCCGCGCTCCAGCAGGTCATCGAGCCGGGCCAGCGCAGGCGCAGCGGCGGGCAGCTTCATGGCCACTTGCCGCCACAGGCTGTCGGCCAGCAGGCCTTCCAAGTTCCAGGGGCAGGTTTTCATGCAGCGGCCGCACATGCCGCCCGCCGCGTTGGTGATGCGGTAGCGGGCGCATTTCTCGGCATCGCTTTTCCAGATCTCGTAGCCGTTGTACATCAGCTTGGGGCCGGCGGTGATGGCCCCGGACGGGCATTCACGGGCGCACTTGTTGCAGCTTTCGCAAAAGCTTTGCAAGCCAAAATCGATGGGCTGGTCGGGGGCCATGGGCATGTCGGTGGTCACACTGCCGCTTTTCAGGCGCGGCCCCAAAAACGGGTTCAGGATCACCTCGCCAATGCGGCTGACTTCGCCCAGGCCCGACAGCAGCAACAAAGGCGGCTGCAGCACATCGCCGTCCAGCACCGAATGCACCCGGGCCGAATAACCGAGCCGCCGGATTTGCTCGGCCACAATGCCGCCCATGAGCGAAAACCGCAGGTAGGCCCGCATGCTCTGCGCCACCGAAATCCAGTCGTCGCCACTGGCGCCCTCCATGGTTTCGTGGCCTTGGTCGATCAGCAGGTTCACGGCGTTGGCATGGTACGCCGGCATGGGGTTGCCGCCCGCGTCGTGCGAGTAATAGGCCCACTCGGGCACGGCGCACAGGCCCACCGCGTCCACCCCCAGGTAGTACGAAGCCGCCTTCAAGTTGTCGGCATTGCGCTTCGGGTCTTGCGTGCTGGCGGCCACCGGGCCACGGGCTGGACCAAACTGCAAGAGCAGCAAAGCGCCCAAGGCCCGGCGCGCGCAGGCCCCGATGGGGCTTTTCATCACGTAATGCGCGTTCTTGGCGTCGTCTTGCACCGACTTGCCCAAATCGCCAAACAAGGCCCGGGCAAAAAAGTCCGCCCGTTTGGGGAAACGCGGCACCCGGTCGTGGTCAATAAAGGTGGTGGGCGTGGCCTGGCGCTTGAGGGTTTCAAACGGGTGTGCGCCTTGGCGAAACTCGCGCTGCGCAAACGCGTCTTGGTGAAATGCGCTCTTGAAAGTGCCCAGCCCCAACCACCAAGCCGGGCCGTGGCTTTGCCAGCGGTTTTGCTGCGGGTCGAGCGCCTGATCAGGGGTCAGCGCCAGTGTGGTGCTGACGGCAGCCAAGGCATAGCGCTGGCCCACATACGGGTTCTCGCCGTCGCCCAGCGTCAGGCCAGCGGCCAAAGCCAAGCGGCCCAAATCCACATCGCTGCAGCTGGCACTGTGGGCGCGGGCCTCGTGCCCCAGCATGCGCAAATAGGTGGACAAGAGCACGGCCGTTTGCGCGGCCAGCACAGCAGCGCGTTGAGCCTGCGTGCCCGCCAACCAGTCGCAGCCAGGCTCATTGGGTTTCGGGTCGCGCGCAAACTCCAACAAGATCACGATGGCGTGACTGTGGTGATGGATGGGGCCGTGCACCGTGCGCGCCGAATCCAGTACATCGGCCAGGATCATGTCCATGCCTGCCGCAAAACTGGCCGGCTGGCTTTGCGCCAACTCTTCACCCAAAGCGGGCACAGCGGGGTTGCGGATCGGCTCGGCCAGCCAGGCCGATGCAGGCATGGCGCACACGCCCATCATCGATGCGTCAAAGTAATAACCTGCGGCCTTCAGGTGCTGGGCCCGCTCGGTCGGGTCGGCCGGAATCTCCCCCTCTTTGGGGTTGACCGCGCCGTCGCGCACCAAGTCAAACATGGCCATGTAGCGCGCCATGGCGTGCGACAAAGATTTAAGGTCACCGTTTGCAAAGCGCAGCGCCTGCATGGGCGGCAGGCCGCTGTCATTGGGTGCGGCATGCGTGCGGCGCAGGCGCTCCAACGGATAAGGCCCCAGGTGCACCGGGCGGTCGCGGTAAGAAAACAAGCGCATGGGGGTGCCCGTGGGGTTAAGGACGATCGTCAATCGCCCAGGCGTTGGCCCGTGACTTTCACGACTTCGGGCTGGAAATCGCCCATGCCGTAGGGCCCGACCACTTCGCCCTGCATTGAAGCCCCCTGCACCCGGGCCTGAACAGCTTTGAACTGCCCATCCGCCTGTACAAAACTGAAGTAAAGGTCAGCGCCGTTCAGGCTCGCACCGAGCAGGTTTTGCGTTTGTCCACCCCAGGCCACGGTGCCGCCCAGGCGTTGGTGGCGTTGGCTCAGGCGCAGCACGGCTGATCCTTGCGGGGCCAGGCCCTGCACCGACCATTGGCCTGCCACAGCGGCGGGCACGGTCCAAAAATAACCCGTGTTGGTGCCTGCGCGAATGACTTGGTCGGGCTCCCAGTCCCCCATCGAGAACGTGTTGGACAACACCCGCGTACCTGGGCGCATGGCCAAAATGGTGGGGCGCAATTGCGCGTTCAACTCTTCCAGCAGGTACATGGTGACCACCGTCGCTTTGGAAAAATCTTCCTTGAAGATGTCGCCGTGCACGATGCGCACCCGGTCGGCCACGCCTGCGCGCTGTGCGTTGCGCTGGGCCAGCGCGGCCAGGTCTTTGTTGTACTCAATGCCCCAGGCCCGCGCCCCAAACTGCCGCGCCGCCGCGATCGGGATCTTGCCGTCGCCTGCGCCCAAATCAACGACCTCGTCGTGGGGGCCGACCCGCGCTGCGGTCAGCATTTGCGTGACGAGTTCATCGCGGGTGGGCAACCACATCACATCCTTGCCCATCTGGCCCAGTTTGGGGGCGTAGGTTTCGGGGGGCAGGCTGGCGCAGGCTTGCAGCAAGAGCATGGCCACTAGGGGCCAAAGGCGGGTGAATTGGGTCATGGGCTGGGCCGGACGTGGCAAAGGTGTTGTGAGATTTTGGAGGGTAACCGGATTTCAGGGCTATTGATCCGGCCCGATGAAGTATGAATGGCCTGTGTTGTTGTCCCCTCTTTGTGATCCTGGGCGAAGACCCGGGATCCAGCGTTGAGCACTGCCTTTTGCAAAGACCTGCTGTGCATTCTGGATCCCGGCTCAAGGCCAGGATGACAAAAGATTCAAACTTCACCGTGCCGAATCAATAACAGTGCCCGAGGGTCTGATCTTGGAGGACGCTAGTAACACAGGCGACATATTTTCAGGCGTTAACCCAAGACCATGATGAAGAGTTCAATGCATTCGATTTTTTGAGGGATTTTGATTTGGACTCGCTTCAGTCATCAAACACATTTTTTTGGAGACACACATGACCGTCAAATTGAAGAAAAAACAGATTTCTCTCAAACCCAGTTTACTCATGGCTGGCGCTGCTTTGTTTTTCGCGCAGTCTGCGTTGGCGCAACCCTTGCCCAAAGCCTCGCCGGAATCTGTAGGGATGTCCAAAGAAAGATTGGCGGTATTGACCGCCACCATGAAACAAGAGGTTGCCAGCAACCGGCTGCCCGGTGCTGTCGTGATGGTTGCGCGCAATGGCAAACTGGTCTACTCCGAAGCGTTTGGCAAATCAGGCCAAGCGGGTGGTGCTGACATGAAAGAAGACTCGATTTTCAGAATCTATTCCATGACCAAGCCGCTGGTCTCGACTGCGCTCATGATGCTGGTTGAAGACGGGAAAGTTCAACTGACAGATCCCGTCTCAAAATTTCTCCCCGCTTTCAAAAGCCCGCAAGTCAGCGTCCCTGCCATCCATCCCGTATCGGGTGCCGTGACCTTCAAAATGGTACCCGCCAACAGTGAGCCCACGATTCAAGATTTATTGCGGCACACATCGGGGATCGCGTACGGCGAACTCACCGCCAATACACCCGTCAAAGACGCTTACACCAAAGCCAAAGTTTTCCTTCCCAGCATCCCTTTTGACGCACGCGGTGTGACACCCAATGAGATGTCGGAGGGCGTCGGAAAAGCCCCCCTTGCTCAGCACCCCAGTACCACCTGGGAATACTCCTTGTCTGTGGACATTCAGGGGCGCGTTGTCGAAGTCGTCAGTGGCAAACGCCTGAATGACTTCATGAACGAGCGGATGTTTGGACCACTCAAAATGAAGGACACAGGTTTTCATGTTCCTGCGGCCAATGCATCACGGTTGGCTGAAGCGTTTGCCAAGGACCCATTGACCGGCGCAGCCAACGTATTGATCGACGTTTCCAAAGTGCCAGGCAATGACTCGGGTGGTGCTGGCGGTGTGGGCACAGCGGGCGATTACATGCGTTACTGCCAAGCCATGCTGAATGGCGGATCGCTGGACGGTGCCCGGATTCTTTCTCCCTCTACCGTGCGGCTGATGACTGCCGACCACCTGGGCACCGCCATCAACACGACCACCAACCCGGGTCAACTCTTATTGGGCACCAACGGCTACACCTTTGGACTGGGTTTTCTGGTTCGATCACAAGACGGCATTGCCCCTGTGCATGGCTCGGCGGGCGAGTTCATGTGGGCTGGATTTGCAGGGACTTTTTTCTGGGCAGAACCCAAAGAAAAACTGTGTGCTGTTTACATGACGCAGTCACCTAGTCCATTGCGTGCCAGCTACCGCAGGCTGATGAAAAATCTGGTTTCACAAGCCATTGTGAACTGATCCAAGCCAAGCAAAGCCCAGATTCAAATTGGGCTTTGCTTTTGTTTTCGAGTATCCAATTTGGCGCTGCCAGATGAGTTGACCTGATTCTTGTCAGCCGCAGTAAAAGCGGACCACGACAAGCGATCCATGAGATGGTGGCGCACAGGCATGGATTGCCGCGTCGCAGGCTCCTCGCAATGACGGAAGGGGCGCGCCTCGCAATGATGAAATCACGGCCCCGTGACGGGTGAAGTGTTATGGCAAAGACGTTACCAGTCGTTGCCTTATCCATTGGGCGACTTGCGGCTGGGTCATGTTGCCGGCGGCAACAGCCAGCATGAAGTAGATGGCGTCGGGCTGATCGAACACCAGCTTTTGATTGTTGATGGCCAAAAACAAGCGGCCGACCACCCATGCGGTGCGTTTGTTGCCATCGTTGAACCCGTGGCTGGTGGCGATGCCAAAAATGTAGGCTGCAGCCAAGTCTGCTGCATCGGGACCTGGTTTGCCGTAAGCGTCGAGGTTTTGGGCCCGATGCAGCGCTGACTCCACCGCGTTGAGGTCCCGTATGCCATCCAAGCCGCCGTGCACGGCCAGCTGCTTGTCATGGACCGCAAACACAGTGTCGCGGTGGACCCACTGCCAGCTCATTTGGCCAGAACGCGCAGGATCTCGCGGTCGTCGTGCATGATCGACTCGGCCAAGGCCATCTGCCGCTCAAACTCTGGGCTGTAGGGCGTGATGCGCATCGCGCCGTCAGGGGCTTCGGTCATAAAAAGCGTATCGCCCTTTTGCACATTCAAAATGCGCTTGGCCTCCTTGTTCAGGATCAAACCCTCTGATGCACCGACGGTGGTCACTTTAAAGCTCAACATAACGCCCCCATTGCCTATATAAGTTTTATTATATAGCTGACTTCTGGCGAGTGACGTTAATGCGTCCCTGAACCCGGGTTACTGCGTGGATTGCCACGGCCTGCGGCCTCGCAATGACGGGAGCGGCACCATGACGAACTGGGTAGTTTGCCGTCTGAATCAACAAGACTGCCTCAGCCCCATGTCCGTGTTCACCCTGATGCAGGGCTGGTCCAAAATTTGTATGATGACCTGATCAATTCACATCAGGAAACACCCCATGCAACGCAGAAATTGGCTCGTGGCCGCTACCGCCTTGGCCATGGCCACGCCTTTTATGGCTTCGTCAGCGCTGGCGCAAGCCTGGCCCAACCGCCCCATCAAACTGGTGGTGCCCTTTCCACCCGGTGGCCTGATCGACAACATGGCCCGTCTGGTGGCGCCCAAGCTGGCGTTGGAGTTGGGCCAGCCCATCGTCATCGACAACAAGCCGGGTGCCGGTGGCAACTTGGGTGCGGCCGAGGCGGCGCGAGCCCCTGCCGATGGCTACACCTTGCTCATGGCTTCGCCGCCGCTGACCATCAGCCCGGCGCTGTACAGCAAGCTGCCTTACAAGCCCGAGCAAATCGCACCCGTGGCCTTGCTGGGCCGCGTGCCCAATGTGCTGGTGGTCAACCCGGCTGCGGGCATCAACACCCTGGCCGAACTCACCGCGCTGGCCCAATCCAAACCGGGCCAACTCAATTACGCGTCCAACGGGCAAGGCACCTCACTGCACCTGAGCGCTGAGTTGTACAAGAGCCAGTCGGGCGCATTCGTCACGCACATCCCTTACCGGGGCGCGGCAGCGGGCCTGACCGGCTTGATGGCGGGCGAGGTGAACATGATGTTTGACAACCTGCCCTCGGCGCTGGGCCTGATCAATGGCGGCAAGCTCAAGGCCCTGGCCGTGACCACGCCCCAGCGCAGCAGCGCCTTGCCCAATGTGCCCACCATGGAAGAGGCGGGCATGAAGGGCTACCAGGTGTTTGCCTGGTTTGGTGTGGCCGCGCCTGCGGGCTTGCCAGCTCCGGTGCAGCAAAAACTGGAACAAGCGCTAGAGCGCGTGGCCAACCAACCCGAGGTGAAAGCCGCCATGCTCAAGGCCGGTGCCGAGCCCGCCTGGGCCAACGCGCAAGGCCTGGCCAGCTTCATGCAGGCCGACAGCGCGCAATGGAAAAAAGTGGCGGCATTCGCCAAAATCACGCTGGATTGACTTCCGCGATTTGCCAATATTTGTTGTGAGCGCTTGACTCTGGAGAAATGACATGACCACAGTGGGTTTGATCGGTTTGGGAGCCATGGGCTCGGGCATGGCGTCATCGCTGCGCCGGGCCGGGCACAACGTGCAGGTGTTTGACGTGCGCCGCGAGGTGGCTGATGCCTTCACGAACGCGGGGGGAACAGCGCACGATTCGCTGGCCTCTTTGGGCGCAGCGTGCGATGTGGTCGTGTCGGTCGTGGTCAACGCCGCGCAGACCGAAACCGTGTTGTTTGGCGATGGCACCACCCCGGGTTGCGCGGCCAGCATGAAGCCTGGCAGTGTGTTTGTGATGTGCTCCACTGTCGACCCGAACTGGTCGTTGGCTTTGGAAGCGCGCCTCGAAGCCATGGGCCTGCGCTATGTGGATGCGCCCATCTCGGGCGGCGCGGCCAAAGCGGCCAGTGGCCAGATGACGATGATGACCGCCGCAAAGCCCGAGGCCTATGCCGTGGCCGAGCCGTTCTTGAACGCCATGGCCGCCAAGGTTTACAAGCTGGGCGACAGCGCGGGCGCGGGCAGCAAGGTCAAGATCATCAACCAGTTGCTGGCGGGCGTGCACATTGCCGCTGCGGCCGAGGCCATGGCGTTGGGCTTGCGTGAGGGCGTGGACCCAGCAGCTTTGTACGAGGTGATCACCCACAGCGCGGGCAACAGTTGGATGTTTGAAAACCGCATGGCCCATGTGCTGGCGGCTGACTACACGCCGCTCTCAGCCGTAGATATCTTTGTGAAGGATTTGGGCATCGTGCTGGACATGGCGCGAGCCACCAAGTTCCCGCTGCCGCTCTCCAGTACCGCGCACCAGATGTTCATGCAGGCCAGCACGGAGGGCTTTGCCAAGGAAGACGACAGCGCTGTGATCAAGATTTTCCCGGGCATTGAACTGCCGAAAGCACTGGGCTGACCCCCCGTAGGAGACCACTCCGTGGGCGATGGGCGTGGAACACGCCCTCAAAAACCATCGCCACAGGGTGAGCTCCCACAGCATGCAATCGCCAGCAACAAGAGATTTGACATGAGCACTTTGAAAATGGGTTTGAAACTCGGATGCATTGCAGACGACTTCACCGGCGCCACCGACCTGGCCAATAACCTGGTGCGCTCTGGCATGCGGGTGGTGCAGACCATTGGCGTACCGGATGCGCCTTTGGCGGCCGACGTAGATGCGGTGGTGGTGGCGCTCAAGTCGCGCACCATTCCCGCAGCAGAGGCCATCGCGCAATCGTTGCAAGCCTTGCAGTGGTTGCAGGCACAAGGTGCGCAGCAGATTTATTTCAAATACTGCTCCACCTTTGACAGCACGCCCGAAGGCAACATCGGCCCGGTGACCGAAGCGCTGATGAATGCCTTGGATACAGACTTCACCATCGCGACCCCGGCCTTTCCGGACAACAGCCGCACCGTATTCAAGGGCTATTTGTTTGCGGGCAACGTGCTGCTCAATGAGAGCGGCATGCAAAACCACCCGCTCACGCCCATGCAGGATGCGAACTTGGTGCGTGTGATGCAGGCGCAAACCAAGCGCCCCGTGGGTTTGATTGATTACAAAACGGTGGCGCAAGGTGAAGCCGCGATTCGCGTACGCATCGTCGAGTTGCGCAGCCAGGGTGTGGGCGTGGCGGTGGTGGACGCCACCAGCAACGCCGACCTCTTGTTGCTCGGCCCAGCTTTGAAAGACATGCCCTTGGTGACAGCAGGCTCGGGTGTTGCCATTGGCTTGCCGGGCAACTTTGGGCTGAAGCCATCTGTGCAAGCGAGCCAGTTGCCTGCGGCCTGTGGTTTGCAAGCCGTGGTGTCGGGCAGTTGCTCGCTGGCCACCAACGCGCAGGTTGCGCACTTCAAATCCACCGGTCGACCGGCGATGGCCATTGCTCCCGCCAGCCTGCTGAACGGGCAAAGCGATGCCGTGGTGCAGCAGGTGCTGGCCTGGGCCGCGCCGCTGCTTAAGGGCGGTCCGGTGCTGGTCTATTCCACAGCCGCCCCCGACGCCGTGAAAGCCGTACAAGCGAAGCTGGGGGTGGCCGAGGCGGGTGCTTTGGTCGAACATGCCCTGGGGTCTGTGGCGCGTGGCTTGGTGGATCTGGGCGTGCAACAGCTGGTGGTGGCCGGGGGTGAAACCGCGGGCGCTTGCGTGCAGGCGCTGGGCATTGCGCAGCTGCAAATCGGCCCGCAAATCGATCCGGGCGTACCGTGGTGCCATGCGCCTTCAGCCCAAGGCGGTGTGCACATCGCGCTCAAGTCGGGCAACTTTGGCACCGACGACTTTTTCAGCAAAGCCTTTACAGTGTTGGCATGAACCTGACTGAAACCCAAGCCCGCGAAGAGATCTGCCGCGTGGGCCGTAGCCTGTTTGAGCGGGGCTTTGTGCACGCCACGGCGGGCAACATCAGCGTGCGGCTCGATGATGGTTTTCTCATCACGCCCACCGATGCGTGCCTGGGTTTTTTGGACCCGGCCCGCCTGGCGAAACTTGACCTGCAAGGCCAGCAAGTCAGTGGCGACAAGGGCAGCAAAACCATCGCCATGCACCGTAAAATTTACGAAGCGGCTTGCGAATCAGATGCAGACACGCGCTGCGTGATCCACACCCACAGCACGCACTGTGTGGCGCTCAGCCTGAACGCCGTTGGTCCTGAATTGCTGGCGCCCATCACCCCCTACTTTGTGATGAAAGTCGGCCATGTGCCCCTGGTGCGTTACCACCGCCCCGGCAGCCCCGACGCAGCCAAAGAGGTGGCCACGCTGATCCGCCAATACGCGGCTCAGGCCACACCGATCCGCGCCGTGATGCTGTCCCGCCTGGGGCCCAATGTTTGGCACGCCACACCCGCTGCAGCCATGGCCACGCTCGAAGAACTCGAAGAAACCGCCCGGCTCATGCTGCTGTCGCCCCACACGACTCCGCTGAACGCGAGCGCCTTGGACGATTTGCGGCAGACTTTTGGCGCGAGGTGGTGATGTCCTTGCACACGTCCAAGCGCGGCCTGCCCGCCCCTCACTTGTCATCCCGGCCACCCGTCCACTTGTCATCCCGGCCTCCGAGCCGGGATCCAGCGTTGGCTGGTGCACATGGACCCCGGAGCAAGTCCGGGGTGACATATCTGTTGTCATTCGGGGTGACAGTCACTGGGTCCGGGGTGACAAAACCTGTTGTTGAAATTCTCTTTGACTGAAAGAAGCCTCATGCCACGCTTTGCCGCAAACCTCTCCATGATGTACCCCGACTTGCCGTTTCTGGACCGCTTTGAAGCTGCGGCAAAAGACGGTTTCAAGGCCGTGGAGTATTTGTTTCCCTATGCATTTCCCGCGCAAGAGCTCGCGGCCCGGTTGAATGCCAACGGCTTGCAGCAGGTGCTCTTCAACGCACCACCCGGCGGCATCGACAGCGCCAGCATCACGCAAGCTTGGGAGAGCGGCAGCCGGGGCACGGCCAGTGTGCCCGGACGCGAAGCCGAGTTCCGCACGGGCTTTGCGCAAGCTCTGGTGTATGCCGAGGCCCTGAACTGCCCGCGCATCCACGCCATGGTGGGTTTGCGCTCTGAGGGCGCCAGTGCAGAGGCCGCAGACGCCACCCTGATCAGCAACCTGCAATGGGCCGCCATAGAAGCCGCCAAGGCGGGGCGCGATGTGCTGATCGAGCCCATCAACACCCGCAGCGTGTCGGGCTTTCACCTGAACCGCCAAGACCACGCGCACCGCATCGTGCAGGCCGTGGGCGCACCCAACGTGAAGGTGCAAATGGACCTGTTCCACTGTCAGATCGTCGAAGGCGATTTGAGCGCCAACATTGCCCAGCACCTGCCCACGGGTCGCGTCGGGCATTTCCAGATCGCTGAGGTGCCGCATCGCCACGAGCCAGGCACGGGCGAAGTGAACTGGACGCACATTTTCCAGGTCATCGACAAAGTGTCGGCCGAGTGCGGCTGGGATGGCTGGATCGGCTGCGAGTACAACCCGGCCGATGCCTCGGCAGGTGGCACCTCGCGCGGCCTGGCTTGGGCGCGCGGCTATTTATGAGCATGCAGATGCAAACAGGGGTGCAAACAGGGGTGCGAACAGGAGTGCGATCAGGGCAGAGCTCAGTGCAGCGCATGATGTGACATGGCCGATGCCAATTACCTGATCTGGGCCGGGCTGGCAGCGGCCATGGTGGGCCTGTCCAAAGGCGGTTTGCCCACCGTGGGCATGTTGTCTGTGCCCATTCTTTCGCTGTTCATGTCTCCGGTCAAAGCGGTGGTGATGCTGCTGCCTATTTACATCATCTCTGACCTGGTGGGGTTGTGGCTGTACCGCAAAAACTTCAGTGCCATCAACCTGAAAATCCTTTTACCCGCTGGCTTGGGCGGTGTGCTGGTGGGCTGGCTCACCGCATCACTGGTGTCCGACACGGCCGTGAAAATGATGATCGGCCTCTTGGGTGTGGGCTTTGTGCTCAATGCCTGGCGCAAGCGCCATGCTGAGCAAGCACCGAAACCTGCCAGTTGGCGTCAAGGCATGCTGTGGGGCAGTTTGTCCGGCTTTACCAGCTTCATCTCGCATGCAGGTGGCCCTCCGTTTCAGGTTTACCTCTTGCCCCAAAAACTGTCCAAACTGGTGTTTGCCGGCACCTCGACGCTGTTTTTTGCCTTCATCAACCTGGCCAAGCTGTGGCCTTACCACACGCTGCAACCCTATGGCACCACCGAGCTGATGGGCGCGTTCGTGCTGATCCCGTTTGCCCTGGTGGGCACTGTCGCTGGCGCCTATCTCACACGCAAGATCGCCGACGACTGGTTTTTCAAATGGGTGCAAGTGGGTTTGTTGGCGATTTCTGTCAAGCTGATCGTGGACGTGGTCTTGACTTAATGACGCACGCCTGAGCGACACGAAATCCGCTTTTTTTCTTCATCAAAACGTCATAACCACTTCGCATACTGAAGAGTCTCAGTGACATATGTCATTGAAGATCCCTACCTTATCTGGAGTGAAAATGAACATCAAGTATGTGATCGCGGCAGCGTCCGTTGCCTTGCTGCAAGCTTGCGGCGGGGACAGCGCGCCCTTGTTTAAAACCTTGTCGGGCGATGCTCCGCTGGTGATTGCTCACCGTGGTGCTTCTGGACTGTTTCCTGAGCACACTTTGGAAGCCTACAAAGCCGCGATTGAACAAGGCGCTGACTTTGTTGAACCCGATCTGGTCATGACCAAAGATGGCGTGATGATTGCCCGCCACGAGCCGATGCTCGATGCCACCACCGATGTGGCGATCAAGTTCCCCACTCGCAAGACCACCAAAAACATGGATGGCGAGCAAATCACCGCTTTTTATGCCAGTGACTTCACCTTGGCCGAAATCAAAACACTGCGCGCCGTCCAGCCCAACGGTGCCCGCTCGAAGGCTTACGACGGTTTGTACGCCATCCCCACCTTGGATGAAGTGATTGCTTTGACCAAAACCGAAGGTGCCAAAGTGAACCGCACCATTGGTATCTACCCAGAAATCAAGCACTCGACCTTCCATGCCATCGAAGTGAAGTTTGGCCAAAACGTGTTTGAAGACAAATTGGTCACGACACTGCATGCCGCTTATGGCAACGTGGCCACGGCCCCGGTGTTCATTCAGTCTTTCGAGGTGTCCAACCTCCAGTACCTGAACACCAAAACCAACATGAAGCTGGTTCAGTTGATCGATGCTTACGATGTGCTCGATGACGGCAGCATCCAGGTCGACACCGCCACGTACAACCCATGGCGTCAGCCTTACGACTTTGTGGTCAAAAAAGACCCACGCACTTTCAAAGACCTGGTCACGGCCAGCGGTTTGGACTTCATCAAAACCTATGCCGACGGTGTGGGCCCATGGAAGCCTTACCTGGTCAAAACCGTCAACGACAAAGTTGACCGCACAGGCGACGGCAAAATCACCGATGTCGATCGCCGCGTGGATGGCTCGACGGGCGTGATCGAAATGGCCCACCAAAAGGGTTTGCTGGTTCACACCTGGACTTTCCGCGGTGACAGCGGTGGCTACGACCTTGGCTTCAAAGACGTGAAGACTGAAATGGAGTACTACATCAAGCTCGGTATTGACGGTGTGTTCAGCGACTTCCCAGCAGCGGGTGTGGCGGCATTGAAGTCCGTGCGCGGCTACTGAATTTTCCAGCTCCCTTAAGCCCAATAAAAAAGCCCACGAAATGCCACGCAAGTGGCGTCTCGTGGGCTTTGGCTTTTACAAGCCCTGTTCAGCTCACACCATCGGGAAAGGCAAAGCGCGCAAGCGTTTGCCGTTGAGTGTGGCGATCGCGTTGGCCATGGCGGGTGCCAACGGGGGCAGGCCCACTTCGCCAATGCCACCGGGGTGGTTGTCGGTGGGCATGACCTTCACAAACACTTCGGGCGTTTCGTTGGCGCGCAGCACTTGGTACTTGTTCAGGTTGGTTTGCAGGGGTTCACCGGCCCTGAAATCCATGCGCTCGTGCAAGGCGGCCGACAAGCCAAAAATCACCGAGCCTTCGATTTGCGCCTGGATGTTTTGCGGCTGCAATGCGTGACCGCAATCCACCGCCGACCAGACCTTGTGAACCTTGGGGCGGCCCTTCTCGATGGAGACCTGCACCACCATGCCGCAATAGGTGTTCCAGGCGTCCGAATACGCCAGGCCCAGTGCGTGCCCCTTGGGCAGCTTGGCTTTGCCCCACTGCGACATCTCGCCCACCGCCTTGAGCACGGCTTGGCCACGCGGGTGTTTTTGGAGCAAGTCCAGACGGTAGGCCAGTGGATCGGCTTTCACGCCACGCGCCACTTCGTCGATCAGCGTTTCAATGGCGAACTTGGTGTAGCCCGGGCCCACCGCACGCCAGAAGCCGGCCTGAATGCCGCGGTCTTCGATCATGAATTGCACGCTGTGGTCGGGGATGTCGTAAGTGATTTCAGTGCCTTCCATCACGGGCGCATCTTTACCGCCAGCGGCTTTGAAGGCCGGTGGCACCACGCGGGAGTAAATGCCCTCGGACACCACGCGGTGCAAAAGGCCCACCAACTTGCCTTGCGCATCCACCCCAGCCACCAGGTGCTGACCGGTCATGGGCCGGTACTTGTCGTGCACCATGTCGTCTTCGCGGGTCCAGATCACCTGAATGGGCGTTCCGGGCATGGCCTTGGCTACAAGGGCTGCATCGGCCGTGTAATCGGCTTCCACGCGGCGGCCGAAACCACCTCCAAGCAAGGTGATGTTGACCGTGATGTTTTCCGGCTTGAAGCCGCCTGCGCCCGCCACCGTGCCGGTCACAAACGAG
>Ga0209550_10001550_pt1 | contig 22016 bp, 19 predicted proteins | sample LauGreSuBDMM15SN_2_FD_187567 | JGI IMG/M metagenome (GOLD analysis project Ga0209550, IMG submission 187567) | Freshwater lake microbial communities from Lake Michigan, USA - Su13.BD.MM15.SN (SPAdes) (version 5) | ecosystem: Environmental > Aquatic > Freshwater > Lake | place: Lake Michigan... | reverse complement strand
ACCTGGTCACGCCGGGAACAGCAACCTTGTATTTGCCATCAGCATCAGGAAGTGATTTTGGCAGGGTATCCCAGGTATAGGCAGCAGGTTGAAGGTTTAGACCGCAGTTGAGGGCCTTGTCCCATTCCACTACCTGTCCACTGTAGGTGGCCATTCTTCCGAGGATGGAAGTCATCGTGCTTTTGGCGCCATTCTCCGCGTCAGCGAACTTGTATTCTCCTTTGGCAATCGCTGCAAAAAGTTCCACATGCTCGTTTTGGTATCCGTTGTTTTCTGTTTTCTTGTCGAACTGGTACATCACATTGCCCTGGTGGTCCCTGATGTTGGCAGCACCACAGTAAATTTTACCTTTTGTTCCGATAAAGAGTTCATCTACTTTGGCTGAAGTCTTGGGGATATGGCGGCACTGGCTGTTAAGGATGGATCCGTCGGCATAAGTAAATTCCACAAAGTGATGATCAAAGATCTCGCCATGGTCTTTTCCTTTCCTGACTTCTCTACCACCCAATCCCTGTGCTTTAACTGGATAGCCTCCTTTGAACCAGTTGATCACATCAAGGTTGTGGATATGCTGTTCGTTGATATGATCGCCACAAAGCCAGTTGAAATAATACCAATTGCGCATCTGGTATTCCATTTCGGTTTGGCCAGCTGTTCTTGGTTTAACCCAAACACCATCATTGTTCCACCAGGCCTGTGCTGAGGTGATGTCCCCAATCATGTCCTTGCGCTTGAACAATTCGCGGTAGGAGTTTTGGTAGTGGCGCTGAAGACCTACGACTACATTGAGTTTTTTTGTTTTTGCTTCTGCTGCTGCAACCAATACACGCTTGACCCCTTCCGGATCAGTGGCTACTGGCTTTTCCATGAAGATGTGTTTTCCCTGCTTCACTGCTTCTTCGAAATGAATGGGCCTAAAGCCGGGAGGCGTTGTCAAGATCACCACATCAGCGAGGGCAATGGCATTTTTATACCCATCAAATCCAACAAATTTTCTTTCTTCCGGTACATCAATCAATTTTTTGATGTCGCCAGCAATACCTGCTTCAGTAAGGTCGCCGGTGATGCTTTTGTAGGCATCATCCAGCCTGTCGCGAAAGGCATCCGCCATGGCAACCAGTTTGACATTTTGTTTGCTGAGCAGTGCTTGAACTGCAGCACCGGTGCCACGTCCGCCGCAACCAATCAAGGCAACCTTGATTTCATCGCTTGCTCCAGAATGAAAATTTGCATTGGTAATCAGTGGCGCAGCAAGTACCCCACCTGAAATGATTCCGGTCTGTTTGACAAAGTTTCTGCGACTCTTGCCGGGAAATGGCATGTTGTTTTGCATCATTGTTGTTTTAAAATTTTATTTACCGAGATACAATTTATAAAATTTTTCGACTTCTTCCGCAGTTGGTTGATTAACTGGGCGAACAATTCTGAAACCTGCAAACATTCCGTCTGTCAGCCACCACCTGCTTTTGGGAATTTGTGGATCGCGCTGGTTCCAGAGAGGTTCAGAAAACTTGCGTGTATATACCCTTAGATCAGTGGCCATGTCGAGATAAGAACCGCCCCTGATGCTTCTTGGATACCTTGCAGCAGGTGGATTGGTAGGATCCAACTGGCCATCCGTAATCTGCTTCAAATAATCAGGAGCATATTGATCCATGGTCCACTCGGCAACATTTCCCAGCATGTCGTAGAGTCCCCAGGCATTGGGTTTCTTGGTGCCCACCCTTTGGTATTTTTCTTTGCTATTGGCCTTGTACCATGCATATTGACCCAATAGGGCAGGATCATTTCCAAAAAAATAATTGGTCTTGCTGCCTGCCCTGCAAGCATATTCCCATTCTGCTTCGGTGGGCAATCGGTAGAAAACGCCTGTGTTTTGGTACATCCACCTGCAAAACATCATGGCCGCATCCACACTCATGCTGTTGACCGGAAATCCACCTCCTTTTCCCATGTCCCAACTCAGGTCAATGTATTGCGCAGTGGGTCTGGTGACTGCATCTACCTTTGACCCTTGTGAAGTATTGTCATCCTTGAAAAAAACATCAAACTGGTCATGGGTGATTTCACATGCGCCCATCCAAAATGCTGATAACTTGACTGTTTTGGCAGGTTTTTCATTGGGCTTGGTGGAGCTGTTGCTCCCCATCAGGAAGGTTCCTTCTGGGATGGAAACCATTTTGATTTTCAATTCCGACAAGGGTATGTTGATTTCTTCTGTTTTGGAAACATTGGTTTGCGCAAAACCAGCTTCCGTTGATATCCATTGCAGAAAGCAGAGCGCTAGAATAATTTTTTTCAATGCATTTGATTTGATGCAATTTTAACTAAATTGTTCTTAGTATTCATTTTTCAAACGATTAAATTTCTTTTCATATGGAACGCAGAGGATTTCTCAAAAGATCATCCATGGCAGGAGCCGCATTGATACCTGGATTGGCTGCTTTTTCAGCATATCAGCCTACAAAAGAATCAGGTAAAACATTCAACCTCAATTATGGCTTTCATGAGGGGATGTTTGCTGCTCATGCAGGAAAGGATTTCATCGAACAGATCAAATGGGCGCATGATCAGGGTTTCAGGTCAATTGAAGACAATGGCATGATGAACCGTACACCAGAAATGCAGGCCAAGATTGGCGATACCCTTGCCAAATTGGGCATGCAAATGGGGGTTTTTGTGATCACCACTGATGGTTGGCATTGGAAGATGAGCCTTGCCACAGGAAAGCAGGAGTTCAAGGACCTGATCATCCGCGATTGTCATACCGCTGTTGAAGTGGCCAAGCGTTGCAATGCCAAACACATGACTGTAGTGCCAGGTAATTTTGACCGCAGCTTGCCCATGGATATCCAAACCGCCCATGTGATTGAAGCGTTGAGGGGCGGGGCAGGGGTCCTTGAAAAACATGGACTGGTCATGGTGCTGGAACCTTTGAGTGATAACCCAGACCTGTTCTTGCGTTATTCTACCCAAACCTATATGATTTGTAAGGGGGTGAACAGTCCATCCTGCAAGATCCTTTTTGACATGTACCATATGCAGCGCAATGAAGGAAACATCATCGCCAACATCAACCGTACCTGGGAAGAGATTGGCTATTTCCAGATTGGGGACAACCCAGGAAGGAAGGAACCCACCACCGGGGAAATGAACTACAAGAATATTTTCAAACACATCTACAACAAAGGGTATCGTGGAGTGATGGGAATGGAGCACGGAAATTCAAAACCCGGCACAGAAGGCGAATTGGTACTAATCAAAGCCTACAGGGAATCCGACTCCTTTCTTTAGATCGGGCGATGAACATTTAAGCCAGGCGGTTGTTTTAATACCATGAAGAAGTTTTTGTTGCTGTTGATGGGTGTGTTTTCTGTGGCATTGTCATTTTCTCAATCTGCAGATGTGATGGCTGCCAAGCTCAAGTCCAAGCTCTTGTCTGTAAAGGATTATGAGGCAAAAGGAATGCTAAAAACGGATGTGGCTTTTCTCAAATTACCCATTTCTACGGTGCGTATTTTTTACAAATTCCCTGATCTTTTCAGGATCAAAAAAGATGGGGGTATTTCAGTATTGCCAAAAGGGGGTATTCGCATCAACATGAATTCTTTGATCACGGAAGGCAACTATACCTCACTCTCTGCAGGTCGTGTTGTGTGGAAGGGCACCGATCTGGCTATTTTAAAGCTCATCCCCAATGCAGAATCATCGGATATTGTGTTGACCACTTTGTATGTTGATGACAAAGCCATGTTGATCAGGAGAGCGATTACCACTACCAAAGACAACGGCACTTATGAGATGGAAATGGAATATGGGAAATATGCCCAATGGGGTTTACCTGACAAGGCCATCATGATTTTCAATACAAAGGATTACAAACTGCCCAAGGGAATAACCTTTGAATATGATGCAAGTATTTCACAGAAACCAAAAGAAAAGAAGCCTTTGAGCAAGCAGGGAAGGATAGAAATTTCTTATGCTTCTTACGAAATCAACAAAGGATTATCAGCTGATATTTTCGGTACCAAATAAAGCTATTCGTCAATTTTTTCGTCCTCTGCATTGGCCATTACTCTTGCAGAAATCTTTCTCAGCGGATTCTTTCTTATTTCTGCGTAGCCCATTCTCGTATCAAAAATGTCAACAGCTGCAAAAACCGCAGCCCTGAAGGAGGATTCATCGGCCATGTTCTTTCCTGCAATGTCAAAAGCAGTTCCATGGTCCGGTGATGTTCTGATGACTTGAAGGCCTGCGGTGAAATTGGTTCCCTCGCCCAGCGCAAGCGATTTGAAAGGAATCAGTCCCTGGTCGTGGTACATGGCCAGCACTGCATCAAATTTTTCATGGCTTCCCCTGGCAAAAAATGCATCTGCGCTGTATGGTCCCATGACAACACAATCATTTTTCTTTGCCTCCATTACTGCCGGGCGAATGATGTCTTTCTCCTCCCTTCCGACCAATCCTTCATCACCTGCATGGGGGTTAAGGCCCAGCACGGCAATGGTTGGTCTATCAATGCCAAAGTCTTTTTTGAGGCTGGCTTTGAGGAGGTTAATTTTTTTAATGATCTGTTCTTTGGTGATGTTTTTGGCAACATCACCGATGGCAACATGTTCGGTCAGCAAGGCCACCCGCATGTTTTCGGCCACCATCAGCATCAGCACTTCATCTGCTTTGAACACTTCCTTGAGGTAAGGCGTATGCCCGGTGAAATTGAACTCACTGCTTTGCATGGTATATTTGTGCAAGGGCGCTGTGACCAGTGCATCGATTGTATTTTCTTTCAGTGCCTTTACTGCGGCCTGCAATGATTTTACGCCATACAAGCCACCGGTATCGGTCATTTGACCGGGTTGTATGTCCACATCCTCTTCCCAAACGGTGAATACATTGAGTTGTTTGGGGTTTGCCTTTGCAATCTCTTTGATGTTGTTGTAACTGAGGTTCAATTCTGGCATCAGTTTTCTGTAGAAGTTGAGCACTTTGTTGTTGCCAAAAACCACAGGGGTACAGAACTCAAGGATGCGTCCGTCGGAAAAGGTATTGAGAATCAGCTCGATTCCTATCCCATTCAGGTCTCCAATTGAAATTCCAATTACCGGTCTTTTTTGAGCACTCATCTCTTCTGCTTTCATTTGAAGCGTAAAGGTACAAGGAAAACGGGGATCTTTGTCTTAATTTTGACGCAATGTACACCCTCAAGAAATCGCTCGGACAACACTTTTTGAAAGATGAAACGGTCTGTATACGCATCGTTGAGGCACTCAATGCCCACCAATACAGCCAGTTGCTGGAAGTGGGTCCGGGTGGTGGGGCACTGACCAAATACCTGAAAGGGTTGGTGGGCGTAGACCTCAAGTTGGTGGAAATTGATGCAGAGAAGGTAGCATTCCTACTAAAAGCGTACCCTCATGTGCGGGGCAAGATCATCGAAGCGGATATTCTTGAGATTGATGCCCCCTTCAGCGGCCGCTTTACCTTGATCGGAAACTTCCCTTATAATATTTCCACACAGATTGTTTTCAAGGTGATTGAATGGCGAGAGCAGGTGGAGACCATGATTGGCATGTTTCAGAAGGAGGTTGCCGTCAGGATCTGTTCCGGTCCTGGATCAAAAGAGTATGGTATTCTGAGTGTCATTTCGCAGGCCTATTATACAACAACATACCTGTTTGATGTCGATGAAAATTGTTTCAATCCACCCCCCAAAGTGAAAAGTGGGGTCATCATGTTTGAGGATGCCGGCAATCCTTTTGGCATCAGCAACCACAAGAAATTCAAGCTCTTGGTAAAGCTGGCATTTGGTCAAAGAAGAAAGCAGTTGAGGAATCCGTTGAAACCCTATTTTAAAAAGGAAGACCTGTTGGATCCCATTTTTACAAAACGTGCAGAACAGTTGTCTGTACTGGATTTTGTCGAACTCCTAAAAAAAATGAATTGATGCCCAAAGTAATGATTACTGCCCATGCCCATCCCTGCCTCAAAGAAGGGTTGGAGCACAGGGGATACCAGGTTGATACCCTGGAAAAAATAAGCCATCAGGAATTAAAGGAAATGATTCCTGCCTATGAGGGATTGATTGTGGCCAGCAGGATTCCAATCGACAAGGCAATCCTGTTGGCTGCTCAATCCCTGAAATGGATTGGCAGGCTGGGGAGTGGCATGGAGATCATCGATCTTGATCAGGCAAGTGCCCAGCATGTTGTTTGCATGAGCAGCCCTGATGGCAACTGTGCATCAGTTGGTGAACATTGTCTTGGCATGTTGCTTTCGCTGCTGCACAACATCAGCAGCTCCAGGGATGAACTGCGGGAAGGAGAATGGCTGCGTGAGGCCAACAGGGGATTTGAGTTGGGTGGAAAGACAGTTGGCATCATTGGTCTGGGACATACCGGATCGGCCTTTGCCCATTTGCTATCGCCTTTTGGCGTAAGGGTCCTTGCCTACGATAAATATAAAACGGGGTTCAGTGGTGGCCATATTGTTGAATCCACGCTTGAAGCTGTTCAGGAATCGGCTGATGTGATCAGCTTTCACCTCCCATTAAATGATGAAACGCAGCATTATGCAAATGAGCAGTTTTTCTCATCCCTCAAAAAAAGACCTTATTTTCTCAATGCCAGCAGGGGTGGCGTGGTAGATACAGCCGCCCTGATCAATGCATTAGACCAAGGCCTGGTTGCCGCAGCTGGATTGGATGTGCTTGAAAATGAAGATCTTGCAAGTTATTCTGCCCAGGAATCCGACATGTTGCAACAACTGTTAATGCGAAGGAATGTGATCGTTACCCCACATATTGCGGGCTACAGCCATGAATCGCTGGTCAAATTGGCCCAAAGCCTGCTCAAAAAGTTGGATTTGTTGCCCAGGCCTTGATTTACAAAAATCATTTATCTTTGCAGGATAGCAACGCTTCAGCATCAACTGAGGCGTTGCTCATTTTTTTTCAAACCGACCAACTGAAAGATGTCCATATGAGCACAATGTACGTAACCAAAGAAACCCTTGAGCAAATGAAGGTTGAACTGCAACAACTGAAAGGTGTTGAACGTCCGGCCGCTTCGCGCGCCATTGCAGAAGCAAGGGAAAAAGGTGATCTCAAGGAAAATGCCGAGTACGATGCTGCAAAAGATGCACAGGGTTTGCTTGAAGCCAAGATCAACCGCATGGAAACAGAATTGGCCAGTGCCCGCATCCTTGATGCATCTACGATAGACACCAGCAAGGTATCCATCCTGACCAAAGTCACCATCACCAATAAGGCTACCCAAAAGTCTGTTACTTACCAGATTGTATCTGAAAAAGAAGCGGATTTGAAAATGCAGAAAATATCCGTTACTTCCCCCATTGGCAAAGGGCTGCTGGGGAAAAAAGTTGGGGACCTGGCCGAAGTCGTTGCACCCAATGGCAAGATGGTATTTACGATTGATCATATTGCAGTCTGATAAACATGACAACCATTTTTTCTAGAATTATTGCAGGGGAAATTCCTTCCTTTAAAATTGCAGAGAATGATCAATTCTATGCTTTTTTGGATGTATTTCCTCTTGTGCCCGGTCATACCTTGGTGGTTCCTAAAAAGGAGACAGACAAGTTCTTTGACATGGATGCAAGTGATCTAGGGGCTGTTTTACAATTTGCCCGACCCATTGCCAAAGCCATTGAAAAAGCCTTTCCTTGCCAGCGTTGTGGAATGGCGGTGATTGGATTGGAAGTACCGCATGCCCATGTACATTTGGTGCCCATCGATACAGCAGATGACCTGAATTTTACAAGACCCAAGCTGAAGCCTTCTCAGGATGAATTGAAGGATGCACAACATAAAATTCTTCAAGCACTCAACCAATGATCCATCAACCCAAGACAGCAAACAAAGAATATTTTTTCATGGTCCTGATCGGATGCTTGTTTGCATTGGGTTTGTTTGATCTGGTATATTCTTTCACCGGAGCCTATGCAATATTTGGTATCCTGTATCCTTCAGCGCATGCGTTGTTGAACATCATCCTTTTCCTTGCCCTGTCTTTCATCTGGTCAAAAGAAAAATGGGCGGCATGGTTGTTTCTGGGAATTGTGGTAGCCCACATGGGGCTAGATCTTGCCGTGGGAGCATTTGAATTTTTCAAGCTGATCTTATTCCTGCCTGCTATTTATTTTCTCATCAGGCTGAAGTAAATCTTTCTGCGTTTTATCCAATCCTTCCAGGATTGTTCTTGATAAAATCCTCCCATCCTCCTGATTTTTTGGTTCGGGTATTTTTCTTCGTTGCAGCAACCGTTGTAACCAGGCCATGTGCATTGAAATGATGGCAAACGGCTACCGCCAGTGCATCTGAGGCATCAAAGTATTTGATGGTATTGGTGAGTGGCATGATGCTATTGAGCATTTTCCAGATTTGTTCTTTGTTGGCATTTCCATTACCGGTAATCGACTGTTTGACTTTTTTGGGTGAATATTCTGCTACAGCCAGGCCGTTGGACATGGCAACAGCAATGGCTACACCCTGTGCTCGGCCTAATTTCAGCATGCTTTGTACATTTTTTCCAAAGAAGGGTGCTTCAATGGCCATGTCATCTGGCTTGTATTTGTCGATGATCTCTTGGATTACGTTGTTGATGGTCCCCAGGCGTTCGAACATGTCCTTTTTCCCATTCAGCTTGATCACGTTCATCTCCAGCATCTTGATCTGGTTACCCGTCACAGCCAGGATTCCATAGCCCATGATCACGGTTCCAGGATCAATCCCTAAAATAATTTTACTTTTCTGCGTCAACTGGGTTTATTTTTGAAGGGATAAGCAAACACACTGAACAAAAGTATCAAAATATTACTCAATTACCTGCTTGGGCCGGTACTCTTCATTGGATTGAGCTACCATATATTCAAACAGGTGGCTGGGCAGAAAGATATTGGGTTGTATTGCTCTTCCCTTGTTGCATCGCTTAGGGGATGGGGTTCCTTGATGTTGTTCTTTGTATTGATGATCATGCTGCTGCAGTGGTTGTTGGAGGCCAGGAAATGGCAGGTTATGTTGAGTCCTGGGTATCCCATCAAACTGCCTGAGGCATTCAGGATGATTTTATCGGGCATTGCTTTGTCTATCGCAACGCCCAACCGAATGGGTGAATTTGCAGGGAGGGTGATGCATCTTCCGACTGAACAGCGCTTGCAGGGCACCGCATTAACTGTTATTGGCAATTTTGCACAGCTGATTGTAACCTGTATTGCAGGAAGCATAGCCCTTTGCATGGAATGGCAAGACCAGCATCTGTATCCTGCCGGCACAGGCGTACAGGCGATACAAACCTTGCTGTTATGGACGACTCCTTTGACCATCATTTTTTTTATGCTGCTGTATTTCAAGGCAGGCTTGGTTTTTAACTGGATCCTCTCGCTGCGCATGCTCGGAAAATTCCGGGACAAGCTTGGAGTACTGGCCACCATCCCCAACAATATCCTCTTAAAAGTATTGTTGCTTTCATCCCTTCGGTTTGTTTTTTTCATCCTCCAATACTGGTTGCTTTTTAAGCTGACCAATACGGAGATTGGCTTTCGTGATACATTTGCAGCCATCTCCATCATGCTATTGTGGCTTGCCATTGTGCCTACTTTTTCTTTTTTAGAATTGGGGCTGCGTTGGGAATTTGCCTTGTTGCTGATGGGGTCACTGACCGAGAATGCACTGGGAATAGCTGTTTCGATAACCGCCGTTTGGCTGATCAACCTGATGTTACCCGCAGCCGTTGGTGCCATTGGGTTGCTTTCTTACCGATTCAGGTAAAAATATACAATCATCTTTTTAAGAAAACTTTATTCTTGTGGTCATTCACAGAACAAAATCCGACCGCCAATGGTTTTATATTTGCAGTATGCTACGTTTTCATAAAATAGTACTTGTCTCCATTTTCTCACTCGGCCTGATCAGGTTGAGTGCGGGAAACGAATTTTGTGGCCTGAACAACATGTCATTTAATGCAGGAGAAGTGATCACTTATAAAATTTTCTACAACGTGATTGGTCTTTATGTAGATGCAGGAACCGCTTCTTTTTCCATCTCCAATGAAAAGCTCAATGCCAAGCCCGTTTACCATGTGGTGGGTCTGGGCACCTCCAATCCATCCTATGACTGGATTTTTAAAGTGCGTGACAGGTATGAAACCTATATTGATACTGCAACGCTGAAGCCCTATAAATTTGTCAGGCATGTGGAAGAGGGTGGGTTCAGGAAAGATGAGCTCGTGCTTTTCAACCATGCAGAGAACAAGGCAGTGAGTACAAAAGGCACATTACCCATTGCGGATTGCATGCAGGATGTACTGAGTTCCATTTACTATGCGCGCAACATCAATTTTTCAAAATACAAGGTAGGAGAAAAAATTCCCTTCAAAATGTTCCTGGATGATGAGGTGCACAGCATCTATATCCGCTACATGGGAAAAGAAGTCATCAAGACCCGTTATGGTAAATTCAGGGCCATCAAGTTCAAGCCCATGCTGATCAGTGGCACCATCTTTGAGGGAGGCGAACTCATGAGTGTATGGGTTTCTGATGATGGCAACCATGTTCCGTTGCGGATTGAAAGCCCGATAACGGTGGGTAGCATCAAGGTAGACATGATGGGATACAGGAACCTTCGCTATCCCTTGCAGTCCATGATCAGTTTCAAATGATCAGATCAATGTTTCCAGTGGAACTGTTTCTTTTTTCCTAAAACCCTTTTCGGTTTTTTCTACTGTACAGCAAATGGTTGTAGCATCATGCTCAAAAAAAAGCAGATGGTTGTTGGCTACTGCCTCCTCGAGATAGTTTTCTTTTTCTTCTAAACTGATCATGGGGTACATATCATAAGCTGCGAGATAGGGCAATGGAATATGCGCAGCAGTGGGTATAAGGTCAGCTACAAAAGCCAGGGTTCTGCCGTTGGTATGGATCAGGGGAATCATCATGGAGCGGGTATGCCCATTGGTGAACATGATATCGATGCCAGGGCTGAAACTGGTTTTTTCACCTTTTTTTTCTTCCACAAAACGGAGCCTTCCTTTTTCAAGCATGGGCAGTATATTTTCTGTGAGAAAAGATGCTTTTTCCCTGGCGTTTGGTTTGGTGGCCCATTGCCAATGTGCTTCACTGCTCCAGTAAAGGGCATTGGGGAATGTCAACTCAAGTTTGTCATTGATGCACGAAACGGCGCCCCCACAATGGTCAAAATGAAGGTGTGTCAACAGCACATCAGTAATGTCTTCTGGTTGAAATCCCAAGCGTTGCAGGGATTCAAGCAAACTGTCATTTCCATGCGGAAAATAGTGGCTGAAAAATTTTGCTGATTGTTTATTGCCCATTCCTGTATCGATGAGGATTTTTCTTTCCCCATCCACTACAAGCAAACAGCGCATGGCAAAACTGCAAAGGTTGTTTTCGTCTGCAGGAATTGATTTTTGCCAAAGGGTTTTTGGAACAACGCCAAACATGGCACCACCATCAAGTTTAAAAAGGCCGGTATCAATGGAATAGACTTGCATATTTTTCTCTTGTGATGACCACCTTGGTGTAGAGCAAAGCAAAAAAACTGATGATGAAGAATACCATGAGTACAAGAATAGAATTCCTCATGCTTCCGGTGAGTTCTTCATTGTATGCAAAAAGAAAGAGTCCAATGGTGAGTGCTATCTTTTCAGTAACATCATAGAAGCTGAAAAAGGAAGTGGTTTCAGTTGTTGCAGGCAAGAGTTTTGAATAGGTGCTTCTGCCAATAGACTGGATACCTCCCATGACCAATCCCACGCAGGCAGCAAGAATATAAAATTCAGTCTGGGAGGTGATGAAATACCCCCAAATACAAATGGCCACCCATATCACGATGCCAACCAGCATGGTAGGAATATTGCCAATCTTTTTTGACAACTTGCTCATGGCGATGGCACCGATGATGGCAACAACCTGAATGAGTAAAATGGTAAGGATAAGTTTGGGCTCATCTTCAGGCTTGGGGAAGATGTTTTTTTTGCTGTAGCCTGCTGCCACAAGCATAACAGTTTGCACCCCTACGCTGAGAAAGAAAAAAGCAGCCAGATAGCGTTTCAAGGCAGGGATTTGTTCCACTTGGTTCCAAACCAGTTTAAGCTCATGAAATCCATTGATCAGGATATGTTTTTTGGGTTTTTTGTTGCTTGCGGTATTGGATGGCAGCACACGAAATGGGATTTGTGAAAAACCAAACCACCACAATCCAACCAGCAAAAATGAAATCCTTGGTCCCAATGTTTTGTCTCCGTTGTCCAACCCAAACAGTTCCGGTTTTAAGATGATGACAAAGCATATCAACTGCAACAAGACACTGCCAATATATCCCATGGCAAATCCCTTTGCACTCACGCCATCCCGCTCTTCAGGGGTTGCAATGTCTGGAAGGTAGGAGTTGTAAAAAACCAGGCTGTTCCAGAAGCCCAGCGCGGCCAATGAAAAAAAGATGATGCCGTATTCTATCTTGTCTGGCGTGAAAAAAAACAAAGCTGCACAGGACAATGATCCGATCAGGGCAAATGCACGCATGAAGGCTTTTTTATTTCCCCTGTAGTCAGCAATCGAAGACATGATGGGAGACATCAATGCCACCAGGAAAAAAACAAGGGCCAATGCATAGTTTTGCAATGCTGTATTGATGATGCGGATACCAAAAAAACTGACATAGGAAAGCTCCTCTGGGTTATTGCTACTCGTCACTGCTACATAATAGGCAGGGAAAATGGTGGAAGTGATGACCAGGTTATAGGTGCTGTTGGCCCAGTCGTACATCGCCCAAGCATTTTGAATCTTTTTCCTGTTCGTATTCATTGGCTAAAGCTTGTTCGTTAAGATAAGCAATATCAAGACAGCACCGAGCACAATTCTGTACCATCCAAAGATCCTGAAACCATTTTGTTGCAGAAAACGGATAAAAAATTTGATGGCAAGCAGGGCTACAACGAATGCGATGCTGCTTCCCAGCAGCAGAAAATTAATCCCCTGGGTATTTAGCAAAGCAGGCTCATTTTTCCAGATATCATAGAGACTTTTCAGCGTGGCTGCGGCCATGGTGGGTACGGCAAGGAAGAAGGAGAAGTCTGCCGCCAATGAACGGGTGAGTTTCTGCTGCATGCCCCCAATGATGGTTGCAGCACTGCGGCTTAGCCCTGGAAACAAGACTGCCAGCACTTGGTACATGCCAATGAAAAAAGCCTTTTTGTAGGTGATTTCTTCTTCTTTCTCAATGGCCCCATCTTTGAACCATTTGTCTACAAAAAGCAGGACGACGCCTCCTGCAAACAGTACAATGGAGATGAAGAGGGGCTTTTCAAGCACAGCTTCAATGTGTTTTTTGAACAATGCGCCAAAAGCCAGGGCCGGAAGGATCGCAACGAAAAGCTTGAAATAAAAACTGACGCGTTTGAAGTCCATGAACTTCTTCCAGTACAAAACGACAACAGAAAGAATGGCCCCAAACTGTATCACCACTTCAAATAATTTGGTGAAGGGGTCATCCCCAATATTAAAAAACGCAGAGGCGATGACCATATGACCCGTAGAAGACACGGGAAGAAATTCTGTAATGCCTTCGATAATGGCCAACATGATGGCCTGGAATGTATTCATGAAACAGGGGTAAAAATGAGCAAACTACTTCTTGGATTTCTTCATGATGGCATAGACCTCAATGAGCAGCCCTGCAACAATCATCAGTGGAGCAATGGTGATGCGCTTCATGCTGTAGACTTCGTTTTCAGCAAATACATTGGGATCATCCCCTTTTCCGCCTGCCATCAAAACAAGCCCTGCGACGATCACGACAAGCCCTATCAGCATCCATCTCAGGTTATCCTTTCCGAAAATTGTGTTGTTCTTCGTTTCCATGTTGTATTGTTTATCAATATAAATCGTCCAGTTTCATTTTGAGGTACTTCATCACACTCCTGTGTGTGCTGATGAAGGTAATGCTAATTCCAATAAGGATAAGACCTGTGAAAAGCAATGCCAGCAGGCCATTGTCTCTCAGGGCCTTGATTTCGGGCAGCCACCAGTTCTCAACGCCATAGATGATGAGAACAAGCGCCGCGATGGCAATCACGGCGCTTGCCAGTCCGTTCAGGATGGCCTTGCTGTCAAAAGGTTTTGAGATGAACCACCTTGTTGCACCAACCATCTGCATGGTTTTGATCAGGAAACGGTTGGAGAACATGGCCAGTTTGATGGTATTGTCAATCAGGATGATCACGATCAGTGCCAGAACCCCCGCAAGTGCCAACAGAAAATATCCTGTTTTTTTGACGATATTGTTCAGGTTGCTGACAACGGCATCAGGATATTTCACTTCACTGATGATGAAGTTTTTGGTAATCTCTTTGGTGATTATTTTCAGGCTATCCTTGTTCACGTATGCCGGTTCCAGGTAAAAGTCTATGCTTGCCGGAAGAGGATTATAATCCAATACCTTGTTCCAGTCTTCATTGCCATCTCCGATGAATTTTGCTCTTGCAGCTTCTTTGGTAACAAACTCTACATTGCGGGCATAGGGCTTGCTTTCTATTGATTTTCTTACGATGTCGATTTCCCGGTCGGGACTGCCATCCCGCACAAATGCATTGACCTGAACACTGCCTTTGAAATAGCTTTCCAATTTACTGGCGTTGATGACCAACCATCCCAGCATGCCCAGGATGAAGAGCACAAGGGCTACCCCCAAAATGGCCATAAAATAGGATGGTTTGCTGCGTTTCATTGATGCATTGCGCTGTGCTGTCATGTTCGGTTTGGATTTTGTTCCTCAATTGCCCACTGTAATCATGTCAAAAATAGCAATTTTAAAGCGTTTGTGTATTTTTGCGCTTACTAGAAGAAAGGTTAATTTTTTACAGGCCCGATTAAAGCAACAGAAATGGAATACGCATTCAGGAATATTGAACGGAAATGGCAGGAGAATTGGAAGGCAAGCAATGCGTACAAGGTGTCAAATGAAAGCGGTAAGCCTAAATATTATGTGCTGGACATGTTTCCCTACCCAAGCGGGGCGGGTCTCCATGTGGGTCATCCCCTTGGCTATATTGCCAGCGATGTATTCAGCCGGTACAAACGCTTGAAGGGCTTCAATGTGCTGCATCCGATGGGGTATGATTCATTTGGTCTTCCCGCCGAGCAATACGCCATTGAACACGGGATTCCTCCTGCGGTTTCCACCGATCAGAACATCGCCACCTTCAGGTCTCAGCTGGACAAGATCGGCTTCTGTTATGATTGGGAACGGGAAGTGCGTACTTCTGACGAAGGATATTACAAATGGACCCAGTGGATATTCCTGCAGTTGTTTGACAGCTGGATGGACCGCAGGCTGCAGAAAGCAAGAAGAATCAGTGAATTGACGGCCATCTTTGAAGTAGAGGGGAATGCCTCCAATCCTTGTCCCGGCGAAAAAAACCTTTCCTTCTCTTCTGCTGAGTGGCTGGCATTTTCAGAGAAAAGAAAGGCTGAAATCCTGATGCAGTACCGCCTTGCTTTTTGTGGTATCGGGGAAGTGAACTGGTGTGAGGCCTTGGGTACCGTACTGGCCAATGATGAGGTCATCAATGGCGTGAGTGAAAGGGGCGGCCATCCTGTTGTAAAAAAGAAGTTGCGCCAATGGTACCTCAGGATAACTGAATATGCGGAACGCTTGTTGGCAGGGCTTCAAACCGTAGACTTCAGTGAAAGCATGAAAGACATGCAATCCAACTGGATAGGAAAAAGTTTTGGCGCAGAGATTGATTTTGAGCTCGACCTTGTTGATGCACCTGCTGAGGGTAAAAAACTCAAGGTATATACCACCAGGCCCGATACCATTTTTGGTATTGATTTTATGGTCATTGCTCCGGAACATGAGCTGGTGGCTACCATCACTGCCAATGTACAGTCTACTGCTGTTGCCAGTTACATTGATTATGTCAACAGCAGGAGTGAGCGTGAGCGGATGGCAGAAAAAAAGATTACAGGTGTTTTCAGTGGCACCTGCTGCAAGCATCCATTTGAGGACAGAAAAATTCCTGTTTGGATCAGTGAATATGTGCTTGCAGGATATGGTACCGGAGCCATCATGGCGGTACCCTGTGGCGATGAGCGGGATTTCAAGTTTGCCAACCATTTCAATATCCCCATCACCAATATCATCGGTTCTTTTTATGATGGTAATGAAGCCAACCCCACAAAAGAGGCCAGGCTTGAGAACAGTGGCTTCCTCAATGGTTTGCTCATGTCTGATGCCATTGCTGTTGCACTGGATACATTAGAGACTTTGGGGATAGGCAAACGCCATACCAATTATAAAATGCGGGATGCCGCTTTCAGCCGTCAGCGCTATTGGGGAGAACCGTTTCCCATCGTTTGGAAAGATGAGGTGGCGGTTCCACTGTCTTCAACTGAATTGCCTATTGTGCTTCCCCCCATGACAGACCTGAAGCCTGGTCCGGATGCGCAGGGTCCGTTGGCCAATCTTCCTGAATGGGCCGCATACGAAGGCGGCACAAGGGAAGTCAATACCATGCCAGGTTATGCAGGGAGCAGTTGGTATTTTTTACGCTACATGGATCCCAACAATACTGATGCATTTTGCAGCAGGGAAGCCAGTGATTATTGGGGGCAAGTAGATCTCTACATTGGAGGAACCGAACATGCTGTCGGACATTTGCTGTACAGCAGGATGTGGACCAAGGCCTTGTTTGACCTGGGATATATTGGTTTTGATGAGCCCTTTAAGCGCCTGGTGAACCAGGGCAAAATAGGAGGAGACTCTAGGCTGGTCTACAGGATCAGGGGTACAAAACAATTTGTTTCTGCAGGCTTGAAAGACCAGCATGAAACCGATGAACTGCATGTGGACCTAAGCATGGTAGATGGGTTGGATCTTGATATGGCAGCCTTCAGGCAATGGAAACCTGATTTTTCCGAAGCAACCTTTATCACCGAAGACGGTGTTTACAAGTGTGGGAGCCGTCTGGAAAAAATGAGCAAGCGCTATTTCAATGTTGTCAATCCGGATGACATTGTTGAGCGGTATGGGGCAGATACTTTCAGGATGTATGAGATGTTCCTCGGCCCGGTTGAACAGGACAAGCCCTGGGATACCAAAGGGATTGAAGGGGTGCACCGTTTTATGAAAAAATTGTGGCGCTTGTTTTTTGATGTCGAAAAAGGTACTGTACTGACGGATGCGACGGCTTCAGATGCAGCCTGGAAGGCATTTTACAAGATGGTAAAAAAAGTGGAAGAAGATACTGCGCGTTTTTCTTTCAATACAGCGGTGAGCAGTTTCATGATTGGGGTCAATGATTTGACCGATCTGCATTGTCACTCCAAAGACCTATTGGCCAAGTTCCTGGTGGTCCTGGCACCTTATGCGCCACACATTGCGGAGGAGTTGTGGGCTGTTACTGGGCAATCGGGCTCGGTGCTGGATGCCAGTTATCCGGCTGTGGAAGAAAAATACCTCGTTGAAACGTCCAAAGAATATCCGGTAGCCATCAACGGCAAAACAAGGACCACACTGAACCTGGATGTCAACGCTTCTCAGGCAGATGTGGAAGCGTTGGTTTTGGTGGATCCCATCGTCATGAAATGGCTGGACGGCAAGCCACCCCAAAAGATCATCTACGTTAAAAACAAAATGATCAACGTAGTCCTATAATAGTGGTATAAATGCTTTCATTGCTTTGGGCCCAATCCAAACCAATGATGAATATTTTGCATTCCTTCCGTTCTATTGGTGTAATTTCACAAGGCATGAACCCTCATTTAGATCCTGTAGGCAAATCTTCCATTTCTCCGGATGCGGAGTACGAAAATACCATTCGTCCCTCCAGCCTGGAAGACTTTTCCGGACAGCCAGGGATCATCGATAACCTCAAAATCTTCATCAAGGCCGCACAAATGCGGTCTGAATCGCTGGATCATGTGTTGTTCCATGGCCCGCCGGGCTTGGGAAAAACAACTTTGTCCAGGATTGTGGCCAGGGAAATGGGCGTCAATATCAAGGAAACATCTGGCCCGGTGATTGAAAAGCCCGCAGACCTGGCAGGGCTCCTGACCAGCCTTGAGACCAATGATGTCTTGTTTATTGACGAGATCCACCGGTTGAGCAATGTAGTGGAAGAATACCTCTATTCTGCCATGGAAGACTACAAGATTGATATCATGATTGATAGCGGGCCAAGTGCCAAGACCATCCAAATCAACCTTAATCCTTTTACCCTGATTGGTGCCACCACCAGAAGCGGATTGCTTACGGCGCCATTGTTGTCAAGGTTCGCCATCAAGTCTCGGCTTGAATATTATTCGAATGAAGTGCTGGAGAGAATCATCACAAGGTCTGCTGGCATTTTGAATACCAAAATCACTTCAGATTCTGCTGGTGAAATTTCCCGCCGGAGCAGGGCAACGCCCAGGATTGCCAATGGCTTGCTCAAAAGGGTCAGGGATTTTGCACAAGTGCTTGGCAATGGGGTCATCACCATGGATATTACCAAGCATGCACTGAAGGCCCTCCATGTTGATGAGCACGGACTTGACGAAATGGACAACAGGATCCTTACAACCATCATCGATAAATTCAAGGGTGGGCCTGTAGGTTTAGGAACCATTGCCACAGCGGTTGGAGAAGAAGCGGGAACAATTGAAGATGTATATGAACCTTTTTTGATCAAGGAGGGTTTCCTTCAAAGAACCTTGAGGGGTAGGGAAGTAACAAGCCGTGCGTATGAACATCTTGGGCGTACCCCCCAAAGGACCAATGACAATTTGCTCTTTTAATCAAGCCAGGATATTGAAGATTATTCGATACATATCAGTTTCGGTTTTGTTGTTGCTGTTTCAGGCAGGACATGCGCAGTATTTTAACCTCAATTTTCAAAATTTCAATTCAAGCAACGGACTTCCTGGAAACGATGTTGAATGCATCTACCAGGATAGCAGGGGCTTCATATGGGCTGGAACAAGGTTTGGATTGAGCATGTTCGATGGAACATATTTCAGGAATTTTGTGCATGATCCAATGGACAGTTCTAGTTTGGGAGGCACCAGAATTTTCAAGATGCAAGAGGATAAAACAGGCACGCTTTGGGTGGCCTCAGAAAATTTTGGACTTTCAAGCATTGATTTGAAAACGTTAAAAATCAGAAACTTTCCGATTCCTGTAAATCGGCAACTGGAAGATCGTTACATCAATACATTGTACATTGATCAAAAGGGCTTGATCTGGATCGGTGCTGAAACAGGGGTAAGTTATTTTGATCCAGTTGCTGAGCGGTACATCAAAGCAGAAGTACAGGGGCTTCAGGCCAATAAGGAAATAATTGCTTTTGATAAAGATGCAAAGGGAATTTTATGGGCCATTGGTTATACAGGACATCTTTTTTATCAAACACCCAATGAGAAAATTTTCAAAGAGCTGCGCCATGACTTGTCCATCGGTTATGTGAACGATGTGGTTGAGATCTCAGACAAGTCTTTCTTGCTTGCTACTACTAATGGAATTTTTGACCTGCAGTTGAATACAGATCCTGAGAAATCAACATTAAAAAGATCCTCAGTACTCACTGGCGCTTCACCCATTACCAATCTTGCAGTGGATAAAAACGGAACCTTATGGATTGCAAACGAACTAAAAGGTATTCAATTGCAATACCTGGGAGATCCAAGGATACAAGAACTCAATATCTCATGGCTTTCACCCCTCGATCAAGGAATTGCGATCTGGAAGGATATCATGATGGACAGGGAAGGGGGTATCTGGCTAGGAGGAGAATTTGGGATGTATCACTACAACAGCAATAATAATCAGTTTAATACATACAAGGCCATTGATAAATTAAATGATCAGTTTTCTTATGGCAGGTACGTGGGCCTGTCCAGCTCAGGCAATCATATCATTGCTGTGGCATACAGAGGGATCTCCATATTCAATCGATCAGGATACAATTTTGTTTCCATGCGCTTTGCTCCTGAACTTGACCCTAAGACCATTCAATATTTTAGCATTCTTCAACTTTCACCAAACAAGTGGTGGCTAGCTACCTCGGTTGGTGTGCTTGAGTTAAGAAAACGAACAGCTGATTATATCCTGTTGAAGCCAAGTGCGTTAAAGGGAATTCCCAAATTGGGAAATGATTTGGTGTACTCAATTGCAAGCGATGCAAATGGAGTTTTTTGGTTTGCAACGCCTCAAAACGGATTGCTCAGTTTCGATTCCAAAACAAGTGATGTTCAGCAACATCTTTATTTTGGAAAGGGTTCCAATAGAAAGAAAATTGAACACCTTGATAATGTTACAAGTTCTGATGAAGGAGATATTGCAGTAGGACATCACCGGGGATTTGCCATCAAATTGCACAATGAAACAGCGTTCATGCATATTGAACAATTGATCAATCAAAAATTTGATTTTTCAAAACTCAGTGTTCACGATCTGGTCTACAGCGGTGGATATCTTTGGGTCGGCTCTGAGGGTGACGGATTGCTTTGTTTTGATTTCAAACAAAAGAAACTCAAAGTATTTACCATGAAGGATGGATTGATTTCCAATTCCATCACTTCCATTCATGGTATGAAAGGGAGTCAAATTATCATCGGAACCAACCGGGGTATGTCGATCATGCACATCCCTACAGGTACATTCACTTCATTCCTGAAAAAAGACGGATTGCCGTCTGAAGAGTTTGAAATTGGGGTAGACCATGATATTGACGAAAAAGAATTCTTCATGGCCACTACAAAAGGGGTAGTTTCTTTTTTCTACGGCAATTTAAGACAGAGTTTAATCAAGCCTAAATTGATGTTGTATTCGGTCATTAGAAATGGAGAGGTCATGAGCGATTCAATCGTTTATCTGTTGCAGCGTAATCCATCCTTCAAGATAAAGTATAATGAGAGCTTGAATTTGGAATTCTCTACACTGAATTTTTCCAATGACAATGATTTTTTGTTGAGGTTTAAAATGAACAATGACGAAGCATGGAACACCAGCAATACATCGAAAAGTTTGTCCTTATTCAATCTTGATGCGGGCAATTATGATATTACCGTGCAACTGATGGGGAAGCGCAGTGGAATCATGTCAGACCAGTTTAAGGTCAAGCTTGAAGTAATGCCTAACTTTTTCAAGACCAGTTTGTTCAGGGTGATAATGTTGTTTGTAATCCTGATCCTGCTTTATTTTCCAGTGAACAGGTACTTCAGGGAAAAGCTTTTAAAGCAAAAGCAAGAATTGGAAAAAAAGCAAATACTGGAGCAAGAGCGGGTAAGGATTGCAATGGACCTGCATGATGATATTGGCGGTAACCTTACGGCACTTGCATTGATGACCAGCCTGCTCAAAGAGAAAGAGGTGGAGCCGTCCAGAAAATTGCTTGTTGAAAAAATTGGAGAGGCGTCTGATAAAATGATCCAGGACATGAATGAAATCGTCTGGGCACTGAACATCACCAATGACAGCTTGATGAGTCTGATGTCTTATATCCGGCAATATGTAGCCAACCGATTGTCCGCTTCCGGTATCATGCTTGAGATCAATGAACCGTCTACTTACCCTGACATGTTTGTCAGCGGACGTACAAGGCGCAATATTTTTATGATTATCAAGGAGATTATCAACAATGCCGTCAAATACGCGGGAACTGATAAGATTGAGATGAAAGTAGTACTTGATGAAAACCTGAGGGTAGCCATTGCAGATAATGGAACGGGGATGCCTGAAAAATTAACCAATCAAACCATCAAGGGTGGGGGCAATGGTGTAAACAACATGAAGAAAAGGGCCAAAATGCTCAGCGCTTCCATCGCGTTCAAAAATGAAAAGGGGCTTACCGTGGTATTCGATATGCCCCTTAAAAACTTTGACAACAAGGAATAATCTTATTTGACAATCAGCCTGAATCCATTTCCATGGATGTTCACGATTTCAACATTCGGATCATCCCTGAGGTATTTCCTCAATTTAGCAATGTATACATCCATGCTTCTGC
>Ga0209550_10001549_pt1 | contig 22019 bp, 22 predicted proteins | sample LauGreSuBDMM15SN_2_FD_187567 | JGI IMG/M metagenome (GOLD analysis project Ga0209550, IMG submission 187567) | Freshwater lake microbial communities from Lake Michigan, USA - Su13.BD.MM15.SN (SPAdes) (version 5) | ecosystem: Environmental > Aquatic > Freshwater > Lake | place: Lake Michigan... | reverse complement strand
GAATAACCATGTTCAGCCGCTGCTGGATAAAACCAATCACAGACCTTTTGTTGGCCTTGGCGATCTCCGAGGGCTCGGCGCATTTCATCGGCATGAGCCAATGAACAGTGCGTCAGTGTGGCAATGATGGAGATGACTTGTTCGTGAAAGACAACAACGCCTTCGGTATCGCGCAATATTGTGTATAGATCAGGATGAATAATCTTGCGCGCACTCCACCCATGTCGCGACTTTAGAAAAGGTGAAATCATGTCACTTTTTACTGGGCCCGGACGAAAGAGTGAAATATCAATAATTAAATCTGTAAAAGTCTGCGGCTCTAATTTGCCGACGAGTTCGCGTTGTCCAGGACTTTCTATCTGAAAGATGCCAATTGTTTTTGTCGATTGAATCAGTTCGTATGTATGTGGGTCATCGAGTGCGATTGCATCAATATCTATCTCTTCACTCTGAACTCGAGAAATCTCACTTAGGGCATATGAAATAGATGACTGCATCCGCACACCAAGAATGTCTAACTTAAGTAAGCCAACATCTTCGACATCATCTTTATCAAATTCCACCATTGGATAGCCGCTGGCATTTAGTTGTAGCGGCACGCGATCGAGTAATCCCCCATCAGATAAAACAATTGCACATGGATGCATCGATAAGTGCCGTGGTAAACCTTCAAGGCGCCTGGCCATTGTGATGACCATCTTTGCTAAAGGTGTCTTAACATTTTTCTCGCGCAGGCCATAAGGCGAACGAGCAATGAGATTAATTTCAGCAGCTGGCAGCCCTAAGGCAGCGCCAGCATCGCGAATACTCTGGCGAGTGCGATAGGTATCAAAGCTTGCAACAGTTGCACATCGCGATTGATTTCCAGGAATATCCCAGCGCGGATCTGCGTATTTTTTAAAGACAAGATCATAAATTTCTAAACGGCGGTGAGATTCGACATCAATATCAATATCAGGCAGAGCGCGACGAAGCGGTGAACAAAAACGCTCCATCAACAATCCATGTGCAAGTGGGTCAACTCCTGAGATACCAAGTAAGTGACAGATAAGAGATCCCGCTCCAGAACCACGGGCCGATACGCGAATGCCGCGCTCTCGCGCCATATCTGCAATGTCAGCAACGGTAAGAAAATATGACTCGTATCCAAGAGTTGCAACTGTTGCGAGTTCATCATCGAGTCTTTCGCGGGCGCTTTTAACTGCTTGTGGGCTGCTGTATCTCCAATTTATTTTTGCCTCTGATCTGTGTCGCAAAAGTGATCGCATCTGCTGCGCATTTTCTGCTCCAACAACATGTGCTTCTGGTAAATGAATCGAACCAAGACCGATATCTCGGGTGGGTGATAACAATGTTTGTTCTGCCCATGCTCGCGTTGTCGAAAGAAGTGCGCGTGCATTGCGTTCGCCTCCTGCACGTGCAATTTCATCAGCGAGTGCCTGCATCTCTGGTGTTGATTTGAGATACGCCTCAGCATTTGTGCGTCCGATATGGCGAGGATGCAGTGGGACTAATTGGCGAGCGCAATCCAAAATATCTGCAACTGGTCCATCTTCTGGTCCACGCATTCGTGCAGCATTTGTAATAACTGCATCAATATCGTGATCTCGCGCAAAGATCAGTGAACGCCCCGCATGAGTAATAGATCCAGGGCCATCGCCTTTTGCAAGGTGGGATACACATTCAATTGCATGGGCTTTAAAGTAATTACGGGTCTTATTAAATATAGCCAGTGCGCTATCTGAGCGGTGCGCAGCAATTGCAGGTGCAATAGGTGCATCTAGTCCATGTAGAACATAGAGCTTGTCTGTGTATTGACCAAAGCGTTCAAGAAAATCAAGGGTTAAGACAGGTGCGCCCGTAGATAAATTAAGTGATGTCATGAGTCGCACAAGGTTGCGCCATCCCCCATCGCTACCAGCAATGATGGTTAGCCGGGGTAAATTTTTCTGCTGCTTTCCACGATTGCCCTCTAGATCAATAGCAAGATTGACCCCGATGATTGGAGCAATGCCATATTCAAGACAAGCCTTTGTAAATCGAATTGCGCCTAAGAGACCATCACGATCAGTTAATGCAAGTGCGGGTGCTTCTAATCCACTGGCACGTGCAACAAGATCGCCCGGTTGCGTGGTGCCGTACTTAAGAGAGAATGCACTGGCAGTATGTAAGTGAATAAAACTCATATCGCTTTAATAATCCATGCACCGGTGATCTCATCTCGTTCGAGTTCAAATGTTTGTAATGTGCCAATCGGTGCAGCTTCTACTTTCCATACTGCGCGTGCTTGATCATCGGGATGAAAGTTGCCATCACTAATTCGGTTCCACCAACCACCTGCTTCACACCAGCGCGAGAGAACTGCGTGAATGCGAAAACGCTTTCCAGCAAAAGTGAATTCGATAGGACCAGAAGTGCCATCAGATAAAACATCACCTGGTTGGGCAATCTGGGCTCTTACATGCACGGCGGCCATTGCGGGACTCTTTCTTTCTAGACTGTGGATGATTCGAACAGATGTTCGAAAAATAGTCCCTAGGACTGACAGGCGCAAGCCCCGCATGCGACACGCCTGCAGCGAGCATAGATAGTTGAAGTTTCAACTACTTTGCCATACCTTGGCCTAGTTAGTTCACAAGCACATACCTACAGAGGAGAAACATGGACGTAGTAACACTCATCGGTCGCCTGCTATTTGCAGCACTATTTATTGGCTCAGGCATTGGTCACTTTGCAAAGCTTGAAGCAATGACTGGATATGCAAAGTACAAGAAGCTTCCTGCTGCAAAGCTCGGAGTTCTAATCAGCGGCCTCTTCTTCTTGCTCGGTGGAATCTATATCGCCATCGGTCTATGGGTTGATCTTGGTGCGCTATTAATTGCAATCACAGTAATTCTTGCTGGAATCATCTTCCACGCATTCTGGAAAGAAACTGATGCAACAGCAAAGATGAATGAGCAAATTGCATTCAATAAAGATCTTGCACTTGGCGGAGCAGCACTCATCCTGTTCGCACTTATTGCGAGCGGAACAATTTCTGGATCAGATTTTGGTCCACACGTAGGAAACATTAGTTTCTTTAGTAAGTAAGGATTATAAGCAAAAGGCCCTCAGCACACGCTGGGGGCCTTTTGTTCTTTACTTCAAGGACCCTACTATTCTTACTCCCATGTCATTGCCAAGAGTAATAATCGCTATCTGCGCATTAGTACTGAACGCTGCTCCCCTAGCTCATGGCTCAGAGCCACTTTCGCAAGATACGCGAATGAAGTTAGTTAAAACCTTGTCGGGAAATTTAAGCCCTAAATCAGTTCTTTCATCTGGCAGTGGCTTAGTAAGTGCACACAACATGATGTATAACCACACAGTCACAATTTTTGATGCAAATACCTTGGAGTTACTCTCAACTGTTAAAGATAGTGTTGATCTCAAGGCGTTAGGAAACAAAAAATATAGTGGGATCTATCGTGGGGCCCCTGTCGAAGGCGCTTTCTCTCCAGATGGAAAATATCTGTACTTCACGAATTATTCGATGTATGGCAAAGGATTTACTAAAGAAGGCCATGACACATGCTCACCTGCTTCAGGCTATGACACAAGTTTTCTCTCACGTATTGATTTGAGCACATATGAAATTGATGCGGTGTACCCAGTTGGATCAGTTCCAAAGGTTGTACAAGTTACCCCTGATAACAAATACATTTTGGTATCTAACTGGTGTTCTTACACTCTCTCAGTTATCTCTGTTGCCGAGCAAAAAGTTGTACAGAACATAAAAATCGGTCGCTATCCGCGTGGAATTGTTGTAACAAAAGACAGTTCATTTGCATACGTTGCCGAAATGGGTGGCAACAGGCTTCACCGCATAAACCTTGCCAACTTCGAACATACATATATTCCTATTGGATCAAATCCACGAGCGCTCGTTCTCTCCCCTGATAACAAAATCTTGTACGCCACATTAAACGTCTCCGGGCAAATTGCAGCATGGGACTTGGTGGCAGATAAATCACTTGGAAAAGCAAAGGTGGGAAATGCTGCACGAAGCCTAGATATTTCATCTGATGGAACCGCACTCTTTGTCACTAGCTTTAAGAGCGGCACAATTTCAAAGGTTCGGAGTTCAGATCTTAAAGTTCTGCAAACCATCAAAGCGTGCTCTGAGCCAATTGGAATCTCCTATGACGCACCAACGGCGCGCACATGGGTCGCCTGTTACAAAGGTTCAGTCAAAGTTTTCGCAAATGAATAATGTGATGCACTAAAGTTCTGCCATGTCTGCGATATTTGAAAACTCTTCTGTTCAGCGCGTTCAATCACTCATGAAAGAACTTGGCATGAGTGGTGAAATAACCGCGCTAGCCGATAGCGCCCGAACAGCCAAAGAAGCAGCCGATGCACTGGGTATAGAAGTTGGCCAGGTTGCATCATCGATTGTTTTTAAATTAGATGATGAATCCCCGCTACTAGTCATTACCAGCGGTCGCCACAAAGTTGATACTGACCTTGTCGCTAAGAATTTGAATCAAAGTAAATTACATAGAGTTGATGCAGATTACGTAAAAGAAAAGTCAGGGTTTTCAATTGGTGGCGTCTCCCCCATTGGCTGGGTATCGAAAGCAACTATTTTGATTGATCAAGCCCTGGATGACTACGACGTCGTATGGGCCGCTGCCGGTCATCCGCACTCAGTATTTCCAACGACATATGCCGAACTCATCACTTGCACTGGTGCAACACCTATGGTCGTAGGAGAATGAATCTATGAAGAGATTATTCAGTACAGCCGTTTTGCTCTCATTCATTTGGAATTTAATTCTGCTTATAGGAGTAGTTCTCAATATGGATTATGCATTGCCCAGAGCTGCCGGTGGACAATTTGAATCTTTCCCAACTTCGATAAGACTTCTCTACGTCAGCCAAACTTTCGTGGTGGTGTATCAAATATTTATTTATCTTCAGATTATGCAAAATAGAACCGTCAAACCAATATGGGCGCCAAAACTCTTTGCCTACTTAGGTCTGGTAAGCATTTTCATGAATGCAATTTCACGCTCTACTCAAGAACAAATTAACGTAATTCCAGCGGCAATCATTTCTGTTGCATTTTTCATAGCTTCTAAACAGGTTCGGGATAAATGATTTTAGATAGTGAAATATTTAACGGACCAGCAGGAAGTGATGTTGTAGTACTTATTCATGGAATGGGCTCCGCGGCTACTGCATGGAAACTAGTAACTCCTGAATTAACAAGATACTTAACTGTTATCACTCTTGATCTGCCCGGACATGGAAAGACTCCCATGTCTATTTCACAAGCAATGGATCCAAAATCTATGGCCGATGCGGTGTGCGAAACGATGACTTCACTTGGAATCGAAAAATTTCACATATGCGGTAACTCTTTAGGTGGTTGGGTTGGACTTGAAGCGGCCGCAAAACATAGTGGGCGCGTCTTATCTTTTACTGGTTTGGCACCTGCGGGTTTATGGCTTGCTCCATATACCGCGCGCTATCCCGGAACCGCGTTGCTTCGAGCAATTGCAAAAACAACCCGACCACTGACGCCCGTTGCATTGCGATATGAATGGGGAAGAAAGCTTGGTTTTGCAGATGTCAGTCCACTCTGGCGCAATCTGAGTTATGAAACCTGTCTTGATGCATCCCTTGCCATGGGTGTGGCAAGTGGATACTTCCCTGCTTGGGATGGAATGCTCAAAAAACGATTTGATTCACCAATTCCACAGTCGATTCCAATAACAATTATCTTCGGAGATAGCGATAACACTTTGCCAGAGTCAAACTGCCAAGAGCGCTCAGTTGTCCCATCTCATAGCAAATGGTTTGTCATTGAAAATTGCGGGCATGCACCGATGTGGGATCATCCAACAACTGTTAGCCGACACATCCTTGAAACTACGCAATCACGCTAATGGTTACTGCGCTCTACTTTTTTAATACACCTACTCGATCACTCCCCTTTGCCATTTGGGCGATGGCAATAGACCGTGGGCGTTTACGCAGATTTAAAGGTGTCAGCTTTGCAAAGTTATTGGGCGCCGGAAAAGGTGAGACTTTTACACCACGCGATGCCGATATTCATCGTTGGGGATTTTTAGTAGTTATCGATGAAAATCAATTAGCAGCCCTTGATCAGTCATCCATAGTTAAACAATGGAGAAAGATAAGCACTAACGAGTATCGAATTTTGCTTGATCCGATTTCTTCCCACGGAAAATGGAGCAGGCGCGAACCATTTAAAGTAAAAGAAAATATCTCTACCGATGGAAAAATCGCAGCCATTACCCGTGCACGAATCAAGGCAACACACACCTCTAATTTCTTCGCATCCGTTCCACCAGTGACCGCATCTCTTCATGGAAGTGCCGGGCTACTAACAGCAATTGGAATTGGTGAAGCACCGATTGGATTACAGGGCACATTTTCTTTATGGCAAAGCGCGAGTGATATACGAAATTTTGCATACAAGGGCGAGGCGCATATCAAGGCCATTGCAGATACAGAGAAGTTTCAGTGGTATGCCGAAGAACTATTTGCACGATTTAGCGTGCGCGAGGAGCGTGGGTCAATGGTGGCTAAGCAGGCGAACTAGGGCAGAATTACACCCATGTCGATTCGCCATTACTCACCCCGCAGAAATCGCAGGAGCGGAATTTCACTTCGCTCTAAAACTCTTCTGGGCATAATTCTGGGAATCGCAATTGGTTTGCAAATTATTTATCCGCTCATTGATGGCGAAGTACTACGAGTTGTAACAATTGCAACTGTGTATTGGGCAGCTGGTGCAATGGCGCTACATGCGCTTTTAGCTTACGGCGCAAGGTATGCATTTACTTATCTCTTCGTCACAATCATTTTTGCACTTATAGTTGAATCAATTGGGGTCAAGACCGGATGGCCATTTGGAACATATGAATACGACCCATCCCTTGGCCACACAATTGCAGGTGTTCCATATGTTGTTCCTTTTGCGTGGGTAATGATGGCTCATCCAGTTTTAATCGCAGCCCGTCGTGTTGCCGGAAACTGGGTTTTTCTTTACGGCGGATATGCAATGGCGGCATGGGATTTATTCTTAGATCCACAAATGGTTGCAGCTAATCGTTGGCGCTGGAGCTTTGACGGAGCACACGTACCATTTCAACCAGAAATACCTTTATCAAATACTTTTGGGTGGCTTTTAACAGGTATGACCTTGATTGCAATTTTGCATCAAGTTCTGCCCCGCGATCGCAGAAAAACAAGTGCAAGTTTTGGCGCAGTAGATCTATTTTTAACCTGGACATTTTTTGCAGGTGTTATTTCTAATTTGTTCTTCTTTGATCGCCCAGGAATTGCATTTTTGGGTGGAATCGCTTTTGGACTCTTCTTTGCACCTTACGCCTTTTCACGTTGGCTCGGACGCCCGTAACTCTTTCCCATGCTTGAAATTTCATTAGTCATTTCTCTCATCGCTTTGCTGCTGACAATTATCAACAATTTTTCATTAATAACTCCGCGTATAGCCGAGCAAGTTGAAGAGAAAATAAGCGTGCTTGTTCCACTTCGAGACGAAGAAGAGAATGCAGTAGCCATCATCGAAACTTTGGCTGCGCAAGAGAACTTGTCTAATGTCGAATTTCTTATCCTTAACGATAATTCAACTGACAAAACCTATGAATTAATTAAATCTACAGCTCGAGGTGATTCACGATTTAAAATTAAGCAAGGTTCGCCCTTGCCAGAAGGTTGGCTCGGAAAACCATGGGCTCTCGCTCAACTCAGTGAAGCGGCCAAAGGTGAGATTCTGATCTGTATAGATGCGGATGTTCGTTTGGCTTCAAATGGAATTGCTGCTGCAGTTACCGCGATGCACAAAAACAATCTGGATTTCTTCTCACCATACCCATCTCAGGTTGCGCGCACATTTAGCGAGCGAATGATTCAACCCCTATTGCAATGGTCTTGGCTTTCATCAGTGCCCCTTGCGATTGCTAAGCGTTCTACGAATCCAGCTTTTGCTGTGGCCAATGGCCAATTCTTCGTACTTAAGAAGAGCGCGCTAGAAAAAAGCGGTGGGTACTCTTCAATTAAGTCAGAAGTACTAGATGACATGCAGATGGCACGGGTGCTACTTCGCAATAAATTTAAAGGAACGGTTGGAAATGGAGCACTCATTGCTCAGTGCCACATGTACTCATCCTGGGAAGAGTTGGAAAATGGTTACGCCAAATCCCTGTGGAAAGGTTTTGGTGGTCTCTTCGGATCTTTCATAGCAATAACACTATTAATTCTTACCGGAATAGTTCCTCTCATCGCTGCTCTAAGTGGCTCATCTTTGGGATGGTACGCATTTGAAGCCATTCTTCTGTCTCGAATAATTAGCGCCCGAATAACTCGTTCAAATTTATTTGATTCACTCTTGCATCCGATTTCAGCGGGACTACTTGTCTACCTAATCATTTATTCATGGCTCATGCGCGGTCGCATTCAATGGAAAGGTCGCACCGTATGAACCAAGCAGAAGTAATTGTTATCGGCGCTGGCATGGGTGGAATGTGCACCGCTGCGCGATTAGCTCGCCAAGGTCATGTAGTTCGCGTGCTTGAGAGTTCAGATAAACCTGGCGGCAAGTGCCGCACAGAATGGATTGGCAAATACGCATTTGATACTGGTCCTTCCCTGCTGACATTGCCTGCTGTCTATCGTGATTTTTTTGCCCGCACCGGTAAGCACTTAGGGCAAGTATTAGATATTAAACCTGTTGACCCAGCGTTTGATTATCGTTTCCACGATGGCATTACTTTGAAATTTGCAAACCTTGCACATCACAAAACTCAAGAAGAAATCACTCGAGTTCTTGGTGCAGATGTTGCAGCGCAATGGGATGGGTTAATCAAGCGAGCCGAACGAATGTGGGATGTCTCCCGCGAACCATTTGTTGAGTCAGAACTTAAATCTATTTTTTCACTGATTAAGCGTCCAACTCTTTTGCGTGATCTAAGAGTAATTGCACCTTGGAAATCACTGCGCGCACTGGCTGATGAATTACTGCCTGATGAACATCTTCGATACATCCTTGATCGATACGCAACATATAGCGGTTCAGATCCCCGCTTAGCACCTGCAGTGCTTTCAACAATTGCATTTGTTGAAGAAGCATTTGGTGCTTGGCATATCACCGGCGGAGTGGGACAACTCTCACAGGCTGTCTATCAGCGTTGCCTAGATCTTGGTGTTGTATTTGAATTTGATACACCAGTTGCGCAGATCAACCAGAGCAAAGGTCGTGTCACTGGCGTAACTACCAAGGATGGTCGAGTCATTCAAAGCGCCATCGTTGTGGCAAATGCTGATGCCTCACTTGTTTATAACTCACTGATTAGTGGCAAGGTTAGAAAGATAAAAGGCGCGCGCAAGAGAATCGCTAAGAGCACCCAATCACTTGCTGGATTTTCCCTTTTGCTCGGACTTCGTCCAGATGGATCACAATCTAATCTGAGTCATCACACAATTCTTTTTCCAGAAAACTACGACGCAGAATTTGATGCAATATTTACAACTCACACGCCGGTAAAAGATCCCACTATCTATCTATGTGCCCCTGATGATTCTGCGATGGTCAAAGAAGTCGGCGCACAATCAATCTATGTCTTGGTCAATGCTCCGGTGCACGATGCCACTGGAAAGAATGGATGGAATTGGAACGACCATGAATTTAATCGAGAGTATGCAAATTCCATTATCAATCAAATAGAAGCTTGCGGCATAGCAATTCGTGATCGCCTTGATGTCCTAGAAATTCGAACTCCGGCTGATTTAGAAAGAAGTGTTAACGCACCCGGTGGAGCAATTTATGGAACATCAAGCAATGGTGCGCAATCTGCGTTCTTACGTGCTCGTAACCGTTCGCCGTTAAAAGGTTTGTATTGTGTTGGTGGATCGGCTCATCCTGGTGGTGGATTACCACTAGTTGGTCTGAGCGCTGAAATTGTTGCTAACGCAATCGGGAATACGCAAAACGCATCACGCTTACTGCACTAAATAGTGATGCTCCAAGAAATACCCACGTAGCAATTTCAATTCCAGGTAGATCTAAATGCCATGCAATTAACACTATGAAAATAAAACTCGCCCGCACTGGTCTTTCTGTGATGGTTACGAGTCCAAGGTCTTTGACGCCTAGAGATGACACACGTGCGCGCATGTATTCCTGAATTGATGCAACAAGCCACAAAGCCATACATAAATAGGCGGGAACACCGATTGCATAGAGCGCATAGAGCCAGAGTGCTTCACTGATTCGATCAACGACTGAATCCAGCAGTGCTCCCCAATTCGAAGTACGGTTTTGGAAAATTGCCACACTTCCATCGATGCCATCAAAAAATAAAGAAATCACAATGAGTGCGATTGCCCACAGAGATTCAGATGTGAGTGCTACACCAACGGCACTTACTAATCCCAAGGTGGTTAAAACATTTGGAGTTATTCGAAGTAGCGTGCAGAGCAAGCCAAATCGGTATGAAATTGCGAGCCATCTGCCCACAATGCCAGTTGTTGGCGCAGAGTTATGGAGTTCACTCCATTGATCCTTAAATTGCTCGCGCGTAATCACCGACGTGGGCCTTTCTTAAAATGACTAGGAGTAAGACGCAGGGTACCGTTACCGCGTGGCTAATGAGAATAGTGCAACACCGGCTGCGATTCGCGCGCTAATCGAGGGCGAACTCGCAACTTTTCTTGGCGCCCAAAAAACTTATTTGCAATCAATCGGCAGTGAACTCACACCAGCATCAGATGCTCTCTCGTCATTTTTATTAGATGGCGGAAAGAGATTACGTCCTCTCTTTGCTTACTTTGGTTTTATTGGCGCTGGCGGTACGCATAGCCACGAGGTTATTCGTGCGTGTGCCAGTCTTGAATTATTGCAAGCGTGTGCACTCATTCACGATGATTTAATGGATGCATCTGACACTCGCCGAGGAAAACCAGCGATTCACAAACACTTCGAAAAATTACATTCAAAGGAGAGCGCGGTCGGTTCTTCGGCTGGCTTTGGACAGGCAGCTGCAATTCTTTTGGGAGATCTTGCACTCGTTTATTCAGACCTTGCACTTCATCAGAGTGGAATAAACAACAACGTATTGCCTCAAGTTTTGGCAGTCCATGATGAAATGCGCGTAGAACTCATGGCTGGACAATTTTTGGATATATACGAGCAGACAAGAAGTTCGCATACTGTAGAACGCGCACTGACTATTGCTAGATACAAGTCAGGTAAATACACAATCGAGCGTCCTCTTCATTTCGGTGCATCTCTTGCAACCACAGATAAAAACCACCTTGCCCAAGTTACTTCACATTATTCATCGTATGGTTTACCACTAGGTGAAGCATTTCAATTACGTGATGACTTACTTGGTGTATTTGGAGATCCTGATTTAACCGGCAAGCCTGCCGGTGATGATCTTCGCGAAGGAAAGCGCACCGTCCTTGTTGCAATGGCACAAGAATCCATGAGCACTGCCGATATCAAAGAGTTTGAGTCCCAATTTGGTAAATCAGATCTAGATGCCAAGGGAATCGCTACGTTGCGACAAATCATCACAGATTCAGGTGCGCCTGAGCATGTAGAAACTCTTATAACGAATCTAACAAATACCGCCACACAAGCACTAGATACCACCACAATCACAACCGAAGCTCGTCAAGTGTTGAACGAACTTGCAATCATCGCAACGAAAAGGAATCTCTAATGACAAAGCGCGTCAAAGGTCCAACTGATCATGTTGTTGTAGTTGGAGCTGGCCTTGCCGGCTTAAGCACTGCTCTTCGTTTAGCAGGTGCTGGCCGCAAAGTAACTGTCATCGAACGCGAGAGTGTTCCGGGTGGACGAAATGGTCTGCTTAACAAAGATGGCTATGCCTTTGATACTGGCCCATCGGTTTTAACGATGCCATCTCTAATCAATGATGCATTCAATAGCGTTGGCGAAGAGTTAAAAGATTGGCTAGAACTAACTCCCGTAACTCCTTTATACCGTGCGTTCTATGCTGATGGATCACAAATAGATGTGCATGCAAATACTGAAGAGATGGAGGCAGAGATTGCACGCACCATTAGTTCTAGTGAGGCTGCCGGATACCGTCGCTATGTAGAGTTCGTGACCAAGCTATACAAGTATGAAATGAATGACTTCATTGATAGAAATATTGATTCACCACTTAATCTTTTGACGCCGAATTTAGCTCGCCTCATCGCATTAGGTGGTTTTAGACGTCTATCTCCAAAAGTAAATCAATTCATGAAAGATCCACGTCTTCAAAAGGTTTATTCATTCCAAGCAATGTATGCCGGTGTAAGCCCACAGCAAGCACTGGCAATTTATGCAGTTATCGCTTACATGGATTCGGTTAATGGAGTCTTTTTCCCTAAAGGTGGAATGCACGCAGTTCCCCGCGCCCTTGCTGCTGCAGCGCAAAAACATGGCGTTGAATTTATCTATAACACTTCAGTTGAAAAGATTGAAACATCTAACTCTCGAGCAAAAGCTGTAATTACCAATACAGGCCAACGCATTGAGTGTGATGCGCTGGTTCTAAATCCTGATCTTCCAGTTGCATGGCGTGAATTGCTTGGAAAAACACCATTGTCAGTCAAGCGTCTTCGCTACTCTCCATCATGTGCCACATTGCTGGTTGGTTCATCGAAAAAATATGATCATGTGGCTCATCACAATATTCACTTTGGTGATTCATGGGATGGCGTATTTGATGAGCTGATTAACAAAAAAACATTGATGAGTGATCCAAGTGTTCTTGTAACGATTCCAACAAAAGATGACCCATCTCTAGCTCCTGCCGGTAAAGAGTCTTACTACATCTTGTATCCGACTCCGAATTTAGATGCCGATATCGATTGGAAGAAGCAAGCAGGTCCGTATCGCGATCACATGATTAAAACCCTAGAAGATCGTGGATACACCAATTTTTCAGAGGGAATTGAAACTGAAGTGATGACCACTCCGCTTGATTGGCAGAATCAAGGAATGGAACGCGGTGCGCCATTTGCTAGTGCGCATACATTCTTTCAAACAGGGCCATTTAGACCTCGCAATATGGCCAGCGGTTTTGAAAATGTTGTCTTCACGGGCTCTGGAACACAACCAGGTGTAGGTGTACCAATGGTTCTAATTTCAGGTCGCTTGGCAGCAGAAAGAATTGTTGGACCAGTTAAGTAAATGAATGAGTTAGATGCTGCTGGAATAACAGATCCAGTACTGCGCGCTTCCTATGAAGAGTGCAAGCGCCTTAATTCATTGCACGGAAAAACTTACTATCTAGCAACGCTGCTATTGCCAGCACATAAACGTCCATTTGTTCACGCTCTTTATGGTTTTGCCCGTTATGCAGATGAAATTGTCGATGATCTTGCATCAACTCTTAGTGATCAAGAAAAAGCAGCTCATCTAAAGACCTGGGGAGACTCAGTTCTAGCATCGATTTCAACTGGAATAAGCACTGATCATGTCGGCGCCGCACTGATTGATACCGTTCGCAGATTTAACATCCCACAGCAACACTTTGTTGATTTTCTACATTCAATGACAATGGATCTAACCGTTGGCACGTATAAAACTTATGAGGATCTCATGGAGTACGTATACGGATCTGCAGCTGTGATTGGTTTGCAAATGGTTCCAATTTTGGGACCACTCTCAGATGGAGCATACGAGCCTGCGAAAAAATTAGGTATTGCATTTCAGCTCGCTAATTTTATTCGAGATGTAGGTGAAGACCTCGACCGAGGACGAATCTATTTACCTCTTGATGAATTAGCTCAATTTGGAGTCAGCAAAGAAATGCTCAATGAAAGAAAACTTACTCCGCAAATAGTTGCTGCTCTTAAGTTTCAGATTGAAAGAGTGCGTCAACTGCAGCGAGAAGCTGAACCTGGAATAGCGCTTTTGGAAGCATCTAGTCGTCCTTGTATTTCTGCGGCTAGCACTTTGTATTGCGGCATTGTCGATGAAGTCGAAAAGATTGGATATGACGTATTTAATAAACGTGCCAAAACTTCAACTGCGCGCAGATTGCGAGTTGCGCTTCCCGCATTTATTCGCGCCATATCTGCGCGATAGGTTTTTAATCCCTATAGTTAGTGATGCGGGAGCCACGGTGGCTGAGAGGATCTGAAATTCAGATCGACCGCTTGACCAGTCCGGTAATGCGGACGTGGAAGGAACAATTCGATGTCTACAATTTTATTTACAGCCTGGGGCTATCAAGTATCAATTCTTGAATTTACTGCAGCACTCACATCATTTATTGGAGTTGGACTCGGCGTTACTGCCAAGAGAATTACCTGGCCATGGTGGGCACTGAGCAGCGCACTCTATGCAATCTTTTTCTACCAAGCAGATCTATTTGCAAGCGCAGCACTTCAAATTGTTTTTATTGCTGCAGCAATCTGGGGATGGTTTGGATGGGGGCCAAAGGGTGCAATGCCATCGGCGCTATCAACTAAGCACCGTGCTTTATGGGCAGCAGGCTTAGTACTTTCATTTATTGCACTGACTCCATTGCTTCAAAGCATGGGAGCTGCTGCAACCTGGTCTGATGCACTGATTTTTCTTGGAAGTTTTTTCGCTCAAACAATTATGGTTTATGAAAAATACGAAGCATGGCCACTCTGGTTCGCCATTGATCTTTTGGCTACAGTTCAATACGCAATTTTAGGATATTGGTTTACTGCAGTTTTGTATGCAGCATTTACCCTTATCGCGTTAATCGGATGGAAGCGTTGGTATGAATCTCACCGAAGCGCTCACTGATTTACTTTCCACCCCTGGTCCCCATCTCCTTGCCATAGATGGGCCAGCAGGTAGTGGAAAGAGCACAATGGCTAAAGATCTATATCTTTTTTTCAGCACCTCGCGCGAAGTCAATCTTCTTGGATTAGATGACATCTACGATGGTTGGACAAATGCTCTTGGCAAAAAATTAACCACTGATTTAGGAGCAATCGCTGGTGCCCATGTATTGGGTGAAAGCATCACAATTAGTATTTATGATTGGGCAAAATCACAGTATCTCGATGAAAGAGAAATTAAATCTAAGGAAATACTCATCATTGAAGGCGTAGGAAGTGCGCAAGAAGTCATGCGCCAGCACAAAGCAATCACTATTTGGATGGATATAGATCCACTAGTTGGTATGCAGCGAGTTTTAAACCGAGATGGCCATCACATTGCCCAGGAAATGAAAGCGTGGCAGGAGTTACAGGGCCAACATTTCGCACAATCTGGTGCGAGAGATAACGCTGACTTTATTATCACCACAGCATAAATTGGGCGCGCCATAGAGGTGTATCTATGGGCTTTTACATAAGATTTCCACGTGTCTGATTTATCTGGTGAACTCATTGATGGTCGCTATCAACTCATCTCCCAGATAGCTCAAGGCGGAATGGCGAGTATTTACTCTGCCCTTGATACTCGTTTAGATCGAAAAGTTGCAGTAAAAATCATGCACCCACACCTTGCTCAAGATGAAGCATTTGTGAATAGATTTATTCGCGAAGCAAAAGCTGCGGCTGCCCTTACGCATCCCAATGCAGTATCCGTTCAAGATCAAGGATGGAATACAAATGGTGTTCCAGCAGTTTTTATTGTCATGGAAATGGTCGAAGGAAATACTCTTCGTGAATATTTAGAAGAATCTGGAAAATTTGGAATAGCGCAAACGTTGCAATACCTCACTGCAATATTGGGAGCCCTCGCTGCTGCGCACAAATTAGGAATTATCCATAGGGATATCAAGCCTGAAAACATTTTGATATCTCACGATGGGCGAATAAAGATTGCAGATTTCGGCTTGGCACACGGAGCACTGATCGGAAGTACCTTAACTGCTGAATCAAGTGTTGTTCTCGGCAGTGTTTCCTACCTCTCCCCTGAACAAGTCCAACGTGGAATTTCTGATTCAAGAAGTGATGTGTATTCAACGGGAATTCTTGCCTATGAATTACTAGTAGGAGAAAAACCATTCTCCGGTGATAGCCCCATCCAAATTGCTTATATGCATGTTAATAATCGTGTTCCGCGTGTTAGCCAAAGCAGATCAGATGTTCCAAAGGAACTAGATGAATTGATCTTCTCGGCAACTAGCTCTGATCCCGATGAGCGTCCACGAGATGCTGGAATATTTTTGGCCGCAATTCAAGATATTGCTCGCTCAATTGATCCCAAGCGAAATCAACTCAGTCTTGAATTAGATATTCCTATGCAGAAAATTTCTGAAAAGCCATCGCGCTCAAAGCTGAAGAAGAAAACTAAAGCAGAGCCTGTCAAAGAAATTACTCAGGAAAAACCTGTGCGCGAACTAACGGCTGGAACTAAACGACGCATAAGCAAACGAGTTCGCAGAAATCGCATGATTGCTGTGGCACTAGCTGTGGCCCTTGGTATTGGTGGTTGGTATGTGATTATCGGTCCGGGCTCACGCATCGTTGTTCCATCAGTAGTCGGAGCCAGCCTTGATGAAGCAAATGCGGCGCTATCTCCACTTGGCTTAACTTCGATAGTTACCGAGAAACGCTTTGATGAAGATATTGCCGCAGGAAAGATCTTGGAATCAGATCCCAGCGGTGGTGGAAAAGTTGATGCTGGCGGAGAAGTTAAATTAGTAATTTCTAAAGGTCAAGAACGTTACGTAATTCCGGTCCTGACAGGGTTAACAGCTGAAGTTGCAATAAAAACTCTGACAAAGCAACCATTAAAATCTGCCGGAATCACAGAAGAGTTCAACTCAACTATTCCAAAGGGCTTAGTTATTTCAACTAACCCATCTAATGGCCAAAGCGTAAAACGCGACACCCCCGTTACTATTCTTGTCAGTAAAGGCATTGAAGAAGTTGCGCTCACTACATATGTGCAACAAAGTGGAGATCAAGCCCAGGTTGAATTAACTGATGCCGGATTTAATGTGGAAAGCACATTTGCCTATAGCGAAAGTGTTGCTGCAGGTGCTGTCATTTCGCAGACACCTGCTGGTCTAGTGAGTGCGCCAAAAGGTTCCACAATCACACTGGTGGTTTCTAAAGGTTCGAAGTTTGTATTTATTCCAAATGTTTATTCGATTGAAACATGTAGAGCAGCCGTTACTCTCAAAGATCTTGGGCTCAAATACAAAGTCCTTGGACTTAAAGTCAAGCTTCGTTGCACTGGAACAAAGACCGATAAAAAAGTAACAAATGTATCTCCGAAGGTAGGCGCGAAGGTGCTGCGTGGCACCGTAGTAACCATCACAGTAGGCTAGGCCGATGCCAGCCACAGTGAAGAAACCGCGTATCGGCGCCCACACACCAACAACAGGTGGAATGGCTAAGCGTTCCATTGAATACGCGCGCACTATTGGAGCTGAAGCAATTCAAGTTTTCGCATCTAATCCACGTCAATGGTCGATGCCAGATGCCAACCTTGCCGCAGATAATGAATTTAAAGAAAAAGCTGCTGCACTTGATATAGAAACCTACGTGCACGCACCCTTTCTCATTAATTTAGGTTCACCTACTGAAGAAACATATAAAAATTCCCTGGCTGCAACTGCCTATGCAATTAAACGAGCAAAAGATATTGGAGCACTCGGCGCCGTAATTCACACAGGATCTGCGGTTAAAGAAGATAACGTCAAGCAGGCATGGAAGCAGATCCACGAAGGCATGATGCCAATTTTGAACAAACTCAGCGATGACTCCCCTTATTTGCTCCTTGAACCAACTGCTGGACAAGGCCAATCACTTGTTAAAAAACTTGAAGATTTAGAGAATTACTTAAAGGCACTTGAATACCACCCACGTGTTGGAATTTGTTTAGATACATGCCATGTTTTTGCTGCAGGTCATGACATCTCTGTCAAAGGTGGAATGACTGCCACGATTGATTTACTTGTTCAAATCGCTGGAATCGAACGTTTTCAATTGGTTCACGCAAATGACTCAATGGATATCTGTGGAGCGCTCAAAGATCGTCACCAGAATCTTGGGGATGGACATATTGGTTTAGATCCATTTAAAGAATTACTTGCTCACCCAGCCGTTGCAAATGCACCTCTTATTTTGGAAACTCCAGGGCTAGAAGAAAAGCATGGCCCAGAGGTTGCACTCTTGAAAGAAATGCGTGGATGAGCACACAACACGCCACCCGTCTTAAATTAGCTCCTTGGGCGCTGCTTCTTGTTGCAGCATCCTGGGGTCTGGCATTTGTGATCATGAAAGATTCCATCGCCCGCCAGAGTGTTAATAACTTTCTCTTTAGCCGCTTCGCACTAGCAGTGCTTGTCATGCTGCTGCTGCGACCACAAGTATTCAAGTTATTTAAGAAAGATTTAGTTTTACCTTCTGCCTTCGCAGGTTTTTTTCTTGGCTCCGGCTATATCTTGCAAACTCTGGGCCTTGAACGAACAGGTGCTGCAATTACAGGTTTTATTACAGGGCTATACGTTGTTTTCACGCCAGTAATTGCTGCGGTGATACTTAAAGCACGAATCACACGTCTTACCTGGGCCTGCGTAGTGCTAGCAACTATTGGTCTGGCGCTGCTTTCACTTCGTGGCTGGTCTATTGGTTTTGGTGAATTACTTGTCCTTGGTAGCGCATTTTGTTTCGGTGCTCACATAATTTCACTTGGTAAATGGAGTAACGGCCGAGATGCCTATGCAATGACTGTTATCCAACTAGCAATGTGCACTCTATTAAGTGGGCTTGCATCCGTTGCAGAAGGTGGATACTCCGCACCTCCTGATTGGGGTGTTTGGGCAACAGTTATTTTCACTGCAGTTGTTTGTACAGCTATGGCATTTGTGGTTCAAACATGGGCCCAAGCGCATATGACTACAACAAAGGTTGCCGTCATCCTTACGATGGAAGTTGTCTTTGCTGCAATTTTTGCCATCATCTTTGGTGGTGAGCGATTAACCTTGCAAACTGCCCTCGGTGGAACCCTTGTTGTCATCGCTATGTATGTCATTGTCATCAAAGATTCATGAGAAACTAAACCATGGCAATCGACCTACGATCAGATACTGTCACGCAACCAACTCAGGCGATGCGAGATGTGATTGCATCAGCACCCGTTGGCGATGATGTTTATGGTGATGATCCAACGGTTAATTCTCTTGAAGAACGAGTCGCTGCAATGTTTGGCAAAGAAGCAGCGCTTTTTTGCCCCACAGGTTCTCTTGCTAATCAATTAGCAATTCGATCCCTTGTGGGTGCTGGCGAAGAGTTAATCGCTGAAACAAATTCACATATTGTTCGCGCTGAACTTGGCGCCGCCGCTGTTTTCTCTGGAATCACAACTCGAACATGGCCTGCTAAAAATGGATTACTAAAAGCTAGCGATGCTTTAGAAATTGCGCGCCCAAACTCAGGACCGTACTTGGTCTCCACAACCGCAATCGCAGTTGAGAACACACATAACTTTGGTGGCGGAACTGTTCAGCCAATATCTGAAATTGCTGCACTGAAAAAAGGTGCAGATGAAATTGGTGTGGCACTGCATTTAGATGGTGCACGACTTTGGAATGCTCACGTAGCAAGTGGTGTGTCCTTTGCTGAGTATGGAAAATACTTCAACACAATAAGCGTTTGTTTATCAAAAGGCCTTGGTGCGCCAGTTGGTTCACTAGTTCTAGGAAGCAAAGAGATGATCGCTTCCTCACGTGTATGGCGCAAACGCTATGGCGGTGGAATGAGGCAGATAGGACTTCTTGCAGCAGCAGGTCACTACGCCCTAGATCACAACATCGAACGGCTAGCACAAGATCATGTGCGCGCCAAGAAAATCGCAGTTGCTCTTGCTGCTATCGATTCATCTTTGATCGATCCTGCAACAGTTGAAACAAATATTGTTGGCTTAGATTTAGCTAAATTTGCATTTAGCGCCGCAGATTTTGCTGCCAAGTGCAAAGAAAACGGTTTGTGGATCAGCGCTCTTGGACCAAAATATGCCAGATTAGTTACTCACTTAGATTTCGATGATGCGCAAACCGATGAATCAATTGAAATTCTAAAGCGCTGCCTCAAAGCGTAGTAACCACTCCTTTTTAGTTAGTCCGTACGCATAATTTCCGAGTGATCCGCCAGTTTTAACAATGCGATGACACGGAACTACTAAAACAATTGCATTCTTTGCACACGCACTTCCTGCTGCCCGCACAGCAGCGGCAGATCCTGCGCGCTCGGCAAGGTCTGCATAAGAAAGAGTTTTGCCAGCCTTAACCTTTCGCATTGCTTTCCAGGCTGCTTGTGAAAAGTGAGCACCTGGTTGTCTAACTTTGATTGCATCAAGGGCGCTTAAATCTCCATCAAAATAATCTGAGATCAGATCAGAAATCACCGGGATCGATTTCATTTCCTTTATTTCTCGCATTTTATCTTGCTCATCTAACGATGCTTTAAGTGCGCTTAGCGTTGAAAGGTTGGCCCCGAGTAAAACATCTTCATGGGCGATCAGATTAAGGGTGCCGATCGGAGTTTTGTGTGAAGTTAAAAAGAGAGGCACTGCGCCAAATTAGCGGTCGCGCAACATCTCGGCAACTAAAAATGCTAATTCAAGTGATTGAGAGTGATTCAAGCGCGGATCGCAAGCGCTCTCATAACGTGATGCAAGATCTGATTCTAAAATCTGTTCTCCTCCGCCAACACATTCGGTAACGTCATCTCCGGTTAATTCAATGTGAATGCCGCCTGGATGAGTGCCCAGTGCTTTATGCACTTCGAAGAAGCCTTTCACTTCATCCATAACATCATCGAATTTACGTGTCTTATAGCCTGATGGCGCTTCGTAAGTATTGCCATGCATTGGATCGCAGACCCACAAAACTTTTGCACCAGATTTGGTGACGCCATCTACAAGTGCTGGCAGCGCTTCACGAATCTTTGATGCGCCCATGCGAGTAATAAATGTAATGCGACCTGGTTCGCGATCTGGATCTAGGCGGTTGATGAGGGCAAGTGCATCTTCAACAGTTGATTTAGGTCCAAGCTTGATTCCGATTGGATTTTTAATCTTCGATGCGAAATCAACATGTGCACCATCTAGTTGGCGAGTACGTTCACCAATCCACACAAAGTGGGCTGAAACATCATATGGATCACCTGTACGTGAATCGATACGAGTCAAAGCCTTTTCGTATTCAAGAATGAGGGCTTCATGACTTGAGAAGAAATCAACTGACTTAAAGGCTTCTGGATCCACGCCTGCTGATTTCATGAAATCTAAGGCACGACCAATTTCATTTGCCATCTCTTCGTAGCGATCACCAACGGATGAGTCACGAATAAATCCTTTATTCCACTCGTGTACACGACGTAGATCTGCAAAACCACCTTGAGTAAATGCACGGACAAGATTGAGTGTGGCAGCAGATGTGTTGTAGACGCGAACTAAACGTTGTGGATCTGGAGTACGCGCGCTCTCTGTAAATTCAAGGTCATTTACCGCATCTCCTCGGTATGCCGGCAGCGTTACATCGCCACGAGTTTCTAGATCATTCGAACGCGGCTTAGCAAATTGCCCTGCCATGCGTCCAACTTTTACAACTGGAAGAGATGAGTAGTACTGAAGCACGGCAGCCATTTGCAAAATAGTCTTTATTCGGTTTCGAATGGAATCAGCTGTTGCTGCAGCAAAAGTTTCTGCGCAATCCCCACCCTGTAACCAAAATGCTTTTCCTTCGGCAGCTAGTGCAATACGTGCTTTGAGATCATCACATTCACCAGCGAAAACAAGTGGTGGAAAAGATTTAAGCTCTTGCACCGCTGACTTTATTGCTGCGCCATCATTTCCACCTGGCCATTGCGGTTGTTGAGCCGCAACTAATCCAGGTGTGAAGAGATTTTCCAGTGACGAGTTCATAGGGATAAGGGTAGAGAACCTTGGGGTATTCGCGCAGGCGAATTAACCGAAGAAAATCTGCGCTTCCTCGTAGAGGGCAAGGTCAACGGTCTTCAGT
>Ga0209550_10001548_pt1 | contig 22032 bp, 20 predicted proteins | sample LauGreSuBDMM15SN_2_FD_187567 | JGI IMG/M metagenome (GOLD analysis project Ga0209550, IMG submission 187567) | Freshwater lake microbial communities from Lake Michigan, USA - Su13.BD.MM15.SN (SPAdes) (version 5) | ecosystem: Environmental > Aquatic > Freshwater > Lake | place: Lake Michigan... | reverse complement strand
ATTCACAATTCACAATCCTTTTAACACAAAGACGGTTTTTTTGCTTTAAGCATTTATCTTTGCATATATTATTATTTTATGAAAATTACTGACCATATTGCCCAGGCAGAAAACACATTGGTATCATTCGAGATTTTACCGCCCCTAAAAGGTAAAACCATTCAGTCAATTTATGATCATTTAGACCCCTTAATGGAGTTTAAGCCTTCCTTTATTAATGTCACCTACCACCGAAGTGAAACAATGTTTAAGAAAAAGGGAGATGGTACCTTTGTAAAGGTAGAAGTAAAAAAACGTCCCGGAACGGTAGCTATTTGTGCTGCCATAAAAAATCATTACAATATCGATACGGTGCCTCATTTAATATGTGGTGGCTTTAACAAAAGCGTTACAGAAGATGCCCTTATTGATCTTAACTTTTTAGGAATCGACAATGTGTTGGTTTTAAGGGGGGATGCGGCAAAAAATGAAACTAACTTTGAACCTGAGACTGGTGGACATGCCTATGCAGTAGATTTACTAAAACAAGTAGCAGATCTCAATAATGGGATTTACCAAGAAGAAGATATAAAGAATGGTGATAAGCCAAATTTTTGCATTGGCACAGCAGGATATCCAGAAAAACATTTCGAGGCCCCCAATATGCAAAACGATTTAATGCATCTAAAAGCTAAGGTGGATGCGGGCGCTGACTATATCATGACTCAAATGTTTTTTGATAACAATAAATTTTTTCAATTTGTAAAAGATTGCAGGGCTATCGGTATTGATGTTCCAATCATACCAGGACTTAAGCCCATTACCAATAAAAAACAATTGACCATTTTGCCGAAAATTTTTCATGTAGATATACCTACCGATCTTTCAGATGCTATCTTAAAAGCCAAAACAGATCAAGAGATAGAAGAAATTGGCACCCAATGGCTCATCCAACAATCCAAAGAATTAAAAGCATTTGGTGTACCAGTATTGCACTACTATACTTTAGGAAAACCGAACGTAATTTACAATGCAGTAAAAGAAATTGTATAATTTATTTACTAGTTTTAAAAAAGCCAATGACATTGATGTCATTGGCTTTTTTAGTAGTACCCAATCAATTTAAAGTTGCATTATTGTTTTGGCTTAGGAGCCCATTTCACCTGTAATAATTCGTGCAACTGTTCAATGGTTAATTTTTTTCCAATAATTCTTTTTTCTTTATCGAGCAGATAAATAGTAGGAGTAACTGTAATATCATACAATTGTCTGAACCCTGGCTTTTTTGAATCAGCGATGGCAGCTTCCATCTCCTTTGTCTGGTATACGTTTGTCCAATCAGCAATTTTATTTTCACGAATATATTTAGTCCACTCTTTTTTTAAATCGTCTTTAGCATCTGCTGATAATACCGCATACATTTTAACACCATGCTTTTTCCAACTAGCTCTGTAGATAGAATCTAATCTAGGCAACTCCGTCTTACAATGACCACAGGTAGGATCCCAAAATACAACCAAAGTATAATCGGCAGCCAACTTATATAAAGGAGATGGCTTTCCTGCTGTGTCAACCATGTCGAGATCCGCCGCCTTTAGCCCAATTAAATTAGACATTAACATGTAAGCCCTGCGACTAATTGCCTCTTGTTGTTTTTCATTTAGCCAACTAGTTAGTCCCTTACTATGGTACTTTTCGAAAAGATGAACCAATACTGCATCTTGACCCATGTACTTGGGGTTCATATATTCATCCGTTAGCCAATTCAACATAAACTTATAAACTTCGGTATTGTTTCTTGCAAATAACAATTGATAATCTATCTCTTTGATTATACTATCTGCTTGTGGTGAAAGCACTTCTCGATAATATTTTTCAAACCTTGGAAGAAAAAAAGGAGTTCTTATAATACGATCATCCATGAAAGTAATCCCATCCCAATAATGTGCTTTATAATAATAATAGTTTTCCAAAGAATCATTTCTAGTTACCATTTTCTTATTAAGTCCCTGTGGCTCTTTCATCGCATTCATTAAAACTGCCATCATCGATTTTCCATTGTCTCTAATAATCACCTCTCGGTAATCATTTAATTCTTTGTTGTATTTTAAATAATTGGCTTCGTGTAATGCAGAATCTTTTTTTGTAGTAGACTTCATGTATCCTTCTCTTTCAACTTCCAATAATTTACCCTTTACCGATATATATTGTTGATACTGTTGAAATAATATGTTTTCCTTTGAACCCGTCACTACTGTTTTACCTGTCAAGTCAGTCGTGTCTATTTTAATAGAAATTTGTTGTTCTTTATCAACAAAAAAATCAACAGAAATTCTTTTACCTGGTAAAACAACCGCATAAACACCAGGCAATAATTTTCTTTTCGCAGTAAAAATGGCTGTTCCATTAGAATTTACAAAGGCAGAATCTTCAATATTGAGATTTTTTCCCATGTGGTAGGTGAGGTAAGTTAGGCCGCTTTTATATTGAGGTGCTTGCAGCGTAACCTTAAAATTTTGAGCAGTAGCAGTAATACCAACCAAAATGATTATCCAAAAACTAATAAATTGCTTCATCTGATTTTAATATTATAAATTGTTACTAGACTTTATAGATTTAAAAATAGGTTGTAAAAGTATTCAAAATTAGATTGATTTTTAAAATTTTACAACAGCCTTCACTAAAATTACTAATCATTAACACAAATAATAAACCTTTGTTTACTTGTATTTGTTGAATCAGGCGTTACTTTTGCCGAGTGAAAAGAAAAAAATATTTACTTGAAAAAATATTAGTGACCGGTTATGCTGCCGAGGGCAAATCACTTGCTCGTCAAGATGGTAAGGTTATTTTTATTGAAGGAGCCGTTCCGGGCGATGTAGTAGATGTTTTTGTAAGCACCAATAAAAAAGATTACGGAGAAGGAAGGGCCACCCATTTTCACGAATATTCAACAGAAAGAACAGCACCTTTCTGCCAGCATTTTGGTACCTGTGGAGGTTGTAAGTGGCAAATGCTACCTTATCAAAAACAGCTTGAATACAAACAACAAGAAGTAGCTCAAAATTTTAGACGAATTGGAAAAGTTGAATTGCCTGAAATGATGACAATTGTTGGAGCCGATAATAGCATCCACTATAGAAATAAACTTGAGTTCACTTTCAGTAATAAAAGATACTTAACCGCTGAAGAAATTAAGACTTTACCTCCTCCTGCCCATCTTCTTAAAAAAGGAGCTGAAAATGAAATTGACCCTTCCCAAATAGATGCTAATCAAGACATAGAATCAAAAAATATTAATAACAACAATGGTGGAGGAGCGCTAGGTTTTCATGTGCCGAGAATTTTTGACAAGATTATTGAAATTCAGGAATGTTTCTTGATGGATGATGTCAATAATAAAATTCGCAATTGTATTCGAAGCTTCGCGCTAGAAAACAATTATTCTTATTACGATATCAAACAACACACCGGCTGGCTTCGAAATATTATTATTCGCTATTGCCATACAGGCGAGCTAATGGTCAATATTTGTTTGGGCTACGAAGAGGAGAGCGCTACAAAAAAATTACTTGATTTTTTATTACAACAAGTTCCCTCTATCACTACTTTGCTTTATACAATTAATACAAAGTGGAATGACACTATCTACGATCTTCACCCTGTGGTGTACCATGGCAAAGGGTTTGTAATAGAAAAATTGGAAAGTTTTTCTTTTAAAATCGGTCCTAAATCATTCTTTCAAACCAATACCCTACAAGCTGAAAAGCTATACAGCATTACAAGAGATTTTGCGAGTCTTAGTGGAAATGAAATTGTTTATGACCTTTACTGCGGCACCGGCAGCATAGGAATCTTTGTAAGTAAATTAGCAAAAAAAATAATTGGCGTAGAAGTTATTTCAGAGGCCATTGAGGATGCAAAAATAAATGCTGCCCTAAACAATATTGAACATGCTGAATTTTTTGCAGGCGATGTTATAAAAATTTGCGATGATGATTTCTTTGCTAAACACGGAAAGCCGGATGTAATTATCACCGATCCGCCCAGGGCAGGTATGCACGAAAAATTAGTCATAAAACTGCTTGAAATTGCTGCTCCTAAAATCGTTTATGTAAGTTGCAACACCGCTACACAAGCAAGGGACCTAGGATTGCTAAGCGAAAAATACAGCGTTGAAAAAATCCAACCGGTAGACATGTTCCCACATACCCATCACATAGAATGTGTAGTTTTACTTAAGTTAAAAAATTCTCCTTTTTAATCAAACAACCCGCTTATTTTATTGTTGTAGCATTATTGGACTTCAATTTTTGCAGATTTCGTTTAAACGGTATTTTGTAAATGCTTTCACAATTCCTTACTTTAAGTATAATAAATCCAATAACAAATACGAAATTGCAGTTCAATCAATCATTCAACAATGGCATTTAACAATTTCGGTAATCGGTTCCAGCAAACCACCCCTATCGTACTTAATCTAGTTATCATTAATGTATTGGTATACCTGGCGCAAATGGTTACTGGCGGAGATGCAGAACCAAATGCTGCTGCAGACCTTTTTGCCTTGCACCATTATAAGTCTATTTATTTTCAACCTTACCAAGTCGTAACCCATATGTTTATGCATGGAGGTTTTTTTCATCTCCTGTTTAATATGTTTGCCCTTTGGATGTTTGGCTCCATGGTAGAAAGGGTATGGGGACCAAAAAGATTTTTAATTTTTTATTTTATTTGTGGCCTAAGTGCATCATTTTTTCAACTTGGATCCTATGCCTATGATTTTTGGCAATATGATCACAACAGTTTAAGTCAAGAACTATATACTTTATACCAAGCCAATCTAAGAAACGGATATACTGTAGGCGCATCGGGAGCTATTATGGGCATTCTTGCCGCCTTCGGATATTTATTTCCAAATACCGAAATGATCATTATCCCAATACCTGTTCCTATAAAAGCTAAATGGGCTATTTCTGGAATGATTGCACTAGATGTTTTTGGAGGAGTAGTAAAAGTACAAGACGATAATATTGCTCACTTTGCCCATGTAGGCGGAGCTGCCGTTGGATTTTTGCTTGTACTCATTTGGAATAAAACAAACAAACAAACTTTTTACTAGAATTAAGTAGCTTAAATAGGCTATTTATAAATTTATAATTTAACTAATTTTAATGGGAGAGTCTGATAGATATCCGGAATACAAGCTGCCTAAAAAACGTTTTACCCTCGGTAATGATGGCAATGCGCTAGTTGCTTTGTTCACACTAAATGTAATATTCTTTTTACTGCTAATCACCATCAAGGTGGTTTACTTCTTTTTTCAAGCCAATGAAGCAGCATTCATTTCACAGATTCTGCCCTATTTTGAAATGCCCGCCCAGCTTACCAAATTAAGTGAGCGCCCTTGGACATTATTAAGTTATATGTTCACCCATATCGGTGTAATGCAAGTGTTGAGTAACATGCTTTGGTTATGGGCATTTGGCTATATTTTACAAGAACTAACTGGTAATAAAAAAATAATTCCCATATATATTTATGGTGGTCTTGCAGGCGCATTGGCTTTTAGTTTGGCCAATTACTTGATTCCACCATTACGACCTTTTATTGGAAGCGCCTCGCTAATGGGTGGAAATGCCGCTACAATGGCTGTGGCGTTAGCCACTACTTTCCTGGCTCCTCAACATCGTTTCTTCAGAAACTTAAACGGCGGTATTCCTATTTGGGTACTCACCCTTGTTTATGTACTGATTGATATTGCAGGGGTGGCCTCTTTAAGTGCTGCCTACAGTTTATCTCATCTCTTTGGAGGGTTGGCTGGATTTATTTTTATTTATTTGCTCCGTTATAATATTGATGGAAGCCTTTGGATGAATAACTTTTATGACTGGTTCATCAATCTCTATAATCCCAATAAACCTACTCCTAAAAATCGAATAAAAGAGACTGTTTTTTACAATGCGAGTGGAAGAAAACCCTTTAACAAAACTTCTAATATCACACAGCAACGGGTAGACGAAGTTTTAGACAAAATCAATCAAGAAGGCTTCCAATTTTTAACTGCCGAAGAAAAAGATATCTTAAAAAGAGCTGCTGAAGATTAATAAATCCCAATACAATATCACCTATTATCAAACTCTTTTTTTAAAACAAGTTATTGATAATAACATATTGTATAAAAGGCATATCCTATCTTTACTATATGCCAAAAAGCATATTTCGTCGGTTAACAAAAAACATTTTAATCATTGCCAATATAATGATAGCTGCTTTGTTCTTAACAGGCTGCTACAGTGAGTTGTTTTTTTCTGCCAACTCTTGGCCAGTTGGATTGCTAACCTTATCCTCCTTTTACCTACTAGTAGTACTCATGATTTTTTTTGTTTTTTGGCTCTTCGTTAAACCTGTTTGGATACTTATTTTTATAATCACTTCAGCCCTATCTTACAAGCATATAAACAATATTGTTCCCTTCCGATTTTCTTCGGCCTTCAATCAAAAAAAACAAGCCAATCATATTCGTATCATGAGCTGGAATGTAGCTCAGTTCAATATCATGAAGTTTAAGAAAAGTCCTGATACATTCAATCAAATGATTCAACTGATTAACGATTATGAACCAGATATTGCTTGTTTTCAAGAAATGGTAGGAGGCGATACCCTTGCTGATTTAAATAATGCCTACTATCGTAAATATAGTTTTTTTTCTATTTTTGATTTTTCTGACCGGCTCAATTTTCCGAATTATTTTTACAGCTACGATTACAAGGATAATTTTTTAAGTCAACAACATTTTGGTAAAATTATTTTTTCAAAATTTCCTATTATTAATAAAAAAACGATTCGGAATTTCCCTTTCGACTACAATTCAAATTTTCAATATGCCGACATTGTTAAAGGCGCCGACACAATTCGAGTCTTTAATTGTCACCTTCAATCACTAAGATTTAGCAATACCAATTTAGACTATATTCAAAACCCCTCCATTAAAACAGATACAGATATCAAGCGGTCAAAAAATTTGATTGCCAAATTCAAAATTGCTTTTCAAAAAAGAATCTCTCAGGCGGATCGAGTAAGAATAGAAATCAACAATAGCCCTTACCGCGTTGTTGTTTGTGGCGATTTTAATGACGTGCCCAATTCTTATCCCTATGAAAAAATCGGAAACGGATTACAAGATGCATTTGTAATAAAAGGCTCTGGAATAGGCAGAACCTTCAGCGGAATTTCTCCCACATTGAGAATAGATAATATTTTTGTAGACAAGCAGTTTTCAGTTCATCAGTTTAACCGAATTGCAAAAAAACTAAGCGATCATTTTCCCATTATTACAGACATCGGTCTTCTTACAGAATAATTGAATACAGTATATTTGCATTGACTTACTGATAGATGGAAATGAATGATGAATGCTATCCATCTTACAGAGTAGTAAAAAAATGGGCTGATGGCCATAAAAGCCTTCAAAATAGGTCCATAAAATAAATGTTTATTATGTCTTTAAAAATATATAACTCATACAGTCGTCAAAAAGAAACATTTACTTCTATTACACCCGGACATGTGGGAATGTATGTGTGTGGACCTACAGTAAGTGGTGAAAGCCATCTTGGCCATGCTCGGCCATATGTGACTTTTGATTTTATCTATCGCTACCTTGGTTATAAAGGCTATAAGGTTCGCTATGTTCGTAACATCACAGATGCGGGTCATTTTGAAGAAGAAGGAAAATTAGCAGAAGATAAGGTAACAGCCAAAGCTATTTTAGAAAAGCTAGAGCCAATGGAACTGGTACAAAAATATACCAACTTATTTCATTGGGCGATGTTAGAACTAAATTGTGTAGAGCCAAGTATAGAGCCTACAGCCACTGGGCATATTGTTGAACAACTGAACATGATAGAAAAAATTATTGCAGAAGGTTACGCCTATGAAATAAATGGTTCAGTTTATTTTGATGTTAAAAAATATGCTGCCAATCATGATTATGGAAAGTTAAGTGGAAGAATTATTGAAGACCTATTAGAAACTACTCGTGAACTAGATGGTCAAGAAGAAAAAAGAGATAAAGCAGATTTTGCATTGTGGAAATCAGCAGCCCCTGAACATATCATGCGCTGGAAAAGTCCTTGGGGTGACGGTTATCCCGGCTGGCATATTGAATGTTCGGCAATGGCTACCAAATACCTAGGTGCAGAATTTGATATTCATGGTGGAGGAATGGATCTTCAGTTTCCCCACCACGAAAGCGAGATTGCACAAAGTACCATCTGTAATCATCATACACCAGCAAAATACTGGATTCATAATAATATGATAACGGTTAATGGTCGAAAGATGGGTAAAAGCTACAACAACCAGATCAAATTAACTGAAATGTTTGCTGGATCACACCCTCTGCTAACACAGGCTTTTGATCCAATGACAATCCGATTTTTTATTCTTCAAAGTCATTATAGAAGTCCCATTGATTTTAGTAGCGAAGCGCTGCAAGCAAGTGAAAAAGCACTAAAGCGACTGTGGGAAGCTTATGAATTATTAAAAAAATTGACTGCTCCTGAAGGCCAACAAGCTACTGATTTAGACATCGAGGAAAAAATAGTTTCCCTTCTTCAAGAGCTTGAAACATTTATGGACGATGACTTTAGCACCGCAAAAGTGCTTGCTAATTTATTTGAACTAGCACCTGTCATTAATTCTATTAAAGATGGTCACATCGATATCAATGCCATTTCATCCAATACGCTACAATTGATGAAGGATTCGTTTTCTATTTATCTAGAAGATATTCTAGGATTAAAAAATTCTGTTTCGGTAAAAGCGAATGAGTTGAATGGAGTAATGCAATTACTAATTGATATAAGAAAAGAAGCGAAGGAAAAAAAGGATTATGCAACTTCTGATAAAATAAGAAAGCAACTATTGGCGCAAGGCATTATTCTAAAAGACGAAAAGGATGGAAATATGAGTTGGGCATTAGAATAAAATATTCCACTCTTTCAAATATTGATGCACACAAATTATATCGAATTTAGAAAAATCTCTTTTGTAATATGGCGCTCAGTAGCTAAAACAACTATTTTATCCAACTCATTTCAGGAACCTTTACAGGCACTTTAAAATAATTTAACCGAAGTGAATCATTCCAGCCATTGGGATTTTTTTCAAAGGTTTTACTGCTAAAAAAAATCATTCCCTTCATATTGGGTGTTTTGCGCAACGCTACTATTTGACGCGGCAACTGATTCAACTCTTTCCACGCGGGATTGCTATTAGCCCGATAGATTCCCATACCGATGTAACAATGTTTTCCGTAAGTATGGGTGCTCCACCATGATAATAATACTTCATAAGGAGCAATGCGATGACCAAGTTCCCAATACAACTGGGGAGCTACATAATCAATCCATCCTTTCTTTAGCCACAATAAAATATTCGCATACAAATCGTCGTAATTGGTTTGTGCACCTATTGTACGACTTCCGTCAATTGGATCTTTATCTTGGTTGCGCCAAACGCCAAATGGACTAATTCCAAATTGACATTTTTTATTTTCTTTTTTTATTGCATAGCTCAACATTGAAATTATTGAATCCGTATTACTTCTTCTCCAATCATCCTTTTTCATACCAACACCATATTTTTTAAAACTCGCCTCGTCAGGAAATTCTTTCCCCGCAATTCGATAAGGATAAAAATAATCATCAAAATGAATTGCATCCAAATCATATCGACTCACCACATCGGTTACCACCTGAGTTACATATTGCTGTGCCTCCTTATTGCCTGGATCAAAATATCGCTTATCCCCATACACCAAAAACCACTCAGGATGTACTTTGGTAATGTGAGTGGCTGACATAGAAGAATTAAATATATTGAACTCGGCTCTATAAGGATTCATCCAAGCATGAAATACCATTCCGCGTTTGTGCGTCTCCGATATCATAAACGCCAATGGGTCATAATATGGTGAGGGTGGCCTTCCTTGAATACCTGTTAGCCATTGACTCCAAGGCTCAAAAGGGGAAGGATAAAAAGCATCTGTACAAGGCCTTATTTGAACAACCAAGGCATTGATACCATTGCGTTGATGCATTTCCAAGAGTTTAATAAACGATGCCTTTTGCGAATTGCTTTCGTAATCTCCTTTGGTAGGCCAGTCAATATTATCAACTGTTGCTACCCATACACCTCGAAACTCTGGTGTAGTTTGCGCTGGTAGAGATAACGCTATTAAACAGCCAATGGCAATTGGCAATGCAGACACCATTTTTTTTGCAAACTGCGATATGGGGTATAGAAATAATAATTTCATTCAAATGGCTTAATTCTTGTTTTTCCTAAATTCAGTCTATTGAGTTTTTAATTTCTTGTAATCATTGACTTATTTCAGGTGAGTAGTAATTATTTAATAATATCTTTTAAAGACGCTCTTTATCTTGTTTTATTGAAAATTCATTCATATATATTTTTATAAAAATAATAAAATAGCTGATTAGCAATGGGCCAAATATCAGTCCCATAAAACCAAATAGTTGTAGCCCCACAATTACGCCTAATATAGTAACCATTGGATGCACATTTCCAATTTTTTTTAACAACACCAACCGGGTAATATAGTCTACATTTCCCGTTATTAGTATACTGTAAACAGTTAGCCCTGTTGCGGTAGCCGTATGATTCATTGAATATAAATAGATAACCAAGGGCACCCATACAATCATTGTTCCAACCAATGGAAAAAATGCAAAAACTCCCGTTATAAAGCCCCACATTCCCCAATCTTTGACACCGAAAATAAGATAGCCAATAGCTGCAAAAAAACCTTGAACAATGCAAATGATAGGTATCCCAAGGGCATTCGCTCTTATCAATGTATCGGTCTCATTGGCAAGCTTTTCAACATTTTCTGATTTGAGTGGAATGATGTGATTTAAATATTTTTCTACTTTATTGCCATTAGATAATAAATAGTATAATAAAAAAAACAGCATTAACATGTTCGATAATACATTCGCTGTACTATTTAATAAGGTGGGTATATACGTTGTGATTTTTTTTACTATCGATTCTGCGCTAGTAGAATTAAAAAATTGCTGCCCAGTAAGCGCTTCGATTTTTTTTGAAAATATTTCAAGATTCTTTACAATCTCTTGTTGATTGTTAATCAAAGAATATATTTTCGGAGAAACTAGTAAAACTGAAAAATAAATTGGTATGGAAATGACAACAATGATAGCAATAATAAACAAAAGCGCCGTTAGTCCTTTTGGCCATTTTTTTTGAATGGTTAATCTTTCATACCACTTACGGAGTAAAATATACAATGTTGCCCCTCCTAAAAAACCAGGTAAAAAAATATACAAGTTAGTTAACAGCATTCCGCCCAATAAAATAATCAACCCTAGCAGTAGTACCTGTCTCAACTGATTATTAAAAATAATTGGCATGCCGTAAATTTACTTAAATAAATACAATCCTAATTAGTACTATTCTTGCCAAACTGAAACTCCTTCACTACAATTAGCGCAGATGTCAATATTTTTTCTGCTTTTCATTAGTTCAGATCGAAACTGTTTATAATTATCATTTTTCCAAACTTCTTTAAAAGACTGGTTTTTTAAATTACCTAGCTGATGGGTTGCATCTTTATCGAAGCAACATGGAACGACCAAGCCATCCCAGGTAATTACATTTGCGTGTTGCATTTTCCAACAACGATTAGCTAATTTATTTTTAGCAGTATAACTGCCATCTGTATTTTTTTTATAACGACTATACTTATCAATTGTAGGAATCAAGTTATTGGGATCTGTCTGATAGTCGTACACTTGTGCTGTCTTAAACCTTACCTCATCCACACCAATTTCTCTAGCTATTTTTTTAACCTCCTCAATTTGATGTTCGTTGTGTTTAACGACCAAAAATTGAAAGAATACAAAAGGCGTCTTACTATTTAATTCCTTTTTCCATTTTACAATGTTTTTTGCTCCCTCCAAAACCTTGTCTATATTTCCACCGATTCTGTATTGCTTATAAACCTCCTGTGTAGTGCCATCAATGGAAATAATAAGCCTATCCAATCCGCTTTCTACCGTTTTTTTGGCTGCTTCATCTGTTAAGTAATGAGCATTAGTAGATGTTGCTGTATATATTCCTTTATCACTAGCATATTTCACCATCTCCAAAAAGTCTGGATTCAAATACGGCTCACCTTGAAAATAAAATATTAGATAAATTAACTCTTTGTGAATTTCATCAATAGTTCTAGTAAAAAAATTCTTTTCCAACATTCCAATGGGGCGGGAAAACGCTCTCAATCCACTTGGACACTCAGGACAACGAAGGTTACAGCTTGTAGTAGGCTCAAATGAAATTGAAACGGGATAGCCCCATTGAATCGGCCTATTTAGCCACCTGCTTAAATAAAAACTACTTAGAACTTTAATCCCATTCAAAGATCTTTTTATAGAAAGTTTACTTGCAAGATTGATACTGTCGTTCCAGTTAAAATTAGGCATGACTACAAATTTAACGTTCCCACTGATAAGTATTGGAATTTTTTAGCTTTTATTATTTAATCCAATAATCTACAGCATATTTATCACTACCGGGTAGTGGACTAATTTTCTTTGTTTTTTCATTGAACAAAATAAAATGTACAAATCAAATTATCTATCTTTAATTATAGGTTGATCAATTTAATTTTAAACCGGACTAATAAAATATTTTTTTGTACAAATGGAAGATGATGTAAAAGAATTTTTGATAAAAATAGTGCAGTCTATTTCAATGGGACTTGTTTGGCTCCTAGCAAACATGAGCGTCGGCATTTACTATGGATTTGCTTTTTTTGAAGGTCAACCCTCAATTGGAAATTTCATTTATTACACTGTGTTTTTAATTTCACTTATTGCCCTAGTTATTTATTTGCGAAAAAAATGGAAAGGGTGGAAGGAGATTAATTATTAATGCGTAAGCATACTAACTGGTATGGTCGGCTATTATTATCCATCGGTTAGCAACTTTGCGAAACAAAAGTGAAAATATACCACCAACATCTCCAATACTTCTAGTCAAATACCATTTACCAACAACGAAAAAATGCGTGGAATTCAATTGTTTTACCTGAAGCAAATCAAATTTTAATTTGCCCATTGCAGCTTTATCAGGATAATTTTTTTTATAATTATCCAATGTTTTTTGCCACCCATAAGTTACTCCCGATTTACCTATGAACATAAGTGAATCGCTTTTCCAATACGATTCCATAAAGGCTGGAATATTTCCTTTGTTCCACTCTTGTATTTGAAAGTCTAATAAAGCCCTTACCTCCCTTTCGTCTTTACTTTGACTAAATAAAGAAAAAGTAGAAAAGATATAAACAAGAATTATTAAAAATGACTTTCTCATAAAATTTTTATTTACAAGGTACTCAATAAACGCTAAAGTTTAAATGAATAGTATCAAGATAAATATTGCAATTTCTAATGCTGATGATGGGGGGAAGTACATTTGGATCGGTGGCACAAACGATAATTATAATAATGCGCAGTCACAATTAAAGGAACCGCTGCAACTAAAAACCAATTTTCAAATGAATGAAAAAATTGTTTAGAAACAAGAAATAGAAAGCCTAAAGAAAAAATTAAAACCGGCAAAAGAGAATGGTGGTGCTTTACAAATCCGTGAAACAAAGAATAAGAGCCAACAACAAACGCTAAAAGAATCATACTCCATTCAAAGACAGAGTTGTGAACAATGTTAATTCCAAATATAGGCATAGTAGAAACGAATACTGGCAACAATGCACAATGAATAGCACATAGTACCGAGGTAACAATACCCATCATGTCCCAATTAATTTTTGTATTCATCGTATGAAATACAAAAGTACTAAATTTGCAATAATGTTGCAAGTTTTATATTTTTGAGCATTTGTCAACTCGTATGGTTGTAACTTTGATTAAACTTTATAGCATGGTTAAAAAATGGCATTGGTACGTAGGTTTTTTCGTTATTTTATTTGGAGTATATTTTTTATACTTTTTTACGCAAGACGATTTTTCACAATCAAATCTTCCTGTAATCAATAATAATATACAGCCGTTTTCTTTTACCAACCAAAATGGAAAAATATTAACTGAAAGGGATATAGAAGGCAAGGTTTTTGTTGCAGAGTTTTTTTTTACTACCTGCAAAGGAATTTGTCCGAAGATGAATGCGAATATGAGAAGGGTATTTGATACTTATAAAGTTGATAGCAGCTTTATGATTCTTTCTCACACCTGCATGCCTGAAACTGATTCGGTACCATTACTTAAAATGTATGAACAAAGAATGTTAAATGGATCCCTTGTTCAAAATGATGACGGGTCTTATAAGATTAATTATGATTCAACCCTCGTCAGCCCGCAAAACACTGAAAATGTAAAATGGAATTTTGTTACCGGTGATAAGTCATCATTATATAAAATGGCTCGCCAGAGTTATTTAATTGATAATAACAAACCAGATTCAGTTTCAAACATTACAGACCAATTTATTCATACTCAATTTTTTGCTTTAGTAGACAAACAAAGCCGGGTAAGGGGGGTCTATGATGGTCTAAAAGAAGATGAAATTAAAAAATTATTGATCGACATTAGCGCTTTGCTAAAAGAAAAATATCAAAGTAGAAGTCTAAATTAATGCATCAAAAGGCAAACCATGACAGACGACATTCTTAAAAAAAATAAACTAAGTGTTACCGATGGGCGAAAAAGAATATTAGACCTTTTCTTAGCCCGCGATGGCGCCTTGGCTCATGCTGATATTGAAAGATTTACTGGAGAAATGTTTGACCGTGTCACAGTTTACAGAACATTACAAACTTTTGTAGAAAAGGGAATCATTCATTTAATCCCCACTACCGACAACTCCATCTTATATGCTTTGTGCAAAGAAAATTGTGAAGAAGGCCATCACCATGATAACCATGTACATTTTATTTGCGATGGGTGTAGTAAAACAATTTGTTTAGATGATGTTACCATTCCTAAGGTAAAACTTCCAAAGGGATTTACTCCCAATCACTCAGAAATGATGGTAAGTGGAGTTTGCGCAGACTGCAAATAATTAAATCTGCTTTGATTTGGTTTATGCCAAAATTTTTACAAGCAATTTTTTTTATAGTCCTAAATGATTTAAAAAGAATCCAACAACTTAACTTCTTAAATGGTAAGCCTTTGGCTGGGTAAATACTCTCAAACCAACCAATGAAAGAGTGCTTCCAAAACCACTGTGCTTTCTGCCGCTCCAAGGCAATGCCGCACTTACACGATCACAACAATTCAAATAAACAGTTCCTGCATTCAATTGGCTCTGAATCGCTGAAGCCCTTTCTTCATTATTACAATATACCGAAGCCGTAAGCCCATATTTCGTATCATTCATCAAAGCTATTGCGGCATTATCATCAGCTACTTTCACAACACCAATTATCGGCCCAAATGATTCTTCTTTCATCAAATCCATTTCATGCGTAACATTAACTAAAACGGTTGGCTCAAAGTAATTTCCCGCAGCTTTGATTACACTTCCCCCGCATAAAACAGAAGCCCCTTTTGATACCGCGTCTTTTACTTGGTTTGCTAAAAATGAGGGCTGTTCCTTTCTAGTCAAAGCCCCTATATAAACCCCTGCTGATAAGGGATTTCCAATATTATACGATTTTACTTCCGCTAGAAAAGCAGCCACATATTCATCATAAACCTTTTCATGAACATAAATTCTTTCTACTGAACAACAACTTTGACCATTGTTATAAAAAGCACCATCCGCTGTATTCGCTGCGATTGCTGCAATGTCTATTATATCATCTGTAACATAAAGGGGGTCCTTTCCTCCCAATTCAAGTCCGCAGGGTTTCATTTTTTTACTCACTCGCTCATATATATATTTACCAGTTGCATAAGATCCTGTGAAAAAATAACCATCTAAATCTGCTTCTAATAATAATTCTCCTACCTCTTTTGCTCCAACAGAAATTTGAAAAACATTTTCAGGAACCCCTGCTGCATGTAAATATTTTTCTATCTCCATGCCCGTTAAAGTCGATAGCTCTGAAGGCTTATAAATTACAGCATTGCCTGCCAACAATGCTGGTACAAACACATTGGTTCCTACTAAATAAGGATAATTCCATGCAGAAATATTGCATACAATTCCGAGTGGTTCATAAACAATTTTTTCACGAGTGGGCCCACTTTTAACCATCCATTCGTCTTTTAATGATTGCTCGGCATTTGCTGTAAGCCATTCTATTCTTGCACAGGCTCCGTTCACTTCGTTTTTAGACTGTTGTAATGGCTTCCCTACTTCACTGGTTAATATCGACGCGCAGTTTTCAAGATTGGCTTGTAAGAGTTCTGAAAACCTACGCATGATCTCTATTCTTTCCCCTAAAGACACTTTTGCCCATTTTTTTTGACCTTCTTGAAGGGTGGCCAATTTGTTTGCTATAGTTTTTTGATCGTCTACTTCAACAGTAGTGATTAGCTCATGGTTGGCGGGATTGATTATATTCATCCTAGATTTTTTTAATTTTTAAAAACACATTCCCTCTCGTGGTTTTTTATAGAAATAAATTTCAAACACTGTTTTTTTGAGCTTCTAACAAAAACCAATCCCGGATATTTTTAGACAAAGCGCTTTGCTCTTTATTGCTTAATCTTTCTGGATGCCATTGAACACAAATCATCGGTGATCGATTTTGTTTTTCTTTCCACTCAACACCTTCTATTATTCCGTCAGGCTGAGAGATACAATTTACCATCAACGAGTCCGCAAGCTTGTTTATACTCTGGTGATGAGCGCTATTAACCTCCCCCTCGTTAATCATTGTTATGCCTTGCAATAAACTGCCCTCTAATAATTGAAGTGGATGAACATGATCTACTCCTAGTTTTGACCGGTGATTCAATTTTCCAATTGCCTCAATATCACTCAATAAGGTTCCTCCTAATGCGACATTTATCAACTGCAACCCTCTACAAACTCCAAGAATAGGAATTTTTTTTTGTGTGGCTGCGTTAAACAAATCCATCTCAAACAAATCTCGTTTTCTATTCCACTCCGCCGGCTGATTCTGATAACTTGAAATTTCGGGTTCATAAAAAAATGGATCTATATCAACTCCGCCACTTAATAAAAGTCCGTGACATTTATTAAGGTCCTCTTCATTTTGTTTTTCCCAACTAAGCGCTACTATTTCGATGCTGCTATTTTCACCAATAATCCATGCAGGATAATTAGAATATTTTGCTTCTGAAAAACTGATGCCGATGATAATTGGTGTAGACAAAATTTATAAAGCGGTTTCGTATAATAATTTAAAGTCTTCCCTACTCACTGGTTTAGGATTATTAGGGTGGGCAAAATCCGCAAAAGCAAGATCTGCTAAAGTATCCAAGTGTTCTAGTTTTACACCGATACCACTTAGTTTTTTGGGAATACCTAATCTATCATTTAAGTGAAACAAATAGTCCACTACGCCCTGTCCTGTTTCATTTTTTATGCCGAGCGCTTTGGCCATTCGTATAAATTTTTCTTCAAACCCTTCTATGTTAAACTTCATTCCATAAGGGAGATTAACCGCATTGGCAAGGCCATGGTGAGTGTCCAACAGACTAGATAGCGGATGAGCTAAAGAGTGAACTACTCCTAACCCTTTTTGAAAAGCAATTGCTCCCATCATTGATGCCAACAACATATTGGATCTAGATTCAATCGTAGGGTTTTTCACTGCTTCTTCTATAGACGCGGCTATCAAGCGAATCCCCTCTAGTGCAATACCCTCACAAATTGGATGATAATTTTTGGCAATAAATGCCTCCATGTTATGAGTCAAGGCATCCATTCCTGTAGCCGCTGTAATAAATGGCGGTAAGTCCAATGTTAAAACGGGATCTGCAAAAACAATCTTAGCAAGCAATTTAGGAGAAAAAAGAATTTTTTTCTGATGCGTTTCATCATCAGAAATAATTGCTGAGCGACCTACTTCGCTACCCGTGCCCGCTGTGGTTGGTATGGTAATAAAAGGGGGCACCTCATTGGTAACATAAACATCACCCCCTATCAAATCATCGTATTTAAATAAATCCTCGCGGTGATGGATGCGCAATAAAATTGCTCTTGCTACATCAATCGCTGCGCCGCCACCAATACCAATTATGCAATCACATTCTGCAGCATCAAAAGCATCGGCACCTTTGTACACATCGCTTTTAACTGGATTTTTATGGATATCATAAAAAACAGTTACTTGCATTCCCTGGGCAGTTAGGCCCGCAACAATCTCTTTAAAAAAACCTAGTCCAGCAATGGTTGGATCTGTTGCAATCAATGGTTTTTTTAATTGGTTGCTTTTTAAATAATCTGGCAGCTCTGCTACAGCGCCGGCACCAAATCTAATGGTGGTAGGAAAATTGAATTGAACAATTGACATCGAAAAATATATAAATATTAAAAAATAATTTTTAGAAATAAATTATAAAATCACCTGTAGAAATTTTGTTTATCAAATGATCTCAAAGTATCTTTTGGTTTCCCAATCAGTTACCACTTTAGCAAATTGACGAACCTCCCAATCACGCGTCTGGGTAAAATGCTGAACAAATGTATCACCAAAAATTTCTTTTGCCACCGTGGAATTTTTCATTGCATAGTTGGCCTCCTCTAAGCTTTTAGGAAATCTTCCATGTGTTTCATCTTTATAGCCATTGCCTTCTGTAGCTTGCTGCAGGGTCAACTGATTTTTAATACCATATAAGCCTGAAGCCAAACATGCAGATAATGCCAAATACGGATTGGTATCACTTCCAACCACCCTGGTTTCTAAACGACAAGATTTGCTTCCACCTGTTAGCGTGCGCAGCGCTACCGTTCTGTTGTCATTACCCCAGGTTACTGTGGTAGGCGCCCAAGCTCCTTCCACTAAACGCTTATATGAGTTAATAGTTGGCGCTACCATTGGTAAAATATGGGGCAAACAATAAAGTTGACCCGCTATGTATTGCTGCATCATTTTGCTCATTTGATAGGGCTCTTTGGCATCATAAAATAAATTGATACTTCCACACCAGAGTGATTGATGAACATGACCGCTACAACCCGGAAGGTTTTCATTTATCTTGGCCATAAAACTAGCCAAGATGCCATGCTTGTATGCAATCTCTTTTACAGCAGTTTTAAAAAGAACCGCATTGTCTGCAGCCATTAATGCATCACTGTAAGTAATAGCCGCTTCGTATACACCGGGTCCCGTTTCTGTATGCAACCCCTCTAACGGTATATTAAATTTTTTAAGTTGTTCAAAAAGAGCTGAGAAAAAATCATTTCTTTCACTACTTCTTAAAATAGAATATCCAAACATCCCTGGTGTAAGAGGAGTTAAATTTCTCCCTTCTTTTTCAGCAAAACTTTTAGATGTTTCTGCAAAATTAAACCATTCAAACTCTTGGGAGAATTTTGGTTCATAGCTTAAATCGTTAGCCTGCCTTATGATTTTTTGTAGCAATTGACGTGGACAAACCTCAAGCGGATTGCCCGCTTCGTCAATAAACTCTCCTAGAAAAAAAGGCAAATCATTTTCCCAAGGAATTTTTCTAAAACTATTGATACTCAACTTTACTTTTGCGTCAGGGTATCCTGTGTGCCATCCTGTATAGCTAATATTATCATAAGCCTGGTCGGCCATATCCCAGCCAAAAATTACTGCGCAAAACCCCAATTCGTTTTTAGCAACAGATAAAAACTTTTCGCTCGAAATATATTTTCCACGAAGTACACCATCAATATCTGCTACAGCAACCTTTACCCTACCAGAGGGGTGCTTACTAACATAATCTAAAATTTCCTCGTTGCTCATTTTTTAAAAATTTTAAACAGTACATAAAAGAGAAATAGTATACCAAAATAGCAAATCGCTAAGAGTACATTATAATAACAAAGTGCAATTAAACAAATAATTGCTAACACCAAGGCTAGTATTGGCGTAAATGGATAAAATGGAACACGGAATGGCCGATTCATTTCTGGAGAAATTTTACGCAGTTTTAATACGGCCATCATTGAAAAAATATACAATGTAACTGCGCCAAAAACAGATATAATTATAATTTCTGCTGTTTTTCCTGTGCAAAGAATAGCGATGCCTAAAATGGAATTGAATACCAGCGCGTTGGCGGGAGTTTGAAATTTACTGTGCACCTTTCCTAGAATTTTTGGTGCGTTGCCAATTTTTCCAAACTCAAAAGTTGCACGACCGCTAGCCAATAACAGCCCATGAAAAGAGGCTACCAAGCCAAACAAGCCAATACCTATTAACAATTTATAAAACAAATGGTCTGAAGCAAAAAGCTGTCCGAGAGCAAGTGGCAATGGTGAATCTGAACTTACTCCATTTGCAGAATAGACGATGCTCTGCCAACCACTTATTCCAATAGAAGCAAAAAAAACCAACACACATAATATTACCAAGGTAATTAGTGCCCACCCAAACCCTTTTAAAATGTCTTTTTGTGGATTAATTGTCTCTTCTGCAACATTTGCTACGCCCTCTATCCCTAAAAAAAACCAAATCGCAAAGGGAATTGCCGCAAAAGCTCCTCCCCAGCCGTTTGGAAAAGGGTTCTTAGTAAAGTGATCCAATGAAAAATGAGGGAGTGTCAATGTGGAAAAAAGTAATAATTCTCCTACCGCCAAAATAGTAACAATTAATTCGAAACTAGCTGCCGCTTTTACCCCATAAATATTCAAGGACATAAAAACTAAATAAACAGAAATGGCTGCTGGCAAGATAGGTATTTGCGGAAATGCTAAATTAAAATATGACCCTATTGCAATAGCTATGGCTGGGGGTGCAAATACAAATTCAATTATCTGCGCAAGGCCCGCTATAAAACCGATGTCTTTTTTAAACGCCCGCTCAGTATAATCATAGACACCGCCCGCTTTGGGTATAGCACAAGCTAGCTCTGCATAAGAAAAACTAAAGCAAGTGTATAAAACAATAACCAACAAGGTAGCCATTGCCATGCCTAAAGTTCCCCCTTTTTCTAAACCCAGGTTCCAGCCAAAATACATTCCGGAAATTACATACCCTACTCCCAACCCCCATAAAAGGGTGGGTGTTAATGTTTGCTTCAGTTTACCTGCTGCCATAGTTTTTGGCTTCTTTTTGTCTTGCTTTTCAAAAGTAGTACTTAAAATTAATTATCGTCTTGTTTTTTAAAACACTTAATTAAGCCGCAATATTATAATTAAGTCGATGTTCAAAATTTATCTTCGTCAATAATTATGAATCAAATTCTATTTGAACTAACACAGGATTATGGTCAGATAAAAATACCGAATTAAGTGTTTCGAAAATACAAGCATATTTGTCAACCCTTATTCTTTTGTCTACCAAAATATAATCAATTAGCTTTCGGTGTGGCACAGGAATCCTTCCAAAATCATGAAAACTCCATGGGGGCCCGAATACAGAACTTGAAGTTTTTCTTGAATCTAATAAAAAATCGTCTTGCAGCAAACTTTTAACCACCTCTGCTTCTGGAGGAAGATTCAGGTCTCCTGTTAGTATTACCAATAAATTTTCACCAATTTCTTCAATTTTTTTCTTTAACAAAATTGCGCTTTCTTTTCTTGCTAACTCACCAATATGGTCAAAATGGGTGTTTAAAAAAACAAATCTTGTTTCTGTTTTTTTCTCTTTAAAAATAGCCCAGGTTACTATTCTCTCGCATGCTGCATCCCAGCCTTTTGAGCCAGGTTGCTGTGGTTGTTCGCTTAACCAAAAATGTCCGCTTTTCTCAACAGTAAACATTTGTGGTTTATAAAATATTGCACAGTGTTCCCCTTTATCTTTTCCGTTTTCTCGCCCTATGCCTAAAGATTTGTATTGAGGAAGGCCTTCTAATAAATCATGGAGTTGGTTTTTTAATACTTCTTGCGTAGCTAAAATATCGACGTCATAAAAATTAATCATTTTTAAAACAAAAT
>Ga0209550_10001547_pt1 | contig 22033 bp, 19 predicted proteins | sample LauGreSuBDMM15SN_2_FD_187567 | JGI IMG/M metagenome (GOLD analysis project Ga0209550, IMG submission 187567) | Freshwater lake microbial communities from Lake Michigan, USA - Su13.BD.MM15.SN (SPAdes) (version 5) | ecosystem: Environmental > Aquatic > Freshwater > Lake | place: Lake Michigan... | reverse complement strand
GTATAACCTTATGGTTTTCAAGAAATATTTATGGGTTTTTAAAGGGGGAGGGGGGGGGAGGTTGATTAAGTTAGTGTTCATAAATTTTTTAGAATTTTTAATTATGGCGAATTCGCCATAATTAAAAGTCTGGATATTACGAGTTATGTGATTCGCAAATCCTATAAGCGGATTTGCTCACCCTTACGGGCGCTATCGTTCGCTTCGCTCACTTTCGCGTCCAATTTATTAAAAAACGAATTCGTTAAATATCGAAATTGTACTCGCCTTCGGCGAGTTGAAATCTTCAAGATTTTTGTAAGCTCATTTCATTCGCTAACAAAAATTACTAAGATTTTCGAACTCACGAACCGTGAGTAACGAACTCACACTGTTCGAGATGCGGACAGGGTGAGATGGCGTTCATAAATTTTTTTACAAAAAATTTATTCTCTTGCAATTTTTAAGATTTTTCTAAGCGAAACTTTGGTTTCGCTAAGAAAAATTATTGCAATTGTGATTCGCAAATCCTATAAGCGGATTTGCTCACCCTTACGGGCGCTATCGTTCGCTTCGCTCACTTTCGCTTGAAATCTTCAAGATTTTCGAACTCACACTTTCCACCAATGCGGACAGGGTGAGATGGCGTTCATAAATTTTTTTACAAAAATTTATTCTCTTGCAATTTTTAAGATTTTTCTAAGCGAAACTTTGGTTTCGCTAAGAAAAATTACAAAAATTGTCGAACTCAGAGTTCGAACTCAAGCATTCTTTTCCACCAATAAAAAAAGCCAGCTTTTGGCTGGCTTTTTTTATTGGCGGACAGGGTGAGATTCGAACTCACGGTACATTGCTGCACGGCAGTTTTCAAGACTGCTGCCTTAAACCGCTCGGCCACCTGTCCATATGTGGAATTTAATTTATTTCGACTAGAGTTAGCCTGAATTCAAACCGTATTTTTGGAAAAAATCTTCAATAAAGATAATTTTTTAAAATTATTTCGCAAGGTGAAATTTATAAAAATAAATCTTTTATAATCAAAATTAGCAATGAAAAGTTATTGCTTCTTAACTTAAAAAATTAATTTTGAAGTAAAAAAATATTTATGAAGAAAATAAAAACTTTTTATTCTGAATTAATGGAAATAGTTAATAGTAGTTGATGGTAATTATATCCTAACTGGGAGATTTTGTGATTTCAAATATTCTTTTGCTTCTTGAACGGAATGAGTTTTGAAGTGAAAAATTGATGCTGCTAAAACTGCCGAGGCTCCAGATTTCAAGCCTTGCGCCAGATGTTCTAAAGTGCCAACTCCGCCTGAGGCAATTAAGGGAATATTGGTTACGGAAGATATTTTTTGTAGTAAATCTAAATCATATCCTGATTTAGTGCCGTCTCGATCCATCGAGGTTAATAAAATTTCTCCAGCGCCTAATTTTTGAGCTTCGATTGCCCAATTGACTGCGTCAAGACCAGTTGCTTTCGAGCCACCGCGCGTAAAAACTTCGTAATTTCCTGATGAATTTTTTTTGACATCGATTGCTACAACAACGCATTGCGCTCCGAATTTTTTTGAGGCATCTCTGATTAATTGTGGATTCTCGATCGCCGAAGAATTAATTGAAATCTTGTCGGCTCCGCATTTTAAAAGCGTCGAGAAATCTTCGATTTTACTAACTCCGCCACCTACCGTAAATGGAATAAAACATTTTTCGGCAACTTTTTTAACCATTTCAAACATTGTTGAACGATTTTCTTTTGAGGCGTTGATGTCAAGAAAGCACAGCTCGTCGGCTCCAGCTTGATAATAAAATTGTGCTTGGGAAACGGGGTCGCCGGCATCGGTAAGATTTTCAAAATTAACGCCTTTTACAACTCGTCCATCTTTAACATCGAGGCATGGAATTATTCGATATTTCAACATTATATCATCCTATTTAAAACATCATTTCCCGGTTTGTCAAAAAAGCGATGACGAATTACTGCTAAAATATGAATAACGAGAAACCCTAGAAGCGAGAAGGCGGAAAGCTCATGAGCTTCGGTAAAAAAACCAGCGAATTTGAAGTTTGCCTCAAAAATACTTGGTATTTCGATGGCAAAAAGTTTAACGGGATAACCAGCGAAACTTGACATTAAATAGCCCGAAAGTGGCGTGGTAACCATTAAAAAATATAAAGTAAAATGACCAAATTTTGCCAGTTTTTTTTCGAGAGCTGAAATAGCAAATGGCGGTGGGGGAGTGCGGGTTAAGAGGCGATTTATAATTCGCAAAAAAACCAAAATTAATACTACCATACCTAATGATTTATGAAGATTATAAACTTCGAGACGATTTGACGATTCATTGTCAATAAAATCGGTCATATAAATTCCCAGACCAAGCAAAAAAATTATTAAAATCGACATAACCCAGTGGAGAATTCTGGAAGTTAAAGCGTATTTCGTGGTTTTTAGGTTTAAGTTCATATTGTTCTTTTTTGTTCTACAATTTCATAACATTCAATAGTGTCTTTCTCTTTAATATCTTCAAAATTTTCAAAAGCGATACCGCATTCGAAGCCGTTTTTAACTTCTTTAGCATCTTCTTTGAAGCGTTTTAAGGTTTTTAGTATTCCGTCGTGAATGACGATACTGTCACGCACCAAACGCGCTTTGCCATTTCTCTTAATCACGCCACCAGTTACAAAACAGCCAGCAATTTTACCAACATTAGTGATTTTGAAAATTTGACGAACTTCGGCTTTGCCAAGATATTCTTCGCTTTTAAGTGGAGTTAATAATCCAGAAAGTAAGAGCTTTAAATCATCAACCAAATTATAAATAATTGAATAATAACGAAGCTCGGTGCCTTTCAAATCGGCAAGCTCTTTGGCAGAGGCGTTTGCACGCACATTGAAGCCGATAATCATTGCACCGGAAGCGGCGGCAAGACTAACATCGCTTTCGCTAATTCCGCCAGTTGCCGAGTGAATAATTTTGATGGCAACTTCGTCGGTACTAAGTTTGGAAATCGTTCCGGCGATAGCTTCAACTGAACCATGAACATCGCCTTTAATAATAATGTTTAAATATTTTAATTTGCCTTTACCCGATTCTTTGAAGATATCAGAAATAGATTTGGCAGAATTTCTTAAAGCTTTGATTTCTTTTTCTTTGCGTAAGCGATAAGCAATAATTTCGCGAGCTTGGCGCTCTTCGCTAACCTCAACAAATTTATCGCCAGCATTTGGAGCGCTATCGAGACCAAGAATTTCAACTGGAACCGATGGTGTGGCGGTTTTTAAATGTTTGCCATTATCGTCATTCATTTTACGAACTTTACCGTAAGAAGTTCCGACTACAACTAAATCGCCGACATCGAGAGTGCCTTTTTGTACTAACATTGTGGCAACAACTCCGCGAGCTGGATCAACGCGTGATTCAATAACCACGCCACTTGATTTACCTTGATATGGAGCTTTCAGTTCAAGAAATTCAGCTTGAAGTAAAATAGCTTCTTCGAGTTTATCAAGATTGGTTTTAGCTTTGGCAGAAACTGAAATAAACATCACATCGCCACCTAAATCTTCGGAAATAAGTTGATGACTTAAAAGTTCGTTTTTAACGACTTGAGGATTTGCCCCCGGTTTATCGATTTTATTGACGGCAACGATGATTGGAACATTCGCTGCTTTGGCATGATTGATTGCTTCGATGGTTTGTTCTTTAACGCCATCATCCGCCGCAACAACTAAAACTACGATGTCGGTAACATTGGCACCGCGCGAACGCATTTCAGTAAAAGCTTCGTGACCGGGAGTGTCAAGAAATGTTATAAATTTATGACTTTTGGTTTGAATTCTTGAAGCACCAATATGTTGCGTGATTCCGCCATGTTCACCTGAGGCGACATCGGTTTGACGCAATGCATCAAGTAACGAAGTTTTGCCGTGGTCGACATGTCCCATGATTGTGACAATTGGAGCGCGTGGTAAAAGTTCAAAATCTTCGCCTTCGAGATTATCTAAAACATTTTCAACATCAGAGTGTGAAACTCTTTTGCTAGTATGACCAAATTCATTAACGATAATCTCGGCAGTTTCGGCGTCGATGGCCTGATTGCTCGTAACCACCATGCCCATGGTGAATAATTTTTTTACAACATCTCCAGCTTTTTCGGACATTCTTTCGGCAAGATCAGAAACGGTAATTAGCTCTGGTAAATTAACTTCGCGATTAATTTTTCTATATTCTTTTGGCTCTTCTTTTATGTGATGTTTGTGTTTTCTGCGACGCGAAAAACTAGAATCATCATCAGAATCATCAGAACTTATAATGTAAGTAAGTTTGCGCGAGTTAAATTTTTGATCTTTTGGGGCATCTTTTATGTTAGGTTTTTTGCGCGCCTCTTCATCTTGAAAGGTTTTTTGTTGTGGAGTTTGATTTTGATAAACGGGTTTTTTAAATTTTTTCTTTTCGTTTTCTAAACGCTCTTTTTCAACTTGCTCTTTTTTGCGTTTGTCTTCGAGAAGTTTTTCACGATCTTCTTTTTGTTTATTAGCAATTTGAAGACTTAGTTTGATTTTGTTACGAACATCGAAGCCGTCAAGTTTTGTATCAGAAACATTCATTGAGGAATTAACTTTTTTCTCTTCAGCAACTGCAGTTTCGATCTCTTCAACTTTTTCAATTTCAACAACTTTTTCATCCGAATCATCTAATTTTTCTTGGGCTTGAACTTCATTTTGGCGATTTTCTTTATTGATTTTACTTAAAATTTCATGGGTTTTTATGTCATTTCCAGAGAATTTTGAAGAATCTTTTGAGATAGCCTTCATTCTGGCTTCAAGCTCGTTTCTATTTAGATCTTTGGACATTAAGTTCGCAGAATCTTTTTGAGAAGTTTTGCGACCTTTTATAGTAACTTGAACCGAATTAGAAGATTTTTTATCGTTAGAGTTATTTGGTGTGATGGTTGAATTGTTAATAACCGATGGCGATAATTTTAAGGTAAGTTTTGAGCGGATTGGGTTATTATTATTTTTATCGGTCATTATTAAAAAATTAAATTTTAGTTAGTAAAAAAACTCATAAAATTATGAGTTTTTTTGTAAATATTCTTCTGCGCGACGCTTAATTTCTTTGGCAATATCTTCGTCGAAACCTTGAATCGAAGCAATATCAGAGATATCGGTTTCCGCAAGAGATTCAACGCTTAAGAAGCCTTCAGATGCGAGTAGGCTAGCGATCATATCTTCAACATCAAGCGCTTCGATAAATAATTTAGAAGCTTGATTAAATTCTGCTGATCTGCGGGCTGATTCTTGGTCGTCGGTCATAACATCAATTTTATAGCCAACTAATTTTGAAGCTAATTTAACATTTTGTCCACCGCGTCCAATCGCAAGGCTGAGTTGATCTTCGGCAACTACAACTTCGATTAAATTATTTTCTTCATCGACTACGACTTTGCTAACTTTTGCAGGTGTTAAAGAGCTAATTACAAGTTCGGCAATGTTTGAAGACCATTTGATAATATCGATTTTTTCACCGCGCAATTCAGAACTAACCGCTTGGACTCTGCTTCCACGAATACCAATGAAAGAGCCAATGATGTCGATATCGTCACGACGAGAGTAAATAGCGATTTTAGCGCGAGATCCAGCGTCGCGGGCGACGGCTTTGACTTCGATATTGCCATCGTTTAACTCAGGAACTTCTTGTTCAAAAAGTTTAACCAAAAATTGTGGATGAGTTCTTGATAAAAATATTTGCGCGCCAAATGGTTCTTTGCGAACATCTTCAATATAGCAACGAATGCGATCGCCGACGCGGAAATTTTCGCGAGCGATTAAACCGCTTTCGTGAATAACGGCTTCGAATCCATCAACATCCATAACGATATTTTTCAAGCCAACTTTTTTAACAGAAGCGCTTACAACATCGCCAATGCGATCTTTAAATTCGTTATATTCTTTATTTTTTTCAGCTTCTTTAACTTTACGAATTATTTCATTTCTAGCAACTTGGGCAACTACTCGGTTGAGATCAATCGGAGGAAGTTCTTGCGAAACATAATCACCAATTTGAGCGTCAGCATTATCTTTTTTGGCAATTTTAATGGTGATTTTGCTTCTTACATCGAAATCTTCAACATCGTTATCAACGATTTGTAGCTTGTTATAAAGCTTGATTTGGCCAGATTTTTTGTCAATTCGGCATTCAATATCAAGATGGCTACCATATTTTTTCTTGGCCGCGAGTTTAATACCTTCTTCCATGGCTTCAACAACCTCTTGAAGAGTTATACCTTTTTCGTGCGCAATATTTTCAGCAACTAACAATATTTCTTTGTTGCCCATGATAGTTAAATTACTTGCCATACTTATTCGTTAATTAAATTAAAATTGTTATTGATTTAAAATGAAACTTTAAGCCTATATGAGATGAGACTTTCTTATATTAAAAACCCTGAAATTTAAATCAACAACTTTAACAACTTTAAATCAATCTTTTGATTTTGCATTGACACAAGTTGAGAAAATTAAAATTTCCACTCTGTTCTTACATAGTGGCAGGTGTAGCCATCGGGATTATTTTTAAGATAATTTTGATGATAATTCTCAGCTTTATAAAATTTAGTTGCGGGAGATATTTTGGTTTGAATTTTCGATTTATAAATCTTTAATTCTTCGGCTTGTTTTATAACAGTTTCAGCTTTTTGTTTTTGCTTGTCGTTAAAATAAAAAATCGCCGAACGATATTGAGTTCCAACATCGTTTTGTTGTTGATTAAGTTGAGTTGGATCGTGAATTGCGAAGAAAAATTTTAATATTTTTTCGAGAGAAGTTTTAGAATTATCAAAAGTAATTTTCACCGATTCAGCATGTCCTGTTAAGCCCATCGAAACCGTTTGGTAGGTTGGATTTTCACTCAATCCTCCCGAATATCCAACTTCAGTTTCAACGACGCCATCAAATTTTTGAAATAAATCTTCGACGCCCCAGAAACAACCTCCGGCAAGAATTATATTTTCTAAATTTGAGGAATTTTTGGCAAAATTTTCGGACGAAAAAAACATAAAAAATATTAAAAGGGATTTATAATTAAAAATTTTATTTTTCATCAATTTGCTTTTTTAATTTTTTAATTTGATGATTTTGTTTAATGTTGCGAAGTGCTGATTTTATCATATTGCTTGAATAAATTATTATTGCAGTAATTAAACCCAATAAATAAGAAATAAGAATCAGAAAAAATATACGAGTTTGAATTTTTTCAAAAGGTAACGGATCGAAAGTTACTTCAACAATTTCACGATTATTAATCATAAAAACAATCACCAAAATTAAAATTAAAGAGACGATAATTCCCTTAATTGATTTTAAAATATTTTTTAAGAATTTCATAAATTAACAATTTTGTAATAAAATTTTTTCAAGCTCTGAGTCGAACTCCGCCTTAGTTTCGAACCATGCTTCAAAACCAACTAACGCTTGCTCAATTAACATGCCAATGCCGGTAATTATTTTTAAATCAAGTTCCGTAGCTTGTTTTAAGAGGTCGGTAATTAATGGTTTATAAACAATGTCGTAAACCACGGTATTTTTTTTAGCATTAGAAATATCAATATCAAGTTTCGGTTGATTTATCATTCCTAGTGAAGTGGTATTAATTATTAAATCAACCTCACTTAAAAAATCAAATTTTCTTTTTAATTCTACAAATTCAAGTTCAACCGAGTTTTCTTGGGAAAAGTTTTTAAAATCATCAATTAATTTTAAAGCTTTTTCGCGATCACGATTGGTAATAAAAATTTTTGCAACTTTTTGCGAAATAAGGCTATAAATTATAGCTCTAGAAGCCCCTCCAGAGCCTATTACCAAACATTCTTTATTTTGTAATTTGTAATTTGAGCAATGATTAAAAAAGTTTTTTATAAAACCTTCAGCGTCAGAATTATGTCCAAATAATTTGCCATTTTGCATAACAATAACGGTGTTGACGGCTTTAGTAATTTGAGCAGTTTTACTGAGATGATGACACAAATTATAAATTTTTTCTTTGTGCGGAATAGTGATATTGAATCCAGATAATTGTTGTTGATCTATGAGATTTCTTATGGATTCTTCAAAATTTTCATTAGGAATTGCGAAGGCTTCGTAAGTTCCATTAATATTATATTTTTTTAAATAAAAATTATGAATTGTTGGTGAAAGTGAGTGGGATATTGGAAATCCTATGACTCCAGCTTTAATTAATTTTTTTGAATTGGAGTTTGCAAAAAATGTTTTCACTTTATTTATTCTTTTGGCGTGGCTTCTTCCGCCGCCGCTTGTTTTTGAGCTTTTAACGCAGCGTAATCAGGCATGTATGGTTCTTGATGCGGTATTTTAATGCATGGCAAGAGACGCGCGGTAAAAAATTTATCATCAAAATAAGTAATTTTTTTGCATCTCACTGGGGGTTGCGACTCGATCAAAAGAATTTGTTCATCGCGAGGAAGTTGAATAACTTCTTGAGGTAATATTAAAGCGCGTTGAACATCGGAGACGTGAAGCGAACGAGCACCCGGATTTAAATCAAGATATTTTGGTTTATTGTAAGAAATTTGCGTGGCAGTTTTATTGCCGACTAATTGCGAAATTAAAGTAGCGGTTTGCGTATTGTTGGCAGCAAATGTTATTCGATAAGTTGAGTTTGATAAAAACGAGTTCATGCCACTTTCTTCATAAATTCCTTTGAGCTGTTCGGTATCTTGAATGATTAAAAATAAACGAACGCGATAACCACGAAAATAAGCAATACCAGCTAAGAATTGCTCCATTTTTCCTAAAGTTGGGAACTCATCCATCATCATCAAGACTCCAAATTTTTCGTTGGGGCGAGGCATTTTGGCGGTAAAAAATGACGCAGCTTGTTGATAAAACATACCCATCAATGGTTTTAAACGAGAAATGTTATCTGGAGTCAAGCCAATATAAGCAGTGTGCGGAGTCAGTTTGAATTCGTGTAAATTAAAATCCGAAGTAGCGGTTGTGGTATCGATTAATGGGTTTGCCCATAGCTCAAGAGACGAGTTTGCGGTAGAGGTAACTGAACCACGCTCCTTATCGGGTTTTTGTAAATAAGAAGCGATATTCATGTAGGAAACCGGGTGAATTTTTTTACCCATAGTGTCCAAAACGACTGCTAAATTGTAAACTACGTCATCATTTCTTAAAGTGCGCACAACCTCGCCAAGGGTGCAAGGGCGGTCTTCTGCCGCTACTAAAAATAGCATGATGCCAGCTAAAAGTGAGCGCGCTTCATTTTGCCAAAATTCTTGTTCAGGAAGTAAAAAATTGCAAATTTTTTGCACATCATCAACCATTTGTCCGGGTTTAGTACTAATCCAATCCATGGGGTTGTAACAATGACTAATTCCGTCAGGGTTTGCAGGATTCCATAAATAAACTTTTTGCTTTAAATTTTTACGGCGCCATCCTGAAGTTAATTCGTAGTTTTCAAGTTTGATATCGTGAACAATAACCGAATCGGTCCAAAATAATAAGTTTGGAATTACGAAGCCCACACCTTTACCAGAACCCGTTGGAGCGAATAAAAGAACGTGTTGATAGCCTTCGGCGACTAAAAGCTCATTGCGAAATTTGCCGAGTAGAACTCCGGTTTTAGCGCGCAAACCCATTTTTTTGATTTCAGCATCACTCGCCCAATGAGAATCGCCGTGAATTGATTCAGGCTTTTTGAAAGGTCGCCAATCGAGGATTGGAGCGCGGAAAATCCAACCTATTGCTATAAAAAATAAATAAGGAATTAAAGTTGATAACCATAATTTTAAAATAAAACCATTGCCACTTTTTATAGAAAGAGTGTTGCGTTTTTCTAAATAAAATTTCCAATAATACACCATATTTTTATTGATGGCGATGAATTGATCGATAAAGCTTTTGGAAAAGAAGGCGTTGATTGTGCCGAGGGTTTTAGAAGTGCTAAATAGTAATAAAACTCCAGAAACATAATAACATAAACCGAGAACAAAGGTGAGGGCAAGACACATCGCTGAGAAGTTTCTAAAGTTTCTTAGTAAAGGATTGTCAGCAACTGAATTCGCCATTTATTTAGTGGATTTATTTGAGATATTTAAAATTATTTTTAGTATATTTTTATAAAAATAATAAAAATAAATCAATTAAAAAATTAATTTATTTTTAAAATAAGTTTAATTAAGTATTTTGTCGCTAAGATTTTAATATTAAGTTAGGACGATTGAATTTTTAATGTGCAAAAATATCGGTACTTGCAAAACCCTGCAAGTCAAGATTAACGCGCATTGGCAAAAAATTTAAACAAAGTTCAAAAGCTTTAAAACGATTTTCACGAATCAACATTTTATTAAGTTTTTCTTTTAAAGCGTGAAGATAAAGGACGTCGGAAGCCGCGTATTCAAGTTGTTTCTCAGAAATTTCACCATTGCCCCAATCGGAACTTTGTTGTTTTTTAGAAATTTCAACACCAAGTAATTCTTCGCAAATCGATTTCAAGCCGTGAGAATCAGTGTAAGTGCGAATTAATTTTGAAGCAATTTTTGTGCAGTAAATATTTTTAACTTCAACATTTAAATAATGTTTTATTGAAGCTAAATCGAAGCGTGCAAAATGGAAAATTTTTTGGATAGATTCATCGTTTAAAATTTTTTTAAGATTGGGTGCTTCATATTGATTTTGTTCAAATTGGATAACATGGGCATTGCCATCGCCACCAGATATTTGCAATAGGCAAAGGCGATCACGAAGAATATTTAAGCCCATCGTTTCAGTATCGATTGCCACTGAATTTGTAAAATTTACATTGACGGGTAGGTCATTTTTATGAAAAAAAATTGTCATTTTTATTTGTTTAAGATTTAAAGATTTTTGAAAACATAACTTTTTCAAATTTTATTTCTAAAATTTAAAAGTCTTTTGATTTTTTTATAATAAAAATTAGATTTAAAACTAATTATTTAGCAAATTTTTCTAAAAAAGCTTCATTTAAATTTGGTAAAGCGGAATTGATTTCTAACATTTCAGCCATGTCGCCATTGCAATGCAAAACTAAATCACAACCAGCTTCAAGAATCGCTTTAGTTTTAAATGAAAAGCTTTGTTTTAAAGCTTTCATGGAAATATCGTCACTCATTAAAATATTTTTAAAACCAATTTCGTTACGAATTAAATCGATGGCTTTTTTTGAAATTGTAGCACAATTATTCGTATCAATTGAGTTATATAAAATATGCGCCGTCATGGCAAATTTTTGATTATTCAAGGCTTTAAAAGGAGCGAAATCAACTTCGCGAAGCTCTTGAAGAGATGCATCAACAATAGGGAGCTCTAAATGGCTATCGCAAGCTCCACGACCGTGCCCTGGAATATGTTTGATGACGGGATAAACTCCGCGACTTAAGAGCCCATTACAAACCTCGATTCCAAGATCCGAAACTTGAAAAGGATTTTCGCCAAAAGCGCGATCTCCAATTACTTTATGTGTTATGGGATTAAGAACATCGAGAACTGGAGCGCAATCGACATTTATACCAACTTCGACTAAATCTTGAGCGATATTGGCGTAATTTTCGAATAAAGTTTTTTTGGCATTTTGTGGATTTTCATGATAAAGGTCAGCGAAATATTTGCCTGCCGGGTAGGCGTTCCAGATTGGAGGAGTAAGGCGTGCAACTCTTCCGCCCTCTTGATCAATTAAAATCAATACTTCACCTTCCATTAAATCGCGAAGTGAATCGGTAAGTTTTTTTAATTGAATTTTATCAACGATATTGCGTGAAAATAAAATGAAACCAATACAAGAATTTTTTGAAAAAAAATATTTTTCTTCATCATTTAATGTGGGGCCTTTCAAGCCATAAATAACAGGTTTGAAAAGTTTTTTATTATTAGCAATTTTTTGCAAAAGTTGCGACATTTTTTTACAGAATACCTTTAGTTGAATTTACGGCATTTTTTTTGCGCTCGTCAATTGAAATTGCTTGACGAAGTGCTCGAGCGAATGCTTTAAAGCAAGATTCAATAATGTGGTGGTTGTTTGTTCCGTAAAGATTTTCAAGATGCAAATTACAACCAATTGCTTGAGAAATTGCAAAGAAAAACTCGCGGAATAATTCACAATCCATTTCGCCAACTTTATCGCGTTTGAATTCGACATTAAAAATTGGATAAGCGCGACCAGATAAATCAATAACTGAGCGAGTCAGAGTTTCATCCATCGGGACATAGCTGTGGCCAAAGCGAGTTATGCCAATTTTTTCGCCCAAAGCTTTTTTAATAGCTTCGCCGATGGCGATTCCACAATCTTCAACTGTATGATGAAAATCAATATGCAAATCGCCAATCGCCTCAATTTTAATATCGATCAAACTGTGATGAGAAAGTTGTTCAAGCATGTGATTAAAAAAACCAATGCCGGTCGACACCTTGTAAGATCCAGTTCCGTCAAGATTAACTTCGACTTTAATTTTTGTTTCTTTGGTGTTGCGTTCAATTAAAGCTGTGCGCATTTTTAATTATTTTTTTAGATTTTCGTTAACAAAATCCCAATTTACTAAGTGATTTAAAAATGTATCAATGTAAGTTGGGCGAGCATTTTGGAAATCAAGATAATAAGCGTGCTCCCAAACATCCATGGTCATTAAAGGCTTGGCAGATGTGGTTAAAGGTGTTTCGGCGTTGCCAGTTTTTACAACTTTTAATTTTCCAGAATCAAGAACTAGCCATGCCCAACCAGAGCCAAATTGAGTTGCTCCAGCATTTTTAAATTCGGTAACAAAGTTTTCATAAGATCCAAAATCAGATTCAATTTGTTTCAAAACTTCGCCACTCGGTTTGCCACCGCCATTTGGTTTCATTGAGTGCCAATAAAAAGTGTGATTCCAAACTTGTGCAGAATTATTGAAGATGCCAGCTTTGGTTTTATCATTGGCAGAAATTTTAATAATTTCTTCAAGTGATTTATCAGCCAAATCAGTTCCTGAAATTAGATTGTTAAGGTTGGTTACATAGGCCTGATGATGCTTACCATAATGGTAATTGATGGTATTTTCAGAAATGTGTGGTGCAAGTGCGTTTTTGCCGTAAGGCAAGGTTGGTAATTCAAAAGGCATATTTGTTCTCCCAAAAATATTTTTTGTTAAAATCGCGTTGTGCGACAAAGCTTTTATTTTGCAAGCGCCAAGCATTAAGATTGGCGAAAGTGTTAAAGCTTTGATGAATTTTCTTTTTGACATTTTCATAAATTTAATCTTAATTTTTATGCTTTGGCATGTCAATTTTATTTTTTAAATTTTTTTGACTTAAAAGATTTTTAGCAAATAATTTTATTTACGAATCATAAAATGAAAATAGCGCATATAATTTTAACATCGCAAAATGGCGGAGCCGAGAAGGTTTTTATCGATTATATTTATCTTTTAAAAAAAATTGGTCATGAAAATTTTGCAATCATAAAAAATGATGCACCATATTTTTCTAAATTAGAAAATCTTAATATTAAGACTCAAAAAATTGCCAATAAATTGGGTTATTATGATTTTTTAGCATCTAAAAAAATTAAAGATTTTTTGCAAGAAAATCAAATTGATGTTGTGATTGCTCATGCTGGGAAATCAATGGTTTTAGCTCATAAAGCTCTTAAAAAAATTACTAATAAAAAAATTATTTTAGTCGCCGTAAATCATAGTTATAACATCAAAAGGTCTTTGTGTGCCGATTTTATTTTTTCAGTAAATAAAGAAATTTTTTTCAAGACAATTGACAAAAAAAGAACTCCCGAAAATAGTTTTATAATATATAACGGCATTGATTTAGAGGGTTTTGAACCTAATTTTTATGAATATAATTTGACTAAAAAATCACCAATTATTTTAGGAGTAATTGGACGCTTACATAAATCTAAAGGCTTTGATGATGCAATCGAAGCTTTAAAAATTTCGCAAAAAAAATCTTCACAAAAAATTATTTTAAAAATCGCTGGAACTGGTGAAGAAATGGCGAATTTACAGAATAAAATTAAAGATTTAAATCTTGAAGATAGCGTTGAATTTCTAGGTTGGATTAATGATTCCAAAGATTTTTTTTCACAAATTGATATTTTTATTTTACCTTCAAAAATTGAAACTTTCGGGTTGGTTTTACTTGAAGCGATGAAGTATGGAAAGCCAATAATTTCAACTAATTGCGATGGTCCAAGAGAAATTTTACGAGAAAATATCGACGCTTTGTTGATCGATTTAAAATCTAGCGAAAGCATTCCAAATCAAATCGTAAAAAATGTTGAAAAATTAATTTCTGACGAAAAATTAGCAAATAATTTAGTTGAAAATTCTTATAAAAGATTAAAATCACGATTTACTTTCGAAGTCCTTGAAAGCTTGCTTGGCGAGATTTTTAAAATAAAGAATTAACCCCAATAATTACTTACTGAAAAATCAACTTTTAAATCAACTTCAAGTTTAAAAGCATTCGACATTTCTTGGAGTAAAATATTCTTAACAATTTCAACTTCGTCAAGCGGTGATTCAACCAAAAGTTCATCATGAATTTGCAAAATTAATTTCGACTTTAAATTTTGTTTTATAAATTGATGATGAACGCGAATCATGGCTTTTTTTATGATATCGGCGGCGCTTCCCTGAATTGGTGCATTTATAGCTTGGCGCTCAGCTTCTTGCCGAATTATAGGATTTTTATTATTGATTTCTTTGATAAAACATTTGCGCGTGGAAATGGTTGAAACATAGCCATTTTGTCGAGCAAAATCGATGCTTTGATTCATAAATTCCTTAATGCCCGCATATTTTTCAAAATAAGATTTTATATAATCGCCGGCTTCTTTATTAGAAATTTTTAACTGCCTTGCAAGTCCGAAAGCACTGATTCCATAGATTATTCCAAAATTGATAGCTTTGGCTTTTGAGCGAGTCGTTTCGTCAATTAAATTTTCGTCGATTCCAAAAATTTGGCTAGCGGTAATGCGGTGAATATCTTTATTATCCTTAAAAGCTTCGATTAAATTAGGAATTTTAGCGAGGTGTGCCAATATTCTAAGTTCAATTTGCGAGTAGTCGGCGCTAATTAAAACACAGTTTTCGCTAGCAATAAAACACTCGCGAATTTTTTTACCATCGAGAGTTTTTATTGGAATATTTTGTAAGTTTGGAGTGATTGAACTTAAACGACCAGTCAAGGTTGCGGTGTTTGATAGAGTAGTGTGAATACGATTAGTAATTTTTGAAATTTGCTTAGGAAGCGCATCGCAATAAGTATTTTTTAATTTAGAAAATTTGCGATATTCGATAATTTTATTGGCAATTTCATAACCGTCTAGAGCTAAGTCTTCCAAGACTTTAACATTGGTTGATAAAGCTTTAGTTTTTTTAGATTTTTTATTTGATTCGATTCCTAATTTATCAAATAAAACTTCCGATAATTGCTTGCTAGAAGCGATGTTGAATTCGCAACCGCTCAATTGATAAATTTCTTGAGTGAGTTTGTTGATTTTTTGGGCGAATTCGCTTGATAATAATGCTAATTTTTTAACATCAATCTTAACGCCATTAAACTCTATTTGGGCTAGAGCATCAATAAGCGGTAGTTCAATGCTTAAATATGAATTATATAATTTTAATTCGGTAATTTTTTGTGCAAAAATTTGATAAAGTTGTAAAATTGCTAAATTTTTTAAGCAAAAAAAATCAATTTTTTGTTGATCATTTTCAAAAATATTTTGTGAATTTTCATCTTCTATTTTATCAATTTTTTCACCAAATCCTAATTCTTCAAAATTAAGGTTTAAGTTAATATTTATAAGCTCGCGAAGCGAATTATGAATTGAAGAATTTATTAAATAATTAATTAAATTTACATCATCAAAAATTATTGATTGATGTAAAGTTTTTAAATTATTTTCGCGTAAAAAATTTTTATAAAATCTTAGAAAATTTTTACCGTTAAAGAAAATTTTTCTAATCGAATTATCGAATAAAATTTTATCAAAATCGGTGATAAAAATTTGTGAATTTGATGAAATATTTTGAACGCTTGAAAAACTTAATAAATCAACATTTTCTTGTGGCTTTATTTGTGTATTTTCAAAATTTAAAAAATAGGTTTTGTTGTTAATTTCATTGGCTGAAGCTGGTGTTAAAGTTATAAAATTAAATTGATTATTTTTAATTGAAAAATCAATAATTACAGCGCCATTTTTTTGAGATATTTGGTGAATTTCCTCAATTGTTTTTTTGTTATCAATAATTATTTTTTCTTGTAAAAAATTATTGTTTTCATTTAGATTTTTTGATTCTTTCGAGTGATTATTTTGCGATGTAAATAAATCTTGTGAATTAGTTTCTTCGACGAAATTAAACTCTTTTTTTACTTTATATATAAGCGATCTAAAGCCTTGATTTTCTAGGAAGTTAATTAATTTCTTGGGCTCAATTATTCGTACTTTTAAATCATCGATTTCAATTCCAAGTTCAACATTTTCATCGAGACGAATTAATTTCTTAGAGAGAAAAGCATTACTCTTATTTTCTTCAAGCATCGCTCGTCTTTTTTCTTGTTTAATTTTATCAAGATTTTCGTATAAATTTTCAAGATTTTCGAATTGATTTATTAATTCCGAAGCGGTTTTTGGCCCAATGCCTCTAACGCCGGGAACATTGTCCGATGCATCTCCGATTAGCGATAAAACTTCCAAAACTTTTGAGGGCTCAACTGAAAATTTTTCTTTAACTTCATTAAAACTCACCATTTTATTTTTCATGGCGTCAAACATTGTAATATTTTCATCAATTAATTGCATCAAATCCTTGTCGGAAGAAACGATAACGACTTCAAAACCTTCTCTTGCAGATTTTTTTGCAATTGTGGCGATTATGTCGTCGGCTTCGAAGCCAATTTTTTCTAGAATCGCTATATTTAAAGCCTCGGCGGATTCACGCACGATTGAAAATTGTGGAATTAAATCTTCGGGGCAGGGTGGGCGATTGGCTTTATATTCGGGATAAATGTCGTTGCGAAAAGTTTTGCTTCCCGAGTCAAAAATCACCGCGATGTGACTCACATCAAGCGATGCTAAAAGTTTTAATAACATCGTAGTAAATCCAAAAACTGCGCCAACCGGCGTTCCGTCGTTGCGTGTCAGGGGTGGAATAGAATGATATGCTCTAAAAACAAAACCATAACCATCAATTAATGCAATTTTTTTCATATTTTTTAATTAATTTATTTGCGATTTTAAAATTTTAGTTAAAATAAAAGAAAATTAAAATCACAAATTTATGTATCGACTATATTATCATCCATTATGTCCCTTTTCTCGCAAGGTTAGAGTTCATTTAACTGCGAAAGAAATTGATTTTGAATTGATTCAAGAAAATTTTTGGGAGCGTCGCAAAGAGTTCATAGCCATGAATCCAGCCGGCACTGTTCCAATAATTTTTGACAATGTAAACGCCAATTTAATTATCAATAGTTCGGTGATTTGCGAATATGTTGAAGAAAAACATAGCGACGGAAAAAATTTCTTTGGAGACAATTTTGTTAAGCGCGCAGAGGCAAGAAGACTTCAACATTGGTTCGATGAAAAATTTTATAACGAAGTCACCAAGCATGCTTTAAATGAAAGATATTTTAATCGTTTTTTACCAAGTTCAAAAGCACCAGATTCAGAAATACTTAGAGTCGCAAGGCGAAATTTAAACATACATTTAAGCTATATTGAGTTTCTTTTGGAGAGTCGAAAATATTTGGCGGGAGATCAAATTTCAATTGCTGATTTTTCGGCGGCTTCGCATATCTCGGTTCTCGATTATTTTGGTGATATTAATTGGCATCATTATGCACCAACTAAAGATTGGTATTGTCTAATTAAATCTCATAAAATTTTTAACGAAGTTTTGAAAGATAGAATCGCAAATATCAGCCCGCCAGAATGGTATTCAAAACTTGATTTTTAAAATATGAGCGAAATAAATTTAGAATCAGCGCAAAAATTTTTGACAGAAAATGGATTAACAAATTGTCAAATTAATAAAATTGCGGGAGATGCTTCATTTCGCTCTTATTATCGCATTTTTTTCCAAGAAAAAACTTTTATTTTAATGTTTGCTCCGCCTGCAAAAGAAGATGTCGCGCCTTTTATAAAAGTCGATGAAATTTTAGTCAATAATGGTTTTCGTGCTCCGAAAATTTTGGCTAAAAATATTGATTTAGGTTTTATTTTGCTTGAAGATTTTGGCGACGAAACTTACTCAAGAGCTTTGCAAAAAAATATTGCAAATGAATATTTTTTATATGAAAAAGCCTGCGATGTTTTGATAGAAATTCAAAAAATTCCATTAAAAAATATCAATATTGCGCACTACAGCCACGCGACTTTATTTCGTGAAGTTATGCTTTTCATTGATTGGTATTTGCCATTAAAAAATCACACAATTTCTTTGCAACAAATACAAGATTATAAATTTTATTGGATTGAGTTATTTGATAAATTATCTAAGAGCAATCAAACTATAGTTTTGCGTGATTATCACGCCGATAATTTGATGGTTTTGAATAATGAAAATGGCTTTGAGGCCGTTGGCTTACTTGATTTTCAAGATGCATTGGTCGGTTCTTGTGCTTACGACTTACTATCACTTCTTGAAGACGCCAGAAGAGATGTTGATGAAAAAAATAAACAAAAATTGTTTGATTATTTTATTTCAAAAGCTAATTATAATCGTGAAGATTTTCTAATTGATTATGAAATTATTTCTCTTCAAAGAAATATCAAAATACTTGGAATTTTTGCTAGATTACATTTGAGGGACGGTAAAAATCAATATATTAATTTTATGCCAAGAGTTAAAAATTTTGTTGAACAAAGACTCGACAAAACCAATTTAATTTCTCCGCAATTTAAGAATTTTTTGAAAGTTTATTTGCAATAATATGTCTAACGAATTTGACTATAGCTATACTCCATCCTCAAGCCCTTCGCCAAAGAATCAATTTATTGAAAATATTATTGAAATAGCTAGAAAAGATGAGGCAATGTTGGCAACTTTGCCTGAGATCGAGAGATTTATTGAGGAGTTATTCTATCATATTTCAAAATTTACAGACGATGATTTAACTTACGGAAGGATAGCTTTTTTAACCGAAGAAGATATTGCTTTGGAAGGTTTTAGTATTTCTAAAGATGAATTAAAATATTTTAATAATCTTATAAGAATTTTAAATCGATTATTTCGAATTTCAAGAGGAACAATTTAGTTATGAGTGATAAAAATATTCCACATGACGACAATCATTTAAATATTAATAATGAAAGTCTTATTAATGACGATAAAAAATTGCAGGATTCAATAAATCCTGGCGATGATAATGATTATGAAGATGATGAGCTTGATACAGAAAATGCGGAAGATATAGTTCAAAAAATTGATTTAAGTAGTGAGTTTATTAAAGTTATCGATATTGATGATTTAACGCCAGACGAATTACTTAGAATTGTTGTTGCTGTCGGCAGTAAAAATATGGCGTATTATTTGGCCTTGATAGTTAATTTAGAAAATAGATCAAGAAAGCTTCTTCCTGCACATGTAACTAAAATTTTATCTTCACAATCGATTAACGCGCCAAGTTCAAATCCAGCAAAAACAAATTCTATAATTGAAAAAATGAATCAAAGTAAAAATTCTAACAACGTATTAAAAAATTAAAAATGTCAAAAAAATTTTTTTTAACGGAAAAATTACCTCCATATATTTTTGCTTCAATCTATCAACTCAAACAACAAGCCGTTGAAAGCGGTTTTGAAATAATAGATTTTGGCATGGGCAATCCAGATTCCGCTCCGCCTTTGCATGTTATGAATGAGCTTGCCGAATTATCAAAAAATCCTACACTTTATGGCTATTCGGTTACGGGTGGCATCGAAATTTTAAAAAAAGCCGTTTGCGATTATTATCAAAGAAGATTTAATGTTGCGCTTGATTACAAAACGCAAAGCCTTGTTACTATTGGCGCTAAAGAAGGAATCGCCTCTTTAGCCACAGCAATTTCTGACGATCAAAATTATATTTGCGTGCCATCGCCTTCTTATCCAATTCACACTTTTGCTTTTATAATTTCCAAGAGCAATATCGTTCATATTAACGCTTTAACCGCGCAAGAATTTTTAAAAAATTTTATTGATTATGTTGAAAATTCTGCGAAAAAACCACAAGCGGTAATTATTTCTTACCCATGCAATCCAACAACGCAAATCGCCGATATTGGGTTTTATGAGGAAATCGTAGATTTTTGCAAAAAACATCAAATTTATATAATTTCTGATATAGCTTATTGTGAATTATATTTTGATGAAAAAAGTAAACCCAATTCGGTTTTAGAAGTTAAAGGCGCCGATGAAATTGCTATCGAATTTTCTTCGGTTTCAAAAAGTTATTCGATGGCTGGAGCCCGCGTCGGCTTTGCGGTTGGCAATAAAACTTTAATTTCCGCTTTATATAAAATTAAATCATATCTTGATTATGGCTCTTTCTCGCCATTACAAATGGTTTCGGCGAGCGCTTTATCAGAAAAAAGCGATGATTATTTAATAAATTTACGACAACTTTATAAAAAAAGAGCGGATTATTTTATTAAAAAATTTGCTCAAGAATTAAATTGGCATATTGAAGAGCCAAAAGCCAGCATGTTTATTTGGACAAAAATTCCTCATCAATTTTCGCATCTTTCATCTTTTGATTTTTGCAAAAAAATGATTCTTGAAACGGGAGTGGCGATGTCACCGGGGAGTTCATTTGGCAATAATGGCGAAGGTTTTGTAAGATTTTCAATGATTAGAAATGAAAATGAAATTGACGAAACAATTTTGCGATTAAAAAAAATATTCTCTTTTAAGTTTTAAAATAAATTTCCCTTTCAAGATATTAAATTTTTTGATGTAAATTAAGTGTTTTTTTTATAATTATTTTGTAAAAAATATTCAAAATTTTAAAGGGTACTAGAAATTTTTTTAATTTTAAGTGAGTCAATTACAATCATAAAGTCCAGCCATCATTAAAACTGCAATAATTATAAAATTACTAATTTTTTTATTTCCATTTGGCCACAAGATAAGCATTTACACTATTTCTTTCTGTGTCAGTTAACCATTTATTATAAATAATAACCTCCCCAACCATTCCATTTAGACTTCCGCCGGCAATCTTGAATGGATATGATCCTAGCGCTATGTTTGCAACATACTCATTCGCATTAAAGTTTAACATGGATCCTGGATTTCCGTTGACCCACATTCTTAATGCGCTAAGATTTGTACTGCTACTAGGATTGTTCCAATCTGTTCCAGCAGATGAAGCAACTACAGAAATGCTAACGGATAATACATCTGCTCTTCCAACTGTTCCTTGATTTCCAGGTCCAACAATAAAAGTTGTTGACCCATTACAGCACGATAATCTTGTGTAGTATGATGCTCCACCAGTATTATCTTCAATTGTGAATCCTGCGTCATTACCTCCCATTTTTCTAACTATATACACATTGGCTCTGACTACTGGTTGCCATACAACAAAAATAGTTTGAATCCTAGCCCCTCCATCATAGCCTGAAGCTACGTCCATAAATTTATTTGCTCCATTAAAATATAAAGATGGAAGACCTTTAATGCCAGATGGATAAAAAACGGGTACATTTCCTGAGGGAGAATATGCATTGAATGTATTTAATGTATTTGGCGCTTTGTTATACCAGTTTAAAATTCCCGTATTAAGGATTGGAGAAGTGGGGTTGAACGCATTTAGTGATGTCGCATCATACCATAATATTAGGTTGCTAGTTGATGTAACTGCTGATGTGCTATGGCATGTTCCTGTGCCCGCGAAAGTTCCTCCGTTGCTAGTGCAAGCATAACTTATTGCTCCAGTATAGCCTGCTAAATTGCAAGGAAAAGAACCTGAACCTGATTTGGTTTGTTGGGTATATCCAGTTCCGGCTAAGACTGTGCAAGTGTTTGCGGC
>Ga0209550_10001546_pt1 | contig 22039 bp, 23 predicted proteins | sample LauGreSuBDMM15SN_2_FD_187567 | JGI IMG/M metagenome (GOLD analysis project Ga0209550, IMG submission 187567) | Freshwater lake microbial communities from Lake Michigan, USA - Su13.BD.MM15.SN (SPAdes) (version 5) | ecosystem: Environmental > Aquatic > Freshwater > Lake | place: Lake Michigan... | reverse complement strand
GTATTAGCAAAATCTTTTTCTAACTTATTTTCTTCCTCATCAAACAATCCAGTTAATTTTATTTTATTGTCAATAATTTCAGCGTATTTAACATCAAATAATTTCCCATCAATCATTACCTCCTTGTTTTTTTTCTTCCAGTTTACATCTGCAACACGAATGGTAATAGTATGAAGTGAGGTGCTTTCAAGCTTTTCCATCATTTCATGGTAGATAATTTCTCTTTTGACTAGGAACCCTATAAAAAATATTAATGGGGCTACTACTAAAAGAAGCATTGAAAAAGCTAATATATTTTTTTTGTTTAACATGCTTCAAAGAAATAATTATTTTATTTTTTCTTTGGTCTTTGTAAACTATCTGCTGGATAATGGGCTTTAATTGAATCTCTAATTGCTGAAGCCCAGTTGATTAAATTTTCTTTTTGTGATGGACTTAATTTGGCATCATCGTGAATCAAAGTATAGGATTCATGAGGCATTTCTCCTTCTTCTACTTCCGAATTAATTTCTTCTAATTTTCTATACTGCTTTGCTATTCGGTAGGATGCAAATTCAGAAAAGTTGAGTTCCTTTTTACCTTCTTTTATATGATCTGCTAACCACCAAGCTACTGGCTGAAAATTTGAATACCAAGGATAATTGGTGTTGTTGCTATGACAATCGTAGCAACTAGTTTTCAATATAGCGGCTACCTCTTGAGGTACCGGGTATAATTTACTGATATCGTTCGCTGCAGGGCCTTCGATGGAACTCAAATTCCTTTCTGGTTTAAAAAATTGAATGATAATCAAAGCTGCTAATAGTACCAAGGCGATTGGCTTAATTATTTTTTTCATAATGCTCGATTTAATTTTTTTATTTAAGACGTAATCAAAATATCTCCAGTCATTTCAGCTGGGATAGGCAAGTCCATCATAGTAAGAATTGAAGGGGCTATGTCTCCCAATTTTCCACTTTTAACGGTACCCTTCCAGTTTTTATCAATTATAAAAAGAGGTACGAGGTTTAAAGAATGAGCGGTATTGGGTGTCCCATCTTCGTTCAACGCATAATCTGCATTCCCATGATCAGCGGTTAAAAATATAGCGTAGTCATTTTCTAATGCGGCATTGACTACTTTCTCTACACAGGAATCTACTGTTTCAACTGCTTTAACAATTGCAGTCCATACTCCAGTATGACCTACCATATCGGCATTCGCAAAATTTAAGCAAATGAAGTCGGCTGTTTTATTATTAATTTCTGGAAGAATAGAATCAGTGAGTTCAATTGCACTCATTTCTGGCTTTAAATCATAAGTAGCTACTTTAGGAGAAGGGGCCATTAATCTTTTTTCTCCTACAAATGGAGCCTCTCTTCCTCCGCTGAAAAAGAAAGTTACATGAGGGTACTTCTCTGTTTCAGCAATTCGGATTTGAGTTTTGCCATTCTTTTCAAGAATTTCACCTATTGTATTTTTTAAATCATCTTTTTCAAAAATAACTTTAACATTTTTAAAACTATGATCATATTGTGTCATGGTGGTATAATGAAGCTCTAATTGATGCATACCAAATTCAGGAAAATCTTTTTGGGTAAGCACTTCTGTAATTTCTCTACACCTATCCGTTCTAAAATTGAAACTAATTACTACATCTCCATTTTCAATATTTGCATTAGTTACCTGGCTATTGATAATTGGTTTTATAAATTCATCGGTAATATCTTGATCATATGATTTTTTAACTTCTCCTAGAATGTCATCGGTTTTAGTCCCAATACCACCAACCATTGCATCATATGCAAGTTTTACTCTTTCCCATCGCTTGTCTCTATCCATGGCATAATATCTGCCAGTGATGGTAGCAATTGTGCCAGTAGTTTTATCAAGATGTTGTTGCAAATCTTTTAAATAACCTAGTCCACTTTTTGGATCAGTATCTCTTCCATCAGTGAAAGCATGAATGAATAAATTATTCATCCCTTCTTCCTTGCATAGTGAAGTAATTGCTTTTACATGGTAAGTATGGGAGTGCACTCCTCCTTCACTTACAAGTCCTATCAAATGTAATTTTTTATTGTTTGCTTTTGCAAATCTTATGGCGTTTAATAATGTACTGTTTTGTTGAAATTCACCCGTCCGAATCGCGACATTGATACGCTGTAGCTCCTGATAAACTATTCGTCCTGCACCAAGGTTAAGATGACCTACTTCGCTATTTCCCATTTGTCCTTCAGGTAAGCCTACTTCTTCGCCACAGGTGATTAAAGTCGAATTTGGAAATTTGTTATATAAAGAACTAACAAAAGGAACATTTGCATTTTGAATAGCATCGCTACTTTTTATCTTGCCTAGGCCCCATCCGTCCATTATAATGAGGATTGTTTTTTTATTATTCATGCCGTAAAGTTAACTTTTTTACAGGTTTTCAAAAAAGCTATTTATCTTTTCATTGTAATTCCTACTTATCTGTTAAAAACATTGGCAAGTTTTTGGCAAATTTGAAACCCTAATTTAACCAACGTATGAAACATTTTTTGGTGTTAGCTATTCTCGTGAGCTTTTTTTCGTCCTTTATAGTAAAAACTGGAATTGATGAAGTGATTGCTGCAATGCGGTCTGGAAATTCTGGCTTGGTGGCAAAACATTTTGATAATAGGGTGGATATTAGTATGCCAGATAAAACTAACAGTTATAGCAAAAGTCAGGGTGAATCGGTGCTGAAAGACTTTTTTACAAACAATCCAGTTAAAAATTTTGAAATTATTCATAAAGGTGAAAATGCAGGTTCACAATTTTGCATTGGAACGCTTCTTACTAAAAATGGCAGTTTTCGAACTACTATTTTTATGAAGCAAAAAGGTGATGGCCAAGTATTGCAGGAGTTGCGATTTGAAAATCGTTAACTAAATAACCTCGATCTAAAGAGGCTATTTTATAAAACCCCATCATCCATTAATATTTTTTTAGCCTGTAAGACTTTTCGTTTACAGGTTTTTTATTTATATAAATTTGCATATGGACTTTTATAATCAGCAGTTAGCGATTTTGATTAAAAATGCATTGGCAGAGGATATCGGTGACGGAGATCACTCTACTTTGTCAAGTATACCTGCAGGTGCAAAAGGTAGGGCGGTGTTAAAAATAAAGGAGAAGGGTGTAATTGCAGGGGTATCTGTTGCGGAAAAAATATTTCGCACCATGCAGCCAGATTGCACATTCAACTTCTTTAAAAAAGATGGTGAACAAATGGAATATGGTGAAATCGCGTTTGAGGTGGAAGCAGATATCCAAACTATTTTACAATGTGAGCGCTTGGTTTTGAATTGCATGCAACGCATGAGTGGAATTGCCACCCTTACCCGAAAATATGTTGACCGGCTAAAAGGCACCCGGAGTAAATTATTAGATACCCGTAAAACTACTCCTAATTTTAGATTGCTAGAAAAAGAGGCGGTTCGGATTGGTTGTGGAGTAAATCATCGCTTTGGCTTGTTTGATATGATAATGCTTAAAGACAATCATATTGATTATTGCGGAGGAATTGAAAAGGCAATTGAGAAGGCATATAATTATGTACAAAAAAATAAACCTGGACTTTTAATAGAAGTGGAAACCAGAAGTCTGGACGATGTAAAAAAGGTGATGGCTATTGGCAAGGTGAATCGTATTATGTTAGATAACTTTTCACCTCAATTATTGGCGGAGGCTATTGAAATTATTCAGGGACAGTATGAAACTGAGGCGAGCGGGGGCATTGATCTAAATAATATTGAAGCGTATGCTGCTACAGGAGTTGATTTCATTTCATGTGGGGCAATCATTCATCATGCAGGAAGTTTGGATCTTAGTTTAAAGGCAGTTTTAGGTAAACTATAAAAAAGGCCTTTAAGAAAATTCATGTTTTTTTAATACAATCTTATGGCAAAAATTAAATTAAATTCTTTGGGCGGATTGGTTTATTCGACTGACCCTAATTTTAAACCGGAACAAGAGCAGAATGAAGAGAAGGATACATTGCCCGCTTCTCAACAAAAAATTAAAGTTCGTTTAGACACCAAGCATCGTGCAGGTAAAGCAGTTACTTTAATAGAGGGATTCATTGGAACAAAAAATGATCAAGAAGAGTTGGGTAAAAAAATTAAAACCTTTTGCGGTACAGGAGGATCTGTAAAAGACGGAGAAATCATAGTACAAGGAGATAATAGGGATAAAATAATAGCTTGGCTTCAAAAGAATGGCTTTGCTACTGTCAAAAAAATTTAGCAGCTAATTGTTTTCCCAATATTAAGTCAATTATTTATTATATTATTTTATTATATAATATTATTTTAATATAAAATTTAGATATTAAAATGATATTTACTTCTTTAATTTACAACAAAAGGTTGTTTTTTGCGTTAATTTAGTTGTTATATATTTAAGAGGATGATTTCAAAAATTTCAGAGGGTGTAAAAGTTACTGTAGAAACTTTCTATCAGCCGGAATATAGTAATATAGCCAATAGCGAATTTATGTTTGCTTATCGAATTACTATTGAAAATAACAACGATTATCCAGTTAAATTATTAAGGCGACATTGGTTTATTTACGATGCCATCGGCAGTCGTCGTGAGGTGGAAGGTGAAGGAGTAATTGGGGTACAGCCTCAGATTAATTCAGGTGAAAAATACCAATATATAAGTGGCTGTAATCTTAGCACTGAAATGGGTAAGATGTATGGCAGCTATAAAATGGAAAATTTGAATACTTCAAAAACTTTCGAGGTAGCAATACCTGCTTTTGAACTGACTGTTCCATTTAAAATGAATTAATTATTGAGGAATGGATTCGATGTCCTAACTTTAATTTGGGATTTACTTCCTAATAAATTCAAAACCTAGAAATAACAATTGATTTTTTTTAATACCAATATATCAAATGGCAAAAATTATCTTCGATAACCGTAACAACCAATTCTACCAAAGTCTAAAACTTTCTGTAGACGAGTATTTTGAAACCAATGGCATTAAAAGGACAGGAGACTGGCGTTTATATATCAAAACAATTACTTTGATTGGAGCTGCTATAGCAATGTATTGTAGCCTAATGTTTTTTCCAGTTGCCCCTTTACTAGCCTTAGTTATTTGCGCATTAATGGGATTTACATTTGCTAGTATTGGTTTTAGTGTGATGCATGATGCTAATCATGGGAGCTATAGTACAAAGTCTTGGTTGAACGATTTAATAGGGTTATCTGCAAATGCATTGGGAGCCAGTTCTTTTTTCTGGAAGCAGAAGCATAATATTATTCATCACACTTATACCAATGTAGATGGAATAGATGATGACATTGCAAAAAGTCCAATTATTCGTCAGTGTGAAACGCAGAAATGGGTACCCGCTCATAAGGTCCAACATCTTTATTTAGTTCCCGTTTACGCACTTTCTTCGATATTCTGGTTATTTTTTATGGACTTCACTAAATATTTTACTAGAAAAATTTATACCACAGAGGCTTGGAAAATGACGACAAAAAATCATGTTATATTTTGGGCAACCAAGATATGCTATTTTGTTTTTTATATGATTATTCCTATGATTGTATGGGGTTTTGGTCCATGGTTGTTGGGTTTCTTTTCGCTTCATGTTGTTATGGGACTCACGCTTTCGTTGGTATTTCAATTAGCACATGTTGTAGAGAACACCGAGTTTGAAAATGTTGCTTTAGATGAAACTAAGCATATTGAAACTGCTTGGGCTGAGCATCAAATTAAAACAAGTTCAAATTTTTCGATGAACAACCCAGTGATTTCATGGTTTGTAGGGGGATTGAACTTCCAAATAGAACATCACCTTTTTCCAAAAGTGAGTCATATACATTACCCTGCAATCAGCAAAATAGTCATGGATAAATGTGCTGAATTTAATTTACCTTATAATAATTATTCAACTATAACAGGTGCAATTGCATCTCATTTTAGGGTGATGAAAATGTTAGGCAAACAACCATCGGTTGTTGAAGCTGTTCAAGCACAGGCAGCTTAGGAGTTTTAGGGTTTGTATTTAGCTTGTTGTAATATTATTTCAGGATCGGTATTCATCAACTGTTGTAGTGTTAAAGATTGATTCTTTTTGGCAAACTTCTTCATGATTTGCCATCCACTAAATGCGCCGATATTTCCAGGGGCACCTTCCCCCAATTCCTGAGTCTTTGGGCTTTCTCCGATGTAATTCTTAATAATATTCTTGTCAGTGATTTGTAGATATTCATTTTTCACAAAAAGATCCCAGATGACAGCTTCGTGTTCGCGAGCATCTTCTAATTGTTTTTCGGTGTATCCAATCAATTTATACTCTTCTGTTTTTGGTAAAAATTTACTCAGTAAATACAGCCTTTTTCCTTTTTCGATCATTTGGATGACTAAAGATTTATCATTAATTTTTTCAGGGTAGAGGTCGTTTACTATATTATTTACACAGTTGATAACAATGTAGCTCGGTTCAAAACGATTGGATAAGTAAGCAGGATAAGTGTCTTGAACTAAACTAGTTTTGTATAAAGAAAAATCTTTACCTAGATGAAATTGCAATCCTACAATAAGTGCTTCATCAGTTAAAATATCTCCGTAACCATCTGCCGGACCGATATAGGTAATTAATTTGCTTGGTAGTGGATAAGAGGGGAAATAATATTTTACAAACTGCAATCCTTTAATAATTTCTTTTTCGAAAGGATTGAAGTTATGGAAAGTCTTCTCCGAACTATCGAATATAGGTCGGTAAGCATTTATAAATGAATTTACATAGGAAGCCGCTGAATCTTTTGGCCAATTTGGCGATACATTTAATATGGCTGACAAATAGGTTTCAGTAAATCCAGGTTCTTTCTTTTGTAATTGAAGTAAGTAGTCTAATAAATTATTAGAGGTTGTATCAAATAAATCCTGCTCAAATCGGGTAGTTTTTAGGCTAACAGATATATTAGAAACATCTGGTATTTTTTCTTGCTCATTGCAGGAAAAAAATACCATTGATAACATAAGGGCAAAGACAGGTAATTTCATACTGATTAATGTGTTTCAATGTTTTAACTTTACAAATAAATACAATCTTTTCTAAATATAAAGTTAAGGCCCTTTAATGGCAGTGTTATGAAAATATTTTTGGCGCAACAAAACTATCACATTGGAAATTTTGAAAGCAATTCTCAAAAGATAATTGCTGCTATTGAAGCTGCAAAAAAGCAGGGTGGAGATATTATTATATTTAGTGAACTGAGTGTTTGCGGTTATCCCCCGCGTGATTTTTTAGAATTCGACGACTTTATTGATCATTGTAATGCTTGTATTGAGCTCATTAAACATCATGCCGACTCTATTGCAGTTATTGTTGGTGCACCAGATCGAAACAAGGTAAGAGAGGGGAAAGATCTATTTAATGCGGCCTATTTTTTATACAATCAAAAAGTGATTGGAATAGCGCATAAAACGCTCTTACCTACTTATGATGTGTTTGATGAATACCGATACTTTGAACCAGCTTTTGAGTGGAATGTGATTGAGTTTAAGGGAAAAAAAATCGCCCTTACCATCTGTGAAGATATTTGGAACCTTGGAGATAATCCATTGTATAGAATCTGTCCGATGGATAAATTGATGGAACAGCAGCCAGATTTGATGATAAATATTTCTGCATCTCCTTTTGATTATACGCATGATGCTGAGCGAAAAATGACCATTAAAGCAAATGTACTCAAGTATCATTTACCGATATTTTATTGTAATGCGGTAGGAAGTCAAACTGAAGTAGTTTTTGATGGCGCATCGATGGTGTTTGATAAAAATGCCAACTTATGTGGCCAACTTCCGATGTTTGAAGAGGCTTTACAAAGCTTTACACTAAAGGATGACGGCTTAATTGATGCAGCTATTATTGAACAATCTAGCAATTTGTTAAATAAAAATATTATTCCTTCTTATTTAGATGAACAAAGAAACATTGAACAGGTGCATCATGCTATTGTATTGGGTATCAGAGATTATTTTAGTAAGATGGGGTTTTCCAAAGCCATCATTGGCAGCAGTGGTGGAATTGATAGCGCAGTAACTATCGCCTTGGCATGTACTGCATTGGGACCAGAGAATGTAAGAGCAATCCTTATGCCTTCACAATACTCTTCAGACCATTCGGTGGTTGACGCAGTGGCGTTGAGTAATAACCTTGGTAATCCCTACGATATTATTCCAATCAAAAATATTTATGACGCATTTCTATCTGAACTCAATCCCATTTTTAATGATTTACCATTTGGGTTAGCGGAGGAAAATATACAAAGTAGAGGTAGAGGAAATTTACTGATGGCAATTGCTAATAAATTTGGATATATATTATTAAATACGTCTAATAAAAGTGAATTGGCAACAGGTTATGGAACCTTGTATGGAGACATGGCTGGCGGTATTGGTGTGTTGGGTGATTGTTATAAGTTGCAAGTATATGCACTAGCAAACTTTATTAATAGAAATGAAATAGTTATTCCAAGTAATATAATTTCAAAAGCTCCTTCTGCAGAATTGAGGCCTGGGCAAAAAGATTCTGATTCATTGCCGGACTATGAAGTACTTGATAAATTATTATATCAATACATTGAAAGACGGCTAGGTCCAAAGGAGATTAAGGCGCAGGGATTCGATTCAGCTTTGGTGGACAGAGTATTAAAAATGGTGAATATGAATGAATATAAGCGCAACCAATTTTGTCCGATCATTCGAATTTCACCGAAGGCTTTTGGAATAGGAAGAAGAATGCCAATTGTAGGAAAATATTTGATTTAATTTAGGAGGCTCCTTTTTAAAAATTGCAATAAAAATGGAAGTTCGATTTCTTTTTTATTGTGAAAGGTGGCCAATTTTCTCAAGTATTGCGGCAAGTTTTTCCGGTTGATTAGTGCCAATTAATAATTTTTTTTGATTGCTGAATACAAGCTGTAATCCTTTATCACCCGATATGTTCCATGCATTCCCTTTTCCAAATATACCAAATCGCATACCCCAACCTCCGTATTCTAATAGCGGTGAATATTTTCTAACATAAGAACTAGAAATCATATCCCAAGAAAATTTTTTGAAAGACCAATGAAAAGGGAAAAATCTTACATAGATTCCATCTTCTTTAATGAGAGTATCTAGTCGAATGTTTAAAATTAAAAGAGTGATTAAGAGCAGAGGGATAGCGGTTAATAGGAGACCTAAATTACTCATTGGTTTGTCTCCAAATGGCTGATTAGTTATTAGTTGCTTGAAAATACCAATCAATATTACTCCATTAACAATCAGCAGTATTGCACAAAGCCACCACTACTTAAATTTTTGCTTTTCTGAAAATAAAATTAATTTTTTCATAGCTTGATAGAAAATAAATCAATGATTAGTCGCTACTGTATCATCCATACCTTAAAAGTATTTTTGAATTTTTTTTTATTTCACTAGAAGATCATCTATTAATACTTGAAATGCTTGCGAACTAACAGAAAATTCTCCCCTATATGGATTGTCCAAGGATGCTATTAGAAAAATGAGTGATCCAAGAAGTAATCCACTTAGTACATTCATAATGATGTCTAATTTTTTATTGTTAATAACTAAGCACCAAGTTAGAGCGATATTGACAAAAGCTCCTAGAAATAAAATTATCCAAATGGCAGAGGGTAATGCTGAATTAACAGTATTTAGTCTCAATCTTCTATCTCCTATTAGGACATTAAATTGTTTAAGGGTTTCTGTAAACATTATTTTATCTTTTTCACTCTTTGGATCATAGGAGGACAATTCTTTTTGAAAGGTGTTCATCATCTGAGTACCTCTATTAGTAAGTATCCCTTTTTTTTGAAGCCCCCAAGCTGTATCAACAGTATAGTAAGTATAATTTTTAAGGATGATAAGCATTTTTTTATTGCTACTGTCCTCTAATAATTCTACATCTCTGTATAAGCTTGCTAGTGAACTACTTTCATTGTTCACAGTTGACTCTACAGAATTGTAGTTTTCAAATGTGCTTACTGCAATTAAGCCAAGTGTAATACCGTAAAAAACACCGCTAGTGGCTATAAAAGTTGACACAATTGAATTATGTTCAGCAGATAAGGAAAACATTTTTTCAAATTTACTACTAAAGATAAAAGTCCCTAGAAGTGAAAAAGATATAAAAAGCAAATTGCAAAGAACAAAAAATTGCCACTCAGGAAGGTCGTATACCCAATAAAAATTCATAAAATAAATTTTAAACTTATAATAATTGTTAAAGGACGAATTTACACTAAAAATCAAACCAATATGAAAAAGTAATTATATGATTTAAATATTTTTAAAGTAATATTTTAGTTTTAGAATTTAAATTTTAAAGTTAATGAGGTTCGATAATCTTTATGTCTATAGAGATATTGGTTAATTTTCTTGAAAAATCAGACGATCGAACTATATAATTTGAAAATAAATTTCCTTTTAAATAGCAGTTCAAAATTTAGGTTAAAGTTAATGTTAAGAACCTAAGGATTAAGCAGACTTTAACGAATATCTTAGTATTGATAATATTTTATTTTGTTATAGTTCGTATTTTCGCAATCCAATCAAATTATTGGTAGAAGACATTTTGATTGTTCAACTTTAGTTGGTTGGAACTATCACTTTGATTTATTGATTTTAATTGATTTTGTAATTTTCTAATCTGCTCTTTTAGAAAGGGCGAATTTAAATATTTATTATGCTTCAAACTGCCGAAGACATCCGCCTGCTGAATGATGAGATCAACCAATCAGCTGGTTTTGTTAACAAAATTAATGATGAATTAAGTAAAGTAATTGTAGGCCAGCAAGGTATGATTGAAAGATTGCTTATTGGACTATTAAGCAATGGACATGTGTTATTAGAGGGGGTACCTGGGTTAGCAAAAACGCTGTCCATTAAATCGTTGGCACAAGCAGTTCATACTAATTTTAGCCGCATACAGTTTACGCCTGATTTATTGCCAGCGGATGTAGTGGGTACTATGATTTATAATCAGGCGAAAAATGAGTTCATGGTGCGCAAAGGCCCCATTTTTTCCAATTTTATTTTGGCAGATGAGATTAATAGAGCTCCAGCAAAAGTGCAGAGTGCTTTATTAGAAGCCATGCAAGAAAGGCAGGTAACTATTGGCGATACTACCTTCAAATTGGAAGAGCCATTCCTTGTATTAGCAACACAAAATCCTATTGAGCAAGAAGGAACTTATCCTTTACCTGAAGCTCAGGTTGATAGGTTTATGTTAAAGGTGATCATCGATTATCCTTCCAAAACAGAGGAGCAATTAATCATTCGTCAAAATACGGAGGGACTTTCCTTTCCTGTAATTTCTGCTGTAGCATCCACTCAAGAAATTTTAGTTGCAAAAGAATTAGTGCGTAGAGTTTACTTGGATGAGAAAGTAGAAAATTATATTTTGGATATCGTTTTTGCTACTCGTTATCCTGAAAAATACAATCTACCAAAGTTAAAGCCGCTGATTAGTTTTGGAGGTTCGCCTAGGGCAAGTATAAATTTAGCTTTAGCGGCCAAAGCGCACGCTTATTTAAACAAAAGAGGCTTTGTAATTCCTGAAGATGTGAGGAGTATTTGTAAAGATGTATTGCGCCATCGAATTGGACTTACCTATGAAGCCGAGGCGGAAAATGTAAATGTATCCATGATTATAGATGAGATATTGAGAGTAGTAGTGGTACCTTAGAATTGGTGAGATAATTCAATGCGTATTTATATTTCCTTGAGGAATGCTGTTAAAGTAAACAGACTTATTTATTTAGAAATCGTTAATAGATAAAAATATTTTGTTTAAAAAGAAAATCAATACGGTACAATCAAAACCTAAAGATTCTGTTTTGTCAGACGAATTAGATGCGACTGTAATTATGCGAAAGGTTCGTGAGTTAGAAATTAAAAGTAAAAAAATCACTACCCATCTATTTACTGGTGAATATCATTCTGCTTTCAAAGGAAAGGGAATGAGCTTTCGTGAGGTGAGAGAGTACTATGCAGGTGATGATGTACGATTTATTGATTGGAATGTGAGTGCTAGATTTAGTCACCCTTTTACAAAAGTTTTTGAAGAAGAAAGAGAGCTTTGTATTTATTTATTAGTGGATACTAGTGCTAGTAATTTGTTTGGAACTGTTCAATCAAGAAAGCGTGATATTTTGACAGAGATTGGCGCCTTGCTGACCTTTAGCGCGATTAATAACAATGACAAGGTTGGTGTAATTTTTTTTAGTGATAAGGTCGATAAATTTATTCCTCCAAAAAAGGGTAGGCAACATGCTCTGTATATTGTAAGGCAGTTACTTTCTACAAAACCAGTAGGAAAAAGCACTAAGATGGAAGAGGCTATTAAGTTTTTCAATAAAGCTACTCGCCAGAAAAGTATTGCTTTTCTGATGAGTGATTTTGTAGATGCAGTATATGAAAATGATTTGAAAGTGATTGGAGGCAGGCATGATGTAATTGGATTGCGGGTGTATGACAAAATGGATATGCAGTTACCAGAAGCTGGCTTGCTGATGGTACAGGATTTCGAAACCGGCAGCCAAAAGCTAATCGACAGTAGTGACGCGTTGGTTCAGTTTACTTATAAAAAACGTTTTGCAGAGCAAAGTGATTTGTGTAAAAATTATTTTAGGAAGGCAGGTGCAGATCTTTTGCATATTAGAACAGATGAGGATTATGTAAAAATATTGCAACAGTTTTTTATCAAAAGAAGCTGATTTTAAATGATAACAGGGTAACTAAGATATAGAATGACTAATTGGAAAAATTGGAATTTTTTATTAACGATAGCATTTGTCTGTCTTTCAATTAATTTGTGCATTGCACAACCAGCTATTCAGAGTTCGGTCAATAAAAAGGAAATCCTAATTGGCGAACAATTTACCCTTACCATAAAGGCAGATTTCCCAAAAAATATTTATAATTTCCGTTGGCCTATTTTATCGGACTCGATGGCTCATTTTGAAGTGACCAATAGTCGCATTGATTCATTGTATACTGATCAAAATCTTTCTAGCATTATTCAAACCATTACATTTACAAGCTTTGATTCTGGAAAGTGGGTATTACCTTCTTTTCTGGTCAAAGTAGATCCTATACAACATGATACTGCCTTTAATTTTTATACAGATTCTGTCCCTATAATTGTTTCTTTTTCAACTAGTGATTCTACTAGGCAAATAAGAGATATCAAGCCGATAAAGGAAGCAGAAACAATTGGTTCAATTTGGTATTGGATTGGCGCATTGATTGTTTTGATTTTGTTGATTGCATTATTTGTGTGGTGGAAGAAAGTAAAAAGAAAAACTCCACTTTCATCTAATCAATCTAAACTAACGGCCTATGAGGAAGCGATGCAGGAATTAAAAAATTTAGAAGGATATGACTTATCAATTCGGGAAGAGGTGAAAATATTTCATTCCAAAATAGGTCTAATTTTCAAAAAGTATTTATCGCGGAGGTATCAATCAGCTTATTTAAATAAAACTACCGATGAAATATTACTTTTATTAAAATCTGAAAATCACAATCATGAATTATTATCAAAACTGTCTGCCAGCCTTCGTTGTGGAGATGCAGTAAAATTTGCAAAGTATTTACCACCGATTTCCGATTCTAGAGATTGTAAAAAATCGGTGGAAGATTTAATAGAAGTAATTCAAACAACAAAGTCCTAAACTATATCAAATTTAAAATCTCATTAATATAAATAAACAGCTCATCTAATTGTTAACTGACTATCTAAATACTGTTCATTTCGCGTATCCTTGGGTATTATGGCTTGCCTTAGTTATACCTATTATGGTTGTTTGGATTAATAAATTTTCAAAAAATAAACAGGCTGGTTTACAGGTTTCTTCTCTAAAAAATTTCCAGTCCTTCAGTTCTTGGAAAACTATATTTCGACCATCTATTTTAGTTTTTAGGTTGTTAGGAATTCTCTTGATAATTATTGCCATGGCTCGTCCTCAAACCAAAAATGAAGAACAACGAGCTGAAGGTGAAGGAGTAGATATTGTATTGTGTATTGACGTTAGTGGAAGTATGACTGCACAAGATTTTACCCCTAATAGAATGGAAGCTGCAAAAGCAGTTGCTGCAAGTTTTATAGAAAAAAGATTAACAGATAGAATAGGAGTGGTGATTTTTTCTGGTGAAAGTTTTACCCAATGTCCACTCACTACAGACAAAACAGTACTTAAAACTGCTGTTGAGACAATTAGGAATGGTTTATTAGAAGATGGAACTGCGATTGGTGATGGCCTTTCTACGGGTATTGATCGTTTGCGAAATAGTAAGTCTAAAAGTAAAGTGGTTATTTTATTGACTGACGGTGAAAATAATGGTGGTCTAATTGGTCCTGATAATGCTAAAGAAATTGCAAAAGCTTTTGGTATAAAAGTGTATACTATTGGCGTAGGAACCGAAGGGTATGCCCCCTATCCAATTAAGACTGAACTTGGGGTGATTATACAACAGCAAAAAGTTACGATTGATGAAAAATTGCTGAAGTCAATTGCAGGAGAAACAGGCGGCAAATATTTTAGAGCTAAAGATAATGTGGGTTTGCAAAATATTTACACTGAAATTGATCAACTCGAAAAATCAAAAGTGGAAATATTTACAATCACTAGGTATACCGAAAAATTTACCTCGTTTCTATTGGCGGCGCTTATGTTTTTATTAATGGAGCTGATATTGAAGTTTACAATTTTTAAGAAATTTCCATAGCCTCAAGGAGTAATTATATTTATTAAAAATCTTTTCATTTCGTTTTAATTAGTGAAATTTGTAGTCTATGATGGCAACAGTGTATAAAAGTACCGGAAGTTGGTATATTGTTCAGGATGAGAATGGAAAGGCTTTTAATGCCCGTATTAAAGGTAAATTTAAGATAGACAGTATCACTTCTACCAACCCTGTTGCTGTAGGAGATATAGTATTAGCTGATATGGAAAATGAGTTGGAAAACACTGTGACCATTACTGACATAGCAACTCGTAAAAACTACATTACTCGATCTTCTCCACACAATCGGCATCAGCATCATATCATTGCTTCTAATCTTGATCAATCACTTTTATTTGCTACTTTAAAAGAACCCAAAACATCCCTTGGATTCATTGATCGTTTTTTAATTACTTCTGAAGCATATCATGTTCCTTCTATTCTTGTTTTTAATAAATCAGATCTATACAAGGAAAAGGAGCTATTAAGATATAATGAAATCAAAGAAATTTATGAGGCCATTGGTTACAAAGTATTGCTCATGAGTATTGAAAAAAATATTGGCGTGGAGGAGGTGAAAAATTTATTAAAGGATAAAACTACTTTACTGAGTGGTCACTCTGGTGTAGGAAAATCATCTTTTATTAATATTATTTTTCCAGATCTTAGACTGAAGACTCAAGATGTAAGCGGATGGAGTGGAAAAGGATTACATACTACTACTTTTGCAGAAATGTTTAATCTTTCATTCGGCGGAAGGTTAATTGATACTCCGGGAATAAGGGAGCTAGGGTTAGTAGATATTCCTAAGCATGAATTGTCTCATTATTTTCCAGAAATGAGGGCTTTAATCAATCAATGTCATTTTAATAATTGTATGCACATTAATGAACCTGACTGCGCGGTAAAAGATGCAGTAAATATAGGTACAGTCCACCCGGATCGTTATTATAGCTATTTAAATATTCTAGATAGTATTGAAAAAAAATCTTTTTAATTCAATGAGTAAGATAGCTTCAATATTCATAACTCTTTTTGCCGCCTTTATATTTTGCTTTTTTGCTGGCTTTCATCGCCTTCGGATCTTCGGAAGCTAATTTTTCTGCTCCTACATTTCTTCCATCGGTAGGACAGCCATAAACAACTTTTTTTCTAAAAATAAAGCATCCGCTTAAAAGAGAAATACAGCAAATAGCCATGATTATTTTTTTCATCTTTTTGATTTTGTGAATGGTTAGCTATCCTGCTCCTTAAACCATCCGCTATACATTAAGTAATTATTGGCAATTCTATCAATTTCGCCGCCTATTAATTCTTGACTAATATCTTTAATTTTTTTTGCAGGAACACCTGCGTAAATGCTACCAGGTTCAACTATCGTATTTTCAAGAACCACGGCCCCAGCTGCAATAATACAATTGGAACCAATTTGTGCGTTGTCCATCACAATGGCACCCATACCAATGAGCACGTTGTCTGCTATAACGCATCCATGCACAATTGCATTGTGTCCAATGCTAACATTATTACCTATGATAGCCTGGGTTTTTTGGTAGGTACAATGGATAACTGCCCCGTCTTGCACATTTACCTTATTGCCCATTCGGATAATGTTTACATCGCCTCTTAGCACAGCATTGAACCACACACTACAGTCATCCCCCATAATTACATCTCCCACGATGGTGGCATTTGGGGCAATAAAACAATTGGCACCCATCTTGGGGAAAATCCCTTTTACAGGAAGAATGACTGGCATTTTTTTATTTATTTAGGTTACAATGATGCTAAATTAAATTAATATTCAAAAAGACATCACTATTTATGATTATTTCTTTGCGACATTTGTATTCTATGAATAAAGGTGAATTTTTTAATAACCCCCCGAATAAGCAAAGGTCAACTGCAATTTCTAACAGGGAATTATTTCTTTCTCATGTAGGTCAAACATCCGAAGCACCTCTTGCATTAGAAATTGTGAAGGCAAAAGGATCTACACTTTGGGATGTAGATGGCAAAACTTATATCGATTTAATCGCTGGTATTAGTGTTTGTAATATTGGTCACTGTCACCCAAGAGTAGTAGAGGCTATTAAGAAACAGGTGGATGATTACATGCATATTATGGTGCTCGGCGAATTGGTGGAAAGTCCGCAAGTAGCTTATGCAAAAAAATTAACAGATCATTTGCCCGCCTCTCTTAATTCAGTATTTTATACAGCAAGCGGAACTGAGGCAACTGAGGGAGCAATGAAATTAGCAAAGCGTTTTACTGGTCGCACCCAAATTATATCATTTAAAAATAGTTATCATGGAAGTACACAAGGTGCTTTGAGTATTATGGGGGATGAATACTGGCGAAATGCTTTCAGGCCATTATTACCAGACGTAATGCAACTAGACTATAATTCATTTGATTGCTTGCAAAATATTACCGAACGCACAGCTTGTGTGGTAGCTGAAACGATTCAGGCAGAGGCTGGAGTATTAATCCCTCAAAATGGTTGGCTTTCGGCATTGCGGAAAAGATGCACTGAAACTGGCACCTTACTTGTACTCGATGAAATACAATGTGGTTTTGGTAGAAATGGAACCCTGTGGGCATTTGAGCAATTTGATGTAGTGCCAGATATTTTATTATTGGGTAAAGCCTTAGGCGGTGGCATGCCACTTGGCGCATTTATTGCAGATAAAAGACTGATGGACTGCTTTACCAATCATCCAGTTTTAGGTCATATCAATACTTTTGGCGGACATCCAGTAAGTTGTGCTGCTGGCCTTGCAGCATTGAATGTTTTGTTAGACGAAAATTTAATAGAAGGCGTTAAACAAAAAGAAGCTATTTTCTTATCTCTTTTGGTTCATCCTTCCATACATTCAGTACATAGCTGTGGATTAATGATTGCAGTTGATTTTGGAAGCTTCGAGGTGAATAAGAAAATCATTGATGAATTGATTCAACGGGGTGTTTTTACTGACTGGTTTTTATTTGCATCAGGTTCTTTGCGCATTGCTCCTCCACTCGTAATCAGTGATGATGAAATAAGAATTGCTTGTGGGCAAATCATTGCTGTGTTAAACGATAACTAATTTATTTAACTGTAATTAATTGCAAACTATTTATGAAATTGATTAAATCTTTTGCTTTTGCATGGCAAGGGCTTAGATCATGTTTTTTGACACAGCAGAATTTTAGGATTCATTTGATGGCATTATTGATGGTAATTATACTTGGAGGTGTTTTGAAAATAAATAAAACTGAGTGGTTAATTATTACAGGGTGCTCTATGCTAGTACTTTCGATGGAGTTATTGAATACAGCGATAGAAAAAATTTGCAATCTTATTACAAAAGATATTCATCCAGTTATTAAGGTAATTAAAGACATTGCTGCAGCTGCCGTTTTGATTGTTGCTATTGGAAGTTTTATTTGTGGAATTATTATTTTTTTACCTAAAATTTTGGATTTGCTTTAGTAAATGTTTTGCAATTCAAAAATGTGAAGTCTTAATTATCAACTAGATCTTATAAACTATTTGTTAAACCAATAATATTTACCACATTTGTAAGGTATTGCAATTGATATTTCATACCCTCAGTAATTGAGGGTAAAACCAATTAGTAACGTGACAGGAGTATTTAAATCAAACAATCCATACAATACCTTTTTGTTGTTGGTATATGGTCTACTACTTAAGTTGATCATGTTTATCCATCCACAGATTCCATTGCCACAGCAAACAGATGGCTTTCTTTTTAAATTATTATTGTCGCAACTTTCTGGTGTGGGTAAAAGTATTCCCCTTATTTATCCGTTGATCTCTTTCATTTTATTGTATACCCAAGCCATTACTTTAAATGCCTTGGTAAATCAGCATCGATTGATGCAAAAGCCAAATTATCTAACGGGGATGGCCTATTTGTTAATTACCTCATTGTTTGCCGAATGGAATATTCTTTCCGCGCCCTTGATTATAAATTCATTGATTATATGGGTATGGTCAAGGATGAGTAAGTTGTATAATGAGCCTAGTCCAAAGACATCTTTATTTAATATTGGAATGGCTATTGGAATTTCTTGTTTTTTTTATTTTCCAGCCATATCATTTTCAATATTAGTAGTTATTGGCTTATTGATCACTAGACCCTTTAAGTTACCAGAATGGGTTCTTGCTCTTTTAGGATTGGCAAGCCCCTTCTATTTTTTATTATCCTATGTTTTTGTAATGGATAAGTGGCAAGGGTATCATTTTCCAGGGGTAGCGTTAACTTTACCTCATTTTGTTGAATCAAAATGGGCCTTGGCTGCCGTCATTATAGTTTTGTTTATCAGTATTACAGGGTTTATTTATGTTCAAAAAAACTTTCGCCGTCAGTTGGTTCAAGCTCGTAAAAGTTGGAATCTTATTTTCCTATACCTTTTAATAGCTCTTTTTATTCCTTTTATTAATGCAAGCCATTCATTTGTTTACTGGATCCTCAGTGCAGTTCCTATTGCAGTGATTGCCGGTGCCGGTTTTTTATATCCCCAAAAAAGGGGATTTCCGCTCATTTTACACTGGCTGATGGTGGCATTTGCTATAGCATTCAGCTACTTCGTTCAATAATTAAAATGGTATTTGTACTTTTGCATTACCAATTAATGAATAATCTCAAAAAAGACATATGAAATTTGGCGTAGTAGTTTTTCCAGGAAGTAACTGTGACAGGGACGTAATAGAATCTCTTCGAGTAGATTTGAAGCAAGAGGTAATTGAACTTTGGCACAAAGACAAGGATCTAACTATGTTTTCAACAGAAGATTGCATCGTATTGCCAGGGGGATTTAGTTATGGAGATTACCTACGTTGTGGTGCCATTGCAAAATTTAGTCCAATGATGCAAAGTGTAATTGAGTTTGCTAATAAAGGAGGAAAAGTTTTAGGAATTTGTAATGGATTTCAGATTTTATGTGAAAGCGGGCTATTGCCTGGCGTATTATTGCGGAATAGTCACCAACAGTTTGTTTGTAAAAATGTTTTTATAAAAGAAGCTACTTCAGAAGCAGGACAGGGTTTAAAAATACCAGTGGCTCATGGAGAAGGTCGATATTTTGCAGACGCTACAACTCTTGAGCAGTTGGAATTGCACCAGCAAATTATTTATCGTTATTGTGATGAAAAAGGTTCTATTACTGCGGAAAGCAATCCCAATGGAGCTATCAATAATATAGCTGGAATATGCAATGCTAACAGAAATGTATTTGGAATGATGCCGCATCCTGAAAGAGCTAGTAGTGCTTTTTTAGGAAATGAAGATGGTTTAAAAGTTTTTACACATCTATTTCAACTAAACTAATGTTAATCAAAGGAATGTTTTTTCGTTAACATTCCCTTAGGCTAACGTTGTGTAACTTTATCGTAAATAAATTTAGAATATGAATAGAATAATTTTTTCAATAGCAATTATTTTTTGTTTTAATGCAGTAAATGCCCAACAAAAAATAGCTTGGACTTTTACAACTAAAAAGTTAGCAGACAGTCAATACGAAGTTCGTATGACCGCCACTCCGCCTATTGGATGGCATATTTACTCACAGTTTACACCAGGCGGAGGACCGATTCCTACGTCTTTTAGTTTCAATAAAAATGCTTTGATCGCTTTAGTTGGAAAGGTGGTTGAAAAAGGAAAATTGACAAAATATTATGATAAAAATTTCAAAGTGGATGTGATGTACTTTGAGGGTAAGGCAGATTTTGTTCAAATAATAAAGGTAAAAGGAAAATTAAAAACCAATTTAAGTGGAGAAATTGAATCAATGATTTGTAATGATAGAACTTGTATGCCCCCTGTGACCCAAAAGTTTAATGTGTTACTCAACTAATCTGACACTTTTAATTATGAGAAATTTTTTACTGCTTTTAAGTGTTCCATTATTTTTTTTATCGCTTTCTATTACTGCACAGAGTCAAACACCTGTGCAGTTTTATTTTGAAAAGCTACAAAATAATCAAGGGGAATTTGAATTAAAAATAAAAGCAGTTCCAAGTGACGGGGTTAATCTTTTTTCAATTCATAAAATTTCGGGAGACCTGCCAGTTAATTCAAGTATTCAATTTGATTCCGCTAGTCTAAAATATACACTTGATAGTGTCATAGAAAAAGGCAAAGCTATTACCGCTTCTAATCCATCATTGGACAATGTTTTAATCAGCTATTATACTGATTCAGTTTTTTGGGTGCAAAAAATTAAATTATCTGTTGGAGATAGTATTCGAATAAAAGGGAAGATTAATTATTATTATCAGAAGGGAGATAGAATTGAATCGGGCGAAGCACCGATATCAATGCAGTTTCAATATCAAAAAAAGGGAACAGATGAATTGGTGGACAATAGCTCTGGAAGTTTACAAGCTAAATCTATGTGGGCTTTATTGATTGCTGGAATCATTGCAGGATTGATAGGCTTTTTAACCCCTTGTGTTTATGCATTGGTTCCAATCACCATTAGTTTTTTTACTAAAAAAAGTAAAACTAAGTTGCAGGGTAAAAAAAATGCACTGTTTTATTCTATATCAATCATTTTAATTTACACGTTAGTTGGAGCATTGGTTGTAACTGTACTTCCTAAAAACGCTTTAAATAATTTATCGACTAACTGGATTTTCAATGTGTTTCTTTTTGGTCTATTTATTCTTTTTGGAGCATCTTTTCTTGGAGCATTTGAAATTAATCTGCCCTCCTCCTGGTCAAATAAAATTGACAGTAAGGCGGGAGTTGGAAGCTATTCAGGGATATTTTTCATGGCTTTAACATTGGTGATTGTATCATTTAGTTGCACGGGAAATTTTGTAGCATCATTGTTAGGTTTGTCTACCGCTTCAGGAAAGTTAGCTCCTATTGTAGGAATGTTTGGCTTCGGTTTTGGACTAGCACTCCCCTTTGCAATTTTTGCGTTTTTCCCTGCCATGTTAAGTTCGTTAGGAAAAAGTGGTGGTTGGCAAAATGCATTGAAGGTGGTTTTGGGATTTTTAGAGATTGCATTGGCACTTAAATTTTTAAGCAATGCCGATTTAGATAGGGGGTGGCGCCTATTGGATAGGGAAGTTTTTATTGTACTTTGGATAGTAATTTTTGTACTGTTAGGAATGTATTTATTAGGAAAAATTGTCTTTAAAAATGACAGCGAAATAGCTAAAAATGATTTTGGATTATCTTTTGTTTCTGTGCCTAGGTTGTTTTTGGCAATTATATCTTTTTCATTTGCAGTTTATCTAGTGCCAGGTTTATGGGG
>Ga0209550_10001545_pt1 | contig 22046 bp, 22 predicted proteins | sample LauGreSuBDMM15SN_2_FD_187567 | JGI IMG/M metagenome (GOLD analysis project Ga0209550, IMG submission 187567) | Freshwater lake microbial communities from Lake Michigan, USA - Su13.BD.MM15.SN (SPAdes) (version 5) | ecosystem: Environmental > Aquatic > Freshwater > Lake | place: Lake Michigan... | reverse complement strand
TGAACCAAATGTTGGTCGAGATGGACGGCTTTGAAACCAACCTTGGCGTGATCGTGGTGGCTGCCACCAATCGTCCCGATATTTTGGATTCCGCCTTGTTGCGCCCAGGCCGTTTTGACCGACAGGTCTATGTCACCTTGCCCGACATTCGCGGCCGTGAGCAAATTTTGAATGTGCACATGCGCAAGGTGCCAATTGGGCAAGACGTGGCGCCAGCCATCATCGCCCGCGGCACTCCTGGTATGAGCGGTGCTGATTTGGCAAATCTTTGTAACGAAGCCGCTTTGATGGCTGCGCGCCGCAATGCGCGCGTTGTCGAGATGGTCGATTTCGAAAAGGCCAAAGACAAAATCTTGATGGGCCCTGAACGTAAGAGCATGGTCATGCCGGAAGAAGAGCGTCGCAACACGGCGTACCACGAGTCGGGACATGCATTGATTGGCAAATTACTGCCTAAGTGCGATCCGGTTCACAAAGTCACCATCATCCCGCGTGGTCGTGCCTTGGGCGTGACGATGAGCCTGCCTGAAAAAGACCGCTACAGCTACGACCGCGACTATATGCTCAACCAAATCAGCATGTTGTTTGGTGGCCGCATAGCTGAAGAAGTCTTTATGCACCAAATGACCACAGGTGCTAGTAATGACTTTGAGCGCGCTACGTCTATTGCCCGTGACATGGTTACCCGCTACGGCATGACCGATGCCTTGGGCCCCATGGTCTACGCTGAAAACGAGGGTGAGGTTTTCTTGGGTCGTTCTATTACAAAGACCACCACCATGAGCGAAGCGACTATGCAAAAAGTCGATATGGAAGTGCGTCGCATCATCGATATGCAATATGCCTTAGCGCGTAGTTTGATAGAAGAAAACGCCGACAAAATGCACACCATGGCCAAGGCCTTGTTGGAATGGGAAACCATTGATAAAGAGCAAATTGACGACATCATGGACGGCAAAGAGCCGCGCCCACCGAAAGACTGGACTCCTAAAACACCATCTTCTGGTCCTGACAGCGGCGGCGCACCACCAGTGATTGAGCCTGCTCCCAACGCAGCCTAATGCGCTTTAGTAAAAAATACAAATAAACGGGGCGTAGGCCCCGTTTTTGTTGATGGACACACGCATGTTTTGGAAAACCACACGTTTTGAGATAGACCTAGCCACTCCAAAGGTGATGGGTATTGTGAATGTCACGCCTGACTCTTTCTCTGACGGTAGCCAACACGGTAATCTGACATCAGCTTTGAAGCATTGCGAACTGTTACTCAAGCAGGGTGCGGATATCTTGGACATTGGCGGCGAGTCGACTAGACCTGGCGCACAAGAGGTTTCTTTAAAAGAAGAATTGCAAAGAATTTTGCCTGTGGTGAAAGAGGCCGTGCGTTTGGACGTTCCGATATCTGTAGACACCTATAAACCGAAAGTGATGCAAGCCGTGCTGGAAGCAGGCGCAGACATCATCAACGACATATGGGCATTGCGTCAAAAGGGTGCTTTGGATGTGATCGCTAAGCATGGTGGTTGTGGTGTGTGTTTAATGCACATGCATGCTCAGCCTCTGGATATGCAGGTTTATCCCATGGAAGGTTTGGCTGTTCCAACGGTTGTTGCATTTCTTCTAGAGCGTGCGCAGGCGATGCTCGCACTCGGGGTTTCTAAAGAACGTATTGCCCTAGACCCTGGGGTTGGGTTTGGTAAAACGGTTGCACAAAATTTCGAATTACTCGCACACCAGAAGCAACTGTCTGCCTTGGGTTATCCCTTGTTAGTGGGGTGGTCGCGTAAGTCATCTCTGGGTGCGGTGACTGGTTGCGAGGTTGGTGAACGCCTTGTGCCTAGTGTTGCAGCTGCATTGCTAGCGGTTGAGCGTGGTGCTCAGCTTGTGCGAGTGCACGATGTAGGGGCGACGGTTCAGGCGCTGGCAGTCTGGCGGCACGCACGATTAACCTCGAGCACTTTGCGACAATAAGCAATTACTAAAACTACAAGAAAGCACACACAAACCATGACACGCAAATACTTCGGTACCGATGGCATACGTGGGCGAGTAGGGCAGTCGCCCATCACGGCTGACTTCGTTTTACGCTTAGCGCATGCAGTGGGTCGCGTACTCAGAAAAACAGAGGACAAACCGACCGTATTGATCGGTAAAGACACCCGCATTTCTGGCTATATGTTGGAGTCCGCTTTGGAGTCGGGCTTTAACTCTGCAGGTGTGAATGTTGTTTTGTTGGGTCCGTTGCCAACCCCTGGTGTTGCCTATTTAACGCGCGCGCAACGAGCCAGCTTAGGCGTGGTCATCAGTGCTAGCCATAACGCATTTGACGACAACGGCATCAAATTTTTCAGTGCGCATGGCACCAAACTCAGCGATGCATGGGAAATGGATGTCGAGTCTGCATTAGATGAAGCTCCCGTGTGGGCAGACTCCGCCAATTTGGGTAAAGCCAAAAGATTGGATGATGCGGCAGGTCGGTACATCGAATTTTGTAAAAGCACTTTCTCTAATGAGCTCACACTCAAAGGTCTCAAGATCGTCGTAGATGCAGCACATGGTGCGGCTTATCAGATCGCGCCAAAAGTGTTCCATGAGTTGGGAGCGGAGGTCATTGCGATTGGATGTACACCCGATGGGTTGAACATCAACCATGAAGTCGGTGCTACCCATCCAGATGCTTTAGTTAAAGCCGTCAAAGCCAACCAAGCTGATTACGGAATCGCTTTAGATGGTGATGCGGATAGATTGCAGTTGGTTGATGCCAGTGGTCGTCTTTTTAATGGCGACGAGTTGTTGTACTTAATGGTTGATGACAGATTAAGTCAGGGAGAAAAAATCCATGGCGTAGTGGGTACCTTGATGACCAACATGGCGGTTGAACTTGCCTTTCAAAAACGTGGCATCGCATTCGTACGTAGCAAGGTAGGTGACCGCTATGTATTGGAAGAGCTTGAAAAACAGCAATGGATTTTGGGTGGCGAAGGTTCTGGCCATTTATTGGTGTTAGACAAGCACACCACAGGCGATGGCTTGGTGAGCGCATTGCAAATATTGCAAACCTGTGTGCGCAGTGGACGCACTATGGCTGAGTTGTTGTCTGACGTTACGCTGTTTCCACAAACATTGATCAATGTGCGGCTGCGTCCTGGCCAAAAATGGCAAGACAGCTCGCTTTTAAAGCAAGAGACCCAAAAAGTAGAAGCAGAGTTAGGACAAACGGGGCGTGTATTGATTCGTGCCAGTGGTACTGAACCATTAGTGCGCGTGATGGTCGAGGCGCAAGACATTGCCCAAGCCCAATCTTGCGCCGAGCGAATTGCTGCAACCTTGCAATGACGCTGGATCTGATCCCATCATCAACGTCACACCACAAACCATCAGGCGCCTATCAATAAGTGCATTTATTAATATTTAAGTAGTATTTACTTGTCATATAACTGTCATACTAACCCCATACAGTGTTCTTGTTGTTAACTACTTAAGGATCCATGTGTATACCAAACGCAATTTCGTGAAAACTCTTGCTATTACTGCCATTGCCTCTTTGGCAATGGGTTCAGCCATTGCCGCTGAAATTACTGGCGCCGGCGCTACTTTCCCTTTCCCAATTTATGCGAAATGGGCTGAAGCTTACAAGGCAGCTACTGGTAACAGTTTGAATTACCAATCTATCGGCTCTTCTGGTGGTATTCGCCAAATCAAAGCCAAGACAGTGACCTTTGGTGCAACCGACGCGCCAGTTGCTGGAGCAGATCTTGACAAAGACGGCATGGTTCAGTTCCCTGCGATCATCGGCGGAACTGTTCCTGTTTTAAATATCGAAGGTATCAAGCCTGGCGAATTGCGTGTCTCTGGCCCTGTTTTGGCTGAAATGTTTACTGGCGCGATTTCCAAATGGAATGACGCCAAAATTGCTGCGTTAAACCCTGGTAAAAAATTACCTGACTTAGAAATCACAGTCGTGCACCGCGCTGATGGCTCTGGCACTACATTTAATTTCACAGACTATTTGTCTACTGTGAGCAAAGACTTCAACGACAAAGTAGGTAAGGGTGCTGCAGTCAAGTGGCCAGCCGCAACCTCCGTCGGTGGCAAAGGTAACGAGGGTGTTGCTGCTAACGTGACACGCATTAAAGGTTCAATTGGCTATGTGGAATATGCCTACGTCAAAAAGAACAACATGATTTTCATGCAGATGCTCAACGCCGATGGCAAGTATGTGGCACCTGATGACAAAACATTTGCTTCAGCTGCAGCTGGAGCCGATTGGTTCAGCGTACCAGGTATGGGTATTTCTATGGTCAACGCCAAAGGCGCTGACAGCTGGCCAATCAGCACAGCATCATTTATCTTGATGTACAAAGAACCAACTGACAAAGCAGCATCTGGTGAAGCTTTGAAATTCTTTGACTGGTCTTTCAAGAACGGCAAGAAAATGGCTGAAGATTTAGATTACGTTGCACTGCCAGACAAGTTAACCGACCAAATCCGTAGTCGCGTTTTCTCGCAAATCCAAAAATAATTTAGTTAGTTGTCAATGAATCCGTCGGTTCGTATGTGCACCGACGGATTTTTTAGTTAGCGAGGAGACCAAAATGAATATGCCTACTATCTCCATGGAGGGTGGCCATCTTGTCAGCAACGACATGGTGATGATTGCAAAAAAACAGCGCTCACAAGACTTCTTTTTCCATCGAGTCACGCAAGGTTTTTCCTTGTTGGTCCTCCTTGCTTTGTTGGGAATTATTATTTCCCTGTTTATCAACGCTTGGCCAACTTTTCAAAAATTTGGTCTTCAATTCATTTGGCGTGTTGAGTGGGACATCATTAAGCAAGATTTCGGTGCCGCGATTGCCGTTGTAGGTACCGTTGCCAGTGCTGCTATTGCTATGGTGCTGGCGGTTCCATTGGCCTTTGGCATAGCGGTATTTCTAACGGAAACCTGCCCAGCTTGGCTGCGCAGACCGTTGGGCACATCCATTGAACTGTTGGCAGCAGTTCCTTCCATCATTTACGGTATGTTTGGCCTGTTTGTATTTGCTCCGCTTTTCGCAGACTTCATTCAAGTCCCTGTGAAGGCCGTGCTTGGCGGCATGCCGCTTATTGGATTCCTGTTTGGTGGGGCAACCAATGGCATGGGCATATTGGCTGCGGGAATTGTTCTGGCTTTTATGGTGCTGCCTTTTGTTGCTGCGGTGATGCGCGATGTGTTTGAAATTACACCTGCCATTCTTCGTGAGTCAGCTTATGGTTTAGGCTGTACAACCTGGGAGGTTGTTAGAAAAGTGGTTCTGCCCTATACCCAAAAAGGGGTGATCGGTGGCGTCATGTTGGGACTTGGCCGTGCATTAGGTGAAACCATGGCTGTGACATTTGTGATTGGAAATGCAAACCGCATGCCTTCTTCCTTGTTCTCTCCTGGTACTTCGATTGCGTCGGTTTTGGCTAATGAATTCGGTGAGGCCGAGGGCTTGCACTTCTCCACCTTGTTTGCACTTGGATTCTTGCTGTTTGCAATTACGTTTGTTGTTTTGGCTGCTGCAAAAGCAATGATCAACCGCGCTGAAAAAGCCAAAGGTTCTTGAAAGAGCATTATGCAAATTGATCACACCCTTTATATGAAAAGACGTATTGCAAGCCAAATTGGCTTGGCTTTGTCTATGTCTGCCATGGCTGTTGGTTTGGCAGTACTGATCTGGATTTTGTACATTCTGTTTTCAAACGGCTTGTCAGCTCTAGACTTGAAATTATTTACCCACGATACACCTGCCCCAGGTACTGAGGGGGGAGGCTTACGCAATGCGATATTGGGTAGTCTGATGATCGTGACGCTCACTGTTTTGGTATCTACGCCAATAGGCATATTGGCGGGCATATATCTGACTGAATTTGGAGATGAAAGTAAAACGGCAGAACTCACACGATCTGTGACTGACATCATGCTGTCTGCTCCCTCCATCGTGTTGGGATTGTTTGTCTACGCCATTGCTGTGTCCACCGTCGGTAATTTCTCTGGTTATGCGGGTAGTTTGGCTTTGTCATTGATCGCTATACCCGTAGTGATGCGCACAACCGAAAATATGTTGCGCTTGGTGCCCGGTAGTTTGCGCGAGGCTGCATTTGCATTGGGTGCGCCACGTTGGAAAGTATCCACCATGGTGACCTTGCGCGCGGCTAAAAGTGGCGTAATGACCGGCATATTGTTGGCTGTTGCGCGTATCAGCGGAGAGACTGCGCCATTGCTTTTCACTGCTTTAAACAACCAATTTTTCAGCACGAATATGGGAGCCCCTATGGCTAATTTGCCGGTGGTGATTTTCCAATTCGCAATGAGTCCTTACGATAACTGGGTTCGATTGGCTTGGGCAGGTGCCTTGTTGATCACGATGACCGTCTTGGTTTTGAATATCTTGGCGCGGGTTGTTTTTAGAGACAAAGTGCATTGATGCACTTTGAAGTTCTATCTCTTCATAAAATATTGGAATCACTATGGATCAAACTTCACAATTAAAAAACGCTATTGAAGTTAAAAACCTCAACTTCTTTTATGGCAAATTTCAAGGACTCAAAAACGTGTCCATGAATATTGCTGAACGTAAAGTGACCGCTTTTATTGGTCCTTCTGGTTGCGGCAAGTCCACGCTTTTGCGAACGCTAAACCGTATGTACAGCCTATACCCCGGACAACGGGCAGAAGGTGAAATTAATTTTTATGGCCAAAACATATTAGATAAAAGCCAAGATTTGAATCTTTTGCGAGCGCGTGTCGGTATGGTTTTCCAAAAGCCAACGCCGTTTCCTATGACCATATATGACAACATCGCTTTTGGTGTGCGTTTGTATGAAACCCTGAGCGAAAGCGAGATGGATGAGCGGGTGGAATGGGCATTGTCCAAAGCGGCTTTGTGGACAGAGGTGAAAGACAAGCTTGGTCAAAATGGTTTGTCACTCTCTGGTGGTCAACAGCAACGACTCTGTATTGCCCGTAGTGTTGCCGTCAAGCCTTCTGTTCTTTTGCTCGATGAGCCGACCTCTGCGCTAGACCCCATTTCTACAGGTAAAGTGGAAGAGCTTGTCAATGAATTAAAGTCAGACTATACGATTGCCATCGTGACCCATAACATGCAGCAGGCTGCCCGTGTGAGCGACTTTACTGCTTATATGTATTTGGGTGAGTTGATTGAATTTGGTGAAACTGAGCAAATTTTCTTCAAACCCAAAATGACTGCCACCGAAGATTACATTACTGGCCGTTTCGGCTAAAACGAGAGAGACCCATATGCCTGATAAACATTTATCTTCACAATTTGATGCCGAACTCAATCAAATCTCTACCAACGTTATGGAGATTGGTGGCTTGGTGGAGTCTCAAATTCGCCAAGCGATTTACGCACTTTCTAACTTTAACCTCGATGTGGCAAACGATGTCTTGGTGACTGAGAACCGCGTCAACGCCTTAGAAATTGAAATTGACCGTGAAATTGCCTCGGTTATCAGTCGTCGGCAACCTACAGCCAGAGATTTACGCTTATTGCTAGCGATGTCTAAAACCACCGCCAACTTAGAGCGTGTCGGAGACGAGGCGGCAAAGATTGCGCGTATGGTCAAGTCCATCATTGATGGCGTAGCACCCCGTGCATTGCCTTCCTCCGATTTGCGTGTTTCCGGTGAACTTGCCTCTGGCCTGCTGCGCAAAGCCCTCGATTCTTTTGCCCGACTAGACGTTCCAACCGCCGTGGCTATCTTGCGCGAAGACGACTTAATAGACCAAGAATTTGACGGCTTTGTCCGTAAGCTCATCACCTACATGATGGAAGACCCACGCACTATCTCGGCCAGCTTGGACTTACTATTTATCGCTAAAGCGATTGAACGTATTGGCGACCATTCCAAAAATATCGCTGAATTTATTATCTATATTGTCAAAGGCGAAGACGTGCGCCACACACCATTGGCCGATATCGAAGCAGCCATGAATATCAATAATTAATCAAACGGCATGAAAATCCCGCGCGTATTAGTTGTTGAAGATGAAAAGGCTATTTCCGAGCTGATTTCTGTCAATTTACGCCACCATGGCATGTTGGCTGTTTTGGCAGAAGATGGAGACGCCGCGCAAGCCGCCATTGACGAGGTACTGCCAGACGTTATCTTGTTAGATTGGATGTTGCCAGGCCAAAGTGGATTGGTTTTAGCTAAACGCTGGCGTTCAGATCCTCGCACCAAGCTAACACCGATATTGATGCTGACGGCTCGCGGCGACGAGCCAGACAAAATCGCTGGCCTAGATGCAGGTGCTGACGACTACATCACCAAGCCTTTTTCTACGCAAGAACTTTTGGCGCGCATACGTGCTGTTTTGAGGCGTCGCGCGCCCGAGCAAGCCAGCGATATAGTGCGAATTGGTGCCTTGCAATTAGACGGATCTACGCACCGTGTAAGCTATCAAGATACCCCCCTTCGTCTTGGTCCTACCGAGTTCAAGTTACTCAACTACTTCATGCACCACGCAGAACGTGTGCATTCACGCAGTCAATTACTAGACCGCGTGTGGGGTGACCATGTGTTCATTGAAGAACGTACTGTTGACGTCCATGTAAAACGTCTACGGGAAGCGCTAGGCGCTGCAGGTGCTATGGTGGAGACAGTCCGTGGAGTTGGGTATAGACTCACGGCTTCTGTCACCCCTGATGCCTGAGGTTCTTAGTGTTTGGTCGGGTTTTTAGTTCATTTATTTTACTTATCTCTGGCGCTACGCTGGGGTATTTTTGGGCGCAATCTCAAGAGTTACAAGTAACTTTTTATTTGGTCGTTGGTAGCTTAGTAGGCGCAATGCTTTGGTGGTTTTGGGATGCCATCCGAGGATTGCGCGTTGTTTATTGGTTGCGATACGGAGATTTGGCAGAAGTCCCCAACACATTTGGCTTGTGGGGAACGGTAGTCGATAGAACGCGAAGACTCTTGAGAGAACGCGATCGCGCCATCAATGCCAGTGAGCAGCGTTTGCAAGATTTCTTGTCCGCCATACAAGCTTCGCCTAATGGTGTCGTGCTTTTGGACGAGAATTTTCAAATTGAATGGTGCAATCTGACGGCTGCATTTCAATTAGGTATTGAGCCCGAGCGTGATTTGGCGCAACGTATTGGTAACTTGGTACGCGACCCTATTTTTTCTGCTTATATGATGATCTCAGATGTGGCTGAGCCAATTGTGATTGAGGGTCGAGGCAAGAACCCCAACATCCCATTGCGCATATCTATACAACGCCATTCTTATGGCGAAGGTAAGCAGTTGCTGATCACACGTGACGTCACGGTAGTTGAGCAAGCGGATGCTATGCGACGCGATTTTGTGGCCAATGTGTCGCATGAAATTAGGACACCTCTCACGGTCCTTGCTGGGTTTGTTGAAACCCTACAGACTTTAAAACTGACGACCGAAGAGCAAGATAAATATCTAGCGCTCATGGCTAGCCAAGCGCATCGGATGCAAAGTTTGGTGGATGATTTACTTACTTTGTCGCGTCTTGAAGGTAGTCCAATTCCTGGGTTTACCAACTCCATAGTACTTTCTCAATTGGTGGAAGCATGTCAAAGCGAGTCGCAGCAGCTTTCAAAATTGTTATTTCAAGAAAAAATTTCCCAAGTGATTGTTTTTGAAACAGACCCAGTGATTCAAAACTACCTTCTAATGGGTGAACCCCGTGAATTACAAAGCGCGCTTTCCAATTTAGTCAGCAATGCAGTCCGCTATACCCCGCAAGGTGGGCGCATTGAAGTGCATACATTTTTGTCGGCGGATGGAAATTTGAATCTGCAAGTCAAAGATACTGGCCCAGGCATTGCGCCTGAACATTTGCCACGTTTAACAGAACGTTTTTACCGTGTCGATCGGAGCCGCTCGCGTGAATCGGGAGGCACTGGGCTAGGCTTAGCCATTGTGAAACACGTGATGCAACGCCACGGTGGGCAGTTACAAATTACCAGTATTGCAGGGCAAGGGTCTTGTTTTAACCTGGTTTTCCCACCAACGCGTTGGAAACAATACGTAGCTCTCTAGCGGACTTTGCGATAAGCATGTATCCAGAGTACTGGAAACAGTGCCAATGCAGTCAGCACCAAGGCCAATGTGCTGGTTTGCCAAAACGTGATGGGCGAATGTGTTTGTAGCCAGGTTAAGTTTTCAAACTGAATAAAACCGTAGGACACGGCATAGCCACCAGCCAATCCAATTCCCCATAAGGTGACGGCGTAGGTAAGAAGTGGGAAGAGGGTAATACGGTAACTGCGCAGTGCAAAGACGCAAAAAACTTGCATGGCATCTGCAAGTTGGTAGCACGCTAACCAATACAGTAACTCGGCTGCCAACTCTGCCACCGCAGGTGACTGCGTGTAGAAAAGCACCACCTCTTTTTGAAACAAAACCAAGAAAAGACTCAAAAGAGATCCAAAGAGGATCACCAGTGTCAAACCATCACGCAAGGCTTTTCTGGCATGTTGAAACTGCTTTGCACCCAACCAATAACTCACCCGCGCGCTGCAAGCAATAGAGAGCGAGAGTGGCACCATGTAGAGCAATGCCGCCATCGAAGCCGTGATTTGGTGGCTAGCAGATGCCACGACGCCAAGACGCGCAATAAACAAAGCCATTAAGGTGAAAGAAGTGACTTCCACTCCTATGGCAAGACCACTGGGAATACCTAGTTTTAAGAATTGCCAGAGCACTGAGAAGTCAGGCGCTTCCATGCGTCGCCAAAAAGCGTAAGGCTTGTAATAGTCTTGTACGCGTAACAAGACCAACGCAAACGCCACCATTGCAATATTCACCACAAGCGTTGCCCAAGCGCATCCCACCAAACCCATGGGTTCAAAAATACCTGGTACGCCTAAGACCAGCAAAATTGATAAAGGTATTTTGCATACCAAGCCAGCTACTTGAACCAAAGTGACAGCGCGCGGACTGCCCAAACCTTGGTTCAAGGTGCCAAACAATCTAAACAAAAGCGATGCCGGTAAGCCAAAGGCAATGACAGTCAAATAGTCATGCACCTCCAACTGCAAATGCGCGGGGACTTGCGCCCAATTTAGTAATGGTGTGGGATGCAAGAGCACCGCCATTCCAAGAGCCGATGTCAGCAGCACAACATATAAAGCTTGGCGCACGGATTGGCCGACTGCTGCATATTTTTTGGCGCCTTGCAATTCGGCCCAAATCGGGAGCAGCGCTTGCACGATGCCCATGAGCGCGACGTGCACCGAGATGTAAGTTGCTGACCCCACCGACAAAGAGGCTAGGGCAGTGTCGGCATAGCGCGCAGCCACGATCGTGTCGGTAATTCCAAACGCCATGACCGCTACCTGACCAACCAAGATCGTTCCTGCATGGCGCAGGATATGTACGCGCTCAGTCATTTGTTTTTATTTATCTCGACGCACGTACAGGGTGACGTTTTCATTTTTATTGGCAGGGCGTTTGATAGTTTCTATGCGTCGCCATTCTTTGATGAGCGCTATTTGCACCAATTCTGGACGTGAATCGTTGTCTACCAATAACCAAGGGCATGAGGCATTTTGTGGCGATTGGGCGTCGTCTAAGGGCTTGATTTCAAAGTCGCCGTAGTAATGAAAAGCAGTCATTTGCCCGACATTCAGACCGTACGTCATCATGCAACCAGACGTTGCAGCACTTTGGGTTTTCATCGTCTGTTGAATTTGCTGTATCCAAGGTACATAGCTTCGGGCAAAGTCCAAAAGCGGCAGCCATAAGCTCATGAGTAGCAACCAACATAAGGCTGCACCGCCTGCGGGTAGGACCAAACTTTTCCACATGGCTTGGCGATGCCTGCCCACGCGCCATCGCACCAACCATGCCCAGATCGCTGTGGCAATTAGCGCAAAAACAAAAGCCAAAACACTAAAGGTTGGCGTAAAGCCAGGAGCCAAACGTGCCACGTTGGCGGCAGGTTGTGGAGGCCATCCCGTTTGCATCGCAATCCAAATCACCCAAATGATGAAGGCACAGCCTGTAAAAAAGATAAGCGTGAACCAATCAATAAATGCAGAAAAGCTACGTCTAAATGTGGGAAGTGCAAAAGCAGCGAGGGTTGCCATGGGTGGCAAAGCTAGCAAGAGCGTTTGGTCTTCGGTACGGGTCAACATCGCTACGCATATGGAAAGCGCCGTGAACCATAAAGGCAGAACCAAATGACGGCTCCAATTTCGTGTTAACCATTGTCGTCGCCACTGCCATAGTGTCCACAACACCAAAGGCCATGCAGGCCACATGAACCACACCAGCAAATCAAACAAGCCACGCCAATCGTTCCAATCTCTTTCCTTAGTGGATAAGCGCCAATGGAATAGATCAAAGTAATTGGCCGTAGTTGCAATACCTATGGCGCAAACAAATAAGGCGCATGCATACATGCGCAGCGGTAAATCGCTTTCATTTTCTTTGTCGAAAAAAATGATCAAACCAACGCCCGTAGCCAATACAACAGACAGAGTTGGAGCGCCACTCAAACTCAAGCCCATCAAAGCCACCACCAAAGCGATGGAGCTTTTGATGGGGTGATAGGCAAGGGCAGAAGCACCAAAAAATGCACAACCAAAAAAAGACAGTTGCATCAACATGGGTGTTGCTTCGTGCGACAGCAAGGCCAAGCCTAAGCAGGCAATCAAAGCGAGTGTGGCGCTGTCTGCAATGGTTCTTGCATAGTCTTTGGGTTTTGCTTCACCACCAAAAGCAAAGGCGACAGGTTGTGCCCGTGCGCCAAGCCCTAAATAATAGGCCCCATACCAAGTGCTAATCAATGTCAGGGCGAGCAACATAGCAAATGGAATGCGTGCGGCAGAACCTGCTGGCAACCAACTCGGCGCCAAGCCAATCGCCCAAGCGCCCATCCAATATGCCAGTGGCGCATCCAAAGGCAGTGTTTGGCCCCACACAGTTGGGTGTAGCCAATCGCTGTGTCCTTGCGCCAAGGCCAACATTTGCCCAAAGACTTGGAGTTCTTCGCCCTTCCATGGCTCTCTGCCTACTAAGCCTGGAACCAAATAAGCCAAGCAAAACAGCCACAACGCTATGCGTGGCAAAGGCCTTACAGCACTTTGCGCAACGATGGCGGGTGTGGGATCGTGTGACTGAGTCAAAGTAGTGGTTGTTTAAAAACTAAAGGCTATAAACAAAAAAGGCAGCGCCGAAAACGGGCTGCCCTTTGAGTAGGAGGCGAAAGGGCTTATTTGGCAGCCGTTTTGCCGTATTTGTTGCGGAAGCGTTCCACGCGTCCACCCATGTTGTCCACAGATTTTTGTGTACCGGTGTAGAAGGGGTGCGACTCACTTGTAGTGTCCAACTTGTAGAGGGGTAACTCGCGGCCATCGTCCATTTTGACGGTTTCTTTGGTGTTGGCGCACGAGCGCGTCACAAACTTAAAACCGTTGGACATGTCCACAAAGCACACTTCGCGGTAGTTTGGGTGAATTCCTTCTTTCATGATCTGTTCCTTTTCAACTGCGCTAGCCACATTAAAAAATCTCAATGCACTTGGCCACAAAACCCAATATTATGCCATAAACAGCCTTGTTTACTGCAAAACGCCCAAGGCAAACCATAGGCTGAAGACTCCTAAAAGGGTGGACAGCGTGACCAAACCAGCCACCATGGAGCCGTCATATCCCATTCGGTTAGCTAAAACATAACAACTCGACGCAGTAGGCAGAGCAGAAAATGCAAGCAAAACGCTGGTTTGCAGAGTGTCTAGACCGAACAAGCGGGATAGGCCCCAAGCCAATATGGGTATGAAAAAATGACGAATAAGCAACACGGAAGCGCTTAATACCTTGGCTTTTTGTAATCGTCCCAATTCCATACCAGCACCTGCCGCCATCAAACCTAGGCTGACCGAGGACGATCCCACGCGCTGCAAGGTTGGAGCGGCCCATTCTGGAATATGTAAGCCAAGTAAATTGGCAATGAGTCCAGATACTGTTGCCAATATGAGTGGGTTGCGTACGAGCTCAGCTAAAAATCCTTTCTCACCATTTTTGGCCATGGGCCATACCGATGCGATATTGAAAATAGGGACGCATACGCCCAATAAAACGGCCATTAAGACAAGCGCAGGTGGACCCCCCATTCGCTCCGTTACCGCAAGTGCAATGTAGGAATTGAACCTGAACGCAATTTGTGCGCTGCTTGCATGCAAGCGGGTATCTATATGGCGACCTAAAACAGGCAAATATGGCAACGCATAGGCCATCGCGATACCGCACAAACCCATCAAAACACCAGCTTGCAAAAAATGGGTCAGGCTTTGAATGTCCAGATCAGTACGCGCGATGGTGGTGAACAATAAAACAGGAAATAAAAAGTAATACACCAAACTTTCAACCTGAGACCACATTGAACGATTAAGCGCAGTAAAGCGACAAAGCAAGTAGCCACACAAGATAAGGGAAAAATCAGGCGCAAGAAGAGGTAAATAATCCATACCTAAGAATACCTCGACTTTTGTTGCGTCTTCGCAATGCGTTTACGGTTATATTTTGTTGTACTTGATGTGCAAAGTTTTGATTTAGGAGTTTTCAAATGAAAAGTCGGTTACTGGTACCCCTTATTTTTTGTGCTGCAAGTCCTGCTGCCATCTCGCAGGGCTATCCCAATAAATCTATCCAACTTCAAGTCCCTTTTGCGCCAGGGGGTACAACAGACATCATCGCGCGAACCATCGCAGAACCATTAGGCAAAGCCTTAGGCCAAACGGTAGTGGTTGTGAACAAAGCAGGTGGTGGAGGCGTCATTGGAGCAAATGAGACAGCAAAAGCCACACCAGATGGTTACTCGCTTGGTGTGGCAACGGTTTCTACAACAGCTGCCAATCCCGCAATCAACGCCAAAATTCCATATAACCCGCTTAATGATTTTTCGCCCATCGTCAATATTGCGGCAACACCTAACATCATTGCGGTGCATCCGTCTTTTCCAGCGAAAGACTACAAAGATTTTGTGGCGGAAGTGAAGCGCTCGCCGGGCCGTTACTCCTATTCTTCATCGGGTACTGGTGGTATCGGCCACTTGCAAATGGAGTTATTTAAAAGCTTGAGCGCGACTTTTATTACACATATTCCTTATCGTGGTGCAGGGCCAGCGTTGAACGACACCGTGGCAGGCCAAGTCCCCATGATTTTTGACAACTTGCCTTCGGCTTTGCCTTTTATCAAAGACAACCGCTTGGTACCTATCGTGGTGGCAGCGCCACAGCGTTTGGCTGTGTTGCCTAATGTGCCGACCTTCAAAGAAGTCGGTTTAGAGCCAGTCAACCGTATGGCTTATTACGGTATCTATGGCCCTAAAGGTTTGCCCAAAGAAGTGATTGACAAAGTCAACGCCGGTGTGCGTAAGGCATTGGAAGATCCTGCTGTTCGTAAGCGGATTGAAGACACAGGCTCTCTCATCATCGCCAATACGCCAGAGCAATTTGCGGCGCAAATCAAAGCTGAGTATGAGGTGTATAAAAAAGTTGTCAATGAGCAAAAGTTGACACTGGATTGAGATAACTTCTAAGTGTCTGTGACTACTTCGCATGTTTTTGACCCCAGCATTGACATCTTTATCGATGCTCTGTGGCTAGAGGAGGGATTAGCGAAGAACTCATTAGCTGCATATAGGCGTGACTTGCAACTTTTTGATGCTTGGCTATCCCAGAATGCTGGCGAGATTACTAGCTCGCAAGATGGAAATTTGTTACAGGCCAAAGAGGCTGACTTGCATGAATACTTTGCCAGTCGGCACGCCACCACGAAAGCAACATCGGCTAATCGTCGCTTAACCGTTTTGAAGCGGTTTTACCGTTGGGCATTGCGTGAGCGCATGCGCAGTGATGACCCCACGCTGAAAATGTTAGCGGCCAAGCAAGCGATGCGGGTTCCCAAAACTTTGACCGAGACGCAAATCGAAAACTTGCTCTTGGCTCCCAATGTAGAAACCTCTTTGGGTGTGCGAGACCGCACCATGCTGGAGTTGATGTATGCCAGTGGCCTGCGTGTGAGTGAATTGGTAAACCTCAAAGTTTTCCATGTCAGTCTCAACGAGGGTGTGTTACGCGTGATGGGCAAAGGAAGCAAAGAGCGGTTGGTGCCCTTTGGCCAAGTGGCTGCTCAATGGTTAGAGCAGTATTTTGGTCAATCGCGGCCTGCATTGTTGAGTCAACACCAAAGCGAAGATTTATTTATTACCGTGCGTGGTATGCACGCTGGAGAGGCTATGACGCGTGTAATGTTTTGGCAATTGATCAAACGCTATGCCCTGGTTGCCGATATCAAAGTGCCTATATCGCCGCATACGTTGCGGCATGCATTTGCCACCCATTTGTTGAACCATGGTGCTGATTTACGTGCAGTTCAAATGTTGCTTGGGCATGTGGATATTTCTACGACGACCATCTACACGCATATTGCGCGAGAGCGGCTTAAGACTTTGCATGGGATGCATCATCCGCGTGGATAACTGTTGCCGTTGAAATTCAGCACTTGGGTTGTTTCAACCCAATAGATAACTTAGTTCCACCTCAGTAAAACCAGCTTGCAGGCGTGCTTCATGATTAAACGGTGGCCTAAGTCTTGGTGCGTCATACTGTTGCACTAACTCGCCATACATGGTGACTGGATCAAGCCCCCGTTGCTCGCATAACCACCTATACCAATGGTTACCAATAGCAACATGCCCCACTTCGTCGCGCAAGATGGTGTCTAAGATTTCCACTGCTCTCTTGGCAGCTGGTGTCGCCACTTTAAGTAGTTTGGCTTGGATAAGCGGTGTGGCGTCCAACCCTCTGGCCTCTAAGGTGCGTGGAACCAAGGCCATGCGGGCAAGAACATCTTCTGACGTTCTCTCGCACATTTGCCACAAGCCATCATGCGCATCAAAGTCGCCATAGGAATAGCCCAAGCTTTTTAAATGCGTATGGAGTAATTCGAAGTGCTGCGATTCTTCATTGGCAACACTTAACCAGTCGGTGTAATACGCATGCGGCATATCGTTGAAACGCCAGACCGCGTCCAAAGCCAAATTGATCGCATTGAACTCAATGTGGCACACCGCATGTATGAGTGACGCCAAGCCTTCTGGCGTGAATGGCGTTCTGTTCGGGACTTGCTTGGCGGGAATGAGGCGTGGAAATTCAGGATGGCCTGGAACTTTAATGCTGTCTGGCGGTTCAAGATGTTCGCTGGACAGAACAACCATTTGGGTATGCGTGGCCCACAAAGCCTGAACGGCTTGTACTTTTTCTGTTGGATCTGCAATCAACCATGCAGTTAGAGATGCGGCGGTTAAGCTCATCTCTACAATTGTAGAGACACCACATTAAACAGGAGATGGCCATGGCTGTTTTTCAACTTGACGAACTTGTTCCTCAGATCGCCGATTCAGCTTGGATTGCAGATAACGCCCAAGTGATGGGCGAAGTGCAAATGGATGCGCACTCTAGCGTTTGGTTTAGTAGCGTACTGCGCGGTGATTCAGAAAAAATCACGATAGGCGAGGGTAGCAATATCCAAGACGGAAGCGTATTGCACGCCGATTTGGGTATGCCTTTGAATATCGGTAAATATGTCTCTGTGGGGCATATGGTGCAACTGCACGGCTGCACCATAGGCGATGAATCTTTGATTGGTATTGGTGCGATTGTGTTGAATGGCGCCAAGATTGGTAAAAACTGTTTGGTGGGTGCCGGTGCTTTGGTGACCGAGGGCAAAGAGTTTCCAGATGGGTCCATGATTTTGGGTAGCCCGGCCAAGGTGGTGCGTGATTTAACGCCTGAGCAAATCGCAGGTTTACGTAAAATCGCACAGTACTACATAGACAATGCAAAGCGTTTTAGAAACGGTTTGAAGAAATTGGCCTGATGTCGCAACTGCATAAATTTTTATTCGATGGTTTGCCAGTTCGAGGTATGTTGGTGCAACTCACCGATGTATGGCAAGAGATATTAAAGCGCCGTGCTGCCAACCTTGATACGGGGGCGTATCCAGAGCCTGTTCGCTATTTGCTAGGCGAAATGACAGCGGCGGCGGTCTTGATGCAATCCAACATCAAGTTCAATGGTGCCTTGGTCATGCAAATATTTGGCGATGGCCCATTGAAGTTGGCTGTTGTCGAAGTGCAACCTAATTTAAGCGTCCGCGCTACTGCCAAAGTAGTGGGTGCGCTAGATGGGGCGCAGACTTTGTCCACCATGGTTAATGTAAAAAACGAAGGGCGTTGCGCCATCACGCTGGACCCGCTCACCAAACTGCCTGGCCAGCAACCCTACCAAGGCGTGGTGCCGCTTTTCGATGACCGCCGCCATAAGATAGATAAGTTCAGCGAAGTCTTGCAACACTATATGTTGCAAAGCGAACAGCTCGACACCACCTTGGTGTTGGCGGCTGATAACAAGACTGCTGCTGGTTTACTGATACAACGCTTACCTATCAAGGGCGAAGGTAACTTGGCCGCAAAAGCCAGTATGGCGGATGAAGACGAGATTGGGCGTAATGAAGACTACAACCGTATTTCTATCTTGGCGGCTAGTTTGAAAAGCGAAGAGTTGTTGCAGTTGGACGCCGATACGATTTTGCGCCGTCTGTTTTGGGAAGAAAAATTAATACGCCTAGAAACATTGGCGCCAAGTTTTGCATGTTCTTGCAGCCGCGATCGTGTCAGCAACATGATCCGCAGCTTAGGCGCAGACGAGGTAGAAAGCATTTTGTCTGAGCGCAATGATGTCGAGGTGGGTTGTGACTTTTGCGGTATGCAATACCGATTCGATGCTGTGGATGCTGCGCAAATATTTACCAGCGTAGACAAGCAAGTACCTGGTAGTTCTGCGATTCAGTAAATTATTCTTTGTTAGAAATCAGTTGGGTAAATAACTGGTGTTCGCAAAGTCCGTCACTACATGTCTCGCACGGGCCTGTCCAGCGTACAGGTATGTCGTCGCGTCTAAGTGCAGATGACCATTGTGGCAACTGGGTAGATAAGCAGAACAATGCATTTTGTAAACGCTGAGTGCCTTGTCCATAAACCACTTGAAACTCTATACCTTGCGTGCGCAGACTAGCGCGAATTGCATGGTCTACGACTGATTGCGTTTCATTGGAAGGCGACAGGTCAAGCCCACACAGCAAGGCCGCATCTCCTTGATCTAATGTTTGAATATCCGGACTGTCTAAAACTTCAAAGGGAATATGGTTGTTTTGTAAGAAGCTCTTTAGCGCAAGGGAGAGTTCTGTTTTACCCGAAGAGGGTGCGCCGAGTATGGCGACTCTCATACGTTGAACCCGTTAATGGGGGTCTGCAACTGTGGGTTGCGCTGGTGCATACACTAAAAAATTAACGCGCAATCTGCACAAAGATTTCATTGGGTTTGACCATGCCAATCTCTGCTCTGGCACGTTCTTCCACCATCTCTAAACCGTCTTTGAGATCGTGTAACTCTGCACCTAAGCGCTCATTCGCTAGTTGGGCGGCTTGGTTTTGTTGCTTTTGCTCTTTGAGTTGTTGGCGCAGGCGCATCACATCGGGCAAACTTCCACGACCAAACCACAACTGGGCTTGCAGCACAACAAGGAGTGCAATCAAGATCATGTGGATGGGACGCAGTATGGAGAGCATGTAAACGGTGAAAGTCGATGGGCTTGAAGTTTAAAGCGAATAAGCCATTGCGTTTTTTATCCTTTGAGATTGTAAAAAGCCGAGCGGCCTGGATACACCGCCACATCGCCTAAGTCTTCCTCAATACGCAAGAGTTGGTTGTATTTCGCCAAGCGGTCAGAACGGCTCATCGAGCCTGTTTTGATCTGACCAGCGTTCAGACCCACAGCAATGTCTGCGATAGTGGAGTCTTCGGTCTCTCCAGAGCGGTGGCTGATGACGGCGGTATAGCCCGCGCGTTTGGCCATCTCAATAGCGGCGAAGGTTTCGGTCAAGGTGCCAATTTGGTTGATCTTGATGAGGATGGAATTCGCGATACCTTTGTCGATACCTTCTTGGAAAATTTTGGTGTTGGTCACAAATAAATCGTCACCCACAATTTGTACTTTTTTCGCCAAGCGGTCGGTCAGAATTTTCCAGCCGTCCCAATCGTCTTCGGCCATCGCATCTTCAATGCTGATGATGGGGTATTTGTCGCACCAAGTGGCCAACATATCGGTCCATTGTTGGGCGGTGAGTTGCAAGCCTTCGCCTTCCAAATGGTATTTGCCATCTTTATAAAACTCACTGGCAGCGCAATCTAAGCCAATCGCGATTTGCTCGCCTGCTGTGTAGCCTGCTGCAGCAATAGCGTCCAAGATCATTTGGATGGCAGCTTCATGGTTGGTGACATTAGGGGCAAAGCCGCCCTCGTCTCCGACCGCAATGCTCATACCTTTGTCGTGGATGATTTTCTTCAAAGCATGAAACACTTCCGCGCCATAACGCACGGCTTCTCTGAAGCTCGGAGCGCCGACGGGGATGATCATGAACTCTTGCAAGTCCAAGTTGTTATTTGCATGCGCACCACCGTTGATCACATTCATCATTGGAACGGGCAGTTGGTTCGCGTGCATGCCACCAAAGTAACGATAGAGAGGCAAGCCAGATTCTTCGGCAGCAGCACGGGCTACCGCCATGGACACTGCCAGAATGGCGTTGGCACCTAAGCGACTTTTGTTGTCTGTGCCATCTAAGTCGATCAAGGTTTTGTCGAGAAAGGCTTGTTCAGAAGCATCTAAACCTAAAACGGCTTCTGAGATTTCGGTATTGATGTGCTCCACAGCTTTTAAAACACCTTTGCCGAGGTAACGGTTTTTGTCTCCATCGCGCAATTCAATTGCTTCGCGGCTACCCGTCGATGCACCAGAAGGCACGGCAGCACGCCCCATCGTTCCAGACTCCAGTAACACGTCACATTCCACAGTGGGGTTGCCACGGCTGTCCAAAATTTCTCTTGCGACGATGTCTACGATTGCACTCATTGTTTATCTCTCACAGCTAAAGTTAAAAATCAAATACCAAAATTGTTTTCAAGGAAGGCGTGCTTTTTAGTCACGCGGTCAATGTCTTGTAGGGTTTCGAGCAGAGCGCGCATGTGTTTCAAGGGCACCGCATTGGGCCCATCGCTCATCGCCACTGCAGGGTTGGGGTGCGTTTCCATAAAAAGCCCCGCCACACCAACAGCCACAGCAGCGCGTGCTAATACTGGCACCATTTCTCGTTGACCACCAGAGCTTGTGCCTTGGCCGCCGGGCAATTGCACCGAGTGGGTCGCGTCAAATACCACCGGCGCATTTGTTTCGCGCATGATGCTCAAGCTTCGCATGTCAGAGACAAGGTTGTTGTAACCAAAACTCGCGCCCCGTTCACAGGCCATGAAGTTGTTGTCGTTTAAGCCCGCTTCACGCGCAGCAGCACGTGCTTTGTCGATGACGTTTTTCATGTCATGCGGTGCCAAGAACTGGCCTTTTTTGATGTTGACGGGTTTGCCCGAGCGCGCGACAGCATGGATGAAATCTGTTTGGCGGCATAAAAATGCAGGCGTTTGTAAAACGTCGACTACTTGTGCGACATGCGCAATCTCTGATTCGCTGTGCACATCGGTGAGGATGGGGAGTTGCAATTCACGGCGAACTTTGGCCAAGATCTCCAAACCCTTTTCCATACCAGGGCCACGAAAGGTCGTTCCACTTGAGCGGTTGGCTTTGTCGTAGCTTGACTTGAATATGAAGGGGATACCCAATGCAGAGGTAATTTCTTTCAAAGTACCCGCTGTGTCCATTTGGAGTTGTTCAGACTCCACCACACAAGGGCCCGCGATCAGAAAAAACGGATGCTCTAAGCCCGCATCAAAGCCACACAATTTCATGCTCATGCGACAGCTTTCAAATTGGTGCGTTGTGACTGGTGGTCTAGTGCGGCCTTGATATAGGCATTAAAAAGCGGGTGCCCATCCCAAGGCGTGGACTTGAACTCAGGGTGAAACTGCACGCCCATAAACCATGGGTGAACAGATTGCGGTAATTCGA
>Ga0209550_10001544_pt1 | contig 22047 bp, 22 predicted proteins | sample LauGreSuBDMM15SN_2_FD_187567 | JGI IMG/M metagenome (GOLD analysis project Ga0209550, IMG submission 187567) | Freshwater lake microbial communities from Lake Michigan, USA - Su13.BD.MM15.SN (SPAdes) (version 5) | ecosystem: Environmental > Aquatic > Freshwater > Lake | place: Lake Michigan... | reverse complement strand
AACCAGAACCCCTCTATCACGCCCTCTCGCGGTTGTGGACCGCAGATACACTCAAGGCCATCGGAGCTCCGCCCGAAACGGGGTTGGCTGCCAAGGCTTAACCCGCGCCCTTCCCAAGCTTGCGCGCGCCGCCGTCTTTCGCCAGTCGCAAGCCCGTGACAAACTCGGTCGAAGTTTTGCCCAAAGGCCCCACCAGATGCGCCTTGCCCTTGCCCTAAGCCTGACCTTCGCCCTGACCGCCCCGGTTCAGGCGGGGTCTTGCCAAGGGCAAAACCTCATCGCGGCCCTGCCCCCGGCCGAACTTGCCGCCTTACAGGCACAGGCGGATGGCCCCTATGATCATGGCAATTTCTGGCAGGCCCGCAAAGGCGGCCAGTTGATCACGCTTGTGGGCACCTATCACATGTCTGATCCGCGCTTTGACGCCACCTTGGCGGACCTTGCGCCCTATCTGGCGCAAGCCAAGGCCCTGTTGGTCGAGGCAGGCCCCGCCGAGCAAGCCGCCCTGCAAAGTGCTGTGTCTCACGACCCTAGCCTGCTGTATCTGACCAAGGGGCCCACCCTGCCCGAACAAATGCCGCCCTTGGATTGGGACCAAGTGGCCCAAGCTGTTCGCGCGCGCGGCATCGCCCCCTTTATGGCGGCCAAGATGCAGCCTTGGCTTTTGGCCTCGATGCTTAAAATGCCCGCCTGTCTGTTTCCTTTGCCAGAGGGGGCCGACCAGGGCTTGGATAAACGCTTGATGAAAACAGCCTTGGCGCAGGGCATCCCGATCGCAGCGCTAGAACCATACGATGCGATCCTTGAGATTTTCGCTCAAATCCCGCCCGAAGATCAGATGGCGATGCTGCGCCACACAGTGGCGATGGAGGCGCGGTCCGAGGAAATGGCAACCACCCTTTCCGATAGCTACTTTTCGGGCGACAGCCGCCTGTTCTGGGCCTATACGGGCCAAGCACTGCTGGACCTTCCCGGCATGACAAAAGCTAAGGCGGACCGCGAAATGGCGTTGATCGACCATGCCATGATTTCCAGCCGCAATGTGGCTTGGGTGCCGGTGCTGGAAAAGGCTGCGCGACAGGGGCCGATCCTTGCAGCCTTTGGCGCGTTGCATTTGCCCGGCGATAAGGGGGTTCTTGCCCTTCTGGCCCAAAATGGCTGGACCATTCAGGCGCTCACCCCATGACTTTGCCGCAAGAAACGGTCACCGCGTTGCGCACCTTGGATTTGGGCCTGTTTGATGTAGGCCCCGGCAAGCGTCGCATTCTGTGCCCGGGCTTCTTGATCACCACCAATGCGGGCCGACGCATTCTGTTCGATACCGGCTTCCCTCCCGCCTATGCCACCGATGAACGCGCGGCGGCGGCGGCAGATGGGTTGGACCGCTTCGGGCGGCTGGTAGGTTTTTCCGCAGCCCAAACCGCCGAGGGGGCGTTGGCTCTACTGGGCCTGCGCGTTCCCGATATCAGCCATGTGATCCTAAGCCACACCCATATAGACCATGTCGGATCCTTGCCGCTGTTCCCCCATGCCGAGATCATTCTGACCGCCACCGAACGCGCCGAACCTGCGCCGCTGTATTTCGGCGTCAACCGCCCTATGGCATGGCCCCAAGCGCGCTATCGCACGATCAAACGGGCCACGCAGATCTGCAACGGCCTGCGGCTGATCCCGACCCCCGGCCATACGGCGGGGCATATGTCGGCCTTGGTGACGGTGGGCGGCAGTTGCGTGATGCTGACCGCCGACGCCATCAACCGCGTCTCGGAACCCGCTGAGGGTTTTCCTGATGCAGATGACCCCATCCTTGCTGCAAAATCCGCCGCAAGGGTGATGCGGATCGCACGCCAAACCGGCGCCGAGGTGATTTATGGGCACGAACCCACCCAAGCCGCAACGCTGGGCCGCCGCTCATGGCCCTAAGCCGCGATCATAAGCTGGGGCTGTTTTTGGTCTTCACCTCCACCCTCGCGTGGAGCACGGCGGGGCTGTTCACCCGTGCCATCTCGCAAGACATCTTTACCGTGCTGGTCTGGCGCGGGCTGTTTGGCACGGCGGGGCTGTTGGTGGTGATTTTCTGGCTCGAGGGGCTCAAAGGCCTGCGCACGTTGTTGTGGCTCGGCCGGGCAGGTTGGGCTTATGCGCTGATCTCGGGCATTGGGATGGTGTGTTACATCACAGCGCTGCGCATGACGTCGGTGGCGCATGTGGTCATCATCTATGCCACTGTGCCCTTTATGACGGCGGGCTTGGCTTGGATCATGATGCGCCAAAGGCCATCGCACGATGCGGTGATCGCCTGCGGCATCGCCTTTGCCGGCGCGGTGTTCATGGTGGGCTTGGGCGGCGATGGGAACTTAGTCGGGGACTTTCTGGCGCTCATGATGACGTTGAGCATGGCCTTGATGATGGTGATTGCACGCAAACACCCCACGATCCCCACGCTGCCAGCTGGCACGGCATCGTCTATCTTGGGCGTGCTGATCTGCCTGCCCTTTGCAGCCCCCGGCGTGCCTTCGGGCGATCAACTCTTGCTGCTGGCGGGGTTTGGATTGGTCAATTCCTCGCTTGGCTTTGCGCTGTTCCTCATGGGGTCTGCCAAAATCCCACCGATTGAAACCGCCCTTCTGGGCGCGATGGAGGCCTCTTTGGCCCCGCTTTGGGTGTGGATGGTCTTTGCCGAAACCCCAACGCCACCCACTTTGATCGGGGCATCCATCGTGCTTTTCGCCGTCTTATGGCACATCTTGCGCCAATATCGCCGCTGACGCCGCAGCGCAGCAATTTCGGCGCGTCCCCCGTGACAAAAGCTTTTCCAGCGCCTATAAGCCGCGCAAACATGAAATTTCAGAGGGCATCCACATGACCATCAAGGTTTTCGGCCACAAATCCCCCGACACCGATTCCACCGGATCGCCTATCATCTGGGCTTGGTATCTGAACGAAGTCCGCGGCCAACAGGCCGAAGCGGTTCTTTTGGGCGAACCCAACACCGAAGCCGCCTTTGTGATCCAGCATTGGGACTGCCCAAAGCCGCGCATCGTGACCGAATTTGCCGATGGCACGCCGGTGGTGATCGTTGACACCAACAACCCACAAGAACTGCCCGCCAACGTCAACGCCTTGGATATCACCGCAATCATTGATCACCACAAACTGGTCGGCGGGCTGGAAACCAAAGGCCCGATCGACATCACTGTGCGCCCCTTGGCCTGCACCGCGACCATCATGCATGACCTGATGGGAACGGACGCGGCCAAGATGCCGAAGTGGGTCAAGGGGCTGATGCTGTCGTGCATCCTGTCGGACACGCTGGAATTCCGCTCGCCCACAACCACCGCCCATGACCGCGCCGTGGCGGAAGCTTTGGCAAAGGATCTGGGCATCAATGTCACCGATTACGCCGCGAAACTGTTCGAGGCCAAGTCGGATGTCGGCGCATTTTCAGATGCGGAACTGTTGCGGATGGATTCCAAGGAATACAACGTCGCTGGCAAAGAACTGCGTGTGTCGGTTCTGGAAACCACCGCGCCAAAGGTTATTCTGGACCGCAAGGCCAGCTTGATGGCCTCGATGGTGGGTGTCGCCAAGGAAGACGGCGCCGATCAGGTTTTGCTCTTTGTGATCGACATCTTGAAAGAAGAAGCCACCTTGCTTGTGCCCAACGATCTTGTGCGCCAAATGGCAGAGGCGTCTTTTGGCGTGAAAGTTACCGGCGACACGGTGGTGATCCCGGGTCTGATGAGCCGCAAGAAGCAGATCATTCCAGCGTTGAAGCTATAAGCCCAGTCTGATTTTTCGCAGAAAAATCGCCCCTTACGATTTTCCTGCGAAAAACCTCTTTCACCCTAAATCCACAGGCAATCCATGACAGAGCTGATCCCCGCCCTTGCCCAGATTGCCCGCGGCTATGACGCGGTGTTTTGCGACCTTTGGGGCTGCTTGCACAACGGCAAAACACCCTTTCCACAGGCCGTCAGCGCCTTGCAATCCTTTCGTGTCGGTGGGGGCAAAGTGGTGCTTCTCACCAACGCGCCGCGCCCCAAGCCAAGCGTTGTGGCGCAGCTTGATGCCATGGGGGTGCCCCGCGATGCGTGGGACGAAGTTGTCACTTCAGGCGATGCCACGCAGTTTGCGCTGTTTTCTGGCCAATGGACAAGGGCGCATTTTATTGGCGCGGTGAAAGACGAAAGCTTCTTCACCGATTTTCCCGTCGATCTAACCCCTTCGCCTTTGGCACGTGTGGGCGTTGACCAAGCGCAGGTCGTGATCTGCACGGGTCTTGCAAATGATCTGACCGAAACGCCCGATGATTACGCATTGCCTTTGCGTCAAGCGAAAGCGGCTGGCCTGACGATGCTATGTGCCAACCCCGACATCATCGTCGATTACGGCGACCAGCGCCTGTACTGCGCGGGGGCCTTGGCTGCGGCTTATGAGGCTTTGGGCGGCAAGACGATGTATTTTGGCAAACCCCACCCACCGATCTACGACCTAGCCCGTCGCAGGCTGGCGGCCTTGGGCGCAAGGCGCGATCCGCAGATCTTGTGCATCGGCGATGGCATTGCCACCGATGTTCAAGGGGGGATGGCCGAGGGGCTGGACACGCTGTTTGTCACAGGCGGCATCTGTGCGGCAGAGTTTGGGCCTGATCTCGCCCATCCTGACAAGGCTTTGCTGGAAGCCTTTCTGACAGAAAAGCAATTGTCAGCCACCTATTCCATCGCGACGCTTCGGTAACAAAGTTACGCTGAATGCCAAGTCTGCGCATTCTTATTGCGCTGCGCTGCGGCAGCGGTTAACCTATCACCAAACCATGGGGGGAATCATGCTCGACAACAACGCGCCCAGCACGATCTTCATTGAAGATATGGAAATTGGCATGGTGCGCTCGCGCGTCAAAACCATCACCGACCGCGACATCACCCTTTTTGCCGAAGTGTCGACCGACCATAACCCCGTGCATCTGAACGACGATTACGCCCGCGACACCATGTTCCAAGGCCGCATCGCCCATGGTATGCTGACCGCTAGCCTGATTTCGGCCGTGGTGGGCGAACAACTTCCCGGACACGGCACGGTCTATCTGTCGCAGAACCTGCGCTTCATGGCCCCCGTGCGGCCCGGCGATCTGCTTGAGGCTTTTGTAAAAGTCTCGGCCATCGACCATGCTAAGCGCCGTGTCACCCTTGAAACCCACTGCATGGTGGGCAATACCCTAGTCTTGAAAGGCGACGCGCTTGTTCTGGCGCCAAGCCGCAAGTTCGACTAACGGGGCCTGGCCCCGCATGGGGTAAGATGAAGATTTACCAGCATTGGCAAGGGCTTGACGCCGCATCTGTTCAAGCATCGGTTGCCTTGGGCAATTTTGATGGCGTGCATCTGGGCCATCAAGCAGTGATCAATCTGGCGCGCAATGCGGCACCTTTGGGAATCGTGACCTTTGAACCGCACCCGCGTGAGGTGTTTCAACCCGACGCGCCCCCCTTTCGCCTGATGAATGCCGAAGCGCGGGCCAACCGCTTGGCCAAACTGGGCGTGCAGCGCCTTTATGAACTGCCCTTTGACAAGGCCCTCGCGGGCCTGTCGCCCGAGGCCTTTGCCCGCGACGTTTTGGCCCAAGGGTTAGGCGTCAGCCACGTCGTGGTGGGGGCTGATTTCTGCTTTGGCCAAGGTCGCGCGGGCAAGGCGCAAGATCTTGTGAACCTTGGCAAAACCTATGGCTTTGCCGTCACTGTGGCCGATCTGGTACAACATGATGGAGCAGAGATTTCCTCGACCGCGATCCGCATCGCTTTGGCCCAAGGCCGCCCCCGCGACGCCGCCGCCATGCTGGGCCACTGGCACCGGATCGAGGGCGAGGTGATCCACGGCGAAAAGCGCGGGCGGCAGTTGGGCTACCCCACAGCGAATATGTCCGTGGCGGGCCTGCATCTGCCCAAATTGGGCGTTTATGCGGTGCGGGTTGTCGTGCTGTCGGGCCCGCAGGCTGGGTCTTACATTGGCGCTGCAAGCCTTGGTGTAAGGCCCATGTTTGGCGCCAACCTGCCCAATCTAGAAACCTTTATCTTTGATTTCACCGGCGATCTTTACGGCCACCACCTGTCGGTCGCCTTGGTCGATTATCTGCGCCCCGAGCTTAAGTTTGACGGATTGCCAGCCCTGATGGACCAGATGGCCGCCGATTGCATCCGTGCGCGCGAAATCCTTTCCTGACTTCCCATTCGATGCATTTCCCGTCACTCTGCCGTGCATGACAGACCTGCGCCCGAAATTCTGGACCCTGCCCTTGGCCAAACTGACCCCCACCGAGTGGGAGGCCTTGTGCGACGGCTGCGGCAAATGCTGCCTGAACAAGTTGGAATACGAAGACACGGGCGAGGTCGAATTCACCCGTGTGGCGTGCAAACTGCTCGATGGTCAAACCTGCCGCTGCACCAAATACGAAACCCGCCACCAATATGTGCCCGAATGCGTGCGCCTGTCGCCCAAAACCCTGCCCAAAATCGCCTATTGGATGCCGCGCACCTGCGCCTATCGCCTGCTCTTTGAAGGCAAACCTTTGCCGGAATGGCACCCGCTGATCACCGGCGACCCCGAAAGCCCGCATGACGAAGGCATCTCTGTGCGCGGGTGGACAGTGTCGGAAGTTGAGGTTCCAGAAGATGTCTGGGACGAATATTTGATAGATGAAAGACCATAATGTTCTTTGCCTCTGACAATGGATCGGGCGCTGCGCCCGAAATCATCACAGCAATCACCCGCGCCAACGACGGCTATGCCCGCAGTTACGGCGCAGACCCGATCATGGCGCGCGTCAAAACCCTTGTGCGCGACCTGTTCGAAGCCCCCGAGGCCGAGGTGTATCTGGTGGCCACGGGCACAGCCGCCAATTCCCTGTCGATTGCACTTCTGACCCCGCCGTGGGCCGCCATCTTCGCCCATGCCGAAGCCCATGTGGCCGTGGATGAATGCGGAGCACCAGAGTTTTTCACCGCTGGGGCCAAGATGATTGGCGTGGCGGGCGAGCATGGCAAGATGACCCCGCAAAGCCTTTCAGATGCCCTCTCGCGCGTGGGCGAAGGCGGTGTGCACGGCGTGCAGCGCGGGATGCTGACCCTGACCAACGTGACCGAGGCGGGTACCGTCTACACCCCCACCGAAATAACTGCGCTTACAGCATTGGCAAAGGCCAGGGGCCTGCCCTGCCACCTTGACGGCGCGCGCTTTGCCAATGCTTTGGTGGCCACGGGCAGCACACCCGCCGAGATGACATGGAAGGCGGGCATTGATGTTCTATCGCTCGGTGGCACCAAGAACGGCTGCTTGGGGGTGGAGGCTGTGGTGCTGTTTGACCCTGCCAAGGCTTGGGAGTTGGAACTGCGCCGCAAGCGCGCAGGGCATCTTTTCTCAAAACACCGATACCTCTCGGCGCAGATGGAAGCCTATCTGACAGATGGCCTGTGGCTGCGCTTGGCCACCCAAGCCAACGCTATGGGCGCGCAACTGGTGCAAGGCCTGGCGCAAATCCCAGACACCAGCCTGTTGCACCCTGCCCCCGCAAATATGCTGTTTCCGCTTTGGCCCTTGGGTACGAATGACAGGGCAGCGGCTCGGGGCGCAGTCTACTACCCAATGCCCGCCCCAATGGGCCAAGACTCAGGTCGCCTCGTCGCGAGTTGGTCCACCACGGCAGAGGATGTGGACGCAGTGCTCAAAGCCCTCGCACCCTAATCCGCTTCATCAGGGCGCAAATACTGTGCGGGGGGCTGGCAACGCGCTTTTGGCTCAGCAGGCGTCCAGATGGGCCTGCACGCCCAAGGCGACTGACTGCGCGTGGGTGATTGAAACCATGTGGCCCGCGCCCTGCACAGACAGCCTTTGGGTGCGTGGCAGACGCTTTGCGAGCGCTGCGTGCACAGCGTCGATGATGGGCGGGCTGGTGGCACCGTCGATCAACAACGTGGGCACTATGATGGCTTCCAAACCACCAACAGCCAGCAAATCAGCAGCATCGTCCAGCAGAACAGGGTTTTGCGCTTCGATCAGGTGGATGCGCTCAAACATATAGCTGCGGGTGCGGTCGGGCAGGGCATCCAGCCCCTCGCCCGTGCCCCAATCGCCGTGGAACATCTGCAAGGCGGCCAACCGCTCACCAGCCAGAATAAGCCGCGCGAACTCCAAATGGCGGGCTCGAAACTTTGTGTAGACGGGTTGGCCGCGCGCGGCGGCAAAGATCACAGGTTCCACCAAAGTCAGGCTGCGCACCAGATCAGGGCGCATCAGCGCGATGCGCAGGGCGACTGTGCCGCCGAAGGAGTGGCCCATCACATCTATCGGTTGCCCCTGCCCAAGCCGTTCCGCCATCAGAATCGCTGCTGCTGTAGCCGCACCATGCAAATCAGTCTTGCCATCCCAAGCCTCGGCCTTGCCGTGGCCAATCTGGTCAATCGCCGTGACAGTCACGCCTGACAAGCCCTCTACCAAGCCACTCCACGCGCCGGCATGCGCCAACGAACAATGCAGCGCCAGCACGGGCCGCTCACCGCCACGCGCCCAAGTGCGGTGCGGGGCCAAATCCGCCAAGATCATATCTTCGGGCATTCAAAGCTTTCCGGCCAAGTGCAGGTCAAGATCCTCAAGCCGGTCTTGGCCCCAGAACCGCTCGTCGCCCACGATGGTGAACGGCACGCCGAATACACCACGCTGAACCGCTTCATCAAGGTTGCGGGCGTAAGAATCTGCAGCTTGCAGCATATACCGGTCGGAAATAGATGGATCGAAGCCATGTTTGGCGAGGATTTCCTTGATCACCTCATCCTCGGCCACATTGCGCCCTTCGGCCCAGACGGCGCGGGGGAAGGCTTGCACCAAGCCCGCCAGATCACCGCCGCCCGCCTTGATCGCGGCCAAGACAGCGTAAGACGAGGGCGCGGGGTTCACTGGAAAGAACAAAGGCTGCAAATCCAGCTTCATCCCCAAGCGTTTGGACCACCGGCGCAGTTCCTGCACCCGATACTCTTTGCGGCTTTCGTGGCGTTCTGCCAAAACCTTGCCCCCCGTGCGCGGAAACAGCGCGGGGCCATCCAGCGGGATGTAGCGAATTGACGCGCCATGTTTGGCGGCAATCGCCTCTAACCGGTCACCCATCAGGTAGCAGAATGGCGAAATTGTCGCAAAAAAGTAATCAATCTGTAACATCTGTCACGCCCCTACTCGCTTGGCTTTGCAAGACCCTAGAAGGTTGATAAGCGGTGTCAACGACACGATTTCTCCCCGCAGGCCCAGCGTAAGGATACCTAATGACCGTTATCACCGAACCCAAGCTTATCGCCGGCAATGCCAATATGACATTGGCCAAAGCCATCGCCCGCCGGATGTCGATGCACCGAGGCATGTCGGTCAATCTGGTCGATGCGCGTGTTGAACGCTTCAACGATGCCGAGATCTTTGTCGAGGTTTACGAAAACGTGCGGGGCGAGGATATGTATATCATCCAGCCCACCTCAAACCCTGCCAATGACAACCTCATGGAACTGCTCATCATGGCCGACGCCCTGCGCCGGTCCTCGGCAGATCGGATTTCCGCCGTCATCCCCTATTTCGGCTATGCTCGCCAAGATCGCCGCGCCAAGGCCCGCACGCCGATCACGGCCAAGCTGGTGGCTAACATGATTACTGAAGCGGGCATTGACCGTGTGCTGACGCTGGATTTGCACGCAGCCCAAATCCAAGGCTTCTTCGATATTCCGGTGGATAACCTTTACGCCTCGCCCATCTTTGCTTTGGACATCGAACACCATTTCAAAGACAAAATGTCCGACATCATGGTGATCTCGCCCGATGTCGGCGGTGTGGCGCGGGCGCGTGAATTGGCCAAGCGGATTGATGCGCCTTTGGCGATTGTGGACAAGCGCCGCGAAAAGGCCGGCGAAGTGGCCGAGATGACTGTGATCGGCAATGTTGAGGGCAAGGTTTGCATCATCGTCGATGACATCGCAGACACAGCGGGCACGTTGTGCAAAGCTGCCGATTTGCTGATGAAAAGCGGTGCGAAAGAGGTGCATTCCTACATCACCCACGGCGTTTTGTCCAAAGGGGCCGTGGCGCGGGTGGCAGGATCGGCGATGAAATCGCTGGTGATCACCGATTCCATCGAACCTTCAGAAGAGGTGCTCAATTCCCCCAACATCCGCATCGTGCCCACAGCGCCAATCTTTGCCCAGGCGATTTTGAACATCTGGAGCGGCACATCTGTGTCGTCATTGTTTGAAACCGAAACGCTCGTGCCGATTTACGAAGGCATGTATCAGCGCCGCTGAGATCTACCCTAGAATAAAGAAAAGGCCCCGCACTGCGGGGCCTTTTCTTATTGATCCTTCAAGCGGACTTAGTGTGCCGCCAGTGCTGCCTTCAACGCGGTCAAGTCAGCGACTGTCTTGTCAGCCGCATCTTTGCCTGCAGCGTCAGACGAAACTTTCATCGCTTCAGCCAAAAGCCTATCGACCATCTCGGTCGTGGCTTCCGCCAATGGCACAGCCATTTCGGCCAGAACTGAAACGCCAGAACCGCCGATTTCGGCAAAGCCACCTGTCACGACATAGGCAAAAGCCCCCTGCGCGCCCGATGCGCGCAGGATGCCGGGGCGCAGACCAACCAGAACGGGCGCGTGCCCTTCCATCGCGGTCAAATCGCCCTCAGCGCCGGGGATCTGAACCTCGACAGCGGCCATAGACGCCAAGCGGCGCTCTGGGCTGACGAGGTCGAATTGCAGGGTCCCTGCCATCACGCCCCCTTAGGCCGCAGCCGCAGCGAGACGCTGAGCCTTGGCCTTCACATCCTCGATGCCACCAACCATGTAGAAAGCCGCTTCCGGCAGATGGTCATATTCGCCGTTCACAACTGCTTTGAACGACGCGATCGTGACATCGAGCGGAACCTGAACGCCGTCCGAACCGGTGAAGACTTTTGCCACGTCGAAGGGCTGTGACAGGAAGCGCTGGATCTTACGGGCACGGGCAACGGTCAGTTTGTCTTCTTCGGACAATTCGTCCATCCCAAGGATGGCGATGATGTCTTGCAGCGACTTGTAGCGTTGCAGCGTGCCCTGCACTTGGCGGGCGACGTTGTAATGCTCTTCCCCGATCACTGCCGGATCCAAGAGACGCGACGAGGAGTCGAGCGGGTCAACGGCGGGGTAGATCCCCAATTCCGAAATGGCGCGCGACAGAACGGTGGTTGCGTCCAAGTGGGCGAACGACGTGGCGGGTGCAGGGTCGGTCAAATCATCGGCAGGAACGTAGATGGCCTGCACCGAGGTGATGGACCCGTTCTTGGTCGAGGTGATGCGTTCCTGCAAAGCGCCCATGTCGGTGGCCAAAGTGGGCTGGTAGCCCACGGCCGAAGGAATACGGCCCAGCAGAGCCGACACTTCGGAACCAGCTTGGGTGAAGCGGAAGATGTTGTCGACGAAGAACAACACGTCCGTGCCCGACTGGTCGCGGAACTGCTCGGCCAAAGTCAGGCCGGTCAAAGCCACGCGCAAACGTGCGCCCGGCGGTTCGTTCATCTGGCCGTAGACCAGCGCCACTTTCGATTTGGTCATATCGTCAAGGTCGATAACCTTGGAATCGATCATTTCGTGGTACAGGTCGTTGCCTTCACGGGTACGTTCACCCACACCGGCGAAAACCGAGTAGCCAGAGTGCACTTTGGCGATGTTGTTGATCAGTTCCATGATCAGAACCGTCTTACCCACACCAGCGCCGCCGAACAGGCCAATCTTGCCGCCCTTAGCGTAAGGCGCCAACAGGTCGATCACCTTGATGCCCGTCACCAGAACCAGCGACTCGGTCGCTTGGTCGGCGAAGGACGGGGCCTTCTGGTGGATCGAGCGATATTCGGTTGCTACAACCGGACCCTTTTCGTCCACCGGCTCGCCGATGACGTTCAGGATGCGACCCAGCGTGCAATCGCCCACCGGAACCGAGATGGGCGCGCCCGAGTCGCTGACCGGTGCGCCGCGCACCAAGCCTTCGGTCGTGTCCATCGCGATACAACGGACGGTGTTCTCACCCAAGTGCTGGGCGACTTCCATCACCAGCTTCTTGCCGTTGTTTTCAGTGATCACAGCGTTCAGAATCGCCGGCAGCGCGCCATCGAACTGCACGTCGACCACGGCGCCGATCACCTGCGTGATTTTGCCTTGTGACATATTCGTCTCTCCGGTTCCTCAGAGCGCCTCAGCGCCCGAAATGATTTCGATAAGTTCCTTGGTGATCGCGGCCTGACGCGAACGGTTGTACACGATGGTCATCTTGTTGATCATGTCGCCCGCGTTGCGGGTGGCATTGTCCATCGCGCTCATCCGAGCGCCTTGTTCAGAAGCCGCATTCTCCAACAGAGCGGTGAAAACTTGCGTGGCCACAGCGCGGGGCAGCAGGTCGGCAAGGATTTGGTCTTCCGTGGGTTCGTAGTCGTACGAAGCAGCCACGGGGGCCGCCCCTTCAAACTTTGCCGGAATAACCTGTTGCGCCGTCGGGATCTGGCTGATCACCGATTGGAAGCGGTTGTAATACAGCGTCACCACATCGCATTCGCCAGCGTCAAACCGCGCCACGACGTCACGGGCAATGTCACGCGCATTGGCGTAACCCACCCGCTTCACCTCGGTCAGGTCGACATGTCCGACAAAGAGATGGCCATATTCGCGGCGCATCTGTTCACGGCCTTTTTTGCCGACGGTCAAAATCTTGACCGTTTTGCCGGCAGCGGTCAGTTCCGCCACTTTCGCGCGGGCAAGCCGGACGATCGTGGTGTTGAAACCGCCGCAAAGACCGCGCTCCGAGGTCATGATGACCATCAGATGCACTTTGTCTGCGCCGCTCCCGGCCAAAAGCCGGGGCGCGTTGTTGCTTGTGCCGACCGATGCTGCCAGCCCCGCCATCACAGCCGTCATCCGTTCGGCATAGGGCCGTGCGGCTTCGGCTGCGTCTTGGGCGCGGCGTAGCTTTGCCGCCGACACCATCTGCATGGCCTTCGTGATCTTGCGCGTGTTCTTAACGCTGCCGATCCGGTTCTTTAAGTCCTTTAAGCTGGGCATTTTGCTGCTCCCGGACCCAAATTACGCGAAGTCTTTGGCGAATGCGTCCAGTTCGGCCCGAATAGCTTTTTCCAGATCCCCCGAAACCTTGCGGTCTTTGGTGGTGATATCTGCCAGAAGCGCTGCGCCCTTGGTGCGCAGGTGCTTAAGCAGACCCGCTTCATAGCGGCCGACGTCTTTGACGGCGATCTTGTCAAGGAAACCATTGGCACCGGCGAAGATCACGCAAACTATTTCCGCATTGGTCAGCGGGGCGTATTGCGGTTGCTTCATCAGTTCGGTCAGGCGCGCGCCGCGGTTCAGCAACTGCTGGGTCGAAGCGTCAAGGTCGGAACCAAACTGCGCAAAGGCCGCCATTTCGCGGTACTGCGCCAGTTCCAGCTTCACCTTACCCGCCACCGACTTCATGGCGTTGGTTTGTGCCGAAGAGCCCACGCGTGACACCGAAAGACCGGTGTTCACAGCCGGACGGATCCCTTGGTAGAACAATTCGCCTTCCAAGAAGATTTGACCGTCGGTGATCGAGATCACGTTCGTCGGAATAAAGGCCGAAATGTCGCCGCCTTGGGTTTCGATGATCGGCAGTGCGGTCAGCGAGCCAGAGCCGTTGTCCGCATTGAGCTTTGCAGAACGCTCCAACAGGCGGGAGTGCAGGTAGAACACGTCGCCCGGATAGGCTTCACGGCCCGGCGGGCGGCGAAGCAAAAGCGACATTTGGCGATAAGCCACGGCCTGCTTGGACAGATCGTCATAGATCATCAGCGCATGGCGGCCATTGTCGCGGAAATACTCGCCCATGGCGGTCGCGGCGAAGGGGGCCAAGAACTGCATCGGGGCTGGGTCAGACGCGGTGGCGGCTACGATGACTGTATATGCCATCGCACCGGTTTCTTCCAACTTCTTCACCAACTGCGCCACGGTCGAGCGTTTTTGCCCGATCGCGACGTAGATGCAGTAAAGCTTCTTGCCTTCATCGTCGCCCGCGGCGTCGTTATAGACTTTTTGGTTCAGGATCGCATCCAAAGCCACGGCGGTTTTGCCGGTCTGACGGTCACCAATGATCAATTCGCGCTGGCCACGGCCAATCGGGATCATGGCGTCCACGGCTTTCAGGCCGGTTGCCATGGGTTCATGCACCGACTGGCGGGGAATGATGCCCGGTGCTTTGACGTCGGCCACACGGCGCTCAGAGAACACGATCGGGCCTTTGCCGTCGATCGGGTTGCCAAGTGCGTCCACCACACGGCCCAGAAGACCATCGCCTGCGGGCACGTCCACGATGGACTTGGTGCGCTTGACGGTGTCGCCTTCTTTGATGTCTTGGTCCGAGCCGAAGATCACGACGCCGACATTGTCGACTTCAAGGTTCAGCGCCATCCCGCGGATCCCGCCGGGGAATTCTACCATTTCACCAGCTTGGACATTGTCCAACCCGTGAACGCGCGCAATACCGTCACCGACGGACAGCACGCGACCAACTTCTGCAACTTCGGCGTCTTGGCCAAAGTTCTTGATCTGCGCCTTCAGGATCGCAGAGATCTCAGCAGCCTGGATACCCATCACCCAACCTCTTTCATTGCATTCTGGAGTGCGGCGAGCTTGGCCTTGACCGACGTGTCGATCATGGTCGAGCCCAGCTTAACGATTAGACCGCCGATGAGACTTTCATCCACGGTGGCGTTCAATATGACGTCCTTGCCGACATTGGCCTTCAAGGTGGCCACCAGCGCTTTGCGCTGCGTGGCGGTCAAGGCTTTGGCAGAGGTAACCTCTGCCGTCACTTCGCCTTTTTCCACGGCGATGCGGGCTTTCAGATCCTGCACCAGCTGTGGAATTACAAACAGGCGACGCTTTTGCGCCATCAGCGCCAAAGTGTTCTGAGTCAGCGTCGATAGGCCCATTTTAGCCGCAACCGCTGCCATGGCAGCGCTTTGCTCGCCTTTGCCCACAATGGGCGAAGCGATCATTGCAGCCAGCTCTGGGCTTTCGGTCAAAACCTCGGCCAAAGCTGTGGCGTCAGATTCCAGCGCTTTCAAAGCGCCAGCGTCCTTGGCCAATTCAAACAGGGCCTGGGCATAGCGCCCAGCGATGCTGAGGGAGATGGATGCTGTTTCCGACACGTCAACCCTTCCGCTGTCTGAGGCTTTTCAACCTACCCTAGGGATAGACTAAAAACCTCGGGTGGCGCACACGTAGTGTGTGCGCTCTCTAAGATTGCGGCGTCCATAGCAGAGGCCCCGCCACCTCGCAATCAAGAATCCCGCAGATTTCCACGTTCTTGTACAGAGAATTTCGCATGGGGGTGTAACGGGGCTGTAAAGCCGAGAGACTGGGCGGATTATCGCCCGAAAATGCGGCCAGTTGTTCCAGCCGAGGCACGGGTTGGGGGGATGGCATCCCCTCTAAAGCGCGCAGGGGGCGGCGCACTTTGGCGGCCAAACCGCCGCGCGTGGGGGCATAGACCTGCTTAGAGGCTTCCACCATCAAAACGCCGCCAGCCAGCCAAGGCGCGGCACGCCCCAGCCATTCCCAAAAGCCCGCCGTGCGCAGCCAGAATCGGTTGAGCGAGGGCGGCGCGAACAGGGCCGTCATGGCGCGTTCGGGGGTGAAGCCGTGGCGCTTTAACTCGGCCTCGATCTGGCCCGTTGAATAGGGGCGGCCAAAGCCAAAGGGCGTGCCATCGCCGCGCGCCCACAGGCCCAAGCGGTTGGGCACGATGAACAAGACGCGCCCACCGGGGCCAAGAACGCGAAAACATTCCTCTAGAACGGCTGCGGCATTGTCAGACGTCTCTAGCCCATGCATCAAGATCAACCGATCCACAAAGCCCGTCGCCAGCGGCCATTCGCTGTCTTCGCAAAGCAGGCTGACATTGGCCTCGCCCATGGGCCAGGGCATCACCCCTTGCGGCGCGGGCATCAAGGCTATCACACGGCGCGATTGGGCCAAATAGGGGCGCAGCAAGGGCACAGCAAAGCCAAAGCCAGCCACCGTCTGCCCTGCCATGGGCGGCCAAAGTTCAACCACGCGTTCCCGAATGCCGCGCTGCGCCACGCGACCAAGGGCAGTGCGATAGTAGAAATTTCGCAGGTCCAGCACGTCAAGATGCATTGAAGCCAACGCCTTTCAAAGCCACATTGTCAAAGTATAGGCGTTTAAGCCGCAAATGCCCATCTGGGCCGTTAAAGGAAACACGATGGCGCTAGACCTTGTTACCATCCCCTGCCTGACCGATAACTACGCCTATCTGATCCGTGATAAAGCGACCGGCGAGACAGCCCTTGTCGATGTGCCCGAAGCCGCCCCCATTCTGGCTGAACTGGCCCTGCGCGGCTGGCGCTTGGACAAGATCTTTCTGACCCATCACCACCACGACCATGTGCAAGGCACGGACGAGTTGGTGCAAGCCACGGGCGCTGCCGTTTATGGCGCACAGTCCGATGTGCACCGCCTGCCCCCCCTGACCCGCGCCTTGACTGAGGGGGATGAGGTGACCGTGGGGGAAACCATTGGCCACGTGATGGATGTCTCGGGGCACACCATCGGCGACATCGCCTTCGTGTTCCCCTCTGCCCATATGGCCTTTACCGCCGACAGCCTGATGGCAGGCGCTTGTGGGCGTTTGTTTGAGGGATCCCCCGCCATGATGTGGGCGTCTTTGAGCAAAATCGCCGCCCTGCCCGCGCAAACCATCATCTGTTCAGGCCACGAATACACCGCATCAAACCTGCGCTTTGCGGCCACGATCGAGCCTGAAAACGCAGATCTTTTGGACCGTATCGCCCGCGTGGCTGCAGCCCGCGCAGCGGGGCTTCCTACCGTGCCGGCACTATTATCGGAAGAACTGGCCACCAACCCTTTCCTGCGGGTCAAACTGCCCCATATTAAAAGAGCCTTGGGGCTTCCTACCGCGTCAGATGCAGAGGTTTTTGCCGCCATGCGGGCCCGCAAGGACACGTTCTAACCCCAGCCCATCACTTTTTTGGGCTTCTACCAAGTTATCTGCAGTTTCCTTTGAAATAGCCCTTGAAGATTGCCGCAGAAAACCGAAGCTTAAGACATTAAGGCCACGGTCAAGGCAGGCCCGTTCGATCCCCGATTGGGCACTGCCGACCTGCAGGACAGGAGCACGACGCAAGTGCCGACATTTTCAACGACCCTTGAGCAAGCCATTCATGGTGCCCTTGCCCTCGCCAATGCCCGCCGCCACGAATTGGCGACATTGGAACATCTTTTGCTGGCCTTGATTGACGAACCCGATGCGGCGCGTGTGATGAAAGCCTGCTCGGTCGATCTTGAGATCTTAAAAAAGACGCTGACCGCCTTCATCGATGATGATTTGGCCACCCTTGTCACCGATGTAGAGGGCAACGAAGCGGTTCCGACCGCAGCCTTTCAGCGTGTCATTCAGCGCGCCGCGATCCATGTGCAATCCTCTGGCCGCACCGAAGTGACGGGGGCCAATGTTCTGGTCGCCATCTTTGCCGAGCGCGAATCAAACGCCGCCTTCTTCCTGCAAGAGCAGGATATGACGCGCTATGACGCGGTGAATTACATCGCCCACGGCGTGGCCAAAAACCCCTCTTTCGGCGAAGCGCGTCCTGTTTCGGGGGCTGATGAGCCCCACGAAACCCCCAAGGCCGAAGCGGGCGAAGCCAAGGAATCCGCGCTTTCGAAGTATTGTGTTGATCTGAACGATAAGGCGATGAAGGGCGATGTTGACCCCTTGATCGGCCGCGAGGCCGAGGTAGAGCGCGCCATTCAGGTTCTGTGCCGCAGACGCAAGAACAATCCCCTTCTGGTGGGTGATCCGGGCGTCGGCAAAACCGCCATTGCCGAAGGCTTGGCCCGCAAGATCGTGCAGGGCGAGACGCCCGAGATTTTGGCGGGGGCTACGATTTACTCGCTCGACATGGGCGCTTTGCTGGCGGGCACCCGCTATCGCGGCGATTTTGAAGAGCGGCTTAAGGCCGTTGTCAAAGAGATGGAAGACCATCCCGACGCGATCTTGTTCATCGACGAGATCCACACGGTGATTGGCGCAGGCGCCACATCGGGTGGGGCGATGGATGCGTCAAACCTGCTCAAACCCTCGTTGCAAGGCGGCAAACTGCGTTGCATGGGATCGACCACTTATAAAGAATTCCGCCAGCATTTCGAAAAAGACCGCGCCTTGGCGCGCCGCTTCCAAAAGATCGACGTGAACGAGCCTTCGGTGGAAGATTCGGTCAAGATCCTGATGGGTCTGAAGCCCTATTTCGAAGAACATCACGACCTGCGCTATACCCATGACGCGATCAAGGCGGCGGTCGAACTTTCGGCCCGTTACATCCACGACCGCAAACTGCCCGACAAGGCGATCGACGTGATCGACGAGGCGGGGGCAGCGCAACATCTTCTGAGCGAATCCAAGCGGCGCAAGACGATTGGCCTGAAAGAGATTGAGGCTGTCGTGGCCAAAATCGCCCGCATTCCGGCCAAGTCGGTGTCAAAAGACGATGCCGAAGTGCTGCGCGATCTGGAAAAGAACCTTAAGCGCGTGGTCTTCGGGCAAGATAAAGCGATTGAAGCGCTGTCTTCAGCCATCAAACTGGCCCGCGCAGGACTGCGCGAACCCGAAAAGCCCATCGGCAACTATCTGTTCGCTGGCCCGACGGGCGTGGGCAAGACGGAGGTGGCAAAGCAACTCGCCTCAATCCTTGGGGTGGAACTGCTGCGCTTTGATATGTCGGAATATATGGAAAAGCACGCCGTCTCGCGCCTGATCGGCGCACCGCCCGGCTATGTGGGCTTTGACCAAGGCGGCATGCTGACCGACGGCGTTGACCAGCATCCGCACTGCGTGCTGCTGCTGGACGAGATCGAAAAGGCCCACCCCGACGTTTACAACATTTTGTTGCAGGTCATGGATCACGGCAAGTTGACCGATCACAACGGCCGCCAAGTCGACTTCCGCAATGTGGTGGTGATTATGACCACCAACGCGGGTGCATCAGATGCTGCGAAAGAAGCCATCGGCTTTGGCCGCGACAAGCGCACAGGCGAGGATACGGCGGCGATTGAGCGCACCTTTACGCCAGAATTCCGCAACCGTCTGGATGCTGTCATTGCTTTTGCCGCCTTGGGCAAGACCATCATCCGCTCGGTCGTGGAAAAGTTCATCATGCAGTTGGAAGCGCAGCTTTTGGATCGCGGTGTGCATATCGACCTGTCGCCCGCCGCAGCCGATTGGCTCGGCGAAAAGGGTTACGACGACAAAATGGGCGCGCGGCCTTTGGGTCGGGTTATTCAAGAGCATATCAAGAAGCCACTGGCCGAAGAACTGCTGTTTGGCAAACTGACCAAGGGTGGACTGGTGCATATCGGCGTTAAAGATGGCGCGATTGTGCTGACTTATGAAGAACACGCCAAGCCGCGCCTAACCACCACCAAGCCACCGCTGCTGACGGCTGAGTAAGCAAGGCTTCACGGCTACCCTAGGCCCTCGCCTCACAGGCGGGGGCCTTTGCTTTTAAAGTTTAGCTTGCCAAGTGCCGTAGCCCTTGCGTCACGTCGGTGCGCACGGCCAAGCGCAGCCCCGGTTCGTCTCCGGCGCGCAGGGCGGCAAGGATCAGGCGGTGGTGCTGGGGCACATCGCGGCGGCGCAGTTTGTCGTATAGGGCGCGCATGGTCGGCCCCAGTTGCAGCCAGACTGTCTCGCAGATCGCCAGCATCGCAGGGGTCTGCGCGCGCAAATACAAGGTGCGGTGAAACTCTAGGTTCGTGCGCACATAGGCTACGGCATCGTGGTTCAGCACCGCCTCTTGGTTCAACGCATTGATCGCGGCCAAGCGGTCAATCAGCGCGAAGTGCACACGAGGAAGGGCGCGCGAGGCCATCTCGGGCTCTATCAAAGCGCGGATGGCGGCAAGTTCCTCGATCCGTTCGGGCGTCAATTCTGGCGTGGTGACCCTGCCCGACGAGGAAATCGTCAATGCCCCCTCTGCCGCCAAACGCCGCACGGCTTCGCGGGCGGGGGTCATCGACATATCATATTGGGCGGCCAAGCCGCGCAGCGTCATCGACAGGCCGGGGGCCAGTTCGCCGTGCATGATCTGCTGGCGTAGCATACGGTACAACCGTTCATGCGCGGGGGCAGAGGGGTCGGCCAGCCGAAGGCTTGCGGGACGCGGGGGAATGGACATGGGCCAACCCAAGCAAACCCCAAGCCCCGCGTCAAGCCTCGGTCGGCCCAAAGCGGTAGCTGTGCAGGCGTGGGCCATGGGCGTGCAGCCAAGCGCGCTCTTTTTGCCAATGCGGATAAAGTCGCGCCACCACGGTCCAAAAATCAGCGGAATGGTTCATTTCCACCATATGCGCGCATTCATGCGCCGCAACATAGCGCAGCACCGAAGGTGGGGCCATGATCAGCCGCCAAGAATACATCAAGGCGCCTTCATGGCTGCACGACCCCCAGCGCGAGCGTGTGTCGCGCAGGGTCAGGCGTGCCACCTTGCGGCCCAAAAGACCCGCGTAGTGATCAGAGGCTTCGGCCAACCTGTCCCGTGCCAAGGCGCGCAGATAGGCCGCAGCGCGCACCGCCACCTGCGCCTCTGACCCCGGCAACAGCAACGAATCACCTGTGAACTGCGCAGACCGCCCCGCAGCCGCCCCTAAGACCACATCGCGCCCCTCAACGGGCAGGGTCGCCCCAAAAACAATCGCCGCCGGTCCGCCCTGCTTTGCCAAGGCGGCGCGCAGCCAATCTTCATGCTGGCGGGCAAAGTCCATCGCTTCAGATTCGCGCGCCCGCTGCGGGATCGACAGGGTCACGCGGCCATCAAGTGCCGAAACGCGCAAGGAAAACCGCCGCGCGCGCGCCGAACGGCGCAGCGTGATGTCAAGCGGGGGGGGGCCGGGCAGAACGGGCATGGAACCTCAGACGATTGCGGCAACCTTAGCCCATTTTCCATCAGCCACAACCGCTGGCACAAGCGAAGAAAAGCCTTTGACTTGGGCCCCGCCCTATGGCAAGCGGACGTTTCTCTGGCACCAGCCTAGCAAGGATTACCATGCCCAAAGCTGAATGGGGCACGAAGCGCATCTGCCCGACCACTGGCAAGCGTTTCTATGACCTGAACCGTTCCCCGATCGTAAGCCCTTACACGGGCGAAGTTGTCGATATCGAAAGCGCGCGCCGCAAGATGGCCGCCTCCGTCATCGCCCGCGTTGCGCCTGAAAAAGACGATGATGTTCTGGTGGATGATCTGGACACCGACGAAGATCTGCTGACGCCCGGCGTGGCCGATGACGCCGAGCTGGACGATGAACTGCTGGAAGAAGACGCCGACGACACCGTGTCGCTGGACGATCTGACCGAAGTTCCCGGCGACGAAGAAGAAGTCTGACAACGGCACGGGGTGGCGCAACTTTTTGCTTGCACCCCCCCGCGCCTGTCAATAATAAGCCGCAACGACGCGCCCAGCGTCGCACGATCTTAGGGTCGGCATTGTTGAAATGGGGTCATAGCTCAGATGGGAGAGCGCTTGAATGGCATTCAAGAGGTCGACGGTTCGATCCCGTCTGGCTCCACCAATCTTCCTAATGATTACAATGATTTAAGTGCCTTCGGGCACTTTTTCTTTGTCTAACGAAAAGTTATAAACAGTTATAAACAGATTGTCGGGGTTGGGGTTTGAGAGGAGCGGGGTGGGGTTTGCAAGAGTCGTTGGTGATCACCATACCTATTCAAGTGATTTGAAGGGAACCAGTAGGCAAAGATCAGGCTTCCTGTAGGGATCCATAAGATCCTTGATATTTTTTCAAAACAGGTAGACGGTCATTGCAGACGAAAATGGAGTAAACTTTACGAAATTTTCAAGATCTGTTGGGTCATTGGCTTGTTTCGTGTCCCTGTGTACGTGTTCTGCAGGTTATGATGCTGCCATGGAGATCGAAGACCCGAA
>Ga0209550_10001543_pt1 | contig 22055 bp, 19 predicted proteins | sample LauGreSuBDMM15SN_2_FD_187567 | JGI IMG/M metagenome (GOLD analysis project Ga0209550, IMG submission 187567) | Freshwater lake microbial communities from Lake Michigan, USA - Su13.BD.MM15.SN (SPAdes) (version 5) | ecosystem: Environmental > Aquatic > Freshwater > Lake | place: Lake Michigan... | reverse complement strand
ACTTTATGTAGATTGTTTCAGTCAGACGGAACCGTTTTCAGCGGCACCGTCTATCTTTATGTGAGTTGCCCCAGCCAAGACTTATGGAAGCAGGTGTTTTGTTCACTGTATGCTAAAGGACTCTGTGCTTTTCCTTACCTGCCACGATATGCGTTACCGCACTCTAGACCTCGTTCCTAGTGTCTAGATGTTTATAGCCAGTGTTGTCGTATGCTAACATTCATACTATATCAATGCGTCGGTTATCTTTGCTTTCAACCTCAAACCCACTTCCAATTTTTCAGGATAGTTGCCGTAGCAACGGGGGTGCCTCAATATGTCTCGTGTCCAGTTATTCCCTGGTTTTTCCACAGCCCGATTATCGCCGGCGGGCCAACCTTATGTGTTAGATGATAGTGCCTAGAATGATTTGAATTGCCAATGATGCCTAAGTGTTTTGCCTGTCACACTTATTTAGCAGGGACCTAAAATATCAGGATTAAATGTGAATGTCAAGCGGGGTTATGAAAAGACGAAACCCGGTAAAGACCGGGTTTCTAACAGGGCTCGTTTCTAATGGCAATAAGAAACTACTTTTTGATTTAGTGACAGCCAAACCATCCAGGATTAACGGATATTGTGTCCCTGCTAATATTATTTATTCCGACTGCGAGTTTTCACAATGAATTGTGATGATTTCGTTATCATTTTCAAATGTGACTTGATAGCCAGGCTTGAGGCTGGGGTTGTAATGATTTGAGGCATTGTTGTCTGGCACGGTATATTCACCTGTGTCTTTGTTGAGATATCGTTGACAGGTCACGCATCTTTTACGCCAATGATAGCCTGTTCTTCTTGATGGATATACTTTGGCAGTAATTTCACGACCATTGGGGCAGTGTTTACCGCAGTCCTCGCAGACAGTTGCACAAGGTTTAAGTTTGACCAATATGGGCACCACTGTGGGATTCACGCCATCAACAAGTTCAACACCCATTTCAAACTCTTGGTCTTCAGTGATAGGTTTGTGTTTGCCTCTGGCCATTTTGCGACTCTTGGCAATTTCAGTTTCGCTGACTTTGGGCATTCGCCACTCTGCTACTTCACTAAGGATTCTTTTAAATTCTGCGTCGTCCATTCTTCATATAACGGCCACTTGCCTAGAGGGCAATGAGCACCGATTAACCTTGTCTTCAGTGTCATAAAGCATCCGCATTTTTGACATCTGTTAAGTGTAGTTAGTTCTGGACAGGTCTCACATATAGCCATTCTGGCTTGCTGTAAATCTTGTGGTGCTGGCATTAGTTTATGCTTTTTACAAAATCCAATAACACGGGCACAAAGGTTGCACCACAAAGAATAATCAAGATGGCCCAAATTCTGTTGTCTATCTTGTCTACCTTGCTTTCAACACGGTCAATGTCTTCTGCCATATGAGCAAGATGATTTTCTTTGATGGTTTTGATTTCTTGGGCTAATTCTTTGATAGTCATTATGCGGACCTCGCTAGGACTTTGACACGGAAGTTTCTGCGATCAATCAAGCCCATTGTGGTAGTCACTTGCACAGTTACAGTATAGATCTTGCCTTCCTGGCCTTCCTTGAGTTCTACATAGGTAGAGGTTGAGGTGCGGCCCTGCGTGTGTATGGCCAAGGGGTCTGGGTCATTGGTTCTTGCTGTGATGGTGTAGGTTGATGCGGAGATAGTGTCGCCGGTAGGCAACCATTCACTCCAATCGAATGTGTAAATTAAACGAGCCTCTGTATCTTTTTGGATTGTTAGTCCTTGGATAGTTTGCTCAAATCCTGAACGGATTGCCATATCAATCTCCTTATATTATATGTATGCGACTTTCGCCGTTTATGGTGTGTAATCGGCTTTCTCCGACTATTTCTTTTACTCTTGACTCACTGAGAATGGTGTGCAATCTTGTTTCACCTTCTATGCGATATGTCCAACCTTCTGCAGGTATAACATAAACTATGGCATCTAATCTCAGTTCACGGACTGCTACCACAAAGGTCAATGCTGATGTGATATTTGCAGTGGCCAGTCTTCTTACACCAATTACGGCACTAACACTACCAACACTGACAATTGTGGCAGTGGCTCTTGCTACTATGACGGTGCTCACAGTCAATGTGCTAACTGTGCTGAATTGTGCTAGGAATGTTCTTTGTGCTACACTTACTGAAATTACAAAACCAGCGGCTTGAATCTGTGCCTGTGCTCCTGCAAATTTTCTTGCACTGGCTGTAAATGTGCTGACTACATTTACATTGCTGTTGCCTCCAATGTTTAGACTGTCTTCAGTATTGGCAACAAATACTGCTGTGATGTTTAGTCCTGCAGAGGCAGGTCTGTTAACTGTGCTGAATAAACTTATTGAAGCATTGGTAAATGCTTGCAGGAATATTTCACCACCTTTAAGGCCTTGGGCTGTGACTGCGGTGTTGACTGTGAATGTGGCCGTTGTTGATCTTATACGAGAAACAACCGCGGCTTGTGCAAACACTGATGCATTTACAATCTGAACACTGACTGTTTTCTTTACTGTGGCTGTGACATTGGTGGATGACTGTGCAACCAGAGCCGCACCTACATCTGTTCTTGCACTGGCAGTAAACGCACTAACAACTACCAATGCCGCTGTGCTACTGGCTGTTTTTACTGCTGTGGTTTCAACCTGTTCATAGTAGCCGGATTGAATATAGTCATCTTGATAGTAGAAATTAGTAGTAATGAATTGACTACTAAAATTACTGGCAGCAAATTTTACCTTGATGCCAGCAGTGACACAAAGGGCAAATATATTAAGACTAATTAAGAAATTACTTCTTAGTCTATTTGCTGCCACACTTATACTTGATTGACTTACAACATCAACTGAAGTAGATCTAATTCTGTTGGCTGTGGCACTGAATGAACCTGCGGCATTTATGTCTATTTGATTGCCACGCAATCTTTGTGCATTGGCAGTAACCTCAATGTCATCAAAGGCCACTAGGTTGATATCTTTAAGTTCCCCACCTATGGCTGTCAATTGTGCAGTGCTGACAAGTGCTGATTGAAATTGTGTGCGTCGTCCAACAACAGCATTCACGGTTCCGGTAGACACTATTGATGCTGATGCTGTCAATGCTAAATTTATTGTTTCTTGTCCGTTGCCGTTGAACTCATAAAAGAATCTTGTGTCCTCGGTATTGACTAATGGATTGGTATACCCTTGGTAGGCCGCACTACCACCGTTTGAATAATTGCCCAAAGCCAACCAAGCAAAGTCCGTGGTCAAGCGATAGGTGCTAGGTTGTGTACCTGCTTTGCCAAATTTAACTAATAATGGACCAGCAGTATAAGGTGTAAACGCTGATGCTGCCTGTGCAAATTGATTAACTCGAACACCATCGATATACAAACTTACTGCTTCATTGTGATACTGCACTGCTATTAAAAAACCAGCCAATACATTTTGCCCATTGCCAACCACATTTGTGGTTGTAATATTATTCAATACAAAGGTGGTTATTTGCAGTGTAGCAGTAGAAGGAAAGAATCGTAGCACTACCTTTAGACCAACATCACCGCTAGAACCAGTAAATGGCATATCTAGTATTGTAACATTTTCAAACGCAGGTATAGTGCCTGAAGTGGCTTGAATCTGTATCTGAGATTCATAATACCAACTGGTTACATTTCTTAGATTGGCTAGATAGGTGCTACGCTGTGCAAAACCTAAAAGTCTATTATCAAATCCACTGGCACTGAATATTTCTCTTGGCCTGTCTGATCCTAGGTATTTGCTGGTAAAAATGGCTGTGGTTGTTGTCAACACGCCTTGAGCCAGTGCGGTGAAATTTGCCAAGGCAATTTGAGTAAACTGTGATGACAGGCTGCTTGATGCCCTGGCTGTCTTGACTGCATCAACAGCCAATGAAAAAGCCGCTGACTGGCTTGATGCATAATCGCGGCTTCTGGCAAGAACTGTGTTAGCAGTAAAAGAGAACTGTGCTAAGTCATCGCCTGCTGATGATCTAATTCTACTTGCATCTACAGCAATACTAAACACCGCTGAAACTGTGATGTTGTTATTACGGATTCTACTTACTTGTACCGCGATGGCAGCATTATTAAACGCAAATAGGTCTGCACCTTCGATGTGGCTGATAGTGGCTGTCTGTAAGAAGGTGGCCGTAAACTCCGCATTGGCACTCACTGTTTTGTTTACAGCAGACACTGATGCAAATGATGATGTTATTGCGGCACTGGCTGAAACAAAAGCAAAAAAGTAATCAACTTGAATGTAGTCCGGAATGTAGTAGCCGGTGGTGCTGGCAATGTCGCCTTGAACATTCAGACCTGCAGTGAATGACACACCAGAAGAGGCTACGGCCAGTGTGCCAAAATAACTTGCTTCTAGATATCCAGATTCAAAGTAGAGTTCGTTCACTGTTTAATCCTTAGCCATTTGTAATAGTTCCAACATCATTGTCTAGTAGATTATAGGTTAGATAGTTGCCACTGCTGGCACTGGTTCTACCACCACTGGTTGCAAATGTTGAAGTATTACCGTAATGATAGATCAATGGTCTTGATAGCCCTGATGATGTGCCCTGACTGCCCATTTCAACATATCCATTGTTGTAGAATTTGGTAAGGTTAGCGTCAATGTCAGCATTCACAGTATCAAAGTAAACTTGGGTAAATTGATCACCCTTTCCTCCGGCATAATTAACTGCGTCTGCAATACCTATACGAACCGCAGTTAAAATTTGTGTTTGGAAATTGTTGCCACTAAGTCCGCCGCCATATTGAAGGCTGGTTTGTTTTACACCATTAATGTAAACCACAAAGGTGCTACTGACTTGTCCTGTTATTAATATATGATACCAAGTGTTTGCAGTTGGAAATGCACCTGATACGAGGTCACTGTAATCTGCTCCTTCTATGCCTGGCACTTGGCGATAAAATCTTAGACTGCCGTTGTCTTTTATACTGATATACATACTGGCGTTTCCACCGTCCGTGTTTGGCAAGTTTAACAAACACCACTCACTACCTGTGTGACCTGTGAGTGTAGGATATGCCCAAGCACTAAAAGTAAATGCAGTGGCACTACTTGTAACTCCGTCAGTAATTCCACTGTCTCCATACCCAGCAACCGCACTTGGAGTTCCTAATTTTACAAAACTGGTTGGATTTGTTTGAGCCAATCGTGTTCCGTAAGTTGGGCCTGCCGCACCAGTAACATCACCAGTGGCTGTTAGTGTATATGAGGCAAATCCAGTTCCATTGTTGGTTGGGAATGTTGCAGTTGAACCATAATGATAGATCAACGGTTGTGGAAGACCTGTGGCAGTGCCATTGGTTCCAAGATCAATAGGAAGATTAGTAGTTGTGTTCCAGAACTTCCAAATACCTGGAGTGCCTGCCGCATTGTGAATATACAGTTGGCTGACACGACCTTTGAAATCGTTATCAGATCCATCACCGCCTAATACATCTTCTCTTTCACCAATCTTGATTTTACTGTTAGTCTTGCCCCAACCAACTCCGTGTGCTGAACTCCAGCCGTCAGAGGTAATTGCTTTTGAAACACCATTGACAAAAATTCTATTGTTGGCACTATTATTAAAATCACTGTAGAATACAATCTGATTGAAAGCACCTGATGTTAAACTATTTTCAGCATTTTCGTATATTGAAGAATAGTAACTGCCATTACCGCCCATAAATGTATTTTGTATGCGGCCACCATTGATCCACATACGCCAACCTAATCCACTTGCATCGTCTACGGTTCCATAACGCATATTCACCAAATGTTGCAAATTGCCACCTGAACTATCCCAATAGAATGTGCAGGCCACTGTTAGAAATTTGCCTGTTGTAGATGAAGGAGTTATTGATGATGCAATATAAAAATCGTTTGTTCCGTCAAATGCTACCGCAGTCTGTGCCACAGGTGGTGCATAAGTGGCTCCTGCAATTGATGCTAGAAAGCCACTCATTATGATACATTCCCAGTTATGATACAGCGTGTTCCACTTAGGAACAGGATGTTACAAACTCCTCTTGTGGCCAAACTAACTGTGGCCTTGTCTGTGTCAGTGCCACCGATGTAGGCATCAGTTATGGTGCAGGTTATAGTAATAGCCGCTGTGTGATTGTTTACTATCACAACAACATCACCTTCTGCAAATGTTGAGTTAGGAATAGTAATTGAACCACCTGAGGCCACTTGCACATACTTGCCCACATCACCTACTGCCAATGTGTATGATCCACTTTGAGTGCCTACTGCTGGCAAGTCTCTAAAACCTACAGGGTTAGTGCCATCTACTGTGGTGTTGCTTAAATTACCTGCACTTGGTGTGCCTAGAGCACCACCCGACACCAACGGTGTAGCACCATTAGAAGCGGCTGTGATACGACCCTGTGCATCAACAGTAATTGAAGCATAGGTGTAGGCAGCGGGGGTAACTGCTGTGTTGGCAATTGATATAGCACCAGTAGTGATGCTGATGCCCGTTGACGATGAAAAACTATCTCGGGCTCGCTGTGTAGTAAAGTAAAGATTGGTTGCACCTTCTGTAACTGAATCAGTCGAACCGGGGCTGGCTGATATCTCTACATAGACTGAACCTGTCCAACGATGTGTTTTGTTAAGACCTGTGGCTACATAGATCTTGCCTGTTTCACCTGTGACTGGAAAGTTAGCCACTGCGGCATATTCTTCAACATCATCAACATAACTTGGCAGTTGATTTGAAGCAACCTTGCCACTGGCATCAAGTCCTGCATATCCGTTGGCAGCATTTCTATTTGCTGTAGTTTCATAACCTGCAAGATTAGGCGCATCACTGGCATTAGCCAACGCATTCCACGAACCGCCGTGTGCAAAATACATCTTGCCATCTGAGTGGCTGTGTGCTAGGGCACCGTGAAAGGTTGTGGCTGAAGGAAAGGCTGCTTGATTGGCGTAATAAAAAGGAATCACTGATCCTACACCTGGTGCTGTTATGGCACCATCATCTGCCACAGTTACCAAACTGTTTTGTAGCAGTTTGCCTGTGGTTGAATCAAATCTTGTAATAGCATTGTCTGTGCTACTTGCAGGACCTGAAGCATCTCCTGCTGTGCCACTTGAAGCGGCAGTGATACGACCCTGTGCATCTACAGTGATGCTGGTATGAGTATAACTTGCAGGAGTCACTGCTGTGTTGTCTAGATTTACAGTGACAATATCTCCTGCTGATGCCACTGATGATAAACCAGTGCCGCCTGCAATAGTCAGCGTGTCATTGAGATCTAATACTTGTGGAGTGCCGCTATCGCCAGCAACGGTAACAGTAGCATTCTGTAGGTTGGTAAAGTTTGCATCACCTTCAACGAAAGAGAGTGCTGAGCCTTTGCCTGCTCTGGTTACGATTACTGGCTTGGTCATTTTTCATTCCTTTTATGTAAAAAAAGGCACGAGGGATTGTGTCCCAAGTGCCCCCAAAGCCTTGATTAGGCTAAACTTACGGTTAAGTTTCCGCTTGATACTTGGAATGTGTCGCCTGTCTCGATGGTCTTGGAAGTTGTAACTGCACCGTAGAACAGGACATTGCCTGCTGATACAGCATCCATAATAGCAATGTGAGTAATAGTGCCCCAGTTGATAGTAGCGGCATCAAATGTCACTGTTGCGTTGGTTGCACTTGTACCACTGGCTGCGGCAGCAAATGTCACTACCTTGCGGATGTATGCAGAAGCGGCTGTGGTTACTTCGTCTGTCAATGTTCCTGCTTCTAGGTTAGTAGCGGCATTGGTTGAAGTGTTAGTAAACAGGGCCAAATAACGAGCGGCTGGTGCTGTGAATGTTGTTGCGGTTAGAGTGTGGTCTAACAATTTGTTTTCTAGATAATTACTGGCTGCTGACATAGTGTATCTCCTTGGTTGATATGTTGTCATAGCAGACAACATATGGTTGTCTGTTGTCATTACTGTCTCTGACTGTGTATTTAGTCGAAACCTAAATAATCACTAATAAAAGACAATAAAAGGTAAAAAAAGTTTTATGAAATATCGTCCTCTGTGTATGTGGATCCATTGACACCTTCAAAGTGTAATAGCATTACGGTATTAGCATCGTTGGTAAATGCTGATGCCGACGGGCTAAAGGTTGTAGTGTATCGAGCAGTAGTTGAAACACGGACTTCATCTATATAACCAAGAGCGTGATTGGCACCTCTGTGTGTGCTACCAAGATTCACAATACCTGATCTGTATACCGTTGTATCTGTTAGAGTAGTTCCAATCTGAACGCCGTCAACAAATAGTCGTGTGCTGGTACCAGAACGGCAAACTGCTATGTGTGCCCAAACACCTGCAGCCGGAGTATATGAACCAGATATCAAAGTGACATTATTAACAATATATTTTAAAGTTGAGTTGTCTAACTCAAGTCTTGGCATATTGTCATCGGTTTCTTTATATCTGGTATCATAGTATGTTTTGACTGTTGACTTATTAGTTGGATTGATCCACATTTCAATGGTGAAGTTATTATTCAAAAATTCTAAATCCTTGTCTGGGGAAATCCAAACACGATTATTTGAACCTGATCTATATAAACTAGATGTTCCAAATTTTGATGTTGCTGTGCTAATTGTTAGAGTAGAAACACCGTAATCTTTCAATAGTATGGTTTTTGGTATTCTTGATGGAGTGGCTATTGCTGTAGGACAAGTTCCCCAAACTGGTTTGGTTGCCCAACTGCCACTACCGCCAAACAGGGTTGGTATTGTGGGAATTGAACTGACACACCATTTAGTTAAATCTTGATCAAACGCCATATCACGGAACATTTGATTCATATTAGTTATATTAGATACATTCCAATATCTGAGTTTTCTATCATTGAAATCGTTTGTGTCATAAAACATTTCTGAGGCATTGGTCACGGAAGATGGGATTGTTTGTGCTGGCACAAACATTGCTCCGTCTCCTGCAGATAATTTAATTCGGTTCCAATTATTTCCTTTACCCCAATCAGTAACTGCCATAATGGTACCATTACCGGCTGTAATTTCTGTAATAGTTCCTGTCTTATTGCTAAATGTAATTTGATTAAATCTTGTATCACCAGTTTCTGCATATATGTGAGAAAAAGTTAAAGAACCCGAACTTAAGGTTTTGGTTTCTACCACGCCATCGCCCCAATCAACAAGCATTGATGATCCTGAAGTTCCAACTAAATTCCAACCCGAACTTGTTTCACCACTGCCGTTAATTTGTTCTAAAAACACTATTGGATTTTCATAGATTGTTGCTGTTAGGGCAGGCGTAAATTCAGACGATATATTTGTTAGTGCAAGAAATTGCACATTCAAAACATTGGCCGTTAGTGTAAATGTTGGATTGATACTTAATGATATTGGACAAGTTCCCCACACAGGTTGATTTGTCCAACCTGCCGCACCACCAAAGTTGGTTGGTATTGTAGGAATCAAACCAACACACCATCCTCTCAAGTCTTGACTAAACAAATTATTGCTCTGGAACATTGAGTTCATATTAGTAACCGCTTGCGTATCCCACCTTGTGATGTTTCCGTTGAATCTTGTAGAATTAAACATTCCTTCCATTGTGGTGACAACACTTACATCCCAATTATCTATGGTCAAAGTCACTGTGGATCCTTCACCATTAGAAGCAAACATATTTTTCATATTAGTGACTTTGCCAACACTCCAGGTTGAAAGGTTAATGTTGTTAACTCCAGCACTTTGAAATGCTCCTTCCATATTGGTCACATTGCTGACATTCCAAGTTGGCAAGTTGGTGTAGCCAGAAGTTGTATTTCCTTTCATAATATTTTTCATATTAGTTAGACCAACAGTATTCCAACCCGCAATACTAATTGCCATAGAAGCATTTTCAAACATTGATTCCATTGTGGTCACATTGCTGACATTCCAATTTGTTATTCCTGTTCCAGTGCCTCCTCCAGAGGTGGTGTTTATGTTTAAGACTCCTTTAAACATAAAACTCATATCAGTGACATTATCCACAACCCAATTTTGTGCGGGCTTGAAATTTTCAGTGTTGAATGGGTTAGGTACCATACGACCTGCGTATTGACTGGCTCCTTCAAATAATCCTTTTAGAGAAGTTATAGTAGTTGGTAGTTTGGCTGGTACAAAACTGTTTTGCCCAAAATTTACGCCTCTGAATGCGTAGTCTAAATGGGTTATACCTATTTCTCCGAAACTATAAACACTGGCTGAGGTGTGTGCGTATGTGGCATTGTCAGGTCCAGGTCCGTATTTTGTCACAGTTCCACGAATTGTGATTATTCCAGTACCAACTGATCCGGCATCATAACTGTAACTACCTGGAGTAGTTACAACCGTTTCGCTTCCATCGGTCCATTGAATCGTTGCATTTACGGTTCCGTATAAACCAAATTGGCCCACACCATTTGAACTTGCAATTACCATTGGTTTGTTGCCGATACAAGATAGACTTGATTGAGCAGTTATATTTGATTGAGCCAATGCAAGGCGGTTGCCAATTATATTTGTTGATGCCACTACCTGTGGAGCCGCAACAACTCTTCTTACTCTTGTGTTCAGAACCACTGTTGATGTTGCAGAGAATAAGTTGTATGTCATCTCAATGCGTGTGACATTGGCTGTCAATGTAGCAAAACCAGGAATGTTTAATATAATACCTTCGAATTGATATGGAGAGCAAACAACAGCAAATATGTCTGACATTGTTGATTGAGCAGATCTTATACGGCTGTTAAAGGATGCCGTTGTGGTACTAAACAATGATGACACACTAGACTGTGCTTCTCTCAATCTTGTGTTGTTTGTTATTATGTTTACAATAGATGATAAGGTAGCCCCGCTAACCACAGTCTTTCTTGCAATGGTCACTGCTTGACTAACGCCTGCAAACAATGCGGCAAATTTGCCTGGATTGAATATACCAACGGCGGACAAGGTGCTGGCACTGGCAACCGCACTTTGTAATTGCTTGATACGCAATGCGGTTCTTGTTGGTATGCTAAACACTGAACTGAATGCTGAACGGAAAAACTTTGGTGTTCTGAATGCAACAAAACTTGGAAATTCAGGACTTGGTGAATCCTGTGTGTTAGAGCCGTATTCAAAAGCACCACTAGGCAATAGTGTGCCTCGGTCTTCTAACATCCATCCTTCTTCAAAATTTAAAACACAATCAGTGCCTTCAGGCAGACCTTGAAGCATTAGTGCTTCTATGTCAATTTCAAGATAGGTTGGGAATTCACAGACCAAAGTGCTGGAGACAGCAAATTCACCCTTGCCACCTTTGGTAGCATATCGCATTGTGTTGGTCAATGATGAACTTGATTCTAAATCACTAACCGTGCGTCTAGTTCGTTTAACCAACACATTGGCAAACACCGTAGGAATACCATTAACAAGAGTTGGGCTTGGTTGATTCTGATTACCTAGACTAAAACTTGAAGTAAGTGTCGCTGATACATTGTCGTCAACTGCTCTTACCCTAAAGGCATTAGTAAGTTTTGCGGATGCTATGAGTGTGGCCATTGTTTCTTTATATCCTTAATGTGGATGTTGTAATTAGTGCAGTTGGAGTCATAGTGCCAACATTACGAATAACCGAAGCATTAACCACCACACTACCACTTAAACTTGATTGACTAAATCTAATTCTACGACCGACGGCACTAACTGTGAATACAATGTTAGAACCTAACTGACCACCTATTGCGTTGTCTACTATGGCAGTCAATGATGATGTGAATGCTGTTATTGCGGCACCAAATCTTATAACCTGTGCACCACTGAATGTCTGAACAAAATCAAACGGCACATTGTGTTTGAATTTTACCGCAGGATCTTTGGCACTGACCTTGGTAAGAAATACTCCAGCGGCGGAAACAATATTTACAAAAGCATTGCCTGGCACAGTTTTTCTGTCTACCTTCCATCTAAATTTAACACTGCCGTAGGTCAAAGGAACACTACCACTAGGTGGTGTCATCTTTGCTCCCTCTGTAGTCCAAGCAATAGTAGTTGTGTCACTGATGCCAGGCCAAGCCAAATCGCAATTGGCATCAATAATAACACCTGCTGGTATGTTCATATAGTAATTGGTAGCACCTGACATCATTTGACTAGGGTTTACCAATATGGTTCTATCATCACTTGTTTCATTGTTCGCCGTATCAGGATTGTCAGACGCACTGTCAGCACCTTCATAGATGTCGCCGTATTTCTTTGATGTAAATGTGCCGCGGAGATCAATCTTTTGAAACAAAGATCCAAACACTCCGCCAAATATGCTGACCTCTGCTGGTGATGAGGCTTTGACCTTGATTGGTTTGTTAAATGTGATTTTAATGTTGGTACGCTTGGTGCTTTTGCCTTGTGCGGCAGGGCAAAACTCTACCAAAGTTATTCTTAACTCTTCTTGTGCAATTACACTTCGAGTCTTGGCCAAACTGGGTCTTGCCACTCTAGGTGTAGTAGTGGTCTTGCCGCAGAATGTGCTACTCAATGCTGTGCCATCTGTAGTTAACAGTCCCTGGGGCACATTAATGATATATTGACTGCCAGGAGTCAATGTGGGAATTGCACCAAAATTTACCACTGTGGTTGTGACATTGCTCACTGTGGTTGTGGTCAGGGTGGCAGCACTAACACTGAGACTGGCTGCTACAGTGTTTGTAGATTGTTCAGTGAATGTAATACTACCACTGCCAACGATCACTTGAGGCGAACCCACTGGGGCTGTACCAGTAAAGGTCATTTTTAATGATTGTCCATTACCACACAATGCACCAGTAGGTGATAATGTGTAATCTATTTTGTTTCTTTCCAATACATCACTGGCATCAGTTTGTAAATTACTAGGACTTAATTGACCCGGAGCATAAGGCGTTTGCGGTACTTCGCTGGTGGTAAATGTCCAACGCTCTGCAGAATCTATAGCGGCATCATTTTCACAGGTGCAGTTTGTCACAATGCCTGCAGTCCATAGCACATAGTAGTCAGTGCCTGGTGCTCTTTGTTTAAATGGTATCTCAACAACATCACTGGTCACAGTGCAATTGGCAATAGGCACAGTATCATAAACAACACCATCGGTTGTATACAAGACAAAATTGCCGGTGCCTTTGCTGATTGGCACAACAATGCTTTTGCTGTCGTCAGGATCAATTTCACCAAGTCCATAAACAAATCCTGTGTCGTCAGTGGCTTTGTCCACAGTGGCACTACTAATGGTGCCTACTGCTGTGGCAGTAAATGCATCACCTACTGCTGGCACAGCCGCACTAGCCGGAACAGCCGCAACAGCCGCAACGGCCACAACAACAGGAGTAACACCAGGCGCACTTGCCGCAACAGCCGGAACCGCTGGTGTTGCGACACCTTCCCAGCCCAATGATTCCCAATAGGCCTTGCTGGTAGTTGCAAAACCGCTACCTACTGCACGAATCTTGTATCGCTTGCCTACTGTAATTTCTAGGGATGTTTTGCCATTAGGAAAGTTTGTGGCAGGTGAAGTGGCAAACCATTGTGTGCCAACTGTATTGTTAGGAGCACCATACCAACTGAAATCAGTGTTGCCTGCTTGTGCAATGGTGTATTTGAATGCTGTGGTAGTGGTGATAGAACTTGTGCCTGCGGCCACTGCTCCAAGTCTGCCTGCTTGAATCGAAAACTTGATAAAGTAACTGCCTTTGAAAGGCACAACCGAACTTGGAGGACACACGGTGCTGTCACTGCCTGCAAAATTGTTTGCTGGTAAAGTTGCGGCTACCAATAATTTACAAGGTGTGGTTGGACCATTGGCAGGAGGAATGTTCACAAAGTCACATTCAATACAATCACTAATTGTTTCCCATTGTGCTGTGCCTTTGTTGTAGGCCAAGATGTCTTTGTTTTTTGCACCTGGTTTTATTTTTACTTCTACGGCAGGACCACCTGTGGCCAACAGAGGTGTTTTAAAATCAATGCTGGTAGCACCAGTGGTAAGATTTACTGCATCTGCTTTGACTGTGAGACTACTGGCCACAACCAAACTGCCACTTGATGCTTGACCAAGAATATCAAGGCCTGTGGTGCTTTGAAATGTTTCAAACAGTCTTGTGAATAGACTCTTGCCAGTGTCACCGGATCCAAATAAATCGCTGACCTTGGTCAACAGTGATACCAAACTTAGAGCACCTAGCAAGCCGCCTGCACTGTTGAACAACGAAGTGCTGGGGTCAATGGCCTGTGTGGTCTGTCTTGGTACGAAGTTGACTAATCCGCTGACTGCACTAAAAGGACCTGTTGTGGCTGTGTTTATGCCTCTGGTCTTGACAACAAAATCACTGCTACTCACACTGTCATATTCAAATGTTACAGCGGTGCCGCTGGTGTAAACACCGCCGCCTACAGGACGCTCTACTGATATAACTCTATAACTGCGATTGGCGTCAGCAAGACTGACATCATTGCTTAACCAAAATTCTATGGCTTCTACAATGCCTGTTGGTGCAGTGGTTGAGATCTGCACTCTAGGACGACTGTCAATTTCTACCTTGCTGACTGTGGGTGTGCCAGGTGTTCCTATGCTACCAAATGTAATGATTCCATTGGCATCACTGCGGGTAAAGCGGAATAGATCCACCACACTATACACATTCACATTGTATTCCAATGCAGTGATGTCCATCATCAATGCACCGTCATTGTCCTGCTGTTCTTTGACAGCAATTATGCGGAACAGTTTGGCACTAAACCCAAATCTTGAATTAGTAACATCAATGACATCACCGGCTTTGAGATTGTAATAGGTCCAATCTGTTTTGAATTGTATGACCTTGTCTATGCGGCTCTGTTTAAGTTCAATCAAGCCCAACATCTGTGCCTGGATAGGCTCATTCACAATGTCATAGGTTATGTTTAAGGTCTTGGGCTCTTCATTTGAGTTTAGACTGAATGGTGACCAATCGGCTGGCACTGCACTTGTAGGCACTGAAATATTGTAGAAGTCTGCACTGTCGCGAAGTTCTCTATGTGGGAACTGCACCTTGACAGCATTGTATAAATCTTGTAGGCCTGTGCCGCTGACTGATATGTTGCCAATGATGTTTGTGTCATCGAAAGCAGCCACACTGGTTTCTGCCTTGTTGATTATGACGCCCCACTTGCCTTCGTGTGTGTCATAACTTAACCAACTTGCAGTAGCATTTAGTATGGCCTCTGAGTTGTCTAACACTGAGTTGGCTGTGTCAATGAGACCATTGATCTGATATCTATCGCCTAGTGTTTGTGCTCCTGTGCCTTGATCAGCATAGGCCACACTGGCTAGACTGTAGGTGTTGAGTGCTGTGATGTCTGTGGTTAGTATGTCACCTGCGGAAATGCCTGCACCGTAAGTGGTGTTGGTAAGGTAATCATAAATGACATCACCTGGAGTAAACATTGAACTGGCAATGTTAAACTTGACATCTGGCAGTCCAGTGATACCTTTGTCTCGATTGTAGTCTACTTTAACTAATGCAAATACCACATTGGTAAGAGCGTGTGTGCCTGATGTCCAGTTGGGAAATACTGCTTCTGAATTGGCTACTGCACCTGCAAAGCCCACAGGTAGTTGTCCTGCTGTTCTTCCGCCTGCATAGAAATAGATCTGGATCAATCCACTGGCGTTGCGGTCAATGTTGCCTCCACGATCTAGTGTGTAATCAACAGTAATACCATCGCCTTGGAATTGCACTCGTTGGTCATTGAGATAGACATTGTTTAGCAAGTATGTTGTGGCTGAACTGGTTGAATATAGACTACCAGTCTTTTCTGTTAGAGCCAATGCAAACCACATTGTCTTGTTGTTGTTGGTCATTGCGGCATCAATGATGTTGCCACCAAAGAACGCTGAACCATAGAGCACTGGTATCTTGCTGTCAGCGTTGGGTTTGACCTGTAGTCTTACACCTTCATCAATATTGTTGGTGCCGCTATCCTGACCTTTGTTTGCACTTTTGCTAAGTCTATTGACTGCATAACCTAGTATGGCTGTTCGTGCCAATGTGCTAAAAATACCAGTGCCACTTACTAGGCCTACAGCAGTCTTACCAAAGTTTACAATGTCTGATAGAAAACTCATTGTGGGGCTCCGAAGTTGAAGTTTGCACTCTGTAATGGTAGCACACGAGCCATATCACCGCTGGCAAAGTCACTGGGGTTAGTGCGTCTGCCTGTGATCTTGTCTTGCAACATTTCAACAACCGAAGTTATGGTCAATGTCAGTACCACTGTGCCGGTGCTGGATCCCATATCCAAATCATCTGATATGTCGTAATTAGAAACTATGCCCTGAAACTTGCCAGCGGGGTTGCCAGCAATGCTCAGGAGTTCACCAGTTGTGACATCAAAGAAGCCACGGAATATTTTGCACTCACTGCCTTTGATTCTGTTGTCAATGATGTCTGTAACATTGGAACTTGGCACACCAGCAATGGCAATTGAGATATCACTAGGCGATGCACGAAGCGTGTCTTCAGTGCTGCCGATGCTCAACAGTTGGCCCAATCCAGTATAACTCAACCCCGCTATGCTGTAGGCTTTGTGATAGTCACTGAATGTCAGTATGGCATACCCTGGTATGTCTAACTTCACAAACAGGTTGGTCTGTATGTTCTTGTAGGCACTAAGACTAATGGCCATTACAAACTCTCCGCAAACACAAAGGGACCATCCCAGGCCACTTGATCTCTTGCAAAGATATTCCAATTAGGAAACTTGACACATATCACTGACCAGGTCACTGCTTGTCCTACCAATAAGGTGTAGGTGCCTGCGGTATCACGCAAGGGTCTGTGTAGTGTAATGGTGTTTGAATTGTAGGCAACATCAGCGGCCACGGTATAGACCTTGCCACCTGCTCCTAGTTGTATAAAGTCACCTGCTTTGAATTTAAACTGTCCTGCACTGAGTCCGCTGGTTCCGCCTGTGATAGTTATGGTATTGCCAGTGGTTGCGGTAACTGTGATAGCAGTGACATTGCCAAGATTACCTTGATAACCGTTAAGCCAACTTTGTCCTGCAAGATTGATCTGTATGGTGCCTACAGTGACTCTGTCTAGTGCTTCCATCTTTTCAATCAAGCCACGAAACTCACTCCACTTGGGACCATTGGGCAATGACACTTCAAATTCCCATACCTGTCCACCTAGGCTTGTGGTTTTCACAGTGCCATCACGGCTAGTTGTCTGTGCTACTTTCTTTTTCTTGTTGATACTGATTGCTTGACTGTAATCAATAACGGTTTGAAATGCTGTGGTCATTATTATCTCCTACCCGACGGTATGGTTCGTCTACCTTGTTCTGTGACAGCGTAGATGAAACTTGGATCTGACGCCACTAATTGTTTAAAACTCTGTGCATCAACTGCTGATATGTTGTAGTTTACTGTGCCACTGGCTAATTCATTGTTAGGTATAACACGATTGCCACCAGCACCTACTAGAAGTTCAGGACCCCGTTCACCAACTATCACAGGACCATTGGTGCCTATTAGGCCGCCTGCGGCAAAGCCTGGTATGATATCACCGATAGTGACTGTGCCTCGCTTGCTGGTGCTGCCAAATAGGCCACCAAATGTCTGTGCTATCAAGGATCTCACTTGACTGCGTAATAGTTCTTCTAACACGCTGTTGATAAAGCCACGGAATTCAAACTTACCTGTCTTGGCAAAGTCCACAATAGAGTCTTCCATACCTTGTGTTATCTTGCCAAACACACGACCAGCGGTTTCAAAATTGTTTCTGGCTGATTCAGCGTAGGTCTTGAATGCTTTTTCAAACCCTTTGCTGAAGTTCTCTTGATTCTTGAGATCTTGTTCTTGTTGTCTTTCAGTAATTTTAATTCTTTCTTCAAATATCTCATTGATTTCTCTTTCTCTGTCGGCTCTTTCTGCTTGTGGTAAGTCTTTGATTTGTCTAATTCGACGCAGGATCTCTTCACGCTTTTCTTCTATCTCTGATATGGCGATTAAATTGTTTCTTTCTCTGTCGGTGTCACCTATTGTGATGTTCAATAGTCTATTGCGGTCTTGCATTTGTTTGTTCAATGCCGACTCTTCTTCTCCGCGAGCCTTGCTGGTGCGGATGATTTCAGCAATGCGTTCGGCTTCTTTCTTGCGTTCTTCCGCCAATCTTTCGGCTTCACGCTGTGATTGTTCTGTGGCACGCTGTCTAAGGTTGGCTTCATCACTGGCTGCTTTGGCAGTAATCTCTGTCTTCTTGGCAGCAAATTCTTTTTCTTTTTCTAATTGTGTTAGTTTCTCATTGGCAAAGATACGCAATCTTTCTTTGGCAGTGTCAGCAGCCAAGTTGATATTGATTGCCGCTATGTCGGATCCTAATTTAAGTGTAACAGCCTGTTCTTTGTCTGCAAATATCAACAATGCTTCTAGTCTTTCTGAATTGCTTTTTAACTGACCTTGGCGTTTGATATCTTGTTCTAGTTCAGCAATGCGTTCTGCACTCTGCTTGGCGGCCTGCACACCACTGTCTGGTCTAGCACCAAAGCCACCTTCAGTGGGTTTGTTTTTGCCTGAGTTGGCTCTAGCAAGTGTTTCTGCTTCTGCTTTGGCTGCGGCATCTCTGGCTGCTTTGAATTTTACCTGCTCTGCTTGATACTGTTCTCGATCTTTTTTGGCTCGCTCTACCAATGCGTGAACACCGCTGCCAAGTCCTACAGGATTCTTTATGTTGGCACCAAACATATTCAGAACGCCTGCTATGGCATCAGTTGGTAAGTTGAGAATGTCTCCTACCAATGTGCCTAGAGATTCTGTGATCTTGCCCAAGCCTGCACTGATGCCGCCTTCATTTACAATCTTAGCAAACTCACCAAATGCAATTACCAATTGTGTTTTGATCTGTTGACTTACGGATGCCATTGCGTCATTCAGTTTGTCTAGTTCTTTAGCGGCATCAGTGTATCTAGGATCGTTTACTGCTCTAAGTTTTTCTAACTCTAACTGTCTAACTGTCTTGCCTAGGATGTCAACAATGGCAGTGTATTCTTTGGCACTTAAGGCACCTGATTGAAATTTGTTTGTGACATCAACTAGGATGTCTTCTGTTGATCGAACCTTGCCATTGGCGTCTGTAACAAATATGCCAAGGTCCTTAAATGCTTTTTGTAGCGGCTCACTGCCAGCGGCTGCTTCTTGAATACTGCCATTTAGTTTGCCTAACAGCAATGCGGCATCTTCTGCTTTACCACCTGCGGCAATAAGACTGCCAGCAAAACTATTCACTGTGCCAGCGGCTATACCAGTGGCACCACTAATGTCCATAACCTCATTGGCCAGTCTAAGTGCTGTGCCTCCTAGTGCTGAAATGGCAGCACCAGCGGCTGCAGCCGCAATGCCCACAGGACCTAGTTTACCAACAATGCCACTCAAGGTGTTTTGTAGTGGGCCACCAACCTGTCCAAAACTTTCTACATCTGCTTTTAGATTATTGATGCTGGCACTGGTGCTTTTAATGGCACTTTCACCAACTGTTTTAAATCTAAGAATGAAGTCTTCAATAGTGGCCATAGTCGCTCCTTACGCCTTGTCTGCTAGATATTTCTGCACTGCTTTGATAGTGGGTTCAGTCATACCAACACCACCTTTCTGTTTTGAGTATCCTTGATCTAATCTCACAGCATAAGGATAGTCAGCGTGAATGTCATTGCCTTTGAGTCTTGTCTTGTTGCGAGCATTGCCTTTGTCTACGGGCGTGAAGTCTTTGAATGTGTCATAGGCCACACGAGCCAACACAGCGGGAGCAGTATTCTGTTGAATATTTCTAAGCCGCATCGTGATGTTGTTGTTTGCGTTTTTCATTTTTTACTCTCTCCATCATTGCCTGCATTTGATCCACTGACAACTTGGGCGGTTGTTTGACTCCTGTGCTGGCTTCTTCTGTAATTCTATGTTCCCAAGCAACCAACGCTTCTGTGACCTTGATATCATACAATGTGCCTCGGCTACGGACTTCGCTAGGCAATAGTCCATAGGCTTTGGCCATTCTACCTATGCTGATGACTTCGGCGAATTCCCAGTCTGCTTCTCCGATTTCTTGGGTTTTGACTTTCCCAAAAAATCATTTACTCCTACCAACACTCCTAATACCAAATCAACTGGTAGCACTTCATCGGGGCCCAAAGCGGGGCTACCATCTGCTTTGCGAATCATATCACGAAGCAGTTCATTGAGTTCGCTGGTCTTTTGTTCTTGTTGTAGTCTATAGAATTTGAAATAGGAATCAATACCTAGTTCATCCATCATCCAGAAAGTGAGTGTTTCGCCGTAGCGTTCTACGAGATCACTGTCCGTGATTTCTATTTCTACTAATTTGGGTTTTTTTGCTAATGTTGAAATGTCCATCTGTTAATCCTTTTGTCTGTTAATCAATTTGTGTGTAAGCACCAATAGGAACTTCACTCTGTTGTGTGCTTTTTCTAGATCACCCTTGGCACACTTTATTTCATTAGTGGCTTTGGCAATCTCTGCTATGACACTTTCTAGCAGTTCTTTGTCGCTCTTGTTATCTAAGAGATCCATATATCTTTGTTCCTTTGTATTTATAGGCAGTGAAAGAAAAGGGGGCTGTTATGCCCCCATTCCCCGACTCGCTCCCGAGTTCTTAAGTTGCCGCTACTGTGTATTCGCCGGTCACTGTGATAGTAACTGGTGATACCCAAACAGGTGCATCCGCTGTCACAGTCGGTGCAAGGCCAGTGATGTATCCTGTGCCTTTGATGAATGTGTCAACAGTTGAGTTTTCAACTCTGATTATGAAGTTAATCAATGTCTTGTTGCGACTGCAACCAAATAGACCTTGTTCTGCCATAGTGCCTGTTACTGCTGCCGCTAATACAGTGCCAAAGAATGTTGCTTGGTCTACGACCACATTCATTGAAATACTGTTAGTAGAGGTAGTAGCAACCTGCTTCTTGGCAGTTGAATCTAATTGGCTCCAAGTAAAGACATCGTTGGCTGCATTGATAGTCATATCTTGTAGGGCTGGTATCGATAGACCGCTGGCCTGTGTAATGTCATTTTCATTTGACGCTACTTCAAGGCTCAGGGTCACTTGATTTGCAGTGCCCGGTGCTGGGTTAATATATGCCATTTGGCAATCTCCTTATGTTTATGATGATAATTTAGTAAATCGTATTTCTATCTCTGTTACCATAACATCGTTCTCATAACTCACTGCGACATTGGCTTCACGACGGTTAGTACCATCAGCGATGTCAATATTTTTAGCGGCTATGAGTTCGACTACTAGGGCATCATAGTTAGAAGGAACTGTTTTTGCATCGTTGGCAAAATAGATCCGAGTGCTTTGTGTTTGTTGATTGATAGTCAGTGTGCCTAAGGTTGCAATCAAGGGTTCTGAAATATATTCTACATTGTCTACATAAATCTTTTTCAAGTTTTTTATGTAAAGCGGTATGGTGTTGTCACTCCAAGGCACTTCTTGTGAAAGAAGATAGCCTCCTAGTGCTAACCCAGTGATATAATCTAGAACTTCTTGTCGCATTATCTCACTCTCTTAAGGGTGTATTGACCTGGAGACTTCTCAGCGGAACTTATGGTTCCCGAGTTGTCAAAGTCATACCAATCACCATTAGTGATCAACTCACCAAGTAGTGTTTCAGCCTTTTGAGTGTAATAGCCCATCTTCTGTCTTTCAGCATTGTCTTCGTTGCCGAAGTCTGCAATTGACGGAAGTATGAACTCACTTAGTGCAGTAAACACACAGAGATCCGTAAAGTCATTAAGTCTTGCCTTAATTCTGCTAGGGTCTACTGCGGGAATGTCTGCCACTGTTGTATAGACGGTGGACAAATCACGATTAATGTAATAAGTTCTCCACCAAGCACTAGAGCGTATCTTTGAAAGGATACGCTCTGTTGCTCTAATCAACTGCTGTTCCACAATGTCGTCGGAAAGGCCTTCATTGGCTTCAAAGAGGCGTTGATCTTTATTCACCACATCTTGAAACTCTGCGAAA
>Ga0209550_10001541_pt1 | contig 22062 bp, 12 predicted proteins | sample LauGreSuBDMM15SN_2_FD_187567 | JGI IMG/M metagenome (GOLD analysis project Ga0209550, IMG submission 187567) | Freshwater lake microbial communities from Lake Michigan, USA - Su13.BD.MM15.SN (SPAdes) (version 5) | ecosystem: Environmental > Aquatic > Freshwater > Lake | place: Lake Michigan... | reverse complement strand
AAACAAAGGCTGCTACTGATAAAGAAATTTCACTTCCGAAAGCATGAAGGGATGCATAAAAAGCCATAATGTAGGCACTATTTAAAGCAAGTGATGAGACCAAACTTATTAATAATCTTTGAGGTTGTTGCGCAATTGTGGCCAGGGTTGGGCCGACTTGATTAAATATTGGTTTAGCACGATTGATAACCCAATTTCTGAAAGAAGAAATAGAAAATGCGACAATTACTAGTGCCACGATAATTACAAAAATAACTAAAGTTATTCGAGGTGGTCTAAATGATAATTCAGTTTGTGTTCCTGCTACCACTCCAAATAAAAGTAATAATATTAAGTGAATAAAGAAAATTACTACCTGGGAAACCCCAACAGCAGTAGCAGCAGCTGGAGCTGGAACACCTGATTTGTTTAGGAAACGAATATTTACTGCCACCGAACCAAGAGTTGGGGGCGTAACCAACGTCGCAAAAGATGCTGCCAACTGGGCTTGAAGTGTTCTAACTCTATTAACTTTGGTAGGAATGAAAGCCAAAAGTAAAGCGGTTGCCGCAAAGTAAGTTAGGGACGAGCCAACTAAAGCCACCAAAGCCCAACGCCACTGTGCGGTGGAAATTAATTCATTAATACTTATTTGACTGAATTGAGGGACTAATACATACAACGCAATAACTGAAGCAATGGCCAAAAGGACACTTTGCCAATTAATACGTTGGAATTGAATTGGTTGAATCTCAGCACTTGGGGTTAGCTCTCCCAGAGATTTTCTTAACCCACGTAGCAATTCTCGATCCGATTTTAAATATTCACGCGTCTTTCGACTCATAGCCACACTTTGAATTGCAGGAATAATTCTAATTAACTCTTTAGTCGAGAAGACTAACTTTGCCACCGAAACAGTTTCTGTAACCGAGGAACTGCGGGCAGCTGTTACTAATGCTTCAGCTAGATCTACTCTTAGTTGCAACTCTGTTGCACCGATTGTTCCGGAGTGAACACCTGTAAACGTAATTTCACCAGATTGTGTTACATAAATATTTTCAGATGAAAGAGATCTATGTGCAATATCAGCGTCATGAATGGTTTTTACACCTTGTAAGAATTTTTTGATTTGCTCCATATTTAACTGGGTATCTTTTGCTTTAAGATCAGCAAAAGTGGAACCGTCAAGATTTGCTAGTGCAATTAATATAGAATCAGGTTCAATTTCGCGTACAAGTTGTACCTCAGGTACACGTATTCCTGTGGCAGATATGGCATAAGACAAAAGGGCAGTTCTTTCAATTCTGCGCCTAATACTCATTCCTCTAAAATCACCAGAAGTCTTAATTGTTAAACCACGCCACCAAGAACTAATTACTCCAGATCCTTGAAGTTCCCAGTCAAACACCCACACATTTAATTGCTCACCAGTTTTTAAATTGACACTGTAAATTCTGCCTTCTGAAGTTTCCAAAAGTAAATCAATTTTTTCAACACTTAAACCACTTGAAGTAAGGGCCTCAGTTATTTTTTCAACAGAGGCTCTATTTATGGGTGTGCCTAGGCTGTAACGAACTGTTAAACCAATTGTCCAGCCAAGTAAAATATTTACGATTTGGGCAACAATTGTAGTTTGCCCAGCAACCAATGACACAAAAGATAACGCAATAACAGAAATAGTGGCAACTGCTCCAATTTTGCCACGATCAAAGATGCGCGCAATAACCAAAAATGCAATTAAGCCTGCTATCAATGGATCGAGTGGAGTTATTCCCGCAGTTTGAGTTCCACCAGTTAAAGCAAGCAATAATCGTGGAGAATTACTTTCAACTATAAGAATAGAAAGAGAAACTAAAGCAAGTACCGCTAATCCAGCAGCTAATAAGGCATCAACTAATTGTCGGGCGCGACCTCGAACTACCAATGAAATACCCACCAAGACAGGAACAAATATTATTGCCGTGGCGCCAATTGTGTTAATTGCAAATAAAACAAAACTTGGTAATACCCGAGTAGCGGTGGTTAAATCAGCATCGATTCCTGCTGTGGTTTGAGCTGCCAGTGTTCCAATTAAGGTAACCAGCAAAGTAATGCCCAGCGAAACAAGAAGTGAGACCAAGTCTCGGGGGCGTCGCGCGGCTCTTCTAGAAGGCCTATTTGTTGCAATATTCATCTACTCCATCGTCCCATTACCTCAACATTTTCACCTGACCAGACACTTGTCGTAGGTCAATGATGAAGTAGTCATATGGCATTAATCGGAATCCCTGAAATCACCCTGGAAAAGACTGCCCTACCTTTCATTGAAAAACCTATTTTTGATTCTCAACAACACAAGATTTTGGAACACGATTCGGGATCCTTACTAGTTACTGGTACAGCGGGAACAGGTAAAACTACTTTGTTGGCAGAAGCCGTTGTTAATAAAGTATTGAATGGAATTAATTCAGATAAGATTATTATTTTTTGTTTTTCAAGACATTCAGCTAGAGCGATGCGAAAATATTTGGCAAGAAGATTACCTGATTACTCCATACCCCAAGTTGCAACATTTCATTCATTTACTCATTCAGTTATGCAAGCTGCTTACAATCAAGGTTTAGTTGTAGAAAATTATGCTTTCTCACCACTGAGATTATTATCAGGTCCTGAACAAGAAGTGATGATCAATGAATTGATAAAAGGAACCATTGAAGATAATTCAATAAATTGGCCGCCCAATTTAATTGGTGCTTTAAAAACAAAAGGTTTTGTTAGACAAGTTAGAAATCTGCTTGCTCGCATGCGATCTTTAGGGATGGATCCAGAACAATTAATTGATATTGGGATTAAGCACGAAAATGAGAACTGGGTTGCTTTAGGTAATTTCGCAGAAATGTATTTAGATAATTTAGATTCATCAGAAACTACTGATTATGGTGAACTTGTTCACAGGGTAAATCTATTATTACTTCGACTAAAAAGTTTAGAAGAGTTGAATATCAAGTTTACGCATTTTTTTGTTGACGAATATCAAGACATTGATCCTGCGCAAGTCAGATTATTAAAATCTTTAGTCAGACCCAATAAATTCCTAATTGCCGCAGGAGATAAAGCCCAAAGTATTTACCAATTTCGGGGGGCAGACTTTGAAGCACTAGAAAGATTTGGTAAAGATTTTGGGGATAGTACGACAATCGAGTTAGATTACAATTACCGACAGATTCAAGCCATTGATTTACAAGTTAATACCTACGACTCAACTAATGCTCAAAGTTTTCACATCGCTAATGAAATTAGAAGATTTAAACAAGAAAATACAGAAACTAAGTGGTCTGATATTTTAGTTATTGTTAGAAATGCTAATTCAATTAATTCAATAAATCGTGCACTAACTAATTATACGATACCGGTAAGTGTGCAATCAGATGATTTACCTCTTTCACAAGATCCTGCCGCACGAGTACTGCTTGATTGTTTGAACATTTCTAGCCAATTAGCGCTGGGAAATAATGATCCAAGTAATAGTGAAGTGATAAGAGATTTACTTAGAGGACCCCTAATAAATGCCTCCCCATTTGAATTAAGGGAAACTTCCAGACTGCTTCGAAAAAGATCAAGGGAAAATGATGAACATCCTTTGAATTCTGATCAAGCTTTATATAGAGCAGTAATTGACCCTAAATATTTGTTAGATATCCCAAGTGAAATATCACAAGGGGTAAGAAAATTAGGGGCAATCTTATTTAGTGCTCGAGATTTGATTAAACAAAAAACTCGAGTGGAAGTAGTGATGTGGAGTATTTGGAATTTAGAAATAAGTGAATCAAACATAAAAATGTTTGATGTAACCGACTCAGAATATACGTGGAGTAAGACTTTACAAAATAATGCATTACGAGGTGGGATTGAAGGTAGAAAAGCTGATAAAGATCTAGATTCTATTTTAGCTTTATTTGATGCTGCTTCTCGAGATGACGAGCGAACTTTGGGAACTCGCGGAGTGATTAATTTTTTAAATGATTTAGGTATGCAAGCTTTTCAAGCTGAAACATTAGCGCAAAAACCAATTGAAGATGATCGAGTTCAAATTGTTACAGCCCACAAGTCCAAGGGCTTAGAAGCAAGATTTGTGATTATTCCTGATGTGCAGGCAGATATTTGGCCTTCAGCACGATTAAGAAACAACTTATTAGAAGTTGAAAGACTTGGTTACGAAACAGTTGTTAGATCACCAAGTAGAAGTGAAATTATTGCAGAAGATATAAGACTTTTCGAGGTAGCTAAATCAAGAGCTCGTCAAAAATTATTAGTTAGTGCCATAAAAAGTGAGTTTTCAGATAGTGGTGAACCGTCTGTTTTGTTAACAAAATTGGGGGCAGCAGAGATAAATCATGTTTCAGGGTTTCCCACAAAAGCTCTATCTTTGACTTCACTTGTTGCAGAAATCAGGAAATTTGGCCAAAGTGAAACAATAGATCCAAATTTCAAAAAAGCTTTAGCAAAAAGATTAAATAACATAAGCAAAACTAAAGATGCCTTTGGAAGAGAAATTAGTCAGGCTGCCGATCCACAAAATTGGTGGGCCACCATCAAACCCCAAGCAAGTAAAATCAAATTAGCTCCTGATGATCAACCGGTGGCTTTGTCAGGATCGGGTTTGGCCACTTTAAGAGACTGTGGGCTGAAATGGTTTTTGGAGAAAAAAGCTGGCGCAAATATTCCCCGCCAAAATTCGGCAAGTATCGGCTCATTGGTTCACGCTTTGGCGCAAGGTTTAAGTGATGAAGTCATTGAACCTAATTTTGAATCATTGAAAGAGAAACTTGATCAGATATGGCCGCAATTAACATTTGATGCGCCATGGCTTGCTAAGCGTTCATATGACGAAACTTTAGAGATCGTGATGAATTTACTTTCTTGGCACACCAAGAGAAAAGATCGTAAAGTAGTTGGATCAGAAGTTTATTTCTCGCTCAATCTTGCACCAGATGAAGAAAATCCTCAAGATGTGGTCAGAATTAGTGGATATATAGACAGATTAGAAGCAGAAATCGAAGACGAAAAGCAATTACACATCATTGACTTCAAAACTTCAAATCACACTTTATCTAAAGACCAAGCTAAGGTCGATCCTCAATTAGGAGTTTATCGACTTGCTATTGAACAAAATGGGTTAAAAATTGATACCACAGAGGAAAGTGTGGATGCAAGTGCCAGTTTAGTTTATTTAAAACATATGCAAAAAAATGGAGTTAAAGAATTAGCAACTGAAAGCATTACAGATAATGGAATCCTAGAAGTACTAAAAGATTCATTTAGAAAAATCAAAAATGAAGAATTTACTGCCAAAGTTTCCCCACTATGTAGATATTGTCAATTTACGCGAATGTGTCCTGCTCAACCAGAAGGCAAAGGGATTGTGCAATGAGATCAGAAACCAAAATGAACTTAACTCCAGAACAAATTACAGCGATAACAGCACCGCTGGAACCTGCTTTAGTTATTGCTGGTGCAGGAACTGGGAAAACCAGTGTGATGGCAGAAAGAGTCCTCTGGCTGGTGGAAGCCGCAAAAATTGATCCGGCAGAAATTTTAGGATTAACTTTTACTAACAAAGCAGCTCAGGAGTTAAGAATAAGGGTCCGGGAAACCTTAAGTAAGAGTGAAAAATACCAGGATTCTTATCAATTAGTAGAACCTAACGTTTCTACCTACCACGCTTTTGCCCTACAAATATTAAATGATCATGGATTACTAATTGGTGTGGAATCTGAATTAAAACCTATCAACGAAACCACCAGAGCTACGCTGGCTTTTAAAACAGTGCTAAATACAAAGTCAAGTCTGGCGAATTTAGAAAAATCACCAAGATATATAGCAAAACAATTATTGTTGCTCGATAATCAAATGGCTGAGCATGATTTAGAAAATGAATCATTAGCCAAATATTCCGATTTATTACTTGCAAAAATTTTGGCTACTAGATCTCGACAAGATATGCGAGATTTAGAAACAGTTACCCGAGCCAGAATCGAATTAGCAAAATTGGTTATTGAATTTCGCGAATTAAAAAGAGATGAAGGCATAGTCGATTTTGCAGACCAAATGCGATTTGCTTTAAAATTAGTAAGAACGCATCCAGAAATTGTGGAGCAATTAAGGATTCAATACAAGGCGGTACTGCTTGATGAATACCAAGATACGTCAGTGATTCAAAGGTTTCTTCTTTCTGAAATTTTTAGTAAAGGCCATCCAGTCACTGCAGTAGGAGATCCACTGCAGGCAATTTATGGTTGGCGGGGAGCTTCAGTTTCAAATATTGACAATTTTGTGCACCATTTCCCACAAGCAGATGCTCAACCCTCACGTAAGTATCCCTTGACTTCTAATTTTCGAAGTGGGCAAAAAATACTAAATCACGCCAATCAAGTGTCCCAAGACTTAAGAGAAATTCATTCAGCAATTGATTCACTGGTGGCAGGTAAATCGACTAATAGTGAGGTCAATATTAGTTTACATTCAACTTGGAATGAAGAAATAGAAAGTATTACAAATCAAATAAAAGAATTAGTCACTAATCGGGGAATAAATCCTGAAAAAATTGCAGTACTAAGTAGAAATGGTAAAGAGCTCTTATCAATTTACGATTTATTGATCAAGAAAAAAATCCCTGCTACTTTCGCAGGCAAAAGAGACTTAGTAGACATACCTGAAGTAAGTGAAGCAATTTCTTACTTAAGACTCATGGATGACCCAACCCATAATCCTTCATTGGTAAGAATATTGGCAGGTCCCAGATTTGAGATTGATCCAAAAGATTTAGCACTACTTTCTCTAAGAGCAAATGAACTAGTTAAAGACCATAAATCTGATAACAAGAATAAATCTTTTGAACAAAGTTTATTGCAATCAGTTGATGGCACTGATGTAGCCGAATTAGCAGTTTTAGCTGATGCGCTTAATAGCCCCGGAAATAGTGAATATGGGGTTGGAGTCAAAGAAAAATTTAATAAGTTACGAGTCGAATTAGAGAATTTAAGAAAACACATCACTGAACCTTTAAGCGACATAATTTATCGCATTATTAATCAAACTGGTTTACTTATCGAAGTTTTAGCTAGTGATCAGATGATGACCGAGAGTAGGTATGAAGCACTAATGAGCTTGCAAGATTTAGCTGAGTCATTTGATCAAGGTTCTCCACACGGAGTGGTGAGAGAGTTCTTAGCTTGGTTGGACGAAGCAGATGAATTAGAAAGCACAATCGAATTTGCCCCAACTGCTATGAAAAACGCGGTCTCGCTAATGACAATCCACGGGGCTAAAGGTTTGGAATTTCCAGTGGTGTTTATTCCAGCGGTGTGTGAGAACGTATTCCCGCATAATAGGTCTTCCATCTGGCTTAAGAAACCAGAATTAATTCCTTATGAATTAAGAGCTGATGCCAGTTCATTGCCTGGAGGATTCAAAACCGAAACTAAAGAATATGAATCTTATGTTGAGAGTTGCAAAGATTATGCTGAATTAGAAGAAAGAAGATTAATGTATGTGGCTTTAACCAGGGCTGAAAATGAACTATATGTTTCAGGTCATTGGTGGGGACCAACCCAGAAAAAAGTACGAGGGCCCTCAAAATATTTAATGCAATTAAAAGAAGTTATAGAACAAGGACATGGCAAAGTCATCCAATGGGTTGAAAACACTAACGAAGAAAATCCCACTTTGGATGAAATTATTCCAGCAATTTGGCCTCCCCAAAGTAATCAATTAGCTAGAAATCTAAGATTAGACTTTGCTAATTTAGTTGAAAATCCAAATGAAGTTGATGAAACCCAACTTACTTTATTGCAAAAACAATCCCTAGAAAATTGGGATAAAGATATTGAGTCATTGATCAAGGAACTAACAAGTGAAAAATTAATTAAGAAAAGTGTGGCAATTCCTGACACACTTAATGTCACCAAGACCATTAAATTAATGAGGGAACCAACTGAATTTGCACAACAACTAGTACGGCCAATGCCAACGAAACCTATTGATCAGGCTCGCCGTGGAACTCAATTCCATTTCTGGATCGAAAAACATTTTGCAATGCCAGCATTATTAGACTCCCTTGATCTTCCTGGAGCGGCCGATGAAAAATTGATAACCGATAGCCAGCTTGAAACTATGAAGAACGCATTTTTAAATTCCCCATGGGCAAATAAGACACCAAAGGCCTTGGAGTGGCCTTTTGATTTATCAATAGGCGGTAGATCATTGCGGGGTCGCATTGATGCTGTTTTCGAAACAGAAAATGGAATTGAATTGATTGATTGGAAAACAGGGGTAATCGGGAAATCAGATGATTTGCAACTTGCTTGGTATAGATTTGCTTGGTGGAAAATGACCAATACACCTCTTGAGAAAATAACTGCCGCTTTTGTTTATGTGCCAAGTATGGAGATCTCAAGACCCAAAGAATTACTTGAACCCCATATTTTACTTGAGAGCATTTCAGGCTAAAAGACGCTCTATTTTGTGTTCAAATTACTAACGTGAGAGGATTAAAACATGGCTCAATTAACAATGTATTCAACTCAATGGTGCGGCTATTGCCAAAGACTAAAAGCGCAATTAGGTCGTGAAGGAATTACTTACACTGAAATTGATATTGAACATGATGCAGAAGCTGCAGCACTAGTTGAAAAAGTGAACGGCGGAAATAGAACTGTTCCAACTGTTGTATATGAAGATGGCACTGCGGTTACAAATCCTTCCCTGGGACAGGTGAAAGAGAAGCTAGGTCTTTAAAATGCCTGGCCAACGCCAAACACTTGATTCATTAGATACGGCTCAACGCGCTGTTGTTGAAGCATTAGAAGGCCCAGTTGTTATTTATGCAGGTGCAGGTAGTGGTAAAACTCGAGCAATAACTCACCGGATAGCTCATGGCTGTAATCAAAAAATTTATGAACCTCAAAAAGTTTTGGCTGTAACTTTCACAACTCGAGCAGCAGATGAAATGGCTTTAAGACTTTCTGCTTTAGGAATTAGAAATGTGGCAACAAGAACTTTTCACTCAGCAGCTTTACGGCAACTGAAGTATTTTTGGCCCAAAGCAATTGGTGGAGAAACACCCAAGGTTATTGAAAACAAGTTTAAAGTTTTATCCGCAGCATTGGAAAAAACAAGCTTAGGTAATTCCAAAAGTTCAATTCGGGAATATTTATCGATAATCGAAAGTGCCAAAACCAATAGGCTTGAGCCCGACTCATTAACTAATCTTGATCACGCAACTGCTTACCAGGCCTATCTGGATTTCACCAATAAAAATAACATCATTGATTTTGAAGACGTACTTCTTTTACTCGTGGCAATACTAGAAGATAGTGAAGATTTCGCTGATGAGGTTCACCAAAATTATCAATGGCTTACCGTTGATGAGTATCAAGACGTTAACCCCTTGCAGCAAAGATTGTTAGAACTTTGGTTAGGTGAAAATAGAAATATTTGTGTGGTGGGAGATTCTGCTCAAACAATTTATAGTTTTGCTGGCGCATCGAGTAAACCATTAGAAGATTTCACAAAGAAATATGAAGATGCGTCAGTATTCAGGTTAAATAGAAATTATCGCTCAAAGCCTGAGATTATTGAATACGCCAATAAATTATTAGTGCAAATGCCCAGCTCTTCAGCCAGTGTGGGTTCACTTATGTCCACCAAAGAGGCCGGAGAAAAAGTTGCCGTCTTACCTTTCGTAAATGATTCTGCCGAAGCTGACTGGATCGCACAAAGTATTGTGGATTTGCTGCAAGGGGGGCAAAAAGAAACTGACATTGTGGTGCTGGCTCGAATTAATTCCCAACTTGAATTAGTGGCCGCAGCTCTGGAAGAGCGCGGAGTTGATTTTTGGCTTCAGACAGGTGAGAGATACAGCATAAAAAATAGGTTGGAACCAAGAATCACTTTGGCAACCATTCATGCCACTAAAGGTTTGGAATGGGAAAACGTTTTCATAATGGGAGCAAGTGATGGACTTTTGCCTTACGTGCAAGCAGACTCAGATGAAGAAATAGCAGAAGAATTAAGACTCTTCTACGTCGCAATCACTAGAGCAAAAGAAAAATTATTTATAACTTGGGCAAGAAGCAGAGATACTGGGGGAAAAGACAGAATAAAGTCAAGGTTTTTGACCAAAATTGATACCGATACTTTAACAAAAGCTAACGATGAAACTGAATTTGCTCCTTCTAAACAAAGACATAACTACAAAAAAGAACTCATGCGTTGCACGATCTGCGATAAAGCACTGGTCAGCGCAACTGAAGTTATTTTACAAAGATGCAAAATTTGTCCTAGCCCAACTCCTAAAGAATATTTGTCTGCTGGTTTGGAATGGAGATCAAACCAGGCCATCATGGATGACATCCCTGAATTTCTAGTCTTAAGTAATGCTGCGCTGGAAGCATTCGTCGATGCACTTTATTCCGCAAAAAGTGAGGAAGCTTGCATTCTTATTCCCGGGGTTGGGGTTGAAAAGTGTGCCAAATATTTTGAAGAACTTGCAACAGTCCTTGCCGGAGTGAATCCAGCTGAACCCAAGTTGATTGATTTAAAACCATAAACCTCAGGTTGTGGATAACTTTTATCTACACTAAGAAAATGTGTTCTAATCCTTAAAGACCATTTTAAGGAGAATCTTGAGACTAATTCTAAATCCAGAAATAGATGTTTTATGGCGCGATAAATCAACTTTACAAGTCAGAAATCCTGATGGTACAAGTAACACAATCTCTGATTTACCACCAGAAATGAAGTTAATAATAAGCAGTTGCACGGGAGTAATAAATATTTCCGATATTTTAATTGAATTAAGTATTGATGAGCGTATACATGAAGACATAAATACTGCATTACGCTTTCTTATAGAGCACAGAATCTTGATAAACCAAACTTATTTGTATGAGCAGTCCGAGAAATTACATAAAAGTTATGTGCAGATTCTGGGAGTTAATAACTTCGCATTTCAAGTTGGTCACCTCTTAGCAGCTGCTGGGGTAGGGCGAATAGTTTATTATTCGCTAATTAAAAAAAGTGCGGAAGTCACTTTGGGTGACATAAATATTTTGGGACCACGAGCAAAAGAAATTGGAACTTCTCTGGGGCAGAGTCTAAGAGACTCACTCTTGGTCCTGGGCGCAAGATCTGAAAAACCAAATAATGACCCTCGACCTAGCTTAGTAGTAATTTGTGAAGATGCGGAATCATTTGAAATAAATGAATTAATGATCAATAGAGTCCCTCATGTTTTTATCGGTAAAACAGGAGAGCAAATAAACATTGGTCCCTTTGTAATTCCAGGAATTGAAACTTGTAACAACTGTTTACAAATAAATTCTCTTAGAAAGAATCTATTTATCTTCCCACTGGAAAGACGAAAAAAGAAAGCAAGGCAAATCGATAAGAATCCAACATTGACGACTTTGGCAACTTCTTTACTTAGCGCCAATTGCATCTCGTTTTTAACTGAAGATTCACAAAATATGGGACCTAGTTTGTTAAACGTAATTTGCGACCTTGAAGCCACTGGTCCAACGATCGTGTTTCGAAAACTTCAACAAAATCCACAATGTGGATGCCGATGGGAAGCTGCTTAATAATGCAGATTGCCCCTGGTTTAATTTCTTAAACCAGGGGCAATGAAGACGTCTGCTGTCTTTATGCTTTGCCGAGGATGCGGGTCACCTTGGTGCCGCAGGTTGGGCAAATTCCTTTGGCCATGCGACGGCCATTAGTTTCGTGTACTTCACCAGTGAACTCGCGTTTGGCTTTGCACTTTACGCAGTACGCTTCGCCTGTATATGACTCTCCGGCCATGTGTCCTCCTTGCGATCGCGCAGGATTATTCCCACGCATCTGCAACCCTAGGCGCATCAGGGGCTGGTGGGGGCGGTTTTGAGCGTGCCACGCCGAATTATTGAGCACAATCCCTCACAAACCAGACATGAAGCCCAAGGAGGGGGATACAAATAGTGAAACCGCTGGGCCACAGCCAAATTCAGGCTTTATGCACTTTCCCCAGATACATAAAATGAACTTGATGTTTTCCCAGCGGTGTCAGTAGTGAAAAGTTATGCCACGAGGGGTGTGTGCGTCAAACGTGCCTGTTGATGATGCTGTGGATTAACTGTTCACTCTGTGGGTAAAAGGGTACATAACCTGGGGATAAAGATGTGGGTAACAAAAAGTTTTTGCTTGAATCAGGGCTCTGAACTGCAGGTTTACTTGAGAGTGTTTGTGGATAAAAAATAGTTTTAGCCCCTAACGTTAAATTCATGCCTAAAGCGATGAACTTGCCACCTAATGTGGAAGTTAGGCGATCAAATAAACGTAAAAGGACAGTTTCAGCTGCACGAGAGGGAAATAAAACCGTATTAAACGTTCCACTGCGAATGAGTGTTTCTGAAATAGAACAACTTGCTCGCGATTTGATTACCCGCATGGACCAAAGAGATCCTCGAGCATATTTTTCTGATGAGCAATTATTTAAAAGAGCTCAAGAATTATCTGCCACATATTTATTTTCTCAAGCTGACCCAAAATCAGTTGCCTGGTCAACTCGTTTGAGTTCCACTTGGGGAATTTGCACCCCGCTAGAAGGCACAATCAGAATAACTTCACGTTTACAAGGAATGCCACAATATGTTTTGGATTACGTTTTATTACATGAACTTGTTCATTTAGTAGTAAATGATCATGGAAAAGATTTTGATGCGTTCATGAAAACATTTGAGAAAAAAGAAAAAGCAGAAGGCTACTTAGATGCGCTTGATGAATTACCATCATCAGTTTGGGAATCAGGTTCTTTAGGTGCAATTCCTGCAGAATCTAATGCGGAAATATCAAGTGGGGCTTGAATTCTATTAAAGAATTCAGGATCTTGTAAATCTTCTATACTTGGTAGTAAGTCTGGATGATTCCATAAATTGTCGCGTACATTGGTACCAAAAGTTAATGTTTGTTTGTTCCAAAAATCTGCTGCTTCACGAATTAATTTAGGTCTAAGTTCTAATCCAATTAGTGCACCGAAAGTTTTTTCTGCGGGGCCACCAACTGCTCTTCTTCTGATCATGGCTTCTTGCATTGAACCTATTCCTGGAAGTCTGCCTGACGCTGCAATGTTTACCACTTCATAAACCCAACCCTCAATTAAAGCCAAGAGTCTTTCGATTCTGATAAGTGCAGCGCTTTGAGTTTTGTTAATTTGTGGTTCAAATAAACCACCAGATAAAGCTTCCTGAATTGAGTTAGGATTTGTGGGATCAATTTGACTCATCATTTCGGCGATTTTATTATTATCAACATTTATTTGAGATGAATATTCTTCAATTGCACCTAACAAGGTTGGGGCAAGCCAGGTGACACTTGAAAACAATCTTGAGGCAGCACTTTCTCTGAGGGATACAAATGCGATGATTTCTGATTCATTTATTTGCAATCCCGATGCAAAATCTTTAATATTTCGGGGGATCAGGGCAGGTGTTGTTGTGTCGCCGAGGGGAATTCCAATATCTGTTAAGCAAAGCACTTCGCTAGATAAAGCGGCTATTCCGTTACTAATTTGCATGGAAAACATTGCTGCCGACATGGGCTTTAAGGCTGCCAGTAAGGGTTTAAGTATTTCCTGCTGAGATTCGTCCATGCCAGGAAGGTTTGGTAAAGAATTATTCATTGAATTTTGTACACGTTGGGCAACTGGATCAACTATTTTTTTCCAAGTACCAACAGTTTCCTCAATCCACTCGCTTCGACACCAAGCTTTACTACTCGAAGAAGCAGCCGGAACTGAGGTGACACCGTTTAACCAGGTTTGAGCTAACTGAACATTGGTGTTAACTACTTTTTTTTCTGAATCGCTAAGACTCGGATCTCCTGCTTGCACAATGTTTGTGCGCGCCATATTTACAGCAGCATCCCAGCCCACCGGGGCATTTCCTGCACCTTGCATCATTTGTCCAAGTTGGCTTAAAAGTTTGCCAATTTCTGCTGGATCTATGGGACACCTCACAATTATTCGTGCAATGCGAATACTTAAGTATCTCGCGACTGGCCGTAGTCTTGCTGCATGAAGGTACTTATTTGGCTCCTAATTCCAGTAATCGCTGGGCTGTGGGCCACAATTTATTTAAAAATCAAATACAGAACTACTAGACCAGCTAATGCCCATAAAGGGATGTCACTGTTAACCGACTTCAGAGACGCCATGACCAGGCCAATGCCAAGAAATAATGATAAAAAAAACATCGAATAAAAAGAAATCGAAACTGAGTGCATTAAATAGAATAACTCCCACTCTGGTAGTTGTCTTATTAATTAGCGCATTGTTACTAATCCCAGTTCCCTTCATAAAGATTTCAGCGGGTCCACTTTTCAACACAGTGGGCATAGAAATGGATAAAGAAGTTATTTCAATTAGCGGAGTTGAAACTTATGCTTCAAAGGGTGAATTAAATTTCACAACCGTCTCAGAAACAGGCGGTCCCTTTGGTCGTCTTGTTTTAGTTGATGCAATTTCTGCATGGATAAATCCAACTGAAGCAATTGTTCCAACTAGAGATCTTTATCCAGAGATTATTGATCCACAAGTAATCAGGCAGGAAAACGAACGGGCTTTTTCAAATTCCCAAACAGATGCTATTGCAGCAGCTTTAAGTTATCTTAAAATTCCTGTCACCATGAATGTTGTAGTAGATAGCGTGGTAGTTGATTCACCAAGCGATGGAATTATTGAGCCTGGAGATATTGTGATAAGCGTTGATAACAAAGAAGTTAAAACAGCCAGTGACGTTGTTAAGTATGTACAAGTGCATAAACCAAATGAAAAAATTAATTTATCATTATCTCGTAACCTAAAAAAATTGGAAGTAACAGTAGTCGCAACAGAATTAAAATCTGATGTAAAAAAAGCTTCTATTGGTATTTCAATTGGGCCGAGGATAGATCCGCCTTACGACTTTAACTTTGGAGTAGCAGAAGTGGGTGGACCAAGTGCGGGATTGATGCTTACTTTGGGAATTATTGACGAGCTAACCATAAATGATTTAACAGGTGGAAAAATAATTGCTGGTACTGGAACAATTAATTACTTGAGCGAAGTTGGACCCATTGGTGGCATAAGACAGAAACTTGAAGGTGCTAGAAAAAGTGGTGCCCAATTATTTTTAGCCCCGATTGATAATTGTGATGAAGTGTCTAGTGATTATTACAAATCAATGCCGGTGGTCGCAGTTTCAAATCTGGCAGATGCGCTTAGCGCCATAGAGAAATTCACTAAATCCGGTGATATTCAAGGTTTAGAGACTTGCCAATAAGTCGAGATTTAGGGATATTTCTCCCACAAATTAACCCCGATTGGACGAACAATAACTTGTTTCGTATTGTCGAAATATGAGTTTTCCACGCCCGGATTTTACCTTCAATCGGCCTAAGAGTAAAAACACTTATCTTTTAGTTTCACTGGGTGCTCTATTTATAGCTCTGATGAGTTTGACCGGTTATTACACAGATTGGCTGTGGTACAAATCCGTTAATGCACAAAATGTTTATGTCACAGTCTTGGCATGGAGAATTGGGTTATTCGTATTTTTTGCTGCAATAACTGGTTTCATCATCTGGCTCAATGTTTACCTTGCCTACAAGAACAGACCAATGTATGCATCGGTAACTCCTGACCAAGTTTCCTTGCAAAGATACAGAGAAGCATTGGATCCAATCCGTAAATCAGTATTTATATTTGGACCAATTCTTTTAGGATTTCTTGCCGGAGGATCAGCTTCAGCTGAGTGGCGAAATTGGATTCAAAGACTGAACTCTGTTCCATTCGGGGTTAAAGATCCACAATTTGGAATTGATATAAGTTTCTTTATTTTTGATTATCCGCTTTATAGAAATCTTGTTACTTTTGGAATTAGCACAATTATTTTGTCAGGTTTAGCGAGTGGAATTATTCACTATATTTACGGCGGCATAACACTACAATCACCAGGACAAAAAGCTACAAAGTTTGCGCAATCACAAATTTCTGTCTTAGTTGCTTTACTGTTTACCCTAAAAGCATTTGCTTATTGGTTAGACAGATTTGGTTTAGCGCTTAAGCAGGATTCATTATTAGTCGGCTTAAAATATGCAGATGTGAACGCAGTTTTACCAGCTAAGTCTTTAATGATGTACTTATCTTTAATTGTGGCAGTCTTATTTATAATAAATGCTTTTAGAAGACAATGGTTTATTCCTAATATAGGAATTGGCGCACTGCTTATCACCGGAATTTTGATTGGCGGGGTTTACACAACAGTTATTCAACAGTTTGTGGTTAAACCAAGCGAAGCCGATAAAGAAGCTCCTTATATACAAAAATCTATTGAATCCACTAGAGCGGCATATGGTCTAGCTGATGTAGAAATTTCAGATTATGCAGCTAGCACTGAACCAAGTGCAGAAATAATTTCACAACAAACAGGAACCATTGAAAAGATTCGATTAATGGATCCAGCTCTACTTTCACCTACTTTTAATCAATTGCAACAAATCAGAGGTTTCTACAGTTTCGCTGACACACTAGACATTGATCGTTATGCAATTAATGGTTCAAATCAAGGAACAATCATTGCTGCCCGCGAAATCAACTTGGCCGGAATTCCAAGTGCGCAAAGAAATTGGATTAACTCTCATCTTGTTTATACACATGGATTTGGTGTGGTTACAGCAAAAGATAATGCGGTGAAAATTGATGGAGAACCAGATTTCACAACTAGTGATATCCCAACTAAAGGTTCTTTAAAGATAGCTGAACCTCGAATCTATTTTGGTGAAAATTCTCCGAATTACTCAATTGTTGGTGGAGCAGTCGGTAGTGATCCACGTGAATTAGATTACCCAGATGACACCAGTGCTAATGGTCAAGCAAATAACACTTATGCCGGAACCGGCGGAGTTGCGATAGGTAACTTCTTCAATAGAGCTCTGTATGCACTGAAGTATCAAGAAATAAATATCATTCTTTCTAATTTGGTAAATAATGATTCTAAAGTCTTGTATTACAGAGATCCTGGAGAAAGAGTGCAAAGAGTTGCACCTTGGTTAACTCTTGATAGCGATCCTTACCCAGCTGTAATTGAGGGAAAGATTGTTTGGATTCTTGATGGCTATACTTCAACAAATTATTATCCTTATTCAACTAGAACAAGTTTAGATTCTGCAACAGCTGACTCTGTTACCCAGACCTCAACTGCTTTAAGAACTCAAGCTGCAACTTCTGTTAACTATGTAAGAAATTCGGTTAAAGCAACAGTGGATGCTTATGATGGAACTGTTTCAATTTATGCTTGGGATGACACTGAACCGATCTTAAAATCTTGGGCAAAAGCATTTCCGGGAACAGTGAAACCTCGATCAGCAATGCCTGCTGCAGTGGCAGATCATGTTAGATATCCTGAAGATTTATTTAAAATACAAAGAGAAATTTTAAGTAAATATCACGTTAAAGACGCAGGTGCGTTTTATGGCGGTCAAGATTTCTGGGTTATTCCAAATGACCCAACTAGACCTGGTGTACAAAGCTCTCAGCCTCCTTACTACTTGCAATTACAAATGCCTGGAGATGCACAACCAGTATTTTCATTAACCACAACTTTTGCACCCACCAGAAGACAAACCCTTGCTTCATTCATGGCAGTTTCTAGTGATCCTAAGAATAATTATGGGAAAATTAGAGTCCTGCAACTTCCTCGAAACACCACAATTCCAGGACCAACGCAAGTACAAAATAACTTTGAATCAGATCCAGATGTAAGCGCACTACTTTCTTTGCTGAGACGTGGTGGTTCCGAAGTTGAACTAGGAAACCTTTTGTCTCTACCAATCGGTGGAGGATTGTTATATGTTGAACCAGTTTATGTACGAGCTACAGCAGGAGATAGTTATCCACTGCTGAGAAAAGTGCTGGCATCCTTTGGGCCAAATGTAGTTTTTGAAGACAACATAGAAGATGCAATCACAGCATTGTTTGGAACTTCAACTGGTACAACAGTTGTTCCAGTAAACCCAGAAACAGATTCTAATCCAAGTCCACAAATCCCAAGTGAAACAGGAAATGCTGAAACTGATTTAGCGAATGCAATAAGTGATATGCAAAAAGCTGTTGCTAACGGCAAGAAAGCACTAGCAATTGGAGATTTCACCGCATATGGGAAAGCGCAAAAAGAACTGGAAGATGCATTAGCCAGAGCAATGGACGCACAAAAACGACTTAATTCAGCAAGTACGATAAAAATAACACCTGCAAGTTTTGTGCGCTAGATAACTCAAATCATTTGAGTTATTGGCCTGCCATTAAGATTGAGTTAACCGACGCGGGGTGGAGCAGCTCGGTAGCTCGCTGGGCTCATAACCCAGAGGTCATAGGTTCAAATCCTGTCCCCGCTACTTACGAAAAGAAGACCGGAAAATATACCGGTCTTCTTTTTTTGTGTTCTGTAACATATGCGTAGAGTAGATGTATGAGTGAAGTTGCTGGCAAGTTTGAGAAAAAAAAGTTAGGAAAAATATTCCTAACGGCTCCTGGGCCTTCAATAAAACAAATGCTTTCCCAATTACTTCGAGCAAGAAAAGATCCAGCAGGATTTCTTGTTGATATGAGAATTAAATATGGAAATGTTGTGCAATTTCCTATACCGATTTTACCGATTTATCTTGTAACTCATCCCGAAGACGTTGATCGAGTGATGAGAGTTAATGCGAAAAATTATGGAAAAAGAACTATCCAATATGAAAATTTGGCATTAGTCACAGGTGATGGATTGCTTGCAGCGGACACTGACAGCTGGAAAAGACAAAGAAAACTAATTCAACCAGCTTTTCATCATGAAGCCATCATGAGAGTTGGTCCAGATACTGTTTTGGTAACTGATCGAATTCTCGAAAAATGGGAAAAACTTTCAAATAATTCTGTGGTTGATATCGATGACGACATGATGCACGCAGCCTTAGAAATTGTGGGCAGATCACTGTTTGGAACTGATTTAGCGGGAGATGTAGAAAAAACTGCCCAAGCAACTTTAGATGCTCTCGATATTATTGTGGCTAGAGCAAGAACCCCAATCACTTTTCCTAAATGGATTCCAACTCCAAATAATAGGAAATTAGCTAAAGCACTTAAGCAACTTGATGGTGCAGTGCAAAGAATTTTAGATGAAAGAAAAAAAATTACAGGTGTAGCAGGTGTTGATCGAGACGTTGACATGCTTGATTTACTTTTGGCCGCCCATGATGATGAAGGTGGTTTAAATAGTATAGAACTAAGAGATCAAATTGTTACCTTTATTGTGGCTGGCCATGAAACCGTGGCAAGTTCATTAACTTGGACTTGGTGGTTAATAGGTGCACATCAAGATGTGCAAAAGAAATTACAAAAAGAAGTCGATGAAGTTCTTAAAGGTAGGGCTCCCACTGTTAAAGATGTGGAAAATCTTCCGTTCACTAAAGCAATTGTTGATGAAGCTTTAAGAGTATTTCCACCAGGTTGGGTTGTGAGTAGACGATCATATGAAAAAGATGTTTTGGGTGGATATGAAATTCCCGAAAAATCTGTGGTAATAATTTCACCTTGGGTAACACACAGACATCCGGCTGCTTGGAATAATGCAGAAACTTTTGATCCAAATAGATTTATGCCTGAAGCCCCAACCCCCTCAAAAGGAACATATTTGCCATTCGGAATTGGACCAAGAATGTGTATTGGGAAAGATTTTGCAATTCTGGAAAGCATTTTATTGATTAGTAGAATCGTGCAAAAGTGGGAATTGAGTCCTGCTGGTGGGATTCCTGTGCCCAGAGCATTAGTGATGGTTAGACCAGCTGGTGGTTTACCGATGTATATAAATAGAAGAAATTAATCAAATAGCTTTAAAGTTTGCTCATGCAATAAACCATTTGTTGTCACCATGCTCATGTCAACCAGTGCATTACCATTAGTCAAAGATGTCACAGTTCCGCCGGCTTCTTTAATTATTGGAATAAGTGCTGCCATATCCCACAGCGCTAGTGAAGGTTCCATTGATAAATCTATGGCACCTTCTGCCACCATCATGTGAATCATAAAATCTCCAAAACCGCGAGCACGCCAAACTTTCTTAAGTAGTTTTTCAAATTCTTGTTCTTGAGACTGCTTGGCCCATCTATCTTGACTGGAATAACCTAAGTAGGCATCTTCTAAGTTAGACACTTTTGATACTTGTAATTTTCTTTCACCTTGAAAAGAATTTGTTTTAGTTTGAAGAAATGAACCTAATCCAGTGGCGCCAAACCAACGCCTGCCAATAGCTGGGGCTGAAACCATTCCAGTTGTCATTTCCCCATCTACTCTTAAACCAATTAACGTTCCCCAAAATGGAACACCACGAACAAAGTTTTTTGTACCATCTATTGGATCTAAAATCCATTCCCTGTTTGAGCCACCATCATGGCCAAATTCTTCGCCAATAATTGAATCAGAAGGGGAGTATTTGCTGATTAAATTTCTTAATTTTTCCTCAACACTTTTATCAGCATCACTTACTGGGGTTAAATCAGGTTTGGTTTCAATTTTTAAATCAATGGCCCCAAATCGAGCCATAGATATTTGATCGGCTGCATCAGCTAATTGATGGGTAAATTCTAAATCTTGAGCACTCATTTGTTTCTAACTCTATCCTTCAACATTTTCAAGTGAACTTAGTAATCTGCGAAATGAATCTAGGCGTGGCAGCAGTGCTGGATTTTCAAATGCTGCTGCTTCGATGGCGCAACTTGTGTCTTGATGGGAACATCCCTTTTGACACAAAGTAGTTGCCTGCATCAAATCAGGAAAACCTTCCAGTATTTCTTCAACTGTGGCATGCGCTAAACCAAAGGAGCGTATACCTGGGGTATCTATTATCCAAGTTGATTTGTTTATTTTAAGTGCAAAAGCTGAAGTGGAAGTGTGCTTACCCTGTCCAGTTACATCATTAACTACACCAGTTCTTCGATGAGCATCCGGGACAAGTCTGTTTACCAGGGTTGATTTACCTACTCCAGAAGGTCCAATCAGAACAGTGGTTTTACCATCAAGAATATCCAAGAGTTCTGTTAATGAAGAAGTTTTATTGACTGAAATCACTGGAATGTCTAGTGCTTGATACATCTCAGAAAGTTTTTGAGAAGATTCAACATCGGTCTTGGTGGCAATAATGATGGGTTGGGCATTAGCTAATCGAGCAGCAATAACTGTGCGGTCAATTAATCTAGGATTTGGTTCTGGTTCTGATGTTGCAACCACAATGGCTACCATTTCAATGTTGGCCACAAGGGATCTTTCAATCGATTCTGAATCGTCAGCACTTTTTTGTAATGAGTTTTTTCGCTCGTTAACTTTTACTATTCTTGCCATATTCTCTGGATTCTTTGTATCAATTCCAACAACTTCAACTAAATCTCCAACAATGACACCTTTTCGTCCCAACTCACGGGCCTTTACTGCGTAGATATCTATTTCTTCAGGTTTTTCTAAATGAACGGTAAATCTTCCCCGATCAACTGTGATAACTAATCCAGTCTCAGCATTTTCAAATTTTGGTCTATCTTTAGATCTAGGTCGAGACTTATGTTTGCCGGGACGAGAACGAAAATCGTCCTCGTCATAATCCTGCAAATTATTCACACACCCACCAAAGACGTCCACATATTTTCAAAATCAGGAAGTGTCTTGGAAGTTGTTTTTATATCATCAACAAGTATTCCTTCCACAACCAAACCAATAACTGCTCCAGCTGTTGCCATTCGATGATCGTCAAAAGATTTCCACAATCCACCATGTAGTTTTCTTGGTCTAATAATTAATCCATCAGCTGTTTCTTCAGCATCTCCACCAATTGCTTTTATGTTTTCAACTAGTGCTGCTAACCGATCTGTTTCGTGGCCTCGTAGGTGAGAAATACCAGTCAAAGAAGAATTAGAGTTAGCTAGCACTGCAATTGAAACCAAGACAGGAGTTAATTCTCCAACATCGCTTAAATCAAAATCAATTCCTTTAATATCTCCTGA
>Ga0209550_10001540_pt1 | contig 22070 bp, 25 predicted proteins | sample LauGreSuBDMM15SN_2_FD_187567 | JGI IMG/M metagenome (GOLD analysis project Ga0209550, IMG submission 187567) | Freshwater lake microbial communities from Lake Michigan, USA - Su13.BD.MM15.SN (SPAdes) (version 5) | ecosystem: Environmental > Aquatic > Freshwater > Lake | place: Lake Michigan... | reverse complement strand
TACAAGAAACTAATCTGAATGAATTTAAAACTGTACTTCTGAATTTTTTAAATATTGCAAAGGTCTGGGAAGTATTTATTCAATCTGAGGATAATTCCTTGAATGAAACTGCAAATGATTCATTAGATATTCTTAACTATAGTGCTTAGTTAATTTAGTCATCCTGAAAGGGTAAAAATGAGCTTTCAACCAATAAATAGTTCGGCTTTTAATCCTTTAAACCTAGAGATAAATAAGATGGAACCAAGTAAAAAAATTAATGTTTTCAGAGTTTTATACGGTGATGAATCTAAGGCTGAAGGATTAAAAGCTGTTTTGATATTAACCAAAAATTTGGCTTCTAGTGCTTCTAAACATTCTACAAATGAAAAATTAACTCAAGAATGAATATCATGAATACAGTTAACGATAAAATCCAAGATCTCATTTCACAAATCGGTCCTGTTTTCCCAGATATCGATGCAGTCATACAAACAGAAGATCCTAGTTGGGCAATTCAATTTGTTGATGAGTTGGTGGTGATGATAGAGCAGCTTGAACATCCAGATCGTATGGTATTTTCATCTGAGATTGGGGCGGTAACTGACGATCAAGAGCTACCAGTCTATGAGGCTTTACTTTGCTACAACTTGCTTTGGAAGGATACTGGTGGAGTAAAAATAGGCTTAGCCGGTCCTAAGGGCATATTGATTGTTACCACTGAATTGCTTTTAGACGGATTAACCTTAATGTCATGTCAAGAGGCGCTTACCAATTTCACCAATATTTCTAGATCCTTAGGTAAATACGTTATTCGCGATAAAAAGAATCATTCCTCGCTACCCAACGTCAACCCCCATAGTTTGCATTTACAAGCATAAATATAAAGCTGGGTAGTAGTCAGAGAGTTTTAAATTCTTGAGAGTTTGTTTCTTATAAATGGATGTTGAATCCCGATACATAGTTTTACATAATACAAATTATGCGTAGATGTTCTAAGTTTTCCTTAGATATAAATAGCTAAAGTTAGAGTTATTGTGAAACCGTAAACCAGAATCAGATAGCCTGAAAACTAAGAAAAATACTAGTTTTGACTTAAAATAAGAAACCAAATTAATCCAGAATTCAGATAAGAAAAGATTTATAACCAATTGATTTAATGCATATAAATAAAAATAAAAGATCGCATTAAGCTTGAAATATGAATCTAACCAAGCTTCTTCTAGCGATTCACCCAACCTCCACAAACAGGGAAAATTTGACCTACAAAACAATTAGCATGTTCACTTGCTAAGTAGGCAACAAACATAGCATCTTCACGCGCACTGACTAAACGTCCAAGTGGAACTTCACGTTTTAGGCGGTCTTGAAATGCAGGATTTGCTTGAACCTCAGGCGAAAAATAAGTGGGGTTATCAACAAAGTTTTGCGCTATGCCGTTAACTTGGATTTGCTTAGAAGCGAGCTCAATTCCAGCAGCTTGTATAAAGGCTAGTTGAGCTCCACGTGCCGCACTATAAGTTGATGAACGCTTTATTCCACGTAAAGCTGAGGCGCTACCAATCAAAATAATCTTACCCTGACCTCTAGCAAGCATTTGCGGAAGAACTGCTTTAAATAACCTAGGCATGGGATCAACCATGTGGGCAAAGGCTTTATTCCACTCATGATCATCTATCTCAGACACAGCAGTAGTCGGCGCTGGGATACCCAAATTAAGCAACAAAATATCAACGACACCTGACTCTTGAATCAATTCCGCAGGACGCGAAGGATGATCTAAAGCACCAGCATCAGCCAATACTGTCGCCCCAAGTTCTTTGAATACTTCACATAAAACAGGTCCCATGAAGTCATTCGACTGCGTAATGAGGACTCGTTTCTGAGAAAAATCTAATGGATTCATTTCATCTCCAATATTTTTGTGTAGCAACTATGCCAGAAGAAAAACAAACGCGGTAGCCCTGAAAAACATTAAGAAAATTCGTTTAATCCCAAGTAAATACTGAGAAATAATCTCACTAAATTTCCTTCACGGAAATTAAAAAAGTCAAATATTCAAAAAATATGATCGATTAAAAGATATCTCATACAAAAAATGAGCGTTCAAGAATGAGCTGTTACTGATTAACGGCAATTATATGTACGTAATGTTCATAATCAAATCATGAATCATTGATTTAGCCCATTATGAAGTGATCATTCTTAAGATCAAAAAATTAACTACGGAGATAACCATGGACAAAATAACGGGAAAAAATAGGACTGACTTATCAAATGTTTCGCAATCAAAAAATCAATCAAACCCAACCAATGAAGCATCATCAAAAGAGAAAAAACCAGTATTAAGTAGTAAATTAGATGGACTGTTAGATAAAACAGATGATCTATTAAAAAGAGAAAAAGCCTGGAAAAACGATAATTTATCCAATGAGGCTAAAGATAGTTTTCAAAAAACTGCTAATTTAATAAAAACTAAAACCAGTGATAGTCCGGTAAGTGAAGCAAAAAGAAAGGCATTTTCAGAATCAGAGCAAGTCAGTAAGCAGCAGAGAGAAAAATTTGGAGAATTATTAGAGCTAGCTCCATTATCTGTATTAAAAGAAATTACTGAAGTAAAAAAATTTCCCACATTAAATCCTGCAGAATTAAATGAAGTATTGTTCACAGAAAATGCATTCGCAATTTTCAAAAATACCGATGAGGGACAATTATTTGCAACTAACTTGCTAAGCGCTATAAATAAAAAAATATTTGAAATGCAGCCGGGTGATAAAGGATTAGCATTAGTATTAAGATTCCCTAGCTGCTACAACAATATAGGTCATATCGCCTTGGCTTCCGTCTGGAGAAATTCCGAAGGAAAACTACAATTAAGCATTTGTCATCAAGAGAGTGTAATTCCTCACATAAAAAATAATGGTGATGGTAAGCCGCAAAAAATAGAGTCATACACAGGAATTATCTATAACACTCTCGATACATCCGCTGAGTATCCCAATAACATCTCACCCGTTATTGAATCAATGAAACTATGCGGCCCTCCCTCTGTTCTTGTATTTCCCTGCCCTTACCCAGAAAGTTTAGAGAAATATACAGCGATGATGAAAAATACAGTTTTTGATTATGGAGCTGCTGATCCTTGGCGCATGCCTGATGATAAAAAAATTGCGAAAAATCTACCATTTCAAACTTGCTTCAACGTTACCCAGCGTAGTTTGGCAGTTTTATATGGATTTCCTATTAATTACAAATCTACTCTTGCTGGAAATTTTGATGAGTTATCAAAGTTTGCAGGTGTAAAAGAAAAAATAACGGAAAAATATCAAATAGGTAAAAATGAATTTGTGAGTAGAGAAGAAATGAAAAATCTCATTGAAGATGCTAAAAAAAATCCTGCAAGTAGAAATAAACGATATGAAAATATTATAGGCATGGGGTTTGTACAAGTTGGTGAAAACTGGATCGATCCCGAGAATGCCGATGTAAAAGGTACTACGCAATCAAAAAAAGGAAAGGTAACCATTCAACCTGGCAGTACAACATTTAGTTTGCCGAATGAGGCAGTAAAATTTAAATTTGCGACTGAAAATAAATTATTAGAAAATTTAGAAATCAATGATCCATATAATAAACTAGTGATTAAGGATAAAGTTTATTCATTCGAAGATATGAAAAAAATGCAATTAAAAGCGATTAGCAATAAACCTTTTGTTTTTGATTATGTGTATACACTAAAAAATAGTGGAAATCCAAATCAAGCCTTAACAAGTAAAGCAAAACTATAGACAATTCATAGTCATACTCAGCATATATTGTCTAATATTCAAAACTAATCTGTAATCTTCATTATCATCAGTTGGGTCGTTTATATAGTTAGACCCGACTGATGAATATTCTTGTTGTTCATAATAAATATTATTACCGCGGTGGTGAAGATACAGTCGTCGATGCTGAAGCATCGCTATTGCGCCGCAGTGGTCATAAAGTCTTGATTTATATTCGGGACAATAAAGAAATTGATACAATCTCCAAGCTGCGATTAGCGCTTGATACCTTAACATCTACAAGAACGATACATGATATCCAGCGGATTCATAGTGAATTTAAGCCAGATATTATTCATGTGCATAATATTTTCCCCTTAATATCCCCTTCTATTTATAAGATAGCAAAAAAATTGCATATCCCAATTGTGCAGACCTTGCATAATTTTAGACTTCTGTGTCCACAGGCGATGTTATTTAGAGATGGCAAGGCATGTGAGTCTTGTATAGGCCATATTCCATGGCGAGCTTCGCTTTATCATTGCTATAGAAATTCCTTTGCACAATCAAGTTTTACTGCCATTGCCATGACAACGCATAAAATTCTAGATAATTGGGCACAGTCTCTTCATCAATATATAGTCCTTAGTCAGGTCGCTAGAGATAAGTTTATACAAGGTGGTATCCCAATTGCACAATTAAGTATTAAACCCAATTTTGTTGAATCTACCCGAGTGCCGAATTGGAGCCAGAGAGAAAGGGGTATTTTCATAGGTAGATTATCTGTAGAAAAAGGACTAGATGTATTAGTCAAAGCAGTTGCCTTACTAGATAAAATAAAAATTGATGTCTATGGTACTGGACCTTTAGCCGATTTAGTAAGCACTGCATCAGGTCTAAGAAGTCTAGGTTTTCATCCGCAATCTGCTTTGATTAATCGTTTACATCAAGTTTCATATTTAGTCATACCAAGTACTGGTATAGAGAGTTTTGGCTTGGTAGTAATTGAAGCATTTTCTTGTGGCACGCCAGTTATCGCTAGTCGACATGGAAGCCTAGCTGAGATTATCAAGCATGGAGAAACAGGGCTGTTAGTGAAGCCAGGAGATCATCAAGAATTAGCCCATGCAATAGCGTGGGCAGAGAGTCATCCTGATGAGATGAAAAAAATGGGACAGGCAGCTTATAACGATTATTTAGAGCATTACACACCAGAATCGAATTATAAAATCCTCATGAAAATATATGATAAAACCATCGCTGAATTTCACAAATAAACTAAAAAGTAAACACGCTATGATTTAAATTTAATTTCTAAAAATTATAAAACTCAAACTGCAGTTAACTGACCAGTTTGATAATCGTGAATCGCTTGTTTAATCTCAGTCACTGTATTCATAACAAATGGGCCATATTGAACTATAGGCTCATGTAATGGTAATCCGGCAAGTAATAAAAAACGTACGCCTTTATCATTTGCAGTAATTTTTACAGATTCACCTTCAGATAAAAACACTGCGCAATGTGTTGTTAAGGCAGTTTCAGCAATATTAGCGTCGCCTTCAAATACATAAATCATTGCATTTAATCGTGTGTCTACGGGAAGCTGAATCGATGCACTAGGAGCGAGCGATACATCCAAATAAAGCGGCTCCGTAGTCAGCCCATAAATTGGTCCACGCAGTTGTTGCTGATTAAATTGAATTTCTCCGGCAATGATCTTGATACGCCCACCCTGTTCTAACTCAAGTACTGGAATCTCATTCGGTGCTATATCCCGATAACCAGCGGCTTTCATTTTCTCTTTAGCAGGAAGATTTATCCATAATTGAAAACCGCGCATACGCCCTTCTTCTTGCTGCGGCATTTCTGAATGAATAATCCCACGACCGGCAGTCATCCACTGCACGCCCCCACTTTGTAAATCACCTTGATTACCTAAATGATCTTCATGGCGCATATGGCCATCTAAAATATAAGTTACCGTTTCAAAACCGCGATGAGGATGTGATGGAAAGCCTGCTATGTAATCCCCTGGATTATCGGAAGAGAATTCATCAAGCATAAGAAAAGGGTCAAGACGTGTATCTTCACCGCTTCCTATACTGCGGCGTAAGCGCACACCGGCCCCATCAGACGTATTCATTGCTGGGAGAATGCGGGCTACAGTTCTTAAGTGTTTGGAATCAGACATAGGTAAGTCACTAGCAAGTAATAATTAACTATTTTACCTGTAGTTATGATTGAAGTAGATCGAATGAAGGGGCTTGAGCTTTATTCAACATACTAAATTAATGAAAAACAGGACTTGTTTGTTGTCCATTTTTTAACAAGACTTCGAGTTTTTCTGGCTTTAACCCTTCGCTAAATAAAAATCCCTGCAATAAATCACACGTAGTTTTACGAAGATAAGCGAGCTGCTGAGTTGTTTCTACACCTTCTGCAACAACTTTGATATTCAGGTCGAGTGCTAGTTTAATAATTGCAGAAACAATCGCACCACTGCTTTGGTTATCTGGCAGTTCATGAATGAGCGACATATCTAACTTCAAGACATCTATAGGAAAATCTTTTAGATGGGAGAGAGAGGAGATGCCGGATCCATAATCATCAATACAAATCGAAATTCCTGCTTTTTTAATCTCATGCAGAACCGCACTTTTCTTTTTAATGACTGATAGAAGGGTTTTTTCAGTAATCTCTATTTCAATAAAATTAGAAAAATGCGGATTTTTAGTCAATAATTTTTTTAATGATCGCATATAGTGCGGATGATGCAGTTCAATTTCAGAGGTATTGAGAGCGACTTTTTTAATCGGGAGATTGAGCGTAGTCCATTTTTTTATTTGCTCGAAGATAGATTTTAATACCCATTCTCCAATTTTTTCACTTAAACCTAACTCTTCACTAAGATGAATAATATTATTTGGATCAACATCTTTTAAATCTGGATGCCTACAGCGTAACAAGGCTTCAGCACCGTGTACATTAAAACTATGTATTTCAATTTGTGGCTGATAAACTAATTCAAAATCTTCTTGTTCTATAGCTAAGCGTAATTGTTGATGCTGTTTTTCTTTAATGAGAGTTTCACTTAACATTTCTGTAGAATAAGCGCGATAACAATTCCGACCTGCCTCTTTAGCGCGATACATAGCTAGATCAGAATTCTTCAATAAATCCGTAGAATTTTTTCCATCCTGTGGATAAATTGATAAGCCAATACTAGCGCCAATTTTTACAGTTTTATTTTCAATTTGTATGGGCTGACATAAATTTGCGATGATACTGTTGGCGATGGATCCTGCGGTAGAGATTGATTTTAATCTAGTCAAGATCACTACAAATTCATCGCCACCTAAACGAGCTACCGTATCAGTTTCACGAATACACTTGATTAAACGTTGCGCTACGATTTTTAATAACTGATCACCTGCATGATGACCGTAACCGTCATTCACAGTTTTAAAATGATCAAGATCGATTAATAATAAGGCTGCGCGCGTATGATCGCGGTTCGCATGAATTAAGGTTTCATGTAATTTTTCTAAAAATTTTGCACGATTAGGTAAGCCTGTTAGAGTGTCATGATTAGCAAGAAAATAGTTATTTTTTTCAACAATGTGGCGCTTTGTATTGTCGCGCATGATTTGCACAAATCCTTGTAATTCTCCTTGCGCATTTTGTAAGGCACCCATCATGCCTATGCACCAAAATCGTTGCCCATTTTTTCTTACACACCAATTATCATATTCAACTCTTCCCTCTGCTATACATTGTTTTATCTTTAACTGAGCTATATTTTTTTGATTATCTTTAATTGTGAAAAAAGTAGCGATATTTTTCTCTATGATTTCATTTTCTTGATATCCAAATATTTTTTCAGCTCCAGAATTCCAGCTGATCACGTTCCCCTCTTTATCCAACATAAAAATAGCATAATCGAGAGTGCCTTCAATCAGCATGTTGAATACCAAGCTTTTAAAATCTTCACTGGATAACATTGATTGCATCTCCTTCATCATTGAAGTATTCGTTCAGCAATGAATGAACATTGCCTTAGTCCTGACATTATTAATAAAAAGAAAATAAATAGGCGAAGTGACAGACTGAATTAGCTTGAGCAAAATCAAATCGGGTGTGAATAGAGGAAAAAATTAGAACTTTGATGAAAAATTAAGAGTAATTTTTCGTTGTTAGTAGTGAAGTTGAGTTGTAGAAACTCTGAGGAAGATGATTTAGCGCAACAAGGCTAGCTCAGTTTCTTCAAGAAAACACCATTCACCGATTTCCAGTTCCAGATGTTGTAAGGTGAGTTCACCGATGGCTACCCGAGTTAAGGCCGTGCAGTGATTGCCAGCGGCGGCAAGCATACGTTTAACTTGATGATATTTACCTTGCTCAAGAATAATCTCGCATTGATATTCGCCAATTTGCTCACAAGAGATTGCAGCCAAGGGAGCTGGTTCATCATGTAATTGCACACCACTCTTTAGTTGTGCAATCAAATTTTCAGTGACAGGCTCAAAGGTAGTAGCTACGTAGCGTTTAGGAACATGTCGTTTAGGAGAAGACTGCGAATGAATAAAAGCGCCATCATCGGAAAGCAATAACAAACCTGTCGTGTCATGATCTAATCGGCCTACAGGTTGTACATCCCGCCAACTAAATTGTTCAGGCAAGATCGTCAGCACACCAGGGTGATGACTAGGTTTACGTGAACATTCCATATCAGGTGGTTTATGCAGAGCGATATACACATGCTCGCGATATAACCATTCTTCATCAAATAAAATGAAGCTAAGCTTAGTCGTTTCAAATACGGCTTTGAAATCTGTAATCACTTGGCCTGCTATAGACACTTCGCCATCGGTGATCAGTTGGCGACACCATTTGCGGCTGCCAAATCCTTGTGACTGAAGTATGCGGTCTAGACTTAATTCGCTCATGGCGGCACTCTACCAGAGAGTGCACCACTTTCGAAAAACTAGCGTAGTAACTAACTTATTACCTAGACATACTAGGTTGTGGATTAGCGTCCTTTTCTCTTAATTTTTTATAATTTCCGTAAGAGCCTGCTGGATTTGGATTACCTGCTGCACCAGGGGTGTTATAACTTGACCCAGCACCACCTACGTTGGAAGAATCAGATTGTGGTTTTTGTGAAGGCGATCGTAATCCGTCACCTGCACCAGAGCTACCCTGTCCTGCCCCGCCAGAAGCGCCTGAAGAAGACTTCGATTTATGATGACTACGTAGTTTTTTATTTCTCTCGCCCGATCTAACCTGCTCCTCTTTACCGGATGAGCCAGAAGATCGATCATCTTGATTTGAAATTTCCTGTGCTTTGCGTTCAACTTCAGCAGCGCGTGCAGGATCAGTACTTTCACTCACCGTTGCAGATACTCCTAGATCACTTTGAGCCCATGCAATACAACAGCCTAGCGATAATAAAATTGAAACCGTATAGTTTTTCATCAGAACCTCTCTCATCAATATAACGTTGATCATGCGTAGTAGTCTGCATTGATGAAACCATAGCTACTTAAAGTGAGCTTTGATTTCACCCAACATGAGAACTGACAAAATAAAAAGTATCATCATCATTGATAAGCAACACGAAACCAATGGCAATGTTTTTTTATTGCTTGATAAGACAGAGAGTCGCCTTGCTATACAAGGCTCTCAAGAAAAAGAGGAAAGACTGCGGTGGAATTAAGTTGCGGTAGCAAACAAAGTACGAAAATTTGCAGAGGTGATACGCGCAAGTTCATCAACTGAAACGCCTTTAAGATCTGCTAAATACTCAGCCACATGTTTCACAAAACCAGGTTCATTCGTTTTGCCTCGCATAGGTACAGGTGCAAGATAAGGTGAATCTGTTTCAATTAACATGCGCTCTAAAGGAACATGACGCGCAACCTCTTGTAAATCTTTTGCATTTTTAAACGTGACGATGCCAGAAAATGAAATATAAAATCCCATTTCCATCGAAGCTTTTGCAACAGGTAGTGATTCAGTAAAACAGTGCATTACACCTGCCACACCACCAGCATGAACACTGGCTTTTTCTTCTTCTAAAATTCGCAAAGTGTCTTCTGAAGCAGCACGTGTATGAATAATCAGTGGCTTAGCTGATGCGCGTGAAGCACGAATATGAATACGAAATCTTTCGCGCTGCCATTCAAGATCGCCTTTTAAGCGAAAATAATCCAGACCTGTTTCACCTATCGCAATTACCTTAGGATGCTGAGATAACTCAACCAACTGTTCTACCGTTGGTTCTGCTGTCTCTTCGTAATCGGGATGCACACCAACAGAGGCATAAACTTGCGGATACGCTTCTGCCATCGCGCGAATTTCTGGAAATTTATCTAATTCCACTGAGACGCACAAAGCATGACTAACCTGATTTTCAGCCATCTTGGCGAAAAGTGCAGGTAAACGTTCTGAGAACTCAGGAAAATTAATATGACAATGGGAATCGATAAACATAGCGCTATTATACTTACTCAACGCGCAACCGATCTAAGCTCGAATAGTAAAAATTAAATCGTATGTGTAGCTCTAGACGATGCAAGCGCAGTACCCAGTATTTCTTCTATACGCAGACGTATTCTACGACCGGCATCATCATCAGGAAAATGTAAACCTATCCCTTGGGTGCGATTATGACCAGCCCCTGCAGGAGTTATCCATGCCACCTTGCCTGCAACCGGATAGCGATGTTCATCCTGCATTAATGACAATAAAAGAAAAATTTCATCGCCCAATTGACAAGATTTAGTCGTAGGGACAAAGAGTCCGCCATTTTGTAAGAACGGCATATAGGCGGCATACAAGGCAGCGCGTTCACGAATTGCTAAAGATAAAACGGCAGGACGAGACGTTACAGATTCTGATGAGGTTGATTGCGTAGACATGGCGATCTTAAGAATGTGAAGAAGGTCTGCTCACATTCAAGTGCATACATCATGAGGCGACAAGCAACTGAAATTTATTTTTTATTTCAAGTTGCTGCTTCAGGACTGAATAAACGCACATAATCGAGCAGCATGTTCTCAATAAAAAGACGAGCCGATAAAGAATGATCGGATATTGCTCGTCTTTCCCCTGCATCACGTAAGGCTTGCTGCAAGCGGTACAGTGGAATCTGTTTTGCTAACGACAGTAAGCTTGTTGCATGACGTGGGTAGTAGCGTACCTTGCCAGTTAGCTTAATCAGAAAAAGATCGTATAACCAACGCTGTTGGCATGACACTAAGCTTGTTAAAGGTACTTTTTGTAGTCGCTCCGCTACGACTAAAGCCTTAGCCCTATCCGGACGTGTGAATTGCGTGAGTAATTCTTCATGACCTTGTTCATCATCGGATTGCGCAGCCAACAAAGCGGTGAGAGGTGCACCACCCTGCTCAGCTAACCATTTATCTGCGTCAGACAATCCTTGTTGTTCTAACCAGTGCGTTGCTGCTTTTGAATCAGGCAGACCCAAAGCAAAACTCTGACAGCGTGAACGTATAGTAGGCAGCAAGCGATCATAGCGATGACTCACCAATAAAAATAAACTATTCGGAGGTGGTTCCTCTAATGTTTTTAGTAAAGCATTAGCTGAAGCACCATTCAACGCCTCCGCGGGATAGAGCAAGATCACACGTAAACCTGCTCTATGCGTGGATACATTCATAAACGTCGCTAATCCACGTATTTGCTCTATGCGTATCTCTTTAGAAGGATTGCGAGTGGTGGCAGTTTTTTTCGTGCCTGACTCTTCATCAGATTCAGCTGAGGATTCAGCATCTTCAGCATCAAGAATTTCAGGTCGCACTCGACGATAATCTGGATGGCTATATTGATTAAACCATCCACAAGCTTCGCATTCACCACAAGCAAACGCCTCCATGGTGGGACGTTCACATAAGAGCGATCTAGCAAAATTTTCAGCGAAATGAACTTTGCCCGATCCTTCCTGACCGTGCAATAAAATAGCATGCGGCAGCCGTATACGAAATTGCTGTAAGCTTTGCCAATCATCTTGCTGCCATGGATAAATCATAATTGCCACATAAAATAAACGAATGAAGCTTCGTTGTGATCAGCGTTGTTGAATAAGCTGTTGAATAATATTTTCAACTTCTTGACGCACAGTTTCTAAAGGCTGAGTAGAGTCAATCACACGTATGCGATTTGGGAATTGAGCTGCTCTTTGTAAATACACATCTCTCGTCGCAGCAAAAAAATCACTCTTTTCTTGTTCAAACTTATCTAACACTCTTTCAGCATCTAAACGCTGACGAGCCACATCAATCGGTACATCAAACAATAAAGTGAGATCAGGTTGTAAATCAGGATGTACCCAATGTTCAAGCACAGATAACTTTTCTAACGACAGACGCCGACCACCACCTTGATAAGCAAAGCTTGCATCCGTAAAGCGATCAGAAATTACCCAGTCGCCACGTGCAAGAGCAGGCTCAATAACTTGCGCTATATGTTCACGACGTGCTGCAAACATCAACAAGGCTTCTGTTTCTAAATGCATAGGTTCTGCTAGCAATAGTGCACGCAGTTTTTCACCTAAAGAAGTACCACCTGGTTCACGTGTCGACACCACTGTATGACCAGTAATACGCAATTGTTCAGCAACACTTGCTACATGCGTAGACTTTCCCGCACCATCAATACCCTCAAAGCTTATGAATTTACCGCGCGCCATACTCACACCTTGTTAATGTCATCATTGTTCAACGCTGGTACTGATTCACCGCTTTATTATGATCTGACAGATTTTCTGAAAACTGACTCGTTCCATCGCCTCGCGCCACAAAATAAAGTTCATTGGTTTTTGCTGGATTTAATGCCGCTTGCAAAGCTGCTCTTCCAGGTAAAGCAATCGGTGAAGGTGGCAATCCCGCTCGCTTATAAGTGTTATACGGCGTATCAGTGAGTAAATCTTGTTTACGTATGTTGCCATCAAAATTTGCACCCATGCCGTAAATCACTGTGGGATCGGTTTGTAACAACATGCCGCGCTTTAAACGATTCACAAACACAGCAGCAATCCGATCACGCTCACTAGGCGTACCGGTTTCTTTTTCAATAATCGAAGCCATAATCAACGCTTCATAAGGTGTCTTGTACGGTAAATCTTCCACTCGCTTAGCCCACTCTTCATCCAACATTTTTTTCATGCGCCCGTGAGCTTGTTCAAAAATTTGTAAATCACTACTGCCGCGTGAAAATTTATATGTGTCGGGATAAAAAAGACCTTCAGCATAAGGATAATCAGCTCCCAAACGTGCTAATAACTGCGTATCTTCCAGTGATTGAGCATCTTTTTTCAAGCCTTCATGCTTAGATAGCAAAGCACGCATTTGCGCAAACGTCCAACCTTCAATAATGGTGATGGATTCTTGGATTGTATCGCCTCGTACTAGCATCTGAAGTAAAGCTAATGGGGAGCTACCTGCTGCAAGCCTGTAAGAACCCGCCTTAATGCGATTTGCCCGTCCCGAACCGCGCGCTAAGACTTCTAATAACAAAGGTTCAGCCGGCACGCCTGCTTGATTGACTTGTCGCATTGCAGTGCGCACTCCACTACCGGCTTGTATCGTAAATTCAATCGGCTTAGCACCAGCCTCAATCAAGGGCTCATTCGCCCAATAAAAAAAAGCACCGGCCACAATACCCACGACCAATAGCAGTAATGCGAATAGTTTTTGAATGAGTCCCATCTGTTTATCCTTTTTTAAATTCAGGGCTTGCCGATGTTGCTAACGTAGTTCTGGATGCGACACTATAATTCAGTCTATGATCAACCCAAGCGCAGCGCGACTGCACACTGAAAATTGACGAGATACACTCTAAAAACTCTACAATGATAGACGCCAACCGCTATTTTGACCGATTTTATGTCTGAAACACCCTCAACTTGGCTAGATTTTCTCATTTCCGAGAGCGCTATCCTCAGCGATAGCGCCGAGCCGGAAATTGTGAAATTCGAGCATGACGCGCCGTCCTCCGCATCGACTCAAGCTAGATTTACCGCATTGTGCCATCTAGGCGTGATCGCATTGGAAGGTGAAGAAGCCGAAGATTTTCTTCATAATCAACTCACTAGCGATATTCATGGTCTTGATCAGTCGCACGCTTGTCTAGCGGGATATTGCTCACCCAAAGGCAGGCTGTTGGCCAGTTTGCTAGTCTGGAGAGATGCAGAGCGACTCTATCTAGCCTGCCCCAAAGAGATTTTGCCCGCGATCCAAAAGCGATTGCAGATGTTTGTCTTACGCTCCAAAGTTAAGTTAAGCGATGTGAGCCAATCAAAAGTGTTATTCGGCCTAGCGCAAGCGGATACAACCTTGTTGGGCGAATCTTTTGCTAGCTTGCCAGAACAGGTCTACGGCATGGTCAACAACTCTGTACATACCCTGATTCGTTTACCAAATACACAGGCAACGCAACGCCATCTTTGGATTACAGATCTAGAATCAGCACCTACGGTTTGGCAAAAATTAAAATCGATGATGCAAGCCGCACCCACAGCATGGTGGAGATGGACTGAGATTCAGTCTGGAACACCGCAAATAATGTTGGCGACTCAAGAAAAATTCGTACCGCAGATGATTAATTTTGAACTCATAGGTGGTGTGAATTTTCGTAAAGGCTGCTACCCAGGACAAGAAATCGTCGCACGCAGTCAGTACCTAGGCAAACTCAAGCGCCGCATGTTACTTGCGCATTGTGAAAATCAAGATCATCTCCAAGTAAAAAGTGGTGATGAAATTTTTTCTGAAGAAGATGCTACTCAGCCCTGTGGCATGGTGGTGAATGCTGAATTTTCTCCTGATGGTCGCATAGACTGTTTAATCGAAATAAAACTAGAAACACGCCAACAAAAACTAAGACTACATGCTGCAACTGGCGCATTACTTCAACTTGATCTGCTACCCTACACACTGCCGGAATTAGAATAAAGATGGATATCTTTGTTTACTACCGTGTTCATCCTGAACATACCGAGCTATTAAAGAGCGCAATTTTCAACATGCAAAATCAGTTGAAAACACACTATGCTATTCAAACTAGTTTAAAACGACGTAGCGATCAGGCTGATCAAAAAGACTATGCCACTTGGATGGAAACCTACCAAAACGTACCAGTAGGATTCATAGAATCATTACATGATGCAGTGAGCAAAGCTAATATCAGTGCTTACATAGAAGGCGAGCGTCATATTGAAGTGTTTGAGGATCTGTAGGCATGTGCTTAATTGTATTTGCTTGGAAGCAGAGCGCTGACATCCCCTTACTACTAGCTGCAAATCGTGATGAATTTTATGCTCGCCCTGCTCTTGCCGCCTCATGGTGGGAAGAAGCACCACATGTGTATGCAGGTAAAGATCTAGAAGCCGGTGGTACGTGGATGGGTATTAATAAGCAAGGCCGCTTTGCTGCGATTACCAATATACGCAATGGCGAAGGAAAAAAAAGTGGCGCACCTTCGCGCGGGAAAATAGTAGCGGATTTTTTACTAGATGGCATGAGTGCCTCATCTTATCTTCATGCATTAGAAGCAGAGGCAACACATTACGCAGGATTTAATCTCATCATTGGTGATGCTAATGACATGTATTGGTTTTCAAATGTACAGCAACATGTCGCACAGCGTCTACAACCTGGTATCTATGGACTTTCGAATGCTTCACTCGACACACCATGGCCGAAAGTAATACAAGCTAAAACACAATTTCAACAATTGTTAACGCAGAGTGCACCAGATCAAGCTTACTTTGATCTGCTTGCCGATACTACGCAGGCACCCGAACATTTACTGCCACAAACGGGAGTTAGTTTGGAGTGGGAACGTCTACTTTCCTCTATCCATATTCATTCAAATGACTATGGCACACGGGTTTCTAGCCTAATAAAAGGTCATGCAGATGGATCTATGCAGTTAACCGAGCGTGTACTTAGGTAGCACCCTAAACTTATGCGCCGACTCTAAGCGTATCGCGCATGCTGGGCTTAAAAAAACTAAAATGATTGCCACCAGAATGTTTGGCTACATACATGGCTTGATCTGCGTTTTTCAATAAGGTACTGGCTGCTTCGCCATCATGGGGACAAATTGTAATGCCCACACTCCCAGAGATCATAATTTCTTCATCCTTGATGTGAAATGGCTTAGCTAAACTCTGCACTATTTCTTGCGCTAACACTTCTACATGGGGAATACGATTGACTTCAGTAAGAATGACAGTAAATTCATCCCCTCCAAGTCGAGCAACAGTATCCGTGCCTCGTACGCAGTCATTAATACGATGCGCTACTTCCGTAAGCAACTGATCACCAACGCTGTGACCAAATGAATCGTTGGTTTCTTTAAATTTATCGAGATCAATGAACAATAGCGCAAGAGGTAAACCAGTACGCTCTACTCGTTTGATTTCTAGATTCAGTCTGTCTGTGAATAAATTACGATTAGGGAGTCCCGTGAGTGAATCATAATTTGCACGTTTATGACTTTTTTCTTCAAGAATTTTTCTTTCTGTGACATCGCGCGCCGTGCCTGTAATGACTTTAACTGTAGATTGATCTGCTAAGACAGGAACGAAAAAATATTCATAGATTGTTTCCTTATTTCCTGCATCGCGCCATCGCATTTCGCCACGTGTAATTTTTTTTGTATCTATCGATTCCATTAAATGTTGATTAATTTCGACTGAATCTGAAGTATTAAAATTTATAAAATTCTTACCTATAATTTCATCTAACTCTAATCCTACTAAATCAATAAATGCGCGGTTTGCAAAAATCAACTTACCTTCCAAATCAAACATATAATTTAAATCAGGTGAAGAAGCATACAGTGCATCAAATAATTGTGTAGTTCGCTCTGCTTCTTTAGAAAATTGTAGAACAGATTCTGTCAAAGCCTGATCAATCGCAGAGTTAAATTGCATAATTTCATCAGCTGAAGGTTGTATGTCAATCAGTAATTTTTCATTATGTTTAGTCCACAGCTGTAAAACACTCGCTCGTAATGCACGAAATTCTGAAAGCGTATCACTCACACTAAAACCTTGAAAGATACGAGTAATACCATGCAACATGGCCTCAGTTGTATCTAGCACCTCTTCAACTGGCACTTCAATTTTTTTTTCGCTAGTCGTAGCAGCTAACTCTAATTCATCTGCAATCGTTCTCAGAATTCCTATAGCGTGATCGCGTAATTCCAGTTTATCCATGCGCTTGCCACTAGGTATATCACGTGCAAATTGCTCCCAGTTCTGAAGTATGGTTTCAATATTTGAACGTATAAAATCTGCAAGACTCATGTGTTTGTCCAATTAACATTAAGATCAGCTATACATAGTGCGATGTCATATCACACACATCATACTGATCAACGCTAGAAGGATAGCGAAGCAATTATCAAAATACTAGGTTGTAGAATTGACGTGAGACAAATGAAAACTAACTGATGGGGAAATTATTCTTCAGAATGAAGAATGGAAAGAAAAATTAAGCAACAAACTAGTATCGCATCAACATATGGGGAATGCCTGCTTCCATAAATTCAGAACCTTCAGGTTTAAATCCATGGCGCAAATAAAAACCTACAGCGTAGGTTTGAGCGTGTAACACTAATGTAGTGTGACCTAGACGCTGGGCTTCATGGAGCAATGAGGTTAATAAAAATCGTCCTATTCCCGTTCCGCGCAAAGCTTTTTGAACTGCCATTCTGCCTATGTGACCATCGGGTAATAATCTGCCTGTGGCAATAGGTTGATTATCCTCACCATAAACAACAGCATGAATACTCACTTCATCTGACTCATCCCATTCCAGTTCTATGGGCACGCCCTGCTCTATGACAAAGACTTCAGTTCGCAAGCGTTGTGCATCATCACGCACACTTTCCCAATCACCTATGACGATACGCCAGTTCATGTTTTTATAGCAGCCTGACGTTCAAAAGCGAGCAAAATTGCACGCCATGACTCGGGAACGGGTTCGCTTTTCCGTATACGACTATCTGCATGCACATACATCATCTCACCAGAGACGAGCAATTGATCACCAGCATAAATCTCTAAACAAAAACGCATAGAGCTACGTCCTAATTCTGCGCACCGCACACCAATGGATAAAACATCATCAAAACGTGCTGGTGCATGATATTCAATGACAGCTTTACGTGCAAAGAGTTCTAAGCCTGCTTTTGATTGCGCTATCACATCAGGCAAAGCAGTAGCACGCCAATATTCAGTGAAAGCCACATCAAAGTAATTTAAATAATTTCCGTTAAAGACTATAGCCTGCATATCTACTTCAGACCAACGTACACGAAGTTCATGAAAAAAAGAAAAATCAGATTGTGCCATTCCAGTCTCTTTTTTATTCAGCTAAAAAACGGCGTATTGTAAGATTGACGCGATCAGGATGTTCATGCACCAACCAGTGCGATGCATCAGCCCAACGCTCTATACGTACGTCATCTATTAGTTTTTCTAAACCGTCGATAAGAACAGGTAGTAAAGCACGATCACGTTCACCCCAAATTACGCGTACTGGTATCTTGCAACGCAAATCCTCAGGATTAAGCACTAATTTTTCTGCACCAGGATTTTCCTTGGTAGCTGGATGCATAGGCGAAGCACGATAATAATTCACGCCGCCAGTAAGCCCTTTAGACCAACAAGCATGATATTGCTTACGTAACTCAGTAGTAAACCAAGCCGGTTGCGGATCGCTCATCCCCACAAAGAGTTTTTCCATCAATGCAAAGTCATCTTTAGCCAAAGCTTGTTCCGAACCTGTAGCACGCAACCAATTCATATATTCACTTGCTTCTTTTTGTGCTTGGTCATGCACTAAAGCCTGCGCAAATAAATAAGGATGTGGTGAATTTAAGATGATAAGTTTGCTCAATAGCGTAGGTTGAGCGATGGCGATATTCCATGCAATCGCACCACCCCAATCATGTGCAACTAATATGCACTGCTCATACCCTAGATGCGTGATCAGACTTTGTATATCTTGCGCAATGAGTCGCGGCTTATAGGAAGCAGCATCGTCTGGCATATCGGATAAATTAAAGCCACGTAAGTCAGGTGCGACCGCAAAATAATCTTGACCAAATTCTTTTAATTGTGATTCCCAAGCAAACCAAAATTCAGGAAAGCCATGTAAAAATAAAAGTAGCGGTTTAGTTTTTTCCCCTACACTTGCGTAATGTAGTTTTACGCCATGTGGAAGTTGCGCAAATTGTCCCGCTTGTATGCTTACCGTCATGATGACTATCCCTTAATCCCAGCTTTAAGTTTTTCACGTACATGCGGTGCTGCAGCATAAGGATCGCCAGGATTTTTTCCTGTGATGATCTCTTCCATACGACTTTGCACATTCCCTAAGGCAGCAGGATGGGAGTAAATATAAAACTGATTATCTTTAATCGCTGCAAAAGTGCGCTCTGCAACTTCGGCTGCACTCACTTTGCCAGATGCCACGGCTTTATCAAGTACCACTTGCGATGCAACTTGACTCGCAGTGGGAGCAACATTGTTTTTTACATCATCCGGTCTATGTAAATGCGACTGACTAATTCCGGTTTGTACAAAATAAGGACACAACACAGAAGCACCTATGGGTGCATCAACTAAACTTAAATCATGATAAAGACTCTCGGAGAGCGACACCACAGCATGTTTAGATACGTTGTACACACCCATAGTCGGAGGATTTAACAAACCTGCCATAGAGGCTGTATTAACAATGTGTCCTTCATAGTGTGGATCTTTTTTTGCAGATTCCAACATCAAAGGTGTAAAAACACGTACGCCATGAATCACACCCCATAGATTCACACCTAATACCCATTCCCAGTCAGCTTGTGAACTTTCCCAAACTAATCCACCTGCACCTACACCTGCATTATTAAACACCAGATGAATAGCACCGAAACGCTGCATCGCTGCTTGAGCTAAAGCTTCAACTTGTTCACCTTTACGTACATCACAAGGCATAGCTAATACTTGTGCGCCTTGTTGTTCTAGTTCTTTTGCGAATGCAGTTAAAGGCTCTTGCTGTACATCGGCTAACACCACATGCATACCTAGCTTAGTGGCGATAAGAGCAAATTCGCGACCAAAGCCACTAGCTGCTCCGGTGATAACTGCAACGCGGTTTTCAAAATTTTTCATAATATTTAAATCAGCTTCACTAACTGCTTACCGAAATTTTTACCTCTTAACAAACCTAGAAATGCTTCAGGCGCTTTAGCTAAACCATCTGCAATCGTTTCGCGATATTTAATTTTTCCGGTTGCAACCAGAGTACCTGTTTCAGTTAAGCCTTGTGGCCATAATTCCATATGTTCGGAAACAATAAAGCCTTGTAAAGTTAAACGCATCGATAACAATACGCGCATATTATGAATCGGCATAGGTTCACCGTCATAACCAGAAATCAAACCACATAAGGCTATGCGTCCAAATGGATTCATGCGTGCCAACACAGCATCCATCACCACACCACCAACATTTTCAAACAAGCCATCAATACCATTTGGTGCAGCAGCTTTTACATCTTTGTATAGATTGCCGCCTTTGTAATCTATGCAGGCATCAAAACCAAGTTCATCAATCACATAGCTACATTTTTCTTTACCACCTGCGATACCAATAACACGGCATCCACGTGCTTTAGCTAATTGACCAACCACACCACCGACAGCACCACTAGCAGCAGACACAGCAATCGTGTCACCTTCTTTAGGTTTAATAATTTGCGTTAAACCATACCAAGCTGTCATACCTGGCATACCAACTGCACCGAGATAAGCAGACAAAGGAATATGCGTGGTATCGACTTTTTTCAACATACTGCCATCGTCCACACCCATCTCGCTCCAACCCAACATGCCGACTACTTTGTCACCGACTGCAAACTTAGGATTATTCGAAGCCACGACTTCACCAGCAGTGCCACCTACCATCACTGCATCTAAAGCTTGCGGTGCTGCATAGCTTTTTACATCTTCCATACGCATACGCATATACGGATCAAGTGAAAGATAATGATTTCGCACTAACACCTGCCCTGCACTAATTGATGGAATAGGTGCTGACTCCAATCGAAAATTATCAACACTGACTACACCATTCGGACGTGAAGCTAAAACAATATGCTGATAAGTCGACATGTGATTTCCTATTAAAGTGAGAGGTGGATAGGTGAGCTGCGTTTATAACTTAGGTGCGATATCAAGTCGCTTAATGTATTTGAAGGTACCCATAGCTTTGGCGACTAATTTATCACCATCACGGATTTCACCTTCACAAAAACACATAGTTGTGGAACGATGAAAAGCAAAGCCACTAGCGATTAAGCGATGACCTGATTTACCAGCAGGTTGTAAAAAACTGGTTTTCATTTCTACTGTGACACCAGCGCGTGAATCAGGATCAAGTGATCTACCTGCAAGTGACATGACGACATCTAATAGCGTCATCGTCACTCCGCCGTGCGTGACATGCCAACTATTCATATGCTCAGGCTTAAGATCAAGCGCGATACGCGCTCTTCCTTTTTCCATCTCGAGAAATTCAACACCGAGATGATTAAGAAAAGGAATCTCTACTGGAAAAGGTTTTGCTGCTGACATGTTAAATGTTTAACTCAAGACCGCAGAAACACCACCATCCACTGCGAGTGTCTGACCGGTGATGTGTTTACCTGCATTGCTAGAAAAGAGTAAGACAGCACCTTTTAAATCTTCATCATCACCAAGTCTGCGTAAAGGTGCACGCTGCGCCATTTCTTCTGCTCCTAGTTTTTCTAACAAACCTTTAGTCATCTTGGAAGGGAAAAATCCTGGTGCAATTGCATTTACTGTAATGCCATATTGGCCCCATTCACCAGCAAGTGTACGAGTGAAATTAATCACTGCTGCTTTAGAGGTGTTGTAAGCGATAGTTTGCATACTCGACGCACCATTCCCACCTAAACCAGCGATTGAAGCAATATTCACAATGCGACCGTAATGGCGTGGAATCATAGATTCTTTACCAATAACTTGTGATAGCTGAAAAATACTACGTATATTCAAATTCATCACTTTGTCCCATGCTTCCAATGGATGATCTTCAGCAGGTGCGCCCCAAGTCGCTCCTGCGTTGTTAATTAAAATATCAACATGACCTAAATGCTTAAGACTAGCTGCAGCGAGTGCTTGTGGTGCTTGTTCTTGTCCTAAATCAGCAGCGATAGCAATTGCATTAATGCCGCGTTGTTTTAGATGTTCAATTGCTTCATCTAATTC
>Ga0209550_10001539_pt1 | contig 22072 bp, 21 predicted proteins | sample LauGreSuBDMM15SN_2_FD_187567 | JGI IMG/M metagenome (GOLD analysis project Ga0209550, IMG submission 187567) | Freshwater lake microbial communities from Lake Michigan, USA - Su13.BD.MM15.SN (SPAdes) (version 5) | ecosystem: Environmental > Aquatic > Freshwater > Lake | place: Lake Michigan... | reverse complement strand
TCTTCGCGGATGCGCTCGTTGGTGAAACGGGTTTGCACGGGTAAAATCCGCGCAGCGCCCATTTCAACCGCCTTTTCCACGATGAAATCGGTGCGCGCTTTCTTGATCGGCGCAAACAGTAGCCACAGATCGGGCGGCGGCATAAGGGGGGCGGATTGCGTGGTGCAGCGCAAGATGCCTTGGCGTTTGCCCGCGTGTTGTACATTGGCCAGCCACTCGCCATCTTGGCCGTTGAACAGCTTGACCGTGGCCCCAACACTCAAGCGCATCACGTTGAATAGGTAATTCGCCTGCGCATCGCCCAAGGCCACGGGTTGCCCCGCAGCCAGCGACTGATCTACATAGAGCCTGATGCGCGCCTCTGTCATAAGAAAGAGCCTATGCCCCAGACGTTCAAAATGCCAGAGGGCCAAAGCGTGGCCGATGCGCCAAAAGGCAATTGGGTTGACCTTTATGCGCCCGCGATAACGCGGCCCTATCTGCGGCTAAGCCGCGCGGATCGGCCGATTGGCACATGGCTTTTGCTGATCCCGTGCCTGTGGGGGATTGCGCTGGCCGCGCTGGAAAGCGGGTATGGGTGGTGGGATCTTTGGCTGGCTGTGTCTTGCGGCTTGGGCGCGTTTTTGATGCGCGGGGCGGGGTGCACTTGGAATGACATCACTGACCGCCATATTGATGCCGCCGTGGCACGCACCAAAAGTCGTCCACTGCCGTCAGGTGCGGTGACGGTGCGGGGGGCTGTGGTGTGGATGGTGGCGCAGGCGCTGGTCGCGGCCTTGATCTTGTTCACCTACAACTGGTTGGCGGTGGGTTTGGGCGTCGCCTCGCTGGGATTGGTTGCGATTTACCCTTTTGCCAAAAGGTTCACATGGTGGCCGCAGGTGTTCTTGGGGCTGGCCTTTAACTGGGGCGCGGTTTTGGTTTTTACGGCCCATCAGGGGCGGATAGGTGGCGCGTCTTTGGCGCTTTACGGGGCGGGGATTGCGTGGACGCTGTATTACGACACGATCTATGCGCATCAAGACAAAGATGACGATGCGCTGATTGGCGTCAAATCCACCGCGCGGCTGTTTGGCGATAACAGCAGGGTTTGGCTTTGGGGCTTTATCGTGGCTACCTTGGCGCTGATGGTGCTTGCGATTTTGCTGGCGCAGGCTGCGGGCTTGGCGCTGGGTGTTGCGCTGCTGGGTGTTGCTGCTTTTGGATTGCATATGATGCGGCAAATGCGGCGGTTAGATATGGATGATGCAGGGTCTTGCCTGCGGGAGTTTCGCAGCAACCGCGATGCGGGCCTTTTGGCTGCGCTGTTTCTTGCCGTGGCGGCGGCCGTTTGATTGAAGCGCCGCGCCCAAGCGGGTATGCGTGCAGACTAAGCGTTGGAGTTTTCGCCCTTGGCCATCCTGCCCGCCTTTAAAATGCCCGAGCTGCGACAGCCGGTATGGGCTTGGGGGCTGGCGGGAGCGGCTTTTGTTGTGGCGGGTGTTTTGGCGCTGCTGGTGGGCTGGGGTTTGGCGATTGTCATCGAAAGCCGCACCGCCGAAGTCATCCGCACCCGCATGCTCACCGCCGGATACTCTTGGGCCTATGTCAGCACCGATGGGCTGATCGTATCGCTCACCGGCACAGCGCCGACCGAGGCGCAGCGGTTTGCAGCGGTGAACCTTGCAGGAAGCTTGGTCGATGCGGGCCGTTTGCACGACGATTTCACCGTGGAACCCGCCAAAGTCGTGGCCGCCCCGCGCTTTTCGGTGGAGATGATGCGCAATGATGATGGGGTGCAGCTGATTGGCCTTTTGCCCGAGGGCGAGGATAAGGCCAAACTGGCCGAGGCTGCGGCTGCAATCCCCTCCGCCCGCCCACCCACCGATATGCTGGAAACCGCAGCCTATCCCGCGCCCCCGCTTTGGGAGGATGCGCTGAGTTTTGGGATGACGGCGCTGCAACTGCTGCCAAGGGCCAAGATTTCGATCTCGGCCGAGGGGGTGGCGATCATCGCTATCGCCGGATCAGAAGTGGAAAAGCGCCAGTTTGAGGCGGTCTTGGCCCAAGCGGCCCCGCAAGGCTTGGTGGTGACCACCGATATCACGGCCCCGCGCCCAGTTTTGACACCCTTTACGCTGCGCTTTGTGATTGATGCCGGTGGCGCGCGGTTTGATGCCTGCTCTGCCGATACCGAAGCGGCGCGGGATCGTATCTTGGCTGCAGCGGTGGCGGCGGGCGCCAAAGGTGATTTGACCTGCACCGTGGGCATGGGCGTGCCTAGCCCCTCGTGGGCGCAGGCGACTGCAGGGTCTATGGCCGCGCTGGCCGCGATGGGGGCTGGCACGGTGACGTTTTCGGATGCTGACATCACGCTTTTAGCGGCGGATACGGTCAGCCAAGACAGCTTTGACAGCGCAGTCGGATCGCTGCGCGCGACGCTGCCCGATGTGTTCTCGCTTGACGCCAAGATGGCAGAGAAGGCCGAAGTCTCGGCAGACCCCGCAACCGCTGAGTTCACGGCCACCCTAGACCCCAAAACCCACAGCGCGGAATTGCGCGGGCGTTTGGGCGATAGCTTGATGCAAAACGTGGTGATCAGCTTTGCCAAAGCGCGCTTTGGCGCGGACAAGGTTTTCGTGGCGACCGAGCCTGACCCCAGCCTGCCAACGGGCTGGACCGAACGGGTGCTGGCGGGATTGCAAGCCCTGTCGGTCTTGGACTCGGGCAAGGTGCAGGTGTTGCAAAGCACGCTCGTGATCAGCGGCATCTCGGGGCAAAAAACAGCCTCGGACAAAGTCTCGCAGATCCTGTCTGATCGCTTGGGGCAGGGCAGCCCGTTTAAGGTTGATGTGCGCTATGACAAGGCGATGGACCCGATGGAGGGTTTGCCCACCCCGCAAGAATGTCTAGAGCGGGTGCAAACCGTTCAATCCCAACACAAGATCAGCTTTGACCCAGGCTCTGCTGCGCTGGATGCCGCTTCTGTTGGCGCGATGGGGGCTTTGGCAAAGGCCCTTAAGAACTGCACTGCCATCAAGATCGAGATCGGCGGCCATACAGACGCCCAAGGATCAACCCAAGGCAATCTGGCGCTTAGCCAAGCGCGGGCCGAGGCCGTGTTGATGGCGCTCTTGGATCGTCAGGTGGATGTGTCGGGGATGCGCGCGGTTGGATATGGCGAAACCGTGCCCATCGCCGATAACGGCACCGAAGCCGGGCGCGAGACAAACCGGCGGATTGAGTTCACCCTTATCACCTCCGCCAAAGGCCCTTTGGCTGGAAAAACCACCAAAGGCGATGTTGAAACCGCCCCCGATGGCACGCCCCTTGCCCCCGAAAAGCCCACGATCAAACCCCCTGCCCGCCCCAAGGGCTAAGCCCAGCCCCTTGACGGCCCGCGCTGCAAAGACCAGACAAACGTTATGAACCGCACGGAATTGATCCTCGCCACCGCCATTGTCTTGCTTGCGGCTTTTGCCTTGGGCTGGTTCACGTATTGGCTGCTGCATCGCTTTACGCGCGTGGCCGGCGGCGATATCGCCGAGATGGATTTGTTGGCCCAAGCCCTGCATGAGGCCGAAGAAACCCGCGATCAGGCGATCTTGTATCTGGAACAACGCGAGGCCGAGTTGATGGAGCAAGCCGGCCAGACCGAGGCTGAATTGCGCGCCACATCAGACAGCCTGAAAGACGCCCGCCGTGAGGTTGACGACCTGACCAGCTATATCGCGCGGATCAAAGCCAAGACCTGACGCGGTTCGTGGCAGGCCGCCTTAGCTCGCGTCGTCTTGGCCGAGCCTTGGGGCGGTGCGGCCGATAGACAGATCGGCGTCAGAAAAGCTCATCGGGCTGCGCACACCTGGGATGCCATTGGGGGCGATTTGCAGGCCACGGGCGATCACTTGCGGGTCATCAAACACCGCTTTGAGATCATTTATGGGTCCCGCAGGGACGCCTTCCGCTTCGCAAGCGGCCAGAAGGGCCAGCTTGGCAAAGCGGCGGGTGGCTTGCGTTAGGCGGCGCGTCATCTCGACCCGATTGGCGATGCGCTGGGCGTTGGTGGCAAATTCGGGCGCTTCCGCCATGTCGGGCAGGCCCAACAAGGTGCAAAGCCTGCGATATTGCGCGTCATTTCCGGTGGCAAGTATGATCCAGCCATCCGCACAGTCAAACACGGCATAGGGGGCAAGGTTGGGATGGGCGTTGCCCATCATGCCCGGCGGGGTGCCCGTGGTCAGGTAATTCAGCGCCTGATTGGCCATGATCGAGGTCGCCACATCCAACAGCGCCATGTCGATGTGCTGGCCCAGCCCCGTGCGCCCGCGCTGCACCAAGGCTGCCAAGATCGCTGTGACAGAATAGACGCCGGTGAAGATATCCGTCACCGCCACGCCCACCTTTTGCGGCTGCCCATCCGGTTCGCCGGTGACTGACATCAGGCCCGACATGCCCTGAATGATGAAATCATAGCCCGCGCGATGGGCATAAGGACCAGTTTGCCCAAACCCCGTGATCGAGCAGTAGATCAGCTTGGGGTTCACTTGCCGCAGGCTGTCATAATCCAGACCGTATTTCGCCAACCCGCCCACTTTGAAGTTTTCAATCAGCACATCGGCATCGGCCACCAGATCGCGGACCATCTGCTGGCCTTCGGCGGTACGAAAATCGCAGGTGACCGACTTTTTGCCGCGGTTGGTGGCATAAAAATAGGCGGCAGAGGTGTCGTCACCTTGCGTGATAAAGGGAGGGCCCCAGCGGCGGGTATCATCGCCTTCAGGGGCTTCCACCTTGATGACATCAGCACCCAAATCAGACAGGGTTTGCCCAGCCCAAGGGCCGGCCAGAATGCGGGCCAGTTCAACAACCTTTACGCCGTCAAGGGGTGTCATTTACTTGGCAAGCTCGGCGTCGAGGATCACTTTTAGCTCTTCAAACGACATATTGGCATGCTGCGTGCCGTTTATGATGAAAGACGGTGTGCCACCGAAGCTGTCGTTTGGATAATCTTTGGCGATATTGGCCTGATAATGCGCTACCAGCGCCTCGGCCATCTTTTGGTCATGCAGGCAGACATCCACATCGGCATCGACCATGCCAGCGGCGCGGGCGAATTTCTTCAACTCGACCACGGCAGCGTCAATGCTTTCGGCTGCGGCCCAATCGCGCTGCTTGTCCAACAGCATATCGGTCAGGCCGAAATAGCGCATCTCGCCGCCGCATCGGGCCAGCATCGCGCCCAAAAGGCCCATCTGATCAAAATAGACCTCGTGGTATTCGATCATCACCTTGCCGGTGTCGATGTATTCGGCCTTGAGCTTGGGGAACACATCGGCGTGAAAATGCGCGCAATGCGGGCAGGTAAAGGACAGGTATTCCACCATCTTCACCTTGGCATCGGGGCTGCCCAAGGCAAAGTCTTTGATCGCGTCGGTTGGCGCCGCCGGATCGGGTGAGGTTGTGGCGGCATGGGCCAAGCCGCCCGCAGCCTTCAGGGCGGCAAGGCACGAGGTCAGGGCAAGCAGGCTGCGGCGGGTCAGGGTCATGGGTTTTAGCCTTTTGTGATGTTGCGCCGAGTTAAGATGTTCTGCCCTAGGTGTTCAAGGGCCTGACGCAGGGTTTGGTCTTGAATGGGCTGTGCCAAGTCATGGGCTTGGGCCGTCAGACGGGGATCGGGGGCAGTGACCTTGGGTGGGCCGCTAAAGGGCGTCTGCCCTTCGGCAAAGCCAGTGGCTGCGGTTTGCGTGAGCGTGATGCGGGCGATGGCCGCATAGCCATAGGCGGCATTCACCCGTTCGATCAGGCGGGGGATTTGCATCTGCACCATCGGCGCGTGCGACGATGTCACCAGCAGCGTTAGCGTTGCCCCAAGCCCTTCGCCTCCGTAATGCACCTTGACGGGGCGGGTTAGGACGGCTGTTTCGCCCGCAATCTCGTCCCACCCCGTCAAAAGGCGCGATACGGCAAAGCCGCGCGCCTCTCCGGCCGTGCGGATGCGCTGGGTGAGCAATTGCGCCGCAGGTTCAAACCCGCGCATACGGCGGGCAGGAGGCGCATCTGGGTTTGCGGGTTTGCGGGCCATCTGGTCCTGCCATGGTTTCACGCTAATGTAAGCCCTGCACGGGGTAGCCTGCCAGCGGATTGCGTCATTTTGGGGGATAAACATTGCGTGACGTGACACCATCGGCTGAAAGCCTGCTGGATTGGTACGATGCCAATGGCCGCGATTTGCCGTGGCGCATCAGGCCAGCGGCGCGGGTGGCAGGGCAGGTGGCCGATCCGTATCGCATCTGGCTGTCAGAGGTGATGCTGCAACAAACCACTGTTGCGGCCGTGAAAGCCTATTTCGCCCGCTTCACCACCCTGTGGCCCACGGTGCAAACGCTGGCAGCGGCCGAGGATGGGGCCGTGATGGCCGAATGGGCGGGGCTTGGCTACTACGCCCGCGCCCGCAACCTTTTGGCTTGTGCCCGCGTCGTGGTGGCGCAGCACGGCGGGGTCTTTCCTGCTGATTTGGCGGCGTTGCGCGCCTTGCCCGGCGTTGGGCCCTATACCGCTGCCGCCATAGCCTCGATTGCGTTCGACCTGCCCGAGGTGGTGGTGGATGGCAATGTGGAACGCGTGATGGCGCGGGTCTTTGCGATTCAAACGCCGCTTCCGCTGGCCAAGCCCTTGCTCGTTCAAGCCGCAGTCGCCCTGACGCCAAAGCTGCGCGCGGGCGATTACGCCCAGTCGGTGATGGACCTTGGTGCTACGATCTGCACCCCGCGCCAACCGGCCTGTGCGATCTGCCCATGGAGCGCAGGCTGCCAAGCCCGTGCGCAGGGCATCGCTGCCGAATTGCCGCGCAAACTGCCCAAGGCCATCAAGCCCACCCGCCAAGGCCAAGTCTGGCTGGGCCGCCGCGCCGATGGGGCGATTTTGCTGGAACGGAGGGCTGATAAGGGCCTGCTGGGCGGCACTTTGGGCTTTCCGGGAACGGGGTGGGACGGGTCTAATGCCGATGCGCCCGCACAAGGCGCTTGGCAGGTGGTGGGCATGGTGCGCCACACGTTCACCCATTTCCATCTGGACCTGACCGTGCTTGTCGCTGACCTGCCGCAAGACACCCGTCCTCAGCGGGGCACGTTCCATGGGTCAAATGCCGTGCGTGCGGGTGACCTGCCGACCCTGATGCGCAAGGCGCATGACTTGGCTTGGTCCAGCCCAACTGGCATTTGAACATAGCAAATGCGGGCTACTTGACGGGTCAAAAACCGCACTTACATGATAGGATCAACATGAAAGGATCCTCTATGCTACGATATATCCCCCTCGTTTTGGCCCTCGTCGCCGCTCCGGCCTTTGCCCAAGACCTTGCCACTGGTGACGCAATTAAGGCTGCGATCAGCGACAATACGGTGCAGGGCAGCATGACGTCTTCAGGCGCCTATACCGAGTTTTATGCCGCTGATGGCACCATCAAGGGCAAAGATTACACCGCAAAATGGACTGTCGAGGGCGACACCATGTGCTTCACCTACGAAGGGGCTGCCGCTGATTGCTGGCATGTCAAGATCGCGGGTGAGGCTGTCACTTGGGTGAAAGACGGTGTTGATGGCGGCACGGGCACCATCCTGCCGGGCAATCCGAACAAGTTCTGATCCGCAGGTCAAAGACCACCTGTAAGGATAAAAAATCCCCGCCAGCGCAAGGCATGGCGGGGAGTTGGCCTTGCGGGCGGGCCGCAGGCAGGCATGGGAATGGGCTGGGGCGCTTGGCCCTAAAGGGTTAGTGTTTGCGTCCGTCGTCGGCTTCCATCTCGGCGCGGATTTGTTGGCGCAGAATGTCAATCGGGATCATCTTGCCTTCACGCTTGAAGTGCCAATAGGTCCAGCCATTGCAGCTTGGCGCACCTTCCAGATGAGCGCCGACTTGGTGGATGGATCCTTTGACGTCATTGCCCACCAAGGTGCCATCGGGACGCACTTTGGCGATGTGGCGCGATCCGATGGAAAATAGCTCTTCCCCCGCGCGCAGCATCCCGCGCTCGACCACTTGGCCAAAGGGCACGCGCGGTTCGGCCCGCTTGGAGCCTGTGGTTTCCAGCGAAGACGCATCCAACCGCCGCACGCGGTCAATCCGCGCTTGGGCGACTTTGCGATAGCCTTCTTCGCGCTCTAGCCCGATGTAATCGCGGCCCAGCATTTTAGCGACCGCCCCGGTCGTGCCCGTGCCAAAGAACGGGTCCAAGATCACATCGCCGGGGTTGGTGGTGGCGATGATGATCCGGTGCAGCAGGCTTTCAGGCTTTTGCGTCGGATGGGCCTTATCGCCGTTTTCGTCTTTCAGGCGCTCATGGCCCGTGCAGATCGGCAGCACCCAGTCAGAGCGCATCTGCACCCCGTCATTCAGGGCTTTGAGCGCTTCGTAATTGAAGGTGTACTTGCTGGCCTCTTCCCGCCCAGCCCAGATTAGGGTTTCGTGGGCATTGGTCAGGCGCTTGCCGCGAAAGTTGGGCATCGGGTTTGACTTTCGCCAGACAACATCGTTGAGCAGCCAATACCCTTGGTTCTGCAATTCGGCCCCGACGCGGAAGATGTTGTGGTAAGACCCAATCACCCAGATCGCCCCGTTGGGCTTGAGCAAACGCCGTGCAGCGGCCAACCAATCGCGGGTGAAGCTGTCGTAGCTGGCAAAGCTAGAGAATTGGTCCCAATGGTCATCGACCGCATCGACCAAGCTGTTGTCGGGGCGATGCAGGTCGCCCTTCAACTGCAAGTTATAGGGCGGGTCGGCAAAGATCAGATCGACCGAGCCTGCCGGAAGGGCGCGCATCAGCTCGATGCAATCGCCCGCCAATATCTGGTTGCGCGGAAGCGTCACCGCTTCTGCCGGTTTGGTTTTCGTTGCCATATCTGCCCTCAATTCATGCGGCGTTGATCGCCCCTTGTTGAGTGCAATTGTGAGTCAAAGACGATTCGCCGTCAATATCTTTTTGAATCAAGGGGTTAGAGAATTATCTTGATACAAGATGTTGTGTACCGGTTTGAACGAACGCCTATGCCAAGGGGTTACCCCTAGATTTCGCAGGGCGTTTAGATGGGCTGGCGCGGGGTATCCGGCGTTTTTTTCCCAGCCGTAACCGGGAAATTTTTGCGCCAAATCGGCCATGATCGCATCGCGCGCCACTTTTGCTACGATCGAAGCGGCGGCGATTGACAGGCTGCGCGCATCACCTTTCACGATCGCCTCGGCCCGCCCGCGCAGCCCAGTCGGGATCTTGTTGCCGTCGATCAGGCAATGATCGGGTGGCTGGGCCAGCCCTGCCACGGCGCGCTCCATCGCCAAAAGACTGGCCTGCAAGATGTTCAATCGGTCGATCTCTTCCACCGATGCATGGGCAATCGACACTTCGGCCACCAAGACCAACTCTGCCGCCAATGCCTCGCGCCGCGCGGCGTTCAGCGTTTTGCTGTCGGCCAAGCCTTGCGGGATGCGGGCTGGGTCCAGCACCACGGCGGCGGCGGTGACGGGGCCTGCCAAGGGGCCACGACCTACCTCGTCAATCCCCGCCACGCGGATCAGGCCACGGGCGAAGCTTGCGGTTTCAAAGCTGAAGTCAGGCAGGATCATGGGGCCATCAAAGCCCAGTTTTGCCCCCAGCGAAAGCCCCGCTAGCCCGCCACGCGCAGTTGATATTGTATAGCAGCGCCATTCCTCGCACAGTGACGCAAAGCGGTGGAGACCCCTGATGCGCCCCAAAACCCTATCTGGCCCGATTTGGGCTACCCTTGTCCTGCTGGCATGGCCCGCGCAGGCCGAGTGTTTCGTCGATTACAAAGCCAAGCAGGACAACCCGCTGCAACTGGCTTATGGTGTGTCACAGATCAGCGATGAGATCTGCGGCGATATAGGCGCCCAAGAGGCCGACTTGGCCGCGCGCCTTGCCGCAGATGGGTGGACATTGCTGAAAGTTCTGTCCAGTTTTGGCCCCGAAGGTTTGGATGAAAGGAAAGCAAGTGCCGGAGAGTTCTTCCTCCGTTACTGACAGCCTGCGCGCGGGCAACCGTGTCGTGGCCTTTGGCATCGCGGCCGTGGTTGTTATCCTGCTGGCGGCGGCGGTGTTTTTGTTTGCCAACCTGCCCGATGCGGGGGCTTTCAACCGCTCGGTTGAGCAGTTGTTTGTCGGCAGCAACGATCTGACATCGGGCGCTGAGATCAAACTGCTGGAAATCTTGGCCCAATCGGGCACGTCGTTCGCCCAAGTGCTGCAAACTTACCGCTTCGTGATCTTCGTTCTGCTCGCCTTTTCCACCGCCCTGCTGATCGCCACGGTGGTCTTTTTGGCCACGATCATCACGCTCAACCGCCGCATTTCGGCCATCCAGAAATCAGGGATTCAGGTCGCCAAGATGGTCATTAGCCGCGAGGCGCGGGCTGTCTCTATCAACGATCTGGAATTCCAACTGACCGAAGCCGCCCTAGAAACCATCGCCGTTCTGGCCGAAGCGCGCTTGGATGATGAAGTGCTGACAGGTGCGCAGATCGAAGCCGTCATCTCTGGCCGCAATGAGGTGGATTGTGACGAGGCCGCAGGGGCCACCCGCATCAAACGCCTGCGCGACACTTTGGGCAACCAGTTGGTGGCCGAGCTTTTGGTCAAAACCGTGGCCCGCCGTGGCTATATGCTGGCCGTGGGCAAAGACGTCATCAAGATGATATAGGAGATACCATGTCGCCCGAACTGATCGCCCATCACATGGGTCTGGATATCCCCGATTTTGACAAGATCGGCTATTACGGCGCCGATTACGGCACGATGAAGCCCTATCACAAAATCGGCAATCTGCTGTTCCTCTCGGGCCATGTGGCCCAGATCGGCACGCAGATCACCCATAAGGGGCGGTTGGGCCAAGATGTCACCACCGAACAGGGCTATGCCGCCGCCCGCCAAACGGGGTTGAACGTGCTGGGCGGCATCAAACAGGCAGTCGGCTCGCTAGAGGGGGTCAAAAGCATCGTGCGCACGTTGAACTTTGTCGTCTGCACCCCTGAATACGAGGATGTGCACAAAGTTTCTTCCGGCCTGTCTGACCTGTTTGTCGAAGTCTTTGGCCGCGAAGTTGGCCTTGGTGGGCGTGCCACGATTGGCGTGATGGCGCTGGCGGGGGGCGTGTGTTTTGAAACTTGGGCCACGATAGAGCTGCGCGATTAAGCCCAGCCCTTAGGCTTTGTCGCGCACCTTGACCGAGGATCCTTGGGTAAACACCTCGAACCGTTCGATCTTGCGCAACAGGTCCGACAGGCGCGATGATCCATAAGTGCGCGGGTCGAAATCGGGGTGAAGCTGGGTGATGGCTTGGCCCAGATGGCCTAGCGAGTAATCATCCTGATCGGGGTCAATCTTTTTCATCGCATCCAGAATAAAGGGAATGGCCTTCAACGGCGGTTCTTTCACCGCTTGCACGTCGCTGGCGCGGCCTGTCTTGGGTTGCACGGGGCTGTCAGACCCGCTGACGATGTTTTCAATCAGCACAAAGCGGTTGCACACTTTGCGCAGGCTTTCGGGGGTCTTCGCCTCGCCAATGCCGATCACCTGCAAGCCGTCTTCACGGATGCGGCTGGCAAGGCGGGTAAAGTCGCTGTCGGATGACACCAGCACAAAGCCGTCCACCTTGCCCGCGTGCAAAATATCCATCGCGTCAATCACAAGGCCGATGTCGCTGGCGTTCTTGCCCTTGGTGTTGGCCGATTGCTGATGCATCACCAGCCCCAAATCGCGGGCCTGTTCTTTCCACTGGGTCAGGGTCGAACTGGACCAATCGCCATACACCCGCCGCACCGAGGGTTCCCCGAACGAGGCGATCTCGTCTAAAATGGCCGAGGCATTGCGCGCCGTGACATTGTCGGCATCAATCAACACAGCCAAACGCGGCGCACGGCCCGCAATAGGGGAAAAGTCGCTCATGGGGCCCTCCGGTTGGAGGAGTCATGCCGCAAATGGGGGGCGGGGGGAAGGGGGGCGATTAGCGAAATTCGGTGCGTAATGAATACGCACCCTAAAGGTTTAGGCCGCTGTCGGGTGCGTCTTCACGCCGCACCCTTCGCCGCACCCCACCGCCTCATCCCCTCAATACACCACCACAGCCCTGATCGACTTGCCTGCGTGCATCAGATCGAACCCTTCGTTGATCCGTTCCAGCGGCAGCACATGGGTGATCATCGGGTCGATCTCGATCTTGCCCTCCATATACCAATCCACGATCTTGGGCACATCGGTGCGCCCGCGTGCGCCGCCAAAGGCTGTGCCTTTCCACACGCGGCCTGTCACCAGTTGGAAGGGGCGCGTTTCAATCACCGCCCCCGCAGGTGCCACGCCGATGATGATCGACTGGCCCCACCCACGATGGGTGCATTCCAGCGCGTCGCGCATCACTTTGACATTGCCGGTGCAATCGAACGAGTAATCCGCCCCGCCGATCTTATCAAACGGCGTCTTGGTCAGGTCGACAATCGCCTGCACGACGGAGCCTTCGATCTTCTTGGGGTTGATGAAATGGGTCATCCCAAAGCGGCGGCCCCATTCCTCTTTGTCGTCGTTCAGATCAACGCCGATGATCATATCGGCCCCGGCCATCTTCAGGCCCTGAATAACGTTCAGCCCAATACCGCCCAAGCCAAAGACCACCGCCTTGGCCCCCGCTTCGACATTGGCGGTGTTCAGCACAGCGCCGATGCCCGTGGTCACCCCGCAGCCGATGTAGCAAATTTTGTCAAACGGCGCATCGTCGCGCACCTTGGCAAGCGCGATTTCGGGCACAACCGTGTGGTTGGCAAAGGTCGAACAGCCCATGTAGTGATAAATCGGCGTGCCATCGAGCATGGAAAAACGGCTGGTGCCATCAGGCATCAAGCCCTGTCCTTGGGTGGCACGAATGGCGGTGCAGAGGTTGGTTTTGCGCGACAGGCAAGACGGGCATTCGCGGCATTCGGGCGTGTACAGCGGAATGACATGATCGCCCACTTTCAGCGATTTCACCCCCGGCCCCACGGCAATCACCACGCCCGCCCCTTCATGGCCCAGAATGGCAGGAAAGAGCCCTTCGGGATCAGCGCCTGACAGGGTGAATTCGTCGGTGTGGCAAATGCCCGTGGCTTTGATTTCCACCAGAACCTCACCCTCTTTGGGGTCGGCCAAGTTTACTTCCATCACCTGCAAAGGCTGTCCTGCGGCAATAGCCACAGCGGCACGGGTACGCATATTGGGTCTCCTGCTAACTCAGTTCGCCGCAGGCTGGGGCACGGCGCGGCAAATAGCAACGCCGTTCGCGGCAAGGAATGCCGCTTTTGATCCCTTTAGCGCGGGTGAGGTTACGAGCCTTTGTAAGCCGTGTGGCAGGCTTTGCAGGTGCCGCCAATAGCGCCCAAACCCGCCGCGACGCTTTCGGCGCTGGTGGTGTCTAACGCTGCTGCCGCAGTGCCCATGTCGCCAGCTTTGGCGCTAAAGTCATCCCATGCGGTCCAGATGCTATTGCTGGCATGGCCTGCGGGATCGCTGGCTTGGTTCTTAAAGACCTCCAAGGTTCCTGCGGCATTGGCGATCAAGACCTGTTTGGCGGCTTCGGCTGCGGTGGCGTCAAAGGCGATCTTTGCGCTGGCCATGCCGCCCAGGGTTTTCATCGCCGCCCCGCTGGCGGCCATCAGGTCTTGGCGCGCCTTCACATCGGGGTCAACCGCGCCTTCGGCAAGGGCCACGCTGCCGACAAGGATCAGGGCTAGAAAAACGCTTTGGGGGGAAAGTTTCATCGGGGGATCTCCTAGGTGTGCCATTTTTCTTAGTCTAGGCGGTGTTTGTAACGCCGCGTGAGGAGTTTTTGCAAAAGCCCCACGCCTCACGCGAATGTTATGAAAAACGCCCTATGCCCAGCACAACGCCCCCAAGTTTGCCCAAAGCGCCTTGGCGAAACGTGAACAATATGCGAACATAGACCCATGTCAAACCGCCGAATCTTGTCCCTTTGGTTTCCCCGTCTGGCTGCAGAGCGGGCTTTGCGCCTGCGCCATGATGTGCTGCCGCTGCCTTTTGCGGTGGTGGGCGATCAGAACGGGGCGCAGGTGATCACCTCGCTGAACGGCGAAGGGTTGGCTGTTGGGTTGCGGCTGGGCCAGCCATTGCGTGATGCCTCGGCCATGTGTCCGGGGCTTTTGACCCAAGCGGCCGATCCCTTGGCCGAGGCGGCGTTTTTGACGGTGCTCCGGCGCTGGGCGGGCAAGTTCAGCCCTTGGGTGGCGGAAGAGCCGCCTGCGGCGCTGGTGATCGACCTGACCGGTTGCGCGCATTTGTTTGGCGGCGAGGCGCCCTTGTTGGTGCAGGTGGAACAAGATTGCGCGGCGCTGGGGCTCAGCGTGCGGGCGGGCATCGCCGATACGCGGGGGGCGGCTTGGGCCTTGGCGCGGTATGCGGGGCGGGTGGCGGCCCCCCTGCGCAACGGCGATGCGATTGACCAAGAGGCGCGGGCCACCCGGTCGCGCGCCGTCAAACGCCGGGGGTGGGAGCGGGGCGGTGATGCCCCCGCCGCTGCCGGTGCCCCCGCCCTGCCACAGGGCATGATCGCCCCGCCGGGCCATTTGCGCCACGTGCTGGCCGACCTGCCCCTGCCCGCCCTGCGCCTGTCGGCCGAAGCGGTGGAGGGGTTGAACCGTCTGGGTCTGCGCCGTGTGGGCGACATTCTCGATCTGCCCCGCGCCGCCCTTGCGCGCCGCTTTGGCACCGACACGCTGCGCCGTGTGGATCAGGCGCTGGGGCTGGAACCTGAACCCGTGGCCCCCGCCCGCGCGCCTTTGCACTTTGCCACCCGCCTGACCTTTCCTGACCCGATTGGCTTGGCCGCTGACATCACCGCTGGCCTTGACCGCATCTTGCCGCCGCTGTGCGACAAACTGCGCGCCACAGCCCGCGGTGTGCGGCGGCTGCGGCTAGAGGCTTACCGCAGCGACAGCACGGTTGCGCGGGTGGAAATTGGCCTTGCCCGCCCCGCTGATCGGATCGAGGCGATCCGCCCGCTGATCTTGCTTAAGCTTGAGAGCATTGATCCAGGCTTTGGCATCGACTGCCTGCGGCTTGAGGCGCTAGAGACGGAACCGCTGCATCCCGTCCAGCATCGCGGTCATGGCGAGGCTTCGGCCGCAGCCTCAGCACGGCAAAGTGTTGATCATGCGCTGGCCGATCTGATCAGCAAACTGGGCACCAAACTTGGGGTGGAAAACGTCACGCGCCTGCATCCGGGCGAAAGCCATATTCCCGAAAAATCCGCCCAAATCCTGACGGCGGCTTGGTCTGATCCCCATCCCGCCCCTTGGCCCCAACCGCGCGCGCCCCGCCCCCTAACCCTGTTTCACCCCGAGCCTGTCACTGCCCCCCAAGACCCAACACCCCCCGCCCAATTCCGCTGGCGCCGCCGTGATCTGGTGACGCGCGTGGCGATAGGGCCCGAACGCATCAGCCCCGAATGGTGGCTGGATGATCCTGACTGGCGCTCTGGCCCGCGCGACTATTGGCGGGTCGAGGTGGCGGGGGGCGAAAGCCTGTGGCTTTTCTATGCCCATGGGGCGGATATTTCGGGCGGGTGGTTCTGTCAGGGCCTGTTTGCCTAAGCGCCGAATTGGCCGAAATGTCGCTGCCTCTGGCGGGGATATTTGGGCAAGTATGAAATACACAGGGCCGCCTTTTACCTTCACCAAGGCGAAAATACTCCGGGGGCGGGGGCTGACCCCCCGCTTGGCACTAGGCTTGGTCGCGTTTGGCGGGCAGATGGGGCAAAATCTCGGCACTGGCAAAGCCGTCTGGCACCAAGCCGACTGAGGTTTGAAAAGCGCGCAGGGCGTTTTGGGTGCGCGGGCCAATCCGGCCATCCGCGCCGCCCGTGTCAAAGCCCGCTTGGGTCAGGCGGTGTTGCAAATCTATCCCCTCGTCTCGCGTCAAAGCGCGCAGGTCGCGGGGCCAAGGGGTCAAGATTGGGCCGCCACCCATGATCCGGTGGCCCAGATGGCCCACGGCCAAAACATAGGCATCGGCGCGGTTGTAATGTTCGATGACATGAAAGTTCGGGCAGATCAAAAACGCCGCCCCGCGCGCGCCGCCCGGCAGCAGCACCCAAGCGAGGCTTTGGTCGGGTAGGGCCTCGCCGCCCGCCCGTGTAACCCCCAGCGCCTGCCATTCCGCCACAGGCTTTTGCACCTTGTCGCCCGCCAGCCCATAGTCAAACCCCTGCGGCAGTACGATTTCCACGCCCCAAGCCTGCCCCTTTTGCCAGCCCCACTTTGCCAGATAGGCCGCGGTCGAGGCCAGCGCGTCAGTCGGGTCATTCCCCCAAATATCGCGCCGCCCGTCGCCGTCAAAATCCACCGCCAGTGTTAGGTAGTTTGATGGCATGAATTGCGTGTGCCCCATGGCGCCCGCCCAACTGCCCTTTAAACCTGAAGCGGTCACATCGCCCGCCTGCACAATCCGCAGAGCTGCAATCAATTCGCTTTCAAAATAGGCCCCGCGCCTGTTGGTGGCAGCCAAAGTTGCTAATGCTGCGATGGTTGGCACATCGCCCCGCACCGCGCCAAAGTTGCTTTCAAGCCCCCAGATCGCCACCAAAATCTGGCGGTCAACGCCATAGTGTGTCTCGATCCTATTCAGCAGATCCCTATGTGTCTGCAAAGCCGTCCGACCTGCAGCGATCCGCTCGTTTGAGACGGCGCGGTCCAAATAGTCCCAGATTCTGCGGGTGAACTCGGCCTGATTGCGCTCTTTTTCCAGCACATCATTCCGCAAGCCCACGCTTGTCAGCGCCAAATCCAACGTGTCGGCGCTGATCCCAGCAGCCTGAGCGCGGGGCCGAAAGGCGGATAACCAGTCTTGCAAGGTGTCTTGCGTCACAAATCTCTCCTGCCGAGCGGGCGGCACAGACACACAAGCGCCGCCCGCAGGCAAAGGCAAGGTCACGCAGCGCGGCGCAATGTGCCGCGATCATCCTGCAACAGCGCCAAAATATCGGCGTTTTGCTGTTCCAGCCGATGCAAGTGGTCTTGCAGCTCGGCAATCGTGCGGTTTCCGGTGTTTTGCAGCAAGAACACCATCAAAAAGGTGGAAATGGTGGTGCCGGTGTTGATCACCAATTGCCAAGTGTCCGAAAAGCCGAACACAGGCCCGCTGATAGCCCAAAGGGCCACTATGGCGACCGCTGCCAAAAAGGCCAAAGGGCGGCCAAGGGATGCGGAAATCCACTCTGCCAAAAGGTCAAAGCGGCTTTTGAGGAAAGCTTTCATTCTATCTCCTTGCGACCGGCCATCTTGGGCGGCCAGCAAGGATTTCACCTTGTCAGCACAGGCCCGATAGCACGGTCAATCGACTGTGGGTTGGCATGAGGATCAGGTCCATGGGTGAAACGGATAAAGCATCCGCACCGTCGCGTTACACGGGCGGACCGATTCCGGCAAGTTAAATTTTGCAAATTTCAGCGCGGCTTGCGGGTGACTTTGCGCTTGATTGCATCGCGCTTGGCTTTAAAGCCCGCAGGCTTGCGTGCGGCGTATCGCCCGCCTTTAGACGACGGCACACGCAGCGTTTCGCCCTCGATCGACAGTAAATCCAGCGTCAAGCCGCCCGTCACTGGCGTGGCTTCGGCCAAACGCACCAGCACACGCTGGCCAAGGCCGATGACCTGGCCGCTGTCAGACCCTGTCAGGGTTTGGCTGCTTTCGTCATAACGGTAGTATTCGCGCCCAACCGAGCGGATCGGCACCAAGCCATCCGCACCGGTTTCATCCAGCTTCACGAACAGGCCAAACTTCTGCACACCCGAAATCCGCCCCGTGAACTCTGCCCCCACCCTGTCGGACAGGTAAGCCGCCAGATAGCGGTCAGTCGTGTCGCGCTCTGCCGCCATCGACCGGCGTTCGGTGTCGGAAATCAGTTTCCCCGTCTCGGCCATGTTTTCCATGTCCCACGGCGACAGGCCATCCGTGCCCCAGCCATGGGCCGCGATGAGCGCGCGGTGCACGATCAGGTCGGAATAGCGCCGGATGGGCGAGGTGAAATGGGCATAGTTGCGCAAAGCCAGCCCGAAGTGGCCGAAATTGTCGGGGCTGTAATAGGCCTGCGTCATTGACCGCAGGGTGGATATGTTCATCAACTCAGCAAACTCGCTTCCCTCTGCCTGTGACAGAAGGCGGTTTAAGTGCGCGGTTTTCAGCACTTGGCCCTTGGCGAGTGTAAAGCCCGAAGCCTCGGCCACTTCGCGCAGCGAGTCCAGCTTTTGCGGGCTGGGTTCTTCGTGCACGCGAAACAGCAGAGGGCGTTTCAGGCGGATCAGTTCTTCAGCGGCGGCGACATTGGCCAGCACCATGAATTCTTCGATCAAGCGGTGCGCGTCAAAGCGTTCGGCGAAGGAAACAGAGCTGACCTTGCCATCGTCACCCAGTACGATCTTGCGTTCGGGCAGGTCAAGTTCCAGCGGTTGGCGCGCTGTGCGGGCGCGTTTAAGCGCCTCATAGGCGCCGTAAAGCGCCCCGATCCCGCCCATCAAGGGCGCAGTCCTGTCATCGCCAAAGCCGTCTTGCGCCGCTTGCACCTGCGCATAAGAAAACGCGCCCTTTGACCGCATCAGCCCCCGCGTGAAAGCGTGACGCAGCTTTTGGCCCTGCGCGTCAATCACCATCCGCACGGCCAAACAGGCGCGGTCGACGTGTTCGTGCAGGCTGCACAGATCGCCTGACAGGATGTCGGGCAGCATGGGCACGACGCGGTCGGGGAAATAGCTGGAATTGCCGCGCTTGCGCGCTTCACGGTCAAGGGCAGAGTTGGGGGTGACGTAATGGGCGACATCGGCGATGGCGACCCACAGCACAAAACCGCCCTGATTGGTCGGGTCTATATCAGGTTCGGCACATACCGCATCGTCGCGGTCGCGCGCATCGGGCGGGTCGATGGTGAGCAGGGGCAGATCGCGCAGGTCTTCGCGCGCGCCCATCGGGGCGGCAAGGCAACGGTCAGCCTCGGCCACCACGGCGTCGGGGAAGGCGTCGGGGATGCCGTGTTGGTGAATGGCAATCAGCGATACAGCACGCGGGCCCGAAGGGTCGCCCAAGCGTGCGGTGATGCGGGCATGGGGCAGACCCATCTGGCGCTTGCCGACCAGTTCAGCCTCAACCAACTCGCCATCGCGGGCGTCGGCCGTGGCATCGCGGGCCACGCGCCATTCTTTATCAGCGCCTTTGTCGATCGGCACAATCCGCCCACCTTCGGCCCCAAGGCGGAAAATGCCCAGCACCTTGGCGGGATTGCCCCCCAAAGCGCGGATCAGGCGCGCTTCATAGCCATGATCCTCGGCGTCAACCTTGGTCAGGCGGGCCAGAATGCGGTTGCCAGCGCCCAAGGCAGCATCGCCCTTTTGCGGCATGATCAGAATGCGCGGCCCTTCGGTCGGCACGCCCGCTTCCAGCGGAATGGCGAACAAATCGCCGTTGGCATCGGGGGGCTGCACTTCCAGCACGGCCACGGGGGGCAGGGCATCGGCATTGTAATAATGCCGCGCGGTGCGGGTGACGGCGCCTTCCTCCTCCAGCTCTTTGAGCATGCGCTTAAGGTCAATGCGGGCATCGCCCTTGATCCCAAAGGCCCGCGCGATGTCGCGCTTGGCCAGCAGGGTCGGGTTGTCGATGATCCATTGGCGGATCTGGTCTTTGGTGGGCATCGGGTTCATCCCTTGGCCCTATCACGGGCAGGCTTTGGCGAAAAGGCTTCTCAAGTCGCCGTTGCGCTGGTTGTCACGGATGGTGTTCAGCGTCATATCAAGGGCAACCTTTACTGAAAGGAACGCGATGAAAGCTTTGGTTCTTGAGGATGTTCTAAGCCTGTCGCTGCGCGACTTTCCGATTGAGCGGGAAGAGCTGTTGGGGCCCCATGATGTTCGCATCAAGATGCATACTGTGGGGATTTGCGGGTCTGACGTGCATTACTACACCCATGGCCGGATCGCAGACTTTGTTGTCCGCGCGCCCATGATCCTTGGCCACGAAGCCTCGGGCACGGTGATCGAGGCGGGGGCGGAAGTGACCACCTTAAAGGTGGGTGACCGGGTGTGTATGGAGCCGGGCATCCCCGACCCCAACAGCCGCGCCACGCGGCTGGGTCTTTATAACATCGACCCTGCCGTGAGGTTCTGGGCCACCCCGCCGGTGCATGGCATCTTGCGCCCCACAGTCGTGCATCCCGCGGCCTTTACCTTTAAGTTGCCTGCCAATGTGTCCTTTGCCGAAGCCGCCATGGTGGAACCTTTGGCCGTAGGCGTTCACGCCGCGACCAAGGCGCAGATCAAGCCGGGCGATGTGGCGATGGTGTCTGGGGCTGGGCCAATTGGCTTGGTTACAGCCCTTGCAGCCCTCGCCGCAGGCTGCGCGCGGGTTTTTGTGACCGATGTGGATGAGACCAAACTGGCCCTTGCCGCCAGCCTGTCGCAGGCCATCACCGCGCTCAACGTTACCGCCGACCCGCTGACGCAGATCCTGAAAGCCAGTGATGGCTGGGGGCTTGAGGTGGTCTTTGAATGCTCTGGCAGCGCTCAGGCCGCCTCTGGCGTCTTTGACGCGCTCGCCCCGGGGGGCCGCGTGGTTTATGTGGGCATCCCGAACGCGCCCTTCCCCTATGATATGGGCAAAGCCATGGTGCGTGAGGCGCGGGTCGAACATATCTTCCGCTACGCCCATGTGTTCCCGCGCTGTGTGGGTTTGCTGTCTTCGGGGGCGATCAACGTCAAACCGCTGATCACCCGCACCTTCAGTTTCGACGACAGTATTGCGGCCTTCAAAATTGCCGCAACCGCGCCTAAGGGCCAAGTGAAAATGCAAATCGAACTGCCGCAATAAGCCCTTTGCCCTTGGTTGCAATTCTCTAGGGGGGTGACGCCGAAGGCTAGGGGGGCAGAAGGCCCCCTTTGTTAATGTTTCAAGATGTCCACTGCGTCTCATTATCTCTTATTTGATTGATTTTTATGTTGTGCAGAACGCTTTGGGATGCCACTATGTGCCAAGATGTTAGGCTACGGATGGAATACAAATGACGTTGAAATACAAAGACCTTGAGGTTATGGCTGCGCAGAAGTCTGAAGCTTGGGCGCCGGACGGCACTCCCAACCTTTACGCCTTTGCGCGCTCTTCAGGACATATCACATGGGTCGTGCGAATCGTCGTCGCAGGTAAGCGAACGAACATCACAATCGGCAACTGGCCAGCAGTGAAGGCTGAGGCAGCTCGTGCCGTTGCGGCGGCTGTAAAGGGGTTGGTCAAAGCTGGACATGGAGTCCAATCGATCCGTAATGCTTTGGCGATTACTCTGGAACCAATGGCTTTAACCCAGTTGGTGACCGGTGAACGTGTCTCCAGCAAGAACGCAACGCCGATCTTTGCCGAAGTGGCGACAAAATGGTTCGATGAGCATGCCAGCGGTGGGATTTCGAACGCCGATTATCGAAGGCAAGTGTTTCAACAGGTAAGGGATTATGCCTTTCCCGCACTTGGTGACAGGCCGGTAAACCTCATCAAGCGAGCAGAAATTGTTGACGCTATACGGGATATTTGGCTTGGGAGCGAAACCGTAGGCAAACGTTTACGCGGCAATATTGAACGTGTTTTGGACTTTGCCGTGGATCGAGGTTGGTGCGAGTATAATGCTTGTCCGCCGGTTCGTTCAATGCCGTCCAAAACGCGGGTGGTGAACCATCATGTTGCGTTGCAGCCAGAACTTGCACCTGCGTTCTGGAAGTGGCTGAGCTCGGCTGCACTAAGCCCTGCGGCATGCTCTGCGCTTGCTTTGGCCCTGCTAACTGCGAAGAGAAGCGGTGAAATCCGATTGATGGAATGGTCACACCTTGACCTAGAGCGGGCCGTTTGGGTCACCCCAGCCGCTGGCATGAAAACTCGCAAAATGCATCGCCAGCCGTTAAGCTCAGCGGCCGTCAGCGTGATTGAACGCATACGCCCGTTAACAGCAGGTGGCCAATTTGTTCTTGGCCTAAAACCGCCCCATGAAAACTTCATGATCGCGGCCATCAAGCAGTTTGACCCT
>Ga0209550_10001538_pt1 | contig 22091 bp, 21 predicted proteins | sample LauGreSuBDMM15SN_2_FD_187567 | JGI IMG/M metagenome (GOLD analysis project Ga0209550, IMG submission 187567) | Freshwater lake microbial communities from Lake Michigan, USA - Su13.BD.MM15.SN (SPAdes) (version 5) | ecosystem: Environmental > Aquatic > Freshwater > Lake | place: Lake Michigan... | reverse complement strand
AGAAATTTCTTGTGCCACCCAGCACGCCCCAGCGGCAGAAATACCCGCAAAAATACCCTCCTCGCGAGCCATGCGTCGGCACATCGTTTCTGCATCGTCTTGGCTGACATAAACAAGCTCGTCGACGTTGGCAGGATCGTAAATCTTGGGAAGATATGCCTGCGGCCACTTTCTTATTCCCGGAATGCGCGAGCCTTCAGAAGGCTGGGCACCAATGATTCGGATGGCTGGGTTTTTTTCTTTTAAATACTTAGACACGCCCGTGATGGTGCCTGTGGTGCCCATAGCGCTGACAAAGTGGGTGATTTTTCCAGCAGTATCCGTCCAAATTTCTGGGCCCGTGGTTTCGTAATGAATGCGAGGGTTATCCATGTTGGCAAATTGGTCTAAGACATGGCCCTTGCCCTCGGATTTCATCCTCTCTGCCAAATCACGCGCATGTTCCATCCCGCCGCTCTTGGGGGTCAGAATCAACTCCGCCCCAAAGGCCTTCATGGTCTGAACGCGCTCGATGGATAAGTCCTCGGGCATGATGAGAACCATCCGGTACCCCTTGATGGCCGCAGCCATCGCAAGCGCAATTCCCGTGTTGCCCGATGTTGCTTCAATCAAGGTGTCGCCGGGCTGAATCTCGCCGCGCTCTTCGGCCCGTTGAATCATGGACAAGGCAGGCCGGTCTTTGACCGAGCCGGCGGGGTTATTTCCCTCGAGTTTCCCGAGCACGATGTTGTGGCGTGACGCGCTGGTTTCAGAGCCAATGCGCTGCAAAGCAACCAAAGGCGTTTTTCCAATAACGTTTTCTAAAGTAGGGTAAATCATGCGCTTAAATGTGCCACAATTTTCAAAGTAGCTAAAACCCGTAAAGTGATGACCTTATGACGCAGCCCACGCATCCCTCAAAAAGCCCCGCTTGGCACATCTTGCTTCTAGCCGCAGTGGCGATACTCCCCACTTTGTCCTTCGCACAAATGAAGCCCAAAATCTACAAAGTGATTGACACCCAATGCGATATTTCAGAGCAAGAAATCGCCACGGGCGGGCAATTTGTTTGCCACTATATTTGCCGTGATGAAGGAAAGAGTAAGGCCGCTGTGGTTTATAGCAATTCCGGTTCAGGAAAATGCCGAACTCCCATCCCAAGAAAAATCAAAGTTCCAGTGGAAGATGTGAAAAAGGTTGAACCACCTAAGGGACACTAAATAAACAAGGGCCTACCTCGCTCGAATAATTTTTTCAGCCTTGAAGTTATCGACTTATCTGTGCCATAATTTATCTCTTTGCAAGATACTGCCCGGGTGGTGAAATTGGTAGACTCAGGGGACTCAAAATCCCCCGCCGCAAGGCGTGCCGGTTCGAGTCCGGCCCCGGGCACCATTTGACAATATCAGATGGCCTCACGACCTAACATGAACCTGCTCTCTCATCGAGACAGCAGGTTTTTTGTTGTCTGAAACTGTCCTGTGCAAGCAGGAATTAGTTCCCACGGCATTAACATTCTCTAATGAGAGTTAACCTCGTTTAGCCGCGATCAACGGTTTGACTAAGGGTGCCTTGACGGTAGGTCGGTTTGCTTCAGCGTGTGCCAGAGGTTGCACTTCATTCATTGTGGCAAGGCAGCGTTTTGTTAAATCTTGGTACGTCTCAGTGCCGTTGCGCTTCCATGCCACTTCGTCGTCTTTTAACAAACGAATAACTTTGGCTGGCACGCCTGCAACAAGGGTTTGCTCCGCCACGCGCATACCTGCGGGCACGAAGGCACAGGCAGCCACAATAGCGCGTTCGCCCACCTCGGCCTCGTCCATCACCACCGCATTCATCCCTACCAAAGCGTCTCTGCGCACGGTGCAGCTGTGCAACACCGCACCGTGGCCGATATGGCCATTTTCCTCGACCAGGGTGTCCTGCTGAGGGAAACCGTGCATGACGCAGTTGTCCTGCACATTGGCTCCTGCCAGCAGCACGATACGACCGAAGTCACCTCGAAGGCTGGCGTTTGGTCCGACGTAGCAATTGGGGCCGATATGAACATCACCTATTAGCACGGCCGTCGGATGGACATAAGCGCTGGGATCTACCACTGGGATGACCCCCTCGATGGAATAGCAGGGCATAGCTGCTTATGTCCGCTTGGCCACCAGCGTCAGGATGTCGTAACTCGCCACGAGCTCGCCGAGCTGGTTGGTGACTTCAACATCCCACGCGACCACCCCCTGCCCTACGCCTTTGGCATCCACTTTGTTGCGATCTATCTTGCGTTTTGCCGTCAAGCGGGCCTGGATGGTGTCGCCAATGCCAACGGGTTTCACAAAGCGCAGTGTGTCGAGTCCGTAGTTGGCCAATACTGGGCCGGGTGCAGGCGACACAAACAAGCCGGCCGCTGCTGACAACACAAAGTAGCCATGCGCAATGCGCTTACCAAACGGGGAGTCCTTGGCCGCTTCTTCGTCAAAGTGCATATAAAAGTAATCGCCTGAAATTCCACCAAAAGCCACAATATCGGCCTCGCCCACCGTGCGTCTGTGGGTAAGCAGGGAGTCGCCAATTTTCAAATCTTCAAAGTAACTGCGAAATGGATGGACAACCGTTTCGTTCACCTTGGCACCGCGCACGTGCTCGCCGGTGACGGCGGCCAACATGGTGGGTGAGCCTTGCACCGCTGCACGCTGCAGATAGTGCTTCACAGCGCGCAGGCCACCCAGTTCCTCGCCACCACCAGCGCGGCCAGGCCCGCCGTGTTTGAGTGTGGGCAATGGCGAGCCGTGCCCGGTGGATTCGACTGCGGCTTCGCGGTCCAAAATGTGCAGGCGACCGTGCCACGCCGCCATGGCCGGAATCGCCTTGGCTGCAACGGCCGCATCTTTTGTGACCAGTGTGGCGACCAGGCTACCCTGACCGCGCGCGGCCAAAGCCAACGCTTCGTCGAATTCTTCGTAGGCCATCACTGTGCTGACCGGGCCGAAGGCTTCCACGTTGTGCACCGAATCCACATCCATCGGCTTGCGACAAGCCAGGAGTGTGGGTGCGCAAAAGGCACCGTTAGAAGTGCCCTCGCCCACCCATTCGGCCTTGCCACTGAATGCAAGTTCGGCATCTTTTCTCAGCAGCGCAATGCGTTCGGCAACGTCTGCCTGTTGTGCATGCGATGCTAGCGGGCCCATGCGCACGCCTTCAACAGCGGGGTCTCCAACGGTGGTCTTGGCCAAACGGGCAGATAGCTTCTCGATCACTGCGTCCATGTGCTTTGCGGGCACGATGGCGCGGCGAATCGCGGTGCATTTTTGGCCCGCTTTGACCGTCATTTCGCGCGCCACTTCTTTCACGAACAACTCAAACTCTTCATCATCCGGACTCACATCCGGTCCGAGGACGGCGCAGTTCAGCGAGTCAGCCTCCGCATTAAAGGGGACCGAGTTGGCGATCAGGTTGGGGTGCACGCGCAGACGCGCTGCAGTATCGGCCGAACCGGTGAAGGTGACTACATCTGCCCCGTTCAAACGGTTTAACAAATCTCCTGTTCCACCAATCACCAACTGCAAGCTGCCTTCAGGCAGGATATTTGATTGCACGATAAGGCGCATGGCCGCTTCGGTCAGGTAACTGGTTGCGCTTGCTGGTTTGCCGATGCAGGGCATACCTGCCAAGAAGCTGGGCGCAAACTTTTCTAGGAGTCCCCAAATCGGAAAATTGAACGCATTGATATGCACTGCAAGACCTCCGCGAGGCACGAGCACATGGGTGCCAGAGAATCCTCCCTTTTTACCCAACGGGAAGGCTGGGCCTTCGTGAACCAGATTGCCGGATGGCAGCTCGTTGCTGCCGATACTGGCGTAGGCGAAGAGCGTACCAGCACCCCCGTCAATATCAATCCAACTGTCTACCTTGGTGGCACCGGTGTGGGCGGAAACGGAGTAGAGCTGTTCCTTGTGCTCCATCAGGTACTTTGCAAGCGCCTTGAGACGCAGAGCGCGCTCTTGAAAATCAAGCGCCATAAGAGCAGGAAGACCCTTACGTCGGGCGTGTTCGACGGCCTCGGCAAAGTCAATGCTTTCGGCATGGGTGTGGGAGATGGTCTTGCCATCGATAGCGCTGCGCAGCGCCGTTGCGGCCTCGGCGCCTTGCCAGCGTCCGCCAATGTAACTTTGAATCGTTTGGGTCATGGTGATTTTATAAAGGGAAAGTATTAGCGTTCGTCAAAGCTGATCGTCACAGCTTCACTGGTAGGTCGCGACTGGCAGCTCAGGACAAAGCCTTTGTCGGTCTCCCAGGTTTCTAGTCCGAAGTTCTTGTCCATCGTCACGCTACCGTTCATGACTTTGCAGCGGCAGGTGGCGCAGACGCCGCCCTTGCACGAAAACGGCAGGTCTAGACCGGCTGCCATAGCCGCGTCGAGCACGTGCTCGTCCAAATTCATATGCAGGGCGTGGGACTTGCCGTCTAGTACCACTGTCAGTGCCACTTTGCCACCGGGGGGCAACTTCAGATTGGCTACAGCAGCCTGGCGCGCCTCGGGGGTCAATTTCTCCAACGTAGGCGAGGTGAAGCGCTCGGTGTGGATTTGTTTGCTGGGAACACCGGCATCGAGCAACGCTTTTTCGGTGACTTCAATCATGGCCTCGGGGCCACAGACAAACACCTCGTCCATACTAGCCACGGGCAGCAGCTTGTCGATGATGTGTTGCACTTTGGCAGCGTCAATGCGCCCCTCCAACAAGTCCACCTCTTGCGCTTGTCGCGACAGAATGTGAATCAGTGTGAGTCGGTCGGCAAAGCGGTCTTTCAGGTCTTGCAGCGCTTCGTTAAACATGACTGAGTTCATGCTGCGGTTGCCATAGACCAAGGTGAACTTGGACTCGGGTTGGTCTTCTAGTGTGCTGGCCATGATGGACAGAATGGGCGTGATCCCAGAACCTGCGGCAAAGGCAACACGGTGCAAAGCACGTGGGCGCTTAGACACAAAGCGGCCTTCTGGCGGCATCACCGCTAAGGTGTCGCCGGCTTTCAAGCTGCCTGCAGCCCAGTTGGAAAACACGCCCCCCTGCATGGGGCGGATGCCTACCACCAGTTCCCGTTGGCGGCGCAGGTGGCTGTGTGTGGAGCAGATGGAGTAACTGCGACGCACATCAGCACCATCAATCTTGCTGCGAAGAGTGAGGTACTGGCCGGGCTGAAAGTCAAATCTTTCAATCAGTTCTTCGGGCACGGCAAAGGCAATGGCCACCGAGCCGGCAGCCTCGGGGCTGACCCGAGCAATGCGCAAATCGTGGAATCGTGAAGATACTGTCATGGTGGTGTGCGTAAGTTATGTGTGAATTAATAAGGTTTGAAGTAGTCAAACGGTTCCATGCAGTCCAAGCATCGGTACATGGCCTTACAGGCAGTGGAGCCGAAGTGCGAAATTTCAGTGGTGTTGCTTGAGCCGCATTGCGGACAGGCCACGGTGTCAGCCTGAACCAGGCCGGCACTTTTGCGGTGCGTGAAGGTAATCACCTGCGCACCGGCTGACGCAGCACATGCGCTCTTCGCTGGGGGCGCAATCCCATAGACACGCAATTTCTCGCGAGCCTCTTCCGTCATCCAGTCGGTGGACCAAGCCGGGGCCAGTTGCGTAATAACGTGTGCGGCTACACCCGCATCAGCAAGTGCTGCGGTCACATCGTCAACCATTTGGCCCATGGCTGGGCAGCCGCTGTAGGTGGGGGTGATCACCACCTCTAGGCCTTGCGGACCCTTGCGCACGGCACGCAAAATGCCCATTTCACGCAAATTCACGACCGGAATCTCTGGGTCGGTCACCGACTCAAGCAATTCCCAAATGGCATGGTGATCCTGTGACGTCTGGCTTTGAGCCAGCGGACCAGTAGGCAAACCTTGCGGTTCACCCACAGGAGGCTGCAGACTGCCGGCGGCAGCGTTCATTGACATGGAAGTTACCAGACGGCCTCGGGGTGTGTGCGAGCTAGGCTTTGCATTTCTGACAACACAAAGCCCAGGTGTTCGGAGTGGACACCGTGTTTGCCGGTGGTGACAAATCCGTCACTGGTAGGAATCTTCAAAGTAGCGGCCTGCAAGGTGTCGTTCACTAAGGCGTTCCATTCCGTTTTGAACGCGGTGACATCAACACCAACACCAAAGGAGATGGCGGTGCTTTCCATCGCACTAGCGCTCCAGAACTCCTGCGTAAAAGGCATCAAGTAATCGAAAGCCGCCTGCATGCGGCGGTGTGATTCATCGGTTCCATCACCCAGACGCAGCACCCAATCGTGCGCGTGGCGCAGGTGATATTGGACTTCTTTCAATGACTTGGAGGCAATTGCAGCAAGCTGCGCATCTGTCGATGCGACCAGTGCACTCCAGACCTGCAACATCAAAGCGCTGTATAAAAAGTTACGCGCAATGGTCACGGAATAGTCTCGATCACCCGAGGACGTAGGCAAACTGGCTGTTCGGTGTGGCAGCTCCAAGAGTGTGTAGTTCTTGAAATCGGGCACGTCCCGAAAGTAGGCAAGGAGATCTTCGCTGCTCTTGCCGTCCTTGCGTGTTAAAGCAACGTGCTGGTAAAGCATTCGAGCCTGGCCGATCAGGTCCAAACTGTTGTTGCCCATTGCCAGGTCTTCTTCTAGGTTCGGGCCGTGGCCACACCATTCGGCGTTACGCTGGCCCAGGATCAGGGCGTTGTCTGCCAGGTGCAGTAGGTAGTCTTGATAGTCGGCCATTACATATGCCCTACTTCGTCAGGAATTTCATAAAAGGTAGGGTGGCGATAGATCTTGTCGGCCGCCGGTTCAAAAAACGCGTCCTTGTCTTCGGGGGCGCTGGCGGTGATTGACTTGGAGGGCAGAACCCAAATACTCACACCTTCCTGGCGACGCGTGTATACATCGCGCGCCATTTGCAGTGCATGCTGCGCGTCGCAGGCATGAAGGCTGCCGCAATGCTTGTGCTCCAGACCTTGCTTGCTACGGACAAATACCTCCCACAGAGGCCAGTCTTTCAATGCAGTGCTACTCATGCTGCTTCCTTATTCAATTTTGGTTGGTGCTTAGAGACATAGGCCAAGGCTGCGTCGCGAACCCATTGGCCATCGTTGTGGGCTTTGACACGTGTGGCTAGGCGTTCTTTGTTACAGGGGCCATTACCGTTAACCGTGCTCCAGAACTCGTCCCAGTCGATCTGACCGTAGTCGTGGTGCTGACGCTCTTCGTTCCACTTGAGATCAGGATCGGGCAGCGTCACGCCTAACACCCGAGCTTGCGGTACGGTGGCATCGATGAACTTTTGACGTAGGTCGTCGTTACTGATGCGTTTGATGCCCCATCGCATGGCCTGCTCGCTGTGCGGGCTGTTGGCATCCGGGGGGCCAAACATGGCCAGGCACTTCCACCAGAAGCGGTTTACCGCGTCCTGCACCATCGCCTTTTGCGCAGCTGTCCCCTGCATCATCACGAGAAGTGCTTCGTAACCTTGGCGTTGGTGAAATGATTCTTCCTTGCAAACACGGATCATGGCACGCGCGTAAGGACCATAGGAGCAGCGGCACAACGGGATCTGGTTCATGATGGCCGCGCCATCCACCAACCATCCAACCACTCCCACATCGGCCCAGTTCAGCGTGGGGTAGTTGAAGATGGAGCTGTATTTCGCCTTGCCACTGTGTAGGTCGGCCAGCATCTGGTCGCGGCCCTGGCCCAATGTTTCTGCAGCACTGTAAAGATACAGGCCATGACCCCCTTCGTCTTGCACCTTGGCTATCAGAATGGCCTTGCGTTTGAGGCTGGGAGCGCGACTGATCCAGTTGCCCTCAGGCAACATCCCCACTATTTCGCTGTGGGCATGCTGGCTAATCTGGCGCAGCAGCGTTTTGCGATAGGCCTCGGGCATCCAGTCCTGGGGCTCAATCTTGCCATCCTCATTGAGGCGCTGGTCAAAGCGTTTTTGTGATTCGGCATCCTCCAGTGACACGGGTTGAAGAGCTGGTTTTTGACCTGGCTTTTCTTGCACATTCAATGATTGGGTATACATTTTTCACTCATTCCTTGGAGTTCTTAGGTGGGTTATTGGTTCATCCAAGCGGGGCGTCGCTTGTCGAAAAATGCCGATACGCCTTCGCGGGCCTCGTCGGTGCGGCGCTGGCGAGCAATGCGCTGCGCGGTGTCTTCAATCGTGCGGTCGTCCAGCGGCTGGCACTGCACGGCCGCAATCAATTCTTTGGTAGCTTTTTGCGCTAATGGGCCGCCAGCGAGCAAAGGTTTCACCAGAGCCGCGACTGCCGCATCCAGCAGCTCTAAGGGAGCGACTTCATGCACTAACCCAATGGCCATTGCCCGCTCGGCGCTGATTTGCTCTGCCGATTGGAAATACCGCAAGGCCTGACGTGGACCTATGGCACGGAGTACGTAGGGGCTAATAACCGCAGGGATGATGCCGAACTTCACTTCAGAGGTGCTAAATACGGCATCAACACACGCCACCGCCATATCACAAGCAGCGGTCAGACCGGTACCGCCCCCGAGCGCTGCGCCCTGCACTCTTGCAATAGTGGGCTTAGACAGCGAGGAGAGCGTGCGCAACATGCGGGCAAAACGACGTGCATCCTCTAGGTTATCTTGCTCGCTTGCCAGTGCGGCTCGACGCATCCAGTTCAGGTCAGCGCCAGCAGAGAAATGCGGCCCACGCCCAGCCAGCACAAGCACCCTCACGTCAACGTCTTGTTCCAGCAACTGACAAGCGCGTGTGAGCTCGTCAATCAGCTTTTCGTTGAAGGCGTTGAACACGTCGGGCCTGTCCATCCAGACTGTAGCAACAGGTCCGACGTGTTCTATCGTGAGGGTTTCAAACATAGTGCTGAGCTGAGGTGATACGACGCTTACTTCAACAGAACCCAGTCGCCATTTTTGATTTCGAACATGCGAAAGGCGGAAAGGTCGAGACCCATGTGATCGGTCGCAGACATATTGAAGATGCCACCAGTACCGACAAATCCTTTGGTAGCCTCAATGGCATCACGTACCTTGGCCTTGTCAGTAGAACCGGCGCGCTTAATGGAGTCCACTGCCAAAGCCAAGCCGTCATAGGCATAGCCGCCAAAAGCTGATATCTCGGTTTTGTACTTAGTGGCATAGGCCTTGGTGTATGCCTCAGCCACTGCGCGCTGTGGATCACTCGCAGCCAGTTTTCCAGGTGCCAGCAGGGCAGAGGTGGGCAAGCGCACACCTTCGGCAGCTGGGCCAGCGAGCTTGATGAATTCGTCAGACGCGACGCCATGAGCGTGGTAAAGCGGCAAGGTAATGCCCAACTGCTTATAGCCCTTCGTAGCCAACGCAGGGCCCTGGCCCAAGCCAAAAATGAACACAGCTTCAACTCCAGGAGTGTTACGAATCTTAGTAAGCTGAGGTCCCATGTCGGTGTCTTTGGGGCCATAGGTTTCATTGGCCACCAGGGTGACTCCGTATTTTCCAGCTACCGCTTCGGTTTCCTTGCGGCCGGACTGGCCAAAGCCACTGGTCTCGGACAAGAGCGCCACCTTGCTGAAACCACGTTTCTTCATGTCCTCAAACACTTTTTCCGCAGCCATGCGGTCGGTATGAGGCGTTTTGAATACAAACTTCTTGACCGGCTCAATGACGACAACTGCGCCAGCCAGTGAGATGAACGGAATACCCGCTTTTTCAACCAGTGGCACCATCGACATGGTGGCTCCAGTGGTCGTGCCACCGACAAGAATGTCCACCTTGTCATCTTCAATCAGGCGCTTACCGAACCCATTCGCCTTGCTGGCATCGCTGCCATCATCGTAGTGAACTAACTCCAACGGACGGCCCAATACGCCGCCTTTTTTGTTGATGTCTTCCACCATCATTTGAAGGGTCTTGAGCTCAGGGTCACCCAGATACCCGGCTGGACCGGTGATGGACAGCACCGAACCGATTTTTATCGGGTCTGCGGCAAATACCGTACACGCCGTTAGTACCAAGGCGCTAGCAGTTGCAAGTTTTTTAAAACGTAATTTCATAGAAGTCTCCTTTTGGTGGTTGAAAAAAATTAAGTGCGTTCAATGACTATCGCTATACCCTGCCCCACACCGATGCACATAGTGCACAGCGCGAAGCGTCCCTTGCGACGGATCAGTTCGTACATGGCGGTGGTGACAAGCCGTGCGCCACTCATGCCTAAGGGGTGGCCCATTGCAATAGCACCGCCGTTGGGGTTCACCCGAACATCATCATCAGCAAGATCCAGATCGCGCAAGACTGCTAGTCCTTGAGCGGCAAAGGCTTCATTGATCTCGATCACATCCATCTCGGCCAATGTCAATCCTGTTTGTTGCAGCACCTTTCGAACGGCAGGTGCTGGCCCAAATCCCATAATGCGAGGCGCTAAACCGGAGGTAGCCATGGCGATAACACGCGCTTTTGGCGTGAGGCCATAACGCTCTGCAGACTCTTTGGATGCCAGCAGCAAAGCACAGGCTCCATCGTTCACGCCCGAAGCGTTACCCGCTGTGACGGACTGGTCAGGGCCGTTTATGCCCTTGAGTTTGGCTAGCATGTCCAGGGTGGTTTCTGGGCGGGGATGTTCATCTGTATCAAAGACCAAGGGGTCACCCTTTTTGCGTGGCATCACCACGGGCACCAGTTCATCTTTGAAATAGCCTGCTGCGTGAGCTACGGCCCATCGCTGCTGCGATCGCAGTGCAAAAGCATCTTGGTCAGCCCGCGACACATGGAATTCAGCGGCTACGTTGTCTGCGGTTTGCGGCATGGAGTCAATGCCGTACTGGGCTTGCATCAGTGGGTTGACAAAACGCCAGCCAATCGTTGTGTCAAAAATAGCAGCGTTACGCGCGTAGGCGGTTTCGGCCTTTCCCATCACAAAAGGTGCACGCGACATACTCTCAACGCCACCCGCAATCATCAGTTGCGTTTCGCCTGATTTGATGGAACGCGCAGCTAAGCCGACGGCGTCCATGCCAGAACCACACAGGCGATTCAGAGTGGTGCCTGGTACTTCCACTGGTAGGCCTGCTAACAGGGACGACATGCGGGCCACATTGCGGTTATCTTCTCCGGCCTGATTAGCACAGCCGTACAAAACATCGTCAACCGCAGACCAGTTGACGCCGGCGTTGCGTTCCATCAGGGCTTTGAGGGGCACAGCACCTAAATCGTCTGGACGCATGGAGGATAGAGAACCACCATAACGGCCAATGGGTGTGCGAACGGCGTCGCAAATGTAAGCAAAATTCACAGAAAGTAGCTTTCAGACTTGTTGAGGACGTTCGTCGATTACGCGCTTGGCCTTGCCGGTAAGCGTGCGGGGGATAGCTTCAAAGTGCATGACCGTGACACGGGTTGACACACCCACGTTGGTCTTGATGTGGTGCTGTAGTTCCTTGGAAATCTCGTTGCGCAAGCCATCACTCATTGCATCGGACAGCTCGCGCTGTACTTCGCATCGAACTTCCAAGTTGTCAAGATGCCCATCGCGTGTCAACACCAATTGGTAGTTTCCAGAGAGTCGCGTGTCGCGCAAAATTTGCTCTTCAATTTGCGTTGGGAACACATTCACACCGCGCACGATGAGCATGTCATCTGAGCGGCCTGTGATCTTGCCCATACGGCGAAAGGCGCGCGAGGTCGGTGGTAGCAAGCGAGTGAGGTCCCGGGTTCGGTAGCGGATGACCGGGAAGGCCTGCTTGGTGAGCGACGTAAAAACCAACTCGCCGTCTTCACCGTCGGACACCACTTCCCCTGTATCGGGGTTGATGATCTCGGGGTAAAAATGATCTTCCCACACCACAGGGCCATCTTTGGACTCGATGCATTCACAAGCCACTCCAGGCCCCATCACTTCTGTCAGACCATAGATGTCGATAGCGTCAATGCCCAGTTTGCGTTCAATTTCGGCGCGCATGCCCTCGCCCCAAGGTTCTGCTCCAAAGATGCCGATCTTGAGCGAAATATCCTCAGGCTTGATGCCCAGTCGCTGGAACTCTTCGGCAATCACCAGTGAGTAGGACGGCGTGACCATGATGATCTGCGGTTGGAAATCGAGAATCTGCGCCACTTGCTTTTCGGTCTGGCCACCAGACATGGGCACTACAGTGCAGCCCAAGCGCTCTGCACCGTAGTGCGCACCCAGACCGCCGGTAAACATGCCATAGCCATAGGCGTTGTGAACCATGTCGCCTTTGCGCCCACCCGCAGCACGAATGGAACGTGCCATCAAATTGGCCCAGTTTTCAATGTCTTGCGCGGTGTAGCCAACCACAATAGATTTCCCAGTCGTTCCACTCGACGCATGCAGGCGCACGACTTGATCGCGCGGCACCGCAAACAAACCGAAGGGGTAGTTGTCGCGTAGCGCAGTCTTGGTCATAAAAGGGAACTTGGCCAGGTCAGACAGTGACTTCAGGTCATCGGGGTGTACGCCCTTTTCATTAAAGGCTTTTTTGTGAAAAGGTACGTTGTCATAGGCGTGGCGGAGCGACCATTTAAGGCGCTCGAGTTGCAGTGCGGAAATCTCGTCGCGGCTAGCCGTTTCAATTGCTTCAAGCTCCCCGAAGGTTGGCTTTTTGACGGTCATCGGTGTCTCCTCATGGTCGTATTTTTTGAAAGTTCGGAAGTGCTTTAGGCCTGTGAGAGGCTGGCCGTGACTTCACCCTTGATGCGTGCTGACTTGCCACGAAACAAAGCAACCGTTTTCATTTCGCCAGCGTCGGTACGCGTGCTAATGGTGACGTCATAGACGCCGGTCCGTCCGCCTAGTGAGCGCTCAGTTGCCTCGGCCACCAACATGTCGAAAATATGTGAAGGGGCGAGAAAATCAATATGCGCAGAGGAAGCCACCGTGTTATGGTTGTAGCTATTACAAGAGTAAGCAAATGCCGTATCTGCCAAGGTGAACAGCATGCCGCCGTGGCAGATGGCATGGCCGTTAACCATGTCCTGACGAATCACCATAGAAAGGCGTGCATAGCCTGGCTTGACTTCTTCTAGGGACATACCTAAAGCCTTCGCCACATGGTCGCGTGACCACATCGCCTGGGCTGCGTCTTGCGCTAACTGAAATGCTTCTGAAGCAGACAGTGCAGGAGTTTGTTCAGCCATGAATTTTTTTTCCTTGAAAAACCAATTGCTGAATCAGCGGGGAAATGCGGTAGCGGTCTTCCCCATATAGCGCACCCAAGTTTGCAAGTACTTTGCGGATGTTGGGTAAGCCAATCTGATCGGCCCAAGCCAACGGGCCGCGCGGGTAGTTCACCCCCAAACGCATAGCATCATCAGCCGCAGATGGTGTGCACACACCTTGGTAGACCGCATCGGCGGCTTCGTTGGCTAGCATGGCCACTGTGCGCATAACGGCAAGTCCTGGGATATCGGCTATACGCGAGACTTGAAAGCCACAGGTTTGGAGCAAAGCGCAGGCGCCAGCAAAGCCGGTCTCACTGCATTGACCTGCAGCTGTCGATGCAGTCCGCGTGGCTTTGTTGTAGTCCAGCGCCAGGTCCATTAACACGGTGTTGGGTACGCCGTTATCAGCGGAACGTTGCGTGGCGCTGCGACCGTCGGTGACATACAGCGCTGCGTCGTCGGCTTCAGCAATACGGTCATCGGAGGATGTGGTGCGATCAAAAGTTACGGCAGCTGCCTTCAGGCGAGCGGCCAATGCAAGAGCGGCAGGTGCATCGCCACAAACAACTATGCGTGATGGTCTTTTGTGAGACGTCTCAGTCTGAGGCTCGGGCTTTTCGGCACCATCGCGGTAGTCAAAAAACCCGCGGCCACTCTTCTTGCCAAAGAAACCTGCATCCACCAGCTCCTGCTGGATCAGCGAAGGCAGATAGCGAGGATCGTTGAAATAGGCGTTCCACACCGAACGAGTCACAGCAAAGTTCACGTCCAGACCAATCATGTCCATTAACTCAAACGGTCCCATGCGAAAGCCACCTGACTCGCGCATGACTGCATCAATCGTGGCGCAATCCGCAGCGCCCTCAGTCCGTAAACGCAGTGCCTCAGAGTAATAGGGTCTGGCTACGCGGTTGACAATAAAGCCGGGGGTGGACTTGGCGTGAACAGCCGTCTTGCCCCATGCGGTGGCCGTAGCAAAAAGAATGTGGGCCACTTCAGCCGAAGTGGCCAGACCGCTGACAACCTCCACCAGTGCCATGAGCGGAGCTGGGTTGAAGAAATGCAAGCCTGCTAAACGCTCAGGATGTTTCAAAACCGAAGCGATAGCGGTAATGGAAATGCTGGACGTGTTACTGCCAAAAATGCAGTCCACAGCCACCAGAGCTTCAAGTTCTTTGAAAAGCGTTTGTTTGACTGTGAGGTTCTCCACAACAGCTTCCACCACCAAGGCAGCGGATGCAAGATCTGACAGTTTAGAGGCGGACTGCAGGCGTAGGCCTGCTGCTTGAGCGGATGCGCTATCCATCTTGCCTTTGACCACCATTTTTTCGAATTGGGATCGGATGCCATCAATGGCGCTCTGTGCGGCTTGTGCACGGGTGTCAAAGATCATCACCGGGTGGCCTGCTACGGCGGCAACCTGCGCAATGCCTGCACCCATAGCACCTGCACCGACCACTGCTACAAGGGCATCTTTGGACAAGGGTTGGGACATCGCTTTATTCCCCGGTAAAACGCGGTGCGCGTTTTTCCATAAAAGCAGCAACGCCTTCTGCAAAGTCGGGACTCCAGCCAAGCTCGCGCATAAAACCACCTTCCATGCTGAGCTGCTGCTCCAGTGTGTGGTTAGGTGCAGCATGCATCGCAGCGCGTGTGCGCACCAGGGCCTTGGTGGGCATACCGGCAAGTTGTGCGGCAAGCTTGTTCACGGTGATAACGAGCTCGGCATCTTCTGTCACTTGCCAGATCAGTCCCCAATCGAAGGCCTTCTCCGCAGGCAGTTTGTCTGCAAGAAGTGCTAACCCCATGGCGCGCGCCATACCCACGCGTTGTGGGAGAAACCACGTACCACCCGTATCGGGAATCAAGCCGATTTTGCTAAAGGCCTGTAAAAAGGAAGCGGACTTTCCCGCAATCACCAAATCGCATGCTAGCGCCAAGCTAGCACCAGCACCCGCCGCTACGCCATGAACCATGGCTACGGTAGGCACGCGCAGATTTTGCAAACGCAAGATCAGCGGTTTGTAGTTTTGCTCAACGACGTTACCTATATCCGGCGCTGTGGTCCCCATGGCCATATCAGGATCGGCCAGGTCTTGACCGGCACAAAAGGCGCGGCCAGCACCGGTAATGACAAGCACGCGAATGCTCTTATCGGATTGGATGCTATCGAGTGCGTCGCGCAGTTCAAAGTGCATGGTCCCGGTAAAGCTATTGAGCTTATCTGGGCGGTTGAGCGTCAAACGGGCCACGCCTTCTGCAACTTCAAAAAGGATGGTCTGGTAGTTCTTCACTTGGTTTTTATCATTAGAAGGTTGGGGCATGAGATTGACCAAAGTAAATTATTTTGAAATCGGTAAGCTGCTCAAAGGATTACATGCCCAAGTAAGCCGAACGCACTTGCTCGTTGTGAATGAGTTCTTCGCCCGTTCCGGAAAGAGTCACAGAGCCGGTTTCTAATACATAGCCCCGGTCTGCAATGGCCAAAGCGGCAAAGGCGTTTTGTTCCACCAGCAAAATGGTCATGCCTTGTGATTTAAGTGTCTTGATGACGTTGAAAACTTCTTCCACCAAGAGCGGTGCCAAGCCCATCGAAGGCTCGTCCAACAACAACATGCGGGGCCGCCCCATGAGGGCGCGGCCAATGGCCAACATCTGTTGTTGTCCACCCGACAAGGTGCCCGCAGGAAGAGATCGCTTTTCTTTCAAGATGGGGAACATTGCAAAAATCTTTTCCAAGTCACCAGCCACCTGGTGCCGGGGTTGGGTGTAGGCACCCAAGCGCAGGTTGTCTTCAATGGACAATGGGCCAAACACCTGACGCCCTTCTGGGCTTTGGCAAATTCCTCTGCGCATGCGCTTGTCGGATCGCAGCTTGCTGATGTCTTCGTCATCAAAATGAATACTGCCTGCACTAATAGGCTGCACACCGGAAATCGCCCGCAAAAAGGTGGTCTTGCCCGCTCCGTTGGCACCAACCAAGGCAACCGTTTCACCTCTGCGAACTTCTAGGTCAATGCCCTTCAGGGCCTTTATGCGACCGTAACAACTTTCTAGCCCCTGCACCTTTAGAAGCAAAGGTTGTTGCGACGCAATAGCCCCAGCCGGAGCGCTTAACATGCTGCTGGCGCCCAATCCCACGGGGTCCGGTGCCAAACTCACAATACGGTGAAACAATTCTCGGAATTCGGCCTTAGATTGGTCGCTAAAAACTGGGTCGCTGTGGTTGCTAAAGGCCTTATCAATCTCGGCCCAGTCTTGAGTCGTAAGCACCTTGCGCGCTAGCGGCAGCACGTGTTTTTCTTCGGTCTTGATGTGGCCTCTAAGACCATCGGTATACAGCTTGACAGCTTTGGATAATTCGGCTTTGGGTAATTGCCCCTGTGAAACAGCGGTCAGTTTGGCGCGTAGCTGGGACAAATTATCTGGCCCTTGGCGATGATCTGCCTCGAGGGCATCCAGCACTTCGGAAGCTTCTGCACTGCGCAGGCGCAGCAGGCGAAACAAAAAATCGTCCTCTTTGGGGTGGTGCATACGGTCCACAAAGAGGGAGATGTAATCTAGCGCGGCTTCGAAAAAGGGACCCTCGAATGGTGCCCCGTCCTGAACGTCAGAGGCCACATGGTCTAAGGTAGCGGCCAGGCGCCACATATTGCTGTGCTCTTGGCTGATGATGGTGAGTGCGTCCATGCTGCGACTGTGTTTAGACGTGAGCGCCCAGATAGGCGGCGATCACATCGGGGTTGCGGCGCACTTCTGGCCCCGTTCCTTCGGCGATTTTTTTTCCATAGTCAAGCACCAGAATTCGGTCTGACAGGTTCATCACCATCTTCATATCGTGCTCAACAAGTACGACGGTTACTCCGGTATCAGCCACTTTACGGATAAGGGCATCTACCTCGATAGTTTCTTTGGAGTTCAGACCGGCAGCGGGTTCGTCAAGAAACAAGAGGCGCGGTTTCATGGCAAGTGCTCGGGCAATTTCTAAACGTTTTAAAGCGCCGTAAGACATGGCGTCCGCCCGAGAACTAACGTAGGCATCAAGTCCGACAAATCGCATCAATTCTTCGGATTCTGCAAGGAGCTCTCTGTCGCGCATTTTGATGGAGGGCCAACGCAGGGCCGCTTTGAACAAGTTGCGATCCAATCGCAAGTGGGCTCCAACCATCACGTTCTCAATCGCACTCATATTCATGCAGATTTGCAGATTTTGAAACGTGCGAGCCAAACCGAGTTGCGCCAAACCATCAGGCGACTTACCAGCAATCGACTGGCCATCCAGAGTGATGCTGCCAGAGGTTGGCGTGTAGATGCCGGTTATGAGGTTAAAGAGTGTGGTTTTACCAGCGCCGTTGGGGCCAATCACTGCATAAACAATGCCCGCATCGATACTAAAAGATACGTTCTGAACAGCCTTGACGCCGCCAAAGTGAATAGAAAGGTCTTGAACTTCAAGCAATGCCATAGTCAGTCTCTCTTGCCAAAACGCGCGGCAAGTGTGGGAACCAGACCCTTGGGCATGAAGATCATGGAGAGCATCAAAATACCGCCAAAGACTACCGTTTCCCAGCCTTCAAAAGTTGCCAATGCCTGCGGAAGAGCGGTGAGCAAAACGGCACCAAGCACGGAACCATAGATAGAGCCCATACCTCCGATCACCACCATCGTGACCAACTCGATTGAATGGAAAAAGTCGGCTATGTTGGGCGTAACAAAGCCAATGTACAAAGCGGTGATGCTTCCCATAATGCTGGCAAACATCGCCGACATGACAAACACCGTAATTTTGTAGCGCTCCACATTCACACCCACCACTTTGGATGCCACTTCGGAGCCGTGAAGCGCACGCAAAGCCCGACCAAACGGTGAGTCAATCAAATTGATAGAAGCCCAGATACTGACACACAACAGGCTGGCCACAATGGCGTACCAGTGCTTGTCGCCTGTAATTTCAAAGCCGCCAAAAGAAATGGGAGGCACTGGCATACCGTCAGGCCCGCCGGTCCAGGCGGCTTCATTGCGGACCACGACGTTGATGATGATGCCTAGGCCCAAAGTGGCCATCGCCAAGTATTGGCCTTTGAGGCGGAAAATGGGGCGAGCAAGAATAGCAGCCAGTGCGCCGGCTGCAACGGCCCCCGTTATCAGCGCCAGCATCGGATGCAAGCCAAGCTGCGAGGGCAGCGCCGCAGATGCATAGGCCCCTATACCAATGAAGCCGGCGTGGCCCAAACTAATCTGCCCGGCAAAGCCGATCAGTAGATTCAATCCCAGAACAATGACAGCGTTGATAGCCATGCGAATTACCAAATCCAAATAAAAGCTATTTGGTAGTAACAACGGCAGTACCAGCAGCACAGCACCTATAAAGTACAAACCGTAGTAAGAATTTTTGTTCATAACTAAACTCGGTCTGTGGTTTTGCCACCAAAGAGGCCGCTAGGGCGGAAGAATAAAATCAAGAGGATCAAAACAAAGGGCATGGCATCCTTGTAAGACGAAGAAATGTAGCCAGCGCCCATGGCCTCAAGTACTCCCACCAACAGGCCACCGACCACCGCCCCAAGACCATTACCTAAGCCGCCAAGTACCGCACCCACAAAACCCTTGAGACCAAGCAGAATTCCAACGTCATAGGATGTGAGCGTAATGGGCGCGACCAAAATACCGCCTAAAGCACCCAGCGCCGCCGACATGGCAAAGCTCAAAAGCAGCACGCCATCGGTGTTGATGCCCACAAGCTCAGCAGCCACCCGGTTGTAGGAAGTCGCCAACATAGCTTTCCCATGCAGCGTTCGGGTAAAGAAATACCACAAACAACAAACCACCAAGGCAGTTACCCCAAGCACCCACAAGCTTTGTGGCATCAGGGTGGCACCCAAAATATTAATAGGTTGCTCACCAGAAAAAGCCGGCAGACTGAAGGTGCCCTTACCTAACCAGATTTGCATCAGACCCCGCAATACCAGTGAGGCTCCTATGGTGATGATGATCAGAGTGACCGGCTCAGCACCCTTGACGGGTTCGATAGCCACTTTTTCCATCACCAGTCCAACGATTGCTGGCAGCGCAATGGCCAAGATTAGCGATATAGGCAAGGGCACGCCTGAATGAGTGAAATAGACCGCGAGCATGCCTCCAAGCATGATGAATTCGCCCTGCGCAAAGTTGATCACATGGCTGGAGTTGTAGATGAGCGTGAAGCCCAAGGCAGCCATGGCATAGATGGAGCCAACAGTGATTCCAGAGAACAAAAATTGCAAAAACTCAGCCAACATCAAGCACCCACCTGGTGCGCCCTGCACTTTTTAATCGTCTTTTGGCCGTGATTCACAGTAGCTTCCCCTTGTTACACCTTTAAAGCTTAGCGCCTAGGTTGTGTGTTATTTGCTAGAGGAAAATTCTACCATTCAGAATCGATTACTTCAAATTAAAAAGATACAGAAATCATATATTTCTGCATGTTTTTGTATCGTGTTAGGGTTTACACTTAGTTCAAAATACGGTTTTTGTATGGATAAAACAACTTGCCAGATGCTTTGGTTATTTAATTTCAAAGGGAAATGATGGCTAACGGACGAATAAAAGCAAATGCGATTACGCAAGCTCTTAAAAGACACACATTTATTGCAATCCGCAATTTTTTTGAATCACTTACCGTGTTGATCCCAACCGCTTAGACAAGGCGATGGATATGCGTTTGAGTTCGGTCAAGGCCAGGCTATCTGGCCCCAAGTCAGATATGCCCTCCACACCGACAATTGAAACAGCCATGGTGATGTTGTTCTTAAAGTTGAACACTGGAGCGGCAAGGCCAAGCACTCGACTGGAATAGTCGCTGTCTCGAACAAAGGAATACCCTTTGGAACGTACATCTAGCAAAACGGACTCCACCTGCTCAAGCGTCTTGAATTCAGTGGATCGGCCCATCCTCAACTCGCGCTCCAAAAGCGGACGTATGGTATCGGTAGGCATCCAGGCAGCAAACAAACGCCCGGTGGATGTGGCCAAAAGGCTGACCGTATTGCCGGTAACGACATTCACAGTAATGGGACGATGCGGCCTTTCCCATCGAACAATCACTGGACCAAATTCTCCCCAAACGGACAAGGCCGTGGTTTCATTAGTCAGGTCTCGAAGATCGGAAATACTACTGAGTCCAAGCTTTACGCGATCTAATCGATCGACCGCAGCAAGACCCAAGGGGATGGCCAAAGGGCCAAGATCGTATTTCGAGTTTGCATTGTCTTGTTGCACAAGGCCCGAGCGCACCAAGCTCACTAAATAGCGGTGGGCCTTGGACGCAGGCATATTCGCAGCGGCAGCAATTTCCTTGAGCATCAAGGCAGTGCCTGATTCCAACAGAACTTTCAAAACCTCCACCCCAATCTCTAGGGATTGAACACCGTGGCTGGTCTTTAGTTCGTCCTTCATAGTGGCCCAATCAAGCGGCGCTCAGGGCTCCGACATCCAAATCCATTCCGTATTTAAAGCGGCTGACCACTACCTGCGACCCCATTGGCTGGAAACCACTGGATAGTCGAACATTGGCATCGAGGTGCAGCTCCGAAAGTGGCAGCAACTTGCGGTACAAATCGCGGTATAGCGGGCGAGCACGTATGCCGGGCCAGTTATCCGGTAACAAACTTTCTGGCAGCAGCGGGTCGCGCAGCAACAGCCTGCGAACATCATGGATCAGCAGCGTGCGAATTAGAAAGGCGCTTTCTTGCGACATACCCGCCGAACCGCAAACATCCAGCGCATCTCGGATTGCTTGGTACTTTTGCAGAAAACCCTCATAGGAAGATGCCAGTTCTTCCAGATTCCAGGCTTTTTGCACCATGTCAACATCGGATGCACAGTCCGCGGCACGCGAGTTAACTGCAACCATCGGCATTAAATTCGCAAGCACTGCTTGAAGCCCCTCAGACCCAAGGTTTTCCATAACTTTTTCAAGATCGGCGGTAGGGTGCACAAAGCCGCCAGTTGCAGTTTCGCCAAAACCGTGCCAAAAGAGCGCCCTTCGCAACTGCTCTCTCACTCGGATATCTAGTTCAGCCACTACCAGGATTAATCTCCATCGACGGTCCCAACCAGGAATGTCGGCTGCATAAATTTGCTTGGAGGCCTCCTCAAACCGGCTGCGCCCGGAAGAAGTCAGCATGTAATCCGTCTTGCGCCCAAACGCCTCAGACTGAAGCCACTCCTCCTTGACCAAACGATAGACCGCTGTTCGCACTAGACGCTCATTAACGCCAAGAGGCTGCAATAACTTGATCATGCTGCCCAACGAGACACGCCCTCCACGGGGCAGGATCGAATCACCAAAGACGGTTGTAATCAATGAGCCTGCTTGGAGGCGGCTCTTTTGCCGAAATCGCTCCAGCCGTACTTCAATCGCTTTTGAGGCAGAATTTTTCACCATAAGCGAAGTTTAGTCGCCATTGCACATGGATTGCGGTGTCAAGGAAATCAAGGAGATGAGTACGAAGTGAGGGATGGACAAAAAAGACAAAAGCCAAGAGGGTTTAATACACCTCTTGGCTTTCACGTATGACGCAATACCGGCACAAGGCCGTTTTAACTCAAACTTTGGGTGCAGCCAATGCGCCCCACACCGCTTCAATGCCCATGCCGATGGCCAGCAGATTGGTGTCTGAGCCCAGTGGACCGTCAATCTCCATGCCCACGGGCAAGCCGCCTGCTGTTAATCCCGCAGGGATCGACAGGCTCGGAATGCCGGCGTTGGTGCAGGGGTCTGTGTTACGGATGCAGGTGCCAAAAGTGTCTTTGTCCTTTTGCTCAACACCACCGACGGTGTAGCTGAGTTTGTCGGAACCTTTGGCCGCATCGATCTTTGGTGCTGCCAAAAGAGTCGTTGGGAACAACACGCACTCCACGCCTTTCGCAGCAAAATAGTCTTTGTAGAGTTTTTGTAGCATTGCGCGCCCACCTGTACCA